>Ga0209127_100364_pt1 | contig 15739 bp, 24 predicted proteins | sample LakSupMetagenome_FD_187469 | JGI IMG/M metagenome (GOLD analysis project Ga0209127, IMG submission 187469) | Freshwater microbial communities from Lake Superior, Canada - Sta WM archaea (SPAdes) (version 2) | ecosystem: Environmental > Aquatic > Freshwater > Lake | place: Lake Superior, Canada...
CGCTCGATCTCCGGCACGTCGTCCCAAGCATTGGTACGCGGGAAAGAAGACCAAGGAGTTGAAGGGCTGAGCGGTCCGCCTTGTGAAACTGGCGTTTCGGGCTCGCTCTTCGCTTCCACCGTCGATGCTTCTGTAATAGACGGCTCAGCTTGGGGTCGAGATTCTGTCGAGTGTTTGCGCTCACCAGACGCCTCCGTGGCCGGCTCTTCCGCTGGGGTTGGCTCAGGTTCAGAGGGCAAGTCAGCGAATACTCTCGAGGCTCGGGGCTGATGCGTCTCCCAAGGAAAGATAGCCCTCGGTTTTGCGGCAGGCGGCGCCGGCGGTTCCTTGGGAACCTCGAACCACATGTTCTTGGGAGGGCTTGGATAGCGTGGGGGAGGGACAAACGGCGCTGTGTCAGAAGACATCTCGTAGTGCGTCTGCGGGAAGTTCATAGCCTCGGGCTTCGAGTCTGGAGGTGGAGGTTGCCTGAAGAATGATGTTAGACGTCTTGAAGCTGTAAAACAGTGTGCGGGTAAAACGTACCATCGAGCGTCCCAGCTGGCCTGTTGGGGCGGCTCCGGCTTGTGCTCCGGTTCGGCTGCAGGCTCCTGTTGCTGGTGCCCCTGTACCTGCTCTGATCGAGCCTCAGTATGTGACCCATGTGCGGTGGCAAAAGACTCGCTGGGAGGATAGTGGTGATGGTGGTGGTGCTCCTCATGAGACTGCTCATGGGATTGTTCGCGGGAATGATGACTCCAATGGTCATGGGAATGCTCGTGGTAGTGGTGCTGCGAGGTATCACGAGGATGTTCGTGGTGGTGGTGGTGGTGTTGGTGCTGCGCGGGCGTGCTATGGCCAAGGGAATGAAAATGCTCAAAAGGTGTCAAACGCGGTGGTTCATAATGCTGACCGTGCGATCCCCCTGTATCCTCGCGGGGTGGCTCGCCGACGGGGACCACATATGGAGCCTTGGGTTGGTATTCTCCTTTGACGAAGTACTGGACGAGTTCCGGCGTCTGCTGGGTCGGTTGACTCGACTGGGCCTGTTCAGTCAGACCAGGCGCCACAGTGAGAGGCCCCGGGGAGGGAATCTAGCAGAGATTAGCAGATAGTCAAGCGTATAAAGACTAGAAAACAAAACATACCTCTTTTCGGTAGTGCCTGTCGTACACAGCCCACCATCTGCCAACCATCTCATTATACGGTCCGCTGCCTGTGTGTGCGTCTCGTCCTTGAAGCCATGGTTTGTCGGCGCCAATAAAGTGAATCATGCTGATGCTGGACTGGAAATGCCTGTAGGCTGGAATGTACTGATAGTGAGCCGAAGGCGTAACGTTGTAGCTAAAGCTGAGGCGGTTGTAGCTGTCTTGGAAATGCATGTTGAGGAGGCCTTGATCCGCACCGTCGAAGGAGATCCCTCTCTCAGCCATGGCCAGCAGGGCATAGAACTCGCCCATGTCGGGGGTGAGGACCATGACACCAGTGTTGAACAGGTCGGGCCATCCGATATCCGGAGCAGCAGAGAAGGCGTGGGGCAGCGCAAACAGCTCGTCGGGAGCGCGATAGGCTACCACGTCGGCGTCGATATAGACGATCTTGCGAAACTGCGTCTGCTTCCACAGATTGATCTTGGTAAAGGCAGAGTGTAGATCTGGGCGGTCCATGAGATAGAGGTTGGCAGGGCTGTCGTTGCGGATTCGGTTCACGGGAATCACATAGTCGAACACGGCCTGAACGGTTGGTTAGAATGACGCGTAACAGATAGCCAGTCCGGTGCCATTGGAACTTGCCTTGAGCTGCGTCACGACCTCGACAGACACGGTATCGAGCGTGACCAGGACGGCCAGCTTTTTCGTCGTTTTAGCATCGCGTAGAGAGTGCGCGAGCACAAGCGCACCTGGAGGAGGAGCTTCAGTCACGGTAATTCGCGCAGTCGGATTGGGGCACGGATACTTACCGGGGAGATACGAATCAGTCAAAAGAAGCTGTGGAAGAGCCTCAAGTTAGTCGCCATGTTCCTGTCTGAACCATCAGGCTCGAATTAGGGGTGGACGAAGCTCGGTTGCGTCGTCCCGTCGAGCTCGTGGACTCGGAGCTTCTGTCCAATGACGAAATGCACCTACCGTCGCATAGACATCCTCCCCACCCGGCCCAGCCATCCTGAGCGAGCGCCTCGGTGCTGGTCGACAAAATGCAAGGGAACAGCTCGAAGCAAGTGAAAATGTTAAGACGCTCTATGATACAGTCATGCGAGTGAATGAGTCGAGGAAGGAGCGGCTTCAAGGAAAGAGACGAGAAAACGTAGCAAGGCTAAAGGAAGAAACACAGGAGCTTGGGGCAAGGTTGAGCGAGGAGTTGGAGAAGTTCTCTTGCGTTGGAACAAACCCCAAGAAATTGCTAGCGCAAAACAAGGAGGGGGTGCACGACAAGCGATATCGAGCTGCTGCAATTATTACATGAACACGAGCACAGAAAAGGGAATGAAAAGCTGTAGGTAGCTTGTTCAGTAGCGCCTAACAGCAAGCAATTGGGGGGACATGATGGAAGCTCCCGTCGCGACGGAGAAACATGCGTAGAAAAACAATCAGAGGAAACGAACCGTGGCCCGAGCGGGGCCTACCTGAGAGGTACAACTGCAGCTAGTCCAGGATCCGGGATCATGTCATGGGTCTCTCTGTGGTGACTTTCTGCAGATGGGTACGAGATTGATGCAACGTCCAATGGGGCAGCTTTACTTGTCTGAACGCGGGGTTGTCCTCGTGAGATTGTCAGATGGGCGTCCTTGAATTAAGGGCCTGCATGACCGTTTGACCTGGAACAAAGTGACGACACTGCTCGAGCTACTAGACGTTTAACGCGGTTCCTCCATACCTTATGCTCGACTTGTAATGCTTGGTACCTTACTACGTAGCGTGGGTGGTGGTGGCACAACAGCTCGAAGAAATGACGAAGGGGTCTCGAAGCTCTAGTCTAGTGCGCCGCTTCCTCTTGATTGCCGTTGCGAGCGAGCTGATATCAGGTGGCCTCAGTTGCAAGTACATACCTAGGCACAACAGCACGCTCATCAGCTTCTTAGGTCGACGGCATATCAAAGGATGGTCCTCGTCTAGTGCTAGACTCTCGCCTACTAGTGTATGCAGTGATTGCAGCACCTAATCTCTGAGCTGCAGAGGTTGGCTATGGCATCACATTTGAGGCTAAACACCAGACATGCATGCGATCGCCTGGAAGTACTGTGACTGTGGTATCCCCATCCTCGAGCCCCATCTTCTCAAGCTATGACGTCTCGACCATTGTTCGTCGCTGCACCACAAGCCGAGGCCGTTCACTTCAGTCCTTTTGTAGACACAACCTCGGAAGCTGGGTGTAAGAATCCGCCCTGATGGTTCAAGTGTTCAGATCACCTCGATCCAACATGAAAATACGGTTTGAGGCAGGGGTATTGAAGAAGTCCGTCCCTGCGGCGTGCCTTATCTGCACTTTATCTCTCATCTTGCAGATTGCTGCCCATGACCCCATTATACTTCCATGGGGCTGGCCAAAACTGGGAAAAGACCCCGGCCGGCCACAACGTCAGGCCACAACGTCAAGCGTAAGATGTCAGGTGCCCAAGCACGTGACGCTTTACTACTTTCTCCCGGACCCACTGCAATGATGGCATATCACCATCTCAATAATAACGGGGTTATTTTACTTGCCTTACAGTGAAGTTACCAGACAACTTGCTCTGGATGGAAACTAATCTGGCTCTCTCATCGGGATTCTCCCTCTTCGTCTCACGACCATTCCCTTTGCTTCCGTGCCCGTGTCGATGTTGGGCGGTCACTCAGTTCAAACACTTCTTCTCCCGTAAAGCATCGAGCACTCTTCAATCCAGCGCTGTTTGTGACACGGAATATGGCAAGAAGTGTAGTTAGAGGCGCTCCACGAGAAAGTCATGTGCGGTCCCGCGCTCTTAAGGCCGGGTCAGTGTCTGAATATGCTTCTTTAAAAAAAAAATTCATGTGAACGGGGCCACACAGTCGCCAACACAGGCATCCCAGCAACCCGCGGTGTCCTACCCAACAGCTTGGGGCTCGAGCCGGTGCTGTCGTAAGAACGAGGACAAGGAAGAAAGCTTCTGTGGACAATACACAGTGAGAAAGCGAGTAACAAGTCCCTTAGGGAACGTCTTGCTGAGTATATGATGTGGCAATGGTGCCCTTTTCAGGCTCCCAATGTTACAACTGCACGCTCGTAGCACCGAGGTTTTTGGTCAGAGGCTATGGGGTTAACAGCGAAGTAAATAGGAAGCTAGCTATATTAGTCTAAACAACAGAAATCTGTCCAGTCAATACCTAGTATAGTGTAGCAACAATCAGTGTGGGTTCTCGTTGTAAACATACCTTGGTTAAATATAGTCTTGGTTTATGAATGGAACTCTGTGTATTTGTTGTTACTTCTTAGAGTCTAGTATTAATAGGTAGTAGGGTTTTCCATTATCATTAATAGATGTCTAACTAATTAAGGAGGCGTGTGGCTTCCTAAGGACTGCCCGTTTCTCACCGAACCCTTTGATCAACGGTAGGAATGAATGCGTGGCCTAGGTCTGCTCGTTGCATGAGACCCGGCGGTCAAAAACTCAGATTCCAATCTCAAATCCCACGCTACAAGTATTTTCACGATGCTGCGCCAGTTGAGCCCCGGGATATTATCGCTCGACGGCGGGCGCAACAGCCAGTAAGGCACGCAGCAATTCCCGCGACTATGAGGAGCGGTATGCCGACGACAAGGAAGTAGTACAGCGCAGGGCTTAAGTCTCCGCCCCAGGCATTGTCCTGCTTCTCCCGCTCGGGTTTCGACCCGGGAACCCACCGAGTGAACCTCTCGCCTTCGTCGAGGGCCGGCGGCCGGGGGCTCAGCGTCGGCATGTCCGTGGTCTGCCACGAGATGTGCCACGCCGGGAGCATCGCCACGCTCAGCGTTATCGTCTCGGCATAGGCGGCGCCGCTGGAGCTGGTCGTGGTGATGAACTCCTGCGTGCACGAGGGCGATGGGGCGTCTTGGAAGCCCTGGTGCAACATCGAGTAGCCCGGCGCGCAGCAGTAGGCCGTCGAGACGTACGCTACCGCACTATCGACCGAAGAGGCCGCCGTCGCCGTCGCCGTCGCCGTCGCCGCGCCGGAGACGCCTGCTGGCGTAGTGTGCGATAGCCACCACGCCGGCCAGCCCTGTGGACATACTGCCGGACTGAAGGAGAAATGATTACCAGCGGGGGCGAGGCAGGCGATGTAGCGAGGATCAGACGTGTCGGGAAGGAGGAAGGTACCTGAGGTCGTCGTCCGGAGAGACGAGCAGCTCCGGGGTTGAGCGAAAGGAGTGGTGAAGGCGACGCTGGGTACGATGACGGTTGGCCTTGAGGTAAAGGATGTTGTAGTTGCTGACGCTGAGAGAGCCATTTCCTGTGCAGAGAGCTATTGCAGCGTCTTATGCTACCGTGTGGCGACACCGGCCACGATGTCGGGGGAGAGAATGAATGGATGTTGAGACGCGTGCAACGATTCTTGTCGGGCGTGGTTGCTTTTCTCAGGTTTCGCCGCTTAATCCGGTGAAGTGCGGAAAGGGGGAAAACATGAGCCAAATGTCTTGTTGTTGGCGCCTGGAAATTTGAAGCAGGATTTCGGGCCAACAGAGAGACAACGGCTAATGAGGGTGCTCGGGTTACACAGCCATAAAGCAGTCCGAGGTTCCTTTGTATTCAACCCCAGGTGATCCGAAGAATTCACCCTGCGCTACATGGTCCAGGACAACCCGGCCGTGCTGTGGACCATTCCCGGCAGCGGCTTCGACTGCGAAAAGTGGTCGCTGCCGGTCGAGGGCGCGGGCACCGTCGCGCTCGCCAAGCACATCAGCCCGCGCATCAGCTCATCCGTGCTGTATACCGACAGGGCCGCCACCATCGACGGCGGCGGCGAGCCCGCCTCCGACCAGGATAGGAAGGAGTCGCTCCTGGGGGCCTGTGGGACGCACGGCGGCATGGTCGCTGTCAAGGTTAACGCCTCCCATCCGGCCTACAATTCGGCCGAGTACAGGAACGCAATGGCGAAGTCGCAAGGTATCATCATCAAGATCGTCAAGGCTCCGTCGTAGCTGGCAGTTTAGGGGGCGATTTATGGCGTCTAGTGCGTAGGTAGAGCATAAAGCATGAATACGCAGCAGTGCTTGCGGGCTAGGTGAGGCTCCATTCGTGGCGGAGGTTATGCAGCATCTCCCAACGAAGGACCTGGTGACTCTGGTACCCAACGTATGCGATACTTTGTCCCAACGTGACTTGTTCGTGCACAGGAACGGCTGCATAGCATAGTAGGGGGAGCCTGAGGATGCTAGGCATGGGAAGATATCCCTACAGTAAATGAATATAAGTGGAAGAAGTGATCCGGAACATAGAGTTGCTGGTTATTATTGTACGGTTACTAAATCGCCTTCCGCGGTGCATGAGAGATGCCGAATCGAGTTAGCAGCACGAGGAGGATAGCCGACAGATCGCTGCCGTCACACCTCGGGGGCCGCCCCGTGCCGACGGATTAGTAGCACGTGAATCAGAGGGCAGAGTCACTATGTATACGAGGCTATCCCCCAAGCTGACCGTTGCACTTCTCTCTTCCTAGCTACAACTGACTAGGGTATTGCTATCTGCAACAGGTGGTGTTGTCTCGAACCGACCTGTTATACCGCGGCCTGCAACGAGATGACAAAACACAGTGTTATCCCCTCGATCAACCACTCCGAGTCTCCTATGTACGACATGAATCATAATCTATCTTGGACCGACTGACTCACGCCCGTGGAAGGCAAGGCAGCAGTGGCTGCTCAGGTCGACTCCCAAGGCGAAGTGATACTCTTTCGATCCAGCCTATCCACGACAATCACCCTCGGAACGCGGCACCGGGGTTATAAATCCAGCAAGTGAATCCGAAGAGACTTCGTCAAGGCTCGAGAAGGGCTGGAATCCGCGATATCATCTGCTTGATGACATTGCCAGCAGTCACGAGGCATCATCGAGGTTGAGGCTCTAAACGGTGGCCGAAGGCCCGTCATCGTCCATGGGCTGTCGAGTCCGAGCATAGAGACCCGGGCCCGATCGAGCTCTACAGTCTACATTCGCTGCATAAGTGGGCTGTGGAAGAGTATCTGATGCAATTGACGTCCAGAGCGTGGACCGCAGCTGCGGGAGATAGCCAGAATACTTCGTTAATGGGTAGCAGACTAGAAGAGCGGAGCAACACGCTGTTACAGCATGGTTGTGGCTTGGCTGCGGGATCCGGCAGGTATCCGCCCTGGAAGACGGAGCAAAACAAGGAGGGAGGTGCCGCCTCTGAAAGAACAATGGCAGGCAACTGAAGCGTACTGAGGGCCAGTCCCTGGAGAAGCTCTAAGCTCGATGGGGGAGCACAGGAGAAGGAAAGGACAGGGCGAGCACATGCAAGTCAATGGTCAATGGCAAGTGTTGCGGCAGCGGACAAGAGGTTTGAAGCACGGCGATGTATTTGTTTGTCAGTGGCTGGGCGGCTGCGGTCCGCTATAATTACACTTCCGTCCTTGCCAATCTTTACACCTCAATGCCAGAGTGTACACCTGCGACCCATCCCCTGTCCTCCGTTCCCGTCTAGAGATGCCAAATGCAATTCGGGGGAGAGAGAGTGAGATTTCCAGACCGGTTGTTTAGTAGGCGTACAGAAGGAGGAAGGCAACCATGAGCGCGAACAGGCCGGTGGCTTCGGCGAAGGCGAAGCCCAGAACGGCGTATGTGAAGAGCTGGCCTGCAGGTTGATGACTGGTTAGCAAGGGTTGATTGAGTCAATTGAAGGGGGTCAATTGGCTTTGCTTACCTCGGAGGGCAGGGTTGCGGGCAACGCCGTTGATGAGAGCGCCAAAGACGGTGCCGATACCGACACCAGCGCCAGCGAGACCGATGGCGGCGGCACCAGCACCGTGGATCTTGGCAGCAGTGACGATGGCGGCGGCCGTGGACTCGACGACGACGCCGCGGGATTGCATGACGCCACGCATCACGTTGGAGGTGAGGTTATTGCGGGCGCCATTGAGGAGCAGGCCATGGCGGATGGTGGGCTGCTGGCGTACAGAGCGGATGATGGAGCTGGGGATGGGAGCTGTGTTGAAGCAAATTGCGTGAATAAAAAGCGCGTCTCTCGAGCTTCAACCGAGCTCACAACGAGGGCGGCATTTTTTTACGTACCCTGCGACGTCGACATAGGACGCGAAAGCTGCTTCATGCCCATGCGGGCGACGGCTCCAGTCATCTTGCTTGTCGCGAGCATTTTGTCGATGGCTTTGATGGCGTGGATGGATGGAGAATGTCAAAAGGAAAAGGTGCAGTCGATGCTGGGTGGGAAAGTCAAAGTACGAGCTGTGCGGAGGAAAAACGGGAGGTCGGGAAAGGGATTGGGTGGCCTTTCTTCTGTGTGTGTGAGGAAGGTGCCATTGGGAGGAGTGATAACTACGGTACTTATATCTCACCTTCTGAACAGGCCCGACCCTGAGCCCTGACAGATACTCGAAGCGGAGACACAGGTACCCTAAGACCAGAATTGCGGGGGGAGGGACTTGAAACCTGGGGAAGCGTGCTAGCAATTATGGGTACCTGCTGTTAGTGTACTCCGCTCGCTGTGTCCACATGCCGGTCTGTCCACTTCGTTTATCCACTGCGAATGGCTTTCGCAATGTATACAAAACAAAAGGAAAGCAGCTGCGCTGGTGGGAAATATGCTCAGCACGCAAGAAACTGATAACTTTTCAATAAATCTATAGCTATTCCAGTTGATGGGCTGGGTTTACAGTGAAATAGTCACGTGTCTGCTGGCAAAAGAAGGAGGGAAGCTCGAGGAAGATGAAGAGCTGGGAATCGGGTTGACCCCGAAAGCCTCAGGGGTCAGCAACAAGCAATTCCGCAATTCCAAGGGCGGGGTAAAACTGCGCTAACCACTAATGGGACGGGCCGGGTTCATATTCTCCACAGAGCAGCGCCTCAATATGGCCAACTGCACAGTCCTTTTCCCCCTCTCTTCTCTCCTTCCACCGTCGGCAACGACCTCAAAAAGGGTGCAAGCAGCCACTGTTAAGACCGGGACTCCTCCAAACACCTTGCCATTCTTTGAACTTCCAGTAAACTCAAGGACTGATCATGAAGGGGACCTGAATTCGGAGTTTGTGAACTGCCATTGAGTCCGAGAGTGTACTTGATTCGGCGCGATTCACCAGCGCTCCGGCTCCGGGCACTCTTAAGAATGGCATCGTCCGGTCTCCCAGAGAGAGTCAAGTCAAGCTATTGATTTGGGCAAGTTGATGAAAGATTGCAGGGCCGCGAGCTCTCAATACCGTCGCTGCCGTCTCGCTCGACAGCCTGGTGGACCGCGAACTCGAGCTAAAGAGAGCGGGTCCGGGGTAACTGGAGCCACGAAGATCACGGACCACGATGCCGAAGTATGGAGCAGCGATAGTCTCTCCATATCTCCGACCAAGTGGGCTGCTGCTCAACGACAGCCAAGACATCCCATTGTTGGTCCAAGCTCGGCGAAATCGACATGATGGGGACCTCCGATGCGAATCTCGACAGCAGAGTTGTGTGGGAGGAAGCTCTGCACAAGCAGCCGTTATCAGTCTTGAGAGGATGCCAAGGAGATCCTGCGAGACTGCGCGCTTGACTGGTTCATAACCAGATCTCAATTTGTCCGCAACAGGTCTCAACCATCCAACGTCGATTGTTCTGTCGCAGGAAACTGTCGTGGATGTGAAACGGTGGCACGCGAGTCCTTCGGCTCGTTTGCGGGATGTCATTGCAGGTCGAGTCCTGCAACCACCACCACGGGCGGTTATTCTCTTACCTCTCCCGGGCTGCTCGGAGTCTCACAAATGGATATCATCTCTGTTCTGTCCCGGACAGTTGTTCCTGCGACCGCGGAGTCGTGGCCAACCGGACATGACACGGGAGGATGGGGCCAGTTGCACGAAGATTCCTCTCGCAGCCGCACGAGTCATGCGTGCAGAATCTTCATCAGCCCACTCACGACCGCGTCTTCCAACGCCCAGCAACCAACTTGCTGGGTCGGTCGGTCTGTTGGTCTAGCGGTATGATTCTCGCTTAGGGTACACCCTGAAGCTCAGCTTGCGAGAGGTCCCGGGTTCAATCCCCGGACAGACCCTGATATCCCCCGATCCCCGGATCGAGGATACTTTTTCCTCTTTCAGAGCCAAAGGCTCCTGCGTCTCTCCGTACTGTGTACCTCCCTGCGCTGGTTCTGGCCATCGTCGTAGGTGTTTTTTGCAGTGTGTCTCCTGTCGGGGCGGTTGTCGTGCCGTCGACAAGTATAGTGCCAAGGATCGTAGCCCTGGATCCCCGAAGATTGCTTTGAACATGCGAGTTCTCCGTGGCAGAATTTCACCCATGGTGTTTCGCTTTACCACCGGCTTATACATCAGTTTACATTGATCATTTGGGGCAGGTGAAGGAGATGGAACCTGCGTTCTAATGGTAGGCATGTCAGGCGTGGAAACATAGGGCATCCGAAGAGAAAATGCCTAGAACTTGGAATATGATCTCTGAAATTTGCCTTAGATCGTTTTCCATGTACGATGCTGCCCTACGTGCATGTTGCGCAACGCGTCCCGTTATTAGACGTCAAGCTTGCAGGGAGGTTTAACTACGGCAAGGCCTTGTTGCAAGGAAGGCGTGACCCCGGCCACGATGCATGGATATGGTGCCTATCGCAGGCGTCTCCAAAACAAGCAACATGAGTTTGTGTTATAATGCATGTGTTTCCAGTTGCGTCTTAGACTAGAGGAGCGTACATGCTTCCACAATCCAACAGAAGTTCGAAATGATACTCGGCTTCTACCGGCTTTCCCGGTGTGACGTCACGCTCAGGACTGTGCCCGGGCTCCACCAAAACTTTTCTTCGGAGATGACGCCGGCATCGCCGGCCCGGAAGTTTCTAAACTCATCCGTCTCCAACGAAGCCGCATCCGCCCCAAACTCTAACTCCTGGACGTAGGTTTCGTGTATCAACAAGTGTGGAGGAAATATGATAGGACCTGCGCCCGTCCTGCTGCGGCGGGTAAGCCCGCGGAGCTTAACCTTGCCCTCCATCGCCAATACCAGGTTTAATTCATCGACGCATGGTCCGGTACCCCTGGCGTACGACCTGCATAAACCCCCGACGCCGATAGCAGACCAGAAGACTTCGCCGATACTATTTATGCACGGGTTGTTCGGGTCTAAGAAGAACAATAGGAGCATCAGTAAGTGAGTATGCCTCTTTGTGACTCATCACGCCCTCATAGTCGCGACATGTTTGTTAATTTGCTTCCTCGCGTTCAGACAGTTAGCTCGGGATTTAGGGAGACATGTCTTTGCTTTGGTGAGTTCCCCGTCTTCAGCCTTCCGATATCCATAGTAACAGATGACCAGGATCTTCGGAACCACGGTGAATCCCCCCACGCCCCTCGCCATGACTACGTAGCCATGGCCGAGGATGTCGAGGCCTTTATCCATGAGCACGATCTCAAAGACCCGACCCTGATCGGACACTCCATGTAAGCACTCCTTTCCCCCCCCTCCCCTCAGTCACCTTCTCCCCCTACGTTGGTCCTCATCCACCCAAAACAGGGGCGCCAAAACAGCCATGACCCTTGCCCTGCGCTCCCCGGATCTGATCCACGACATCGTCGCCGTCGACAACGCGCCCGTGGACGCCAACCTGGGCAGCGACTTCGCCAAGTACGTGCGGGCCATGAAGCGCATCGACGAGGCCGGCGTCACGCGGCAGGCCGAGGCGGACAAGATCCTGGCCGAGTACGAGGAGGCGGTCCCCGTGCGGCAGTTCCTCCTCGGCAACCTGTACCGCCCGGAGCCGGGTTCGCCGCAGAGGTTCCGCGTCCCGCTCAGTATCCTCGGGAAAGCGCTGGACCACCTGGGGGATTTCCCCTACAAGGACCCCGGTGAGGTGCAGTTCAAGAAGCCGGCGCTGTTTGTGAGGGGTACGAGGAGCAAGTACGTGCCCGACGAGGTCATCCCCATCATCGGGCAGTTCTTCCCCAAGTTCGAGATGGTGGATGTGGAGGCCGGTCACTGGGTCATTTCGGAGAATCCGGAGGCCTTTAGGGAGGGTAAGTACTTCCTCTTTGCGACTAGATGTAGGCCTCGAACGATGACTGTACTGACCATGTGTGGCAGCTGTGCTCCGGTTCCTGCGCCGAGAGGAGGCGTAGGAATCAAAGGTTGTGGATAGACAGTTCAGCATAGCCAGCATAGCCAAGCATGGCGTTGTATCAGTGCGTAGCCTAGATAGACACGGGTTCGAATAGACAGACATAGAGCCTACATGGGCAATGCTATTGGTATCATGCAGGAGTCCCTTACCCTCCATCTCCATTCTAGCAGACCACTACTTCCCACCAGTCTTTATGCAAATACCAGCACCCTCATGCTTTGTGGAACCAACCGGAAACCCACCAACTCCCTCCGGATCTATGCTACGCGCGTCACCTCTAACAAGAGCACCCATTTAGATACCCTCCCCCCTCCCCACCACCACCACCCCCAACATCAACCGTCCCCGCCGTCCTTCCCCTCCCTCCCCCGCCAGCCAGCAGCGCCGGATTCGACACAATCATATCCACGACCTCAACAAACGGCTTCCGCACGTTCTCCGTCGTCTTCGCGCTAGCCTCGCAGAACCTCGCCCCGTGGGCAGCCGCCAGCGCCTCTCCCTCCTCCACCGAGACGGCGCGGCTCGAGTCCGCCTTGTCTAGCTTGGTACCGACCTGTGCCCGGCTCATTGTCAGCTCTCTCGCGCATAGAGTGAAGCAGATGGGGGGGAAATAGGAGTACGTACCAGGTACAGCGCGACGTCCGGGACGGTGTTGTTCTTGACCTCGTCGAACCACCTGTCCATGGTCAGGAAGCTGGCGCGGCTGGATATGTCGTAGACGACCAGGACGCCGTGGGCGCCGCGGTAGAAGCTTGTCGAGAGGGTGCGGAAGCGTTCTTGGCCGGCCTGTGGCACCGGGGGAGGGTTATTTTGTGTGTGATGATGTGAGGTAAAGGGACGGACAGAATGGATTTTACTTACGGTGTCGAATAGTGTTAGGCGGTATGGCTTTCCCCTTACTGAGAGTTTCTTAATCTGGGGTCCGTGGGCAAAGGTGTCAGTTTCAGGGTCCTGGCAGGGTAATCACGACTTTCAAAGTGTCGCGCTGGGGGGGGGGAAGAGAACGCGCTATATGGCTAGTTGTCATAGTCTCTCGGATTTACGAAACATGCCATGCACATGAGCCATGAGCACGAACCTTGAAGTCGATGCCGATCGTCGCCGTAGAGGAGTCGGGGTCAAACTCGTCATCGCAGTATCTCGTGAGTACTGCAGACAGGTTAGCACCATGTTCCTCGAACTTTCTCACTGAAAACTGCCCTTACATGCTGACTTTCCAGCCCCTGAGGGTCCTATCAAGAGGACCTTGAGGGTCGGGAGAGCGTCGTCATCCGATGCCATGTCTAGGGAATATAGGACAACGCTCTAGAGTGTTAAAAAGCTGGTAGACTATACAAACGGCAAGTTGATAGAGTAGGTCATGAATCAGAGTACAGAAAATAGGAGGTATGGATAGTTTCAAGGGCTCGCTAGGCTGGGTTTAGTGAAGGGACATTCTGGGTTGTCGCGTATTTTTGTTGGTGAAGTTGGAGAACTGGCCAGTCACAGCATCCCACGACCTTGTCTCTGGACATGACGTTATGAAACATCCCCAGTGCTGCCTTTGGCCCTGCATCCCAACAAAGCGCTTGCTTCAAGAAATATGATGTTACTAGACAAGATGTATATACGTAGCTGATTATACAAGGCATTATTGTCAAACCAGAAATTGCTGCGTGCTTTGCCAGGTGCATGGCTTCTTACTGAGCCGCTCTTTGCAAACCAGTACAGCATACATGCCAAACATTGCCATCCCATGTATAAGGTAGTATCATGTCAAGCAAACGACTGGTTGAGGCAACAGTGTTCTTCGGGCAGCGGCAACACACGGTCTATGTCACATTTCAGGCGACGAAACGCCCCAAACTCCCCGAGTTCTCGTTATGTTATCAATTTCCATTTTGATACCCTTTGTCCCATAACGGAAGCTCGTTACCCTGGACTCTACTGGACCATGATACCGCGCCGAATGCAACAACGAGAAAGAGCAAGACCGATGCCGTAGAGAGGTATTGCTTGATGAAAACCGTGCCCATGCCTGACCCTACCAAACACCGCTCATACCTCCTCCAGCACACGCTCCTTGAACTCGCGCTCCACCTTCTGACCCTGCTCGTCCGTGGTCGACTCGCCGTGGAGAGCCATGAGGGCGCCGAGGTCGAACTTGGGCTGCTTGAGGAGCTTGACCTTGCGGATGTGGACCTATTCCCCGTCGTCTGTCAGCGATACTTTCTTTGGGGAGAAACTTGACCAACTCGCCGAAAACTCACGTTCTGGAGGGGGTAGATGCCCTGGGTGGCCTTCTCGATCTCGCGGCCAATGACCTCAGGGATCAGCTTGGAGGTGAGCTGCTGGAGGGTGCAGCTGCTGGCCTCGCGCTGGATGATCTCGGTCATCTTCCGGCGGATGGCGCGGATCTGGGATGAGGCGGCATAGGTGGTCTTCTTGATCTGGTTGGGCCTGCGCTTGGTGAAGGCAATGGCAAAGAGGCGGAGGAGGTAGTCGTCGGTGGTCTTGACGGTGACGTTGGCCTCGATGAGGGACTGCCACTTGCGGACGAGCGACCGGAGCTTGTCCGAGGTGAAGTCGAGTCCGTGGAAGTTGGTCAGGCAGTTCTTGCCCTGGACCTCGTCAACCCGCAGCTTGATCTTGCGGAATGCGTGGTCCTCGTCCTTCTGCAGATCGGCGAGCGAGACCTCGAAGATCCGGCCCTTCAGAGAGTCGTTGGCGTTCTTGAGACCGGTCGTCCGGTTGACAAGAGTCTTGCCGACACTGCAGAAATCATGTTAGAATATCGTTCGGGATGCGTCGCTCCGGGCCTATCGATTTCGTGTCGGGTGGTCTCTTACTCTCGGATGTTGAAGGGGGCGGGGGCCTAGAAACCAAAATCCTGTCAGTAACCATGCGACCTTTGCAGACGGAGGGTTGGAGCAGCCGTATCTCACCTTGATGCCGAACCAGTCCTTGCGGGCGAAGGGGTCCTGGGTCTTCTTCTTGAGGCCCTTCTTGCCCTTTGACAATCTCTTGTTCCTGCGCGAAGAAATGCCGTTAGCGATACTGCATCCCCAGCGTAATCGGAGCGTCGGGTTTCGGCCTGTCTAGACTCGCGAAAGGAAATTCCAGCAACGTACTTTCCGACAGCCATCTTGACGAGCACCTGTGTCTAGTATGGACAAGAAGGGTGCTTGTTTGGTGGATGGGTGGCTTCAACGAGGGTCTGGTCGCGAGATTGAAATCAATCAGAATTTCGACTTCCAAAGTGTGGGCAATTTTTGGCCGGGTGTGTGGGGCTCAGAGGACCAGCCTCAATTGGTTGGCTGACCTAACTGTAGGGCTCGGAAGAACATCGGGGCCGGTCGATTCACGTGCAGCGGGTCCCACGCTGACTGTTCCGTCACCTTTCAAAGAGCCATCAAAGAGATTGATCGCGCCCTGATCCGGGCCGGAAGCTTGAAGGTGCTACGCCTAGTTGTCTTCATCATAAGCACTGGCACAGTCACCTACCTACCTCT
>Ga0209127_100365_pt1 | contig 15733 bp, 10 predicted proteins | sample LakSupMetagenome_FD_187469 | JGI IMG/M metagenome (GOLD analysis project Ga0209127, IMG submission 187469) | Freshwater microbial communities from Lake Superior, Canada - Sta WM archaea (SPAdes) (version 2) | ecosystem: Environmental > Aquatic > Freshwater > Lake | place: Lake Superior, Canada...
GGGGGGGGGGGGGGAGGGGCTGATGATGATTTTCCAAAAGAGGGGACAGTATAAGTTTTCTGGGCTTTTAGCGAGCGAGATGCCCGTGTTGGAGGCGTTGATGGTTGTACCGGCGCATGTTATGGACAGCATGGATATCATATTAGGTATGAAGAGACGTCTCGATATGATACTGGCCTTACAAGATATAAGACCAAATGATACGTTATTTATTACTTGTACTTCATATATACTGGGTCTTCATCAATGGCGGATAATGACTGGGCGATGAGACCAGCCAACGGTATGACGACCCGGCGAAGAGGCTATTCAACGAGAGGACAACCAAGGCACCGATATTGTGGGCACAACCTTCGAGGTACCTCGATTCCTTTGACCATGGTCGGTCAGAGCATTACAAAAGAAGCGAGAAAACACGACCAGTCTACGTTCAAGTTCAAATAAGGTTCCACTTAAGGTAGGGCAAGGGTCTGCAGAGCAATCGCCAGTTTTGCGGCCTTGGACTCTAAGGGAAAAAAAAGGGTTAGGGTTCTGAGGAGCTGTTACGATATCTTGGCCTCTTATGTTCTCTTATGTTCCCTTCGAGCTTCTCGAGGGCCATCCAAAGAACATGACTGTTTGATAACAACCGAGCAGATTACGAACAGATGTTAGCCGGCCGTCTTCCACGGAGTCAGTCGCATTTTTGAGTCGACTATAGGTAATGTGAAGTAGAGCTACCTTTCAAGCCACCTAAAGCTCCCGCAAGGTTAGGTCAAGCTACTGAGCGTGCCCCTCTCCAGTGACGTTACCTCTTCCCCAGACTTATGCGGGGCATTTCGCCCCCAAGCGTCATCAGCTCCTACGTACGCAGCAGACCACCTGAAGCCACACATGCTTAAGCTTTGGCTCACATGCCCAGGTTTGCTAGTGAACTGAGACCACATCGTAACATCACCTTTCATGTGAACCTCCGCCTCGATACTTCCGACCTCCGTGGTCATTAACTCACTACAAAAGTACAGCCGCAGCCAGGAGGAGCAGTAAGCATCGAGACATAATGGCAAAAGGTGCCAGAATATCTTCCAAACCCCCATCCGGCGGAGTGGGCACACCGGCACCTGCCCGAGCGCCATCTCCAACTGGCAGCTTCTACGCCATGAGCGACGACGAAGAAGGCGACTACAACACGGTCACCCACACCGAGACGGGCCGCGGCGTCAAGCTCCTCTTCTCCAAGAGCAAAGTCTACGTCCATCCGACTCCCTCCGCAAAGGACAACATACCAGGCTACATCGCCCTCCTCCAACAGAAGCCCCCCCGCGGCAGCACCGGCGGCCGACCCTCCTCCTCTTCCTCCTCGTCCGAGACCCCCGCCTCCTCCGACCTCCTGCTAGCATGGCTCCCGGAGTCCTCCCTCGGCGACGCGGCCAGCATCTACGTGAAAGTCGACCTGGCCGTAGGCGACAGCAGCCACACCAACTCACCGAGCGACACCCCCTCACCGCCGAAGCAGACGTACCTCGTCCCGCCCCCGCCGACGGTGACGACCCACCACGGCGCCGCGGCGGGCGCATACGCCTTCGCCGTGCCCGTGTCGGCCATCTACAGCCTGCTCGTGCGCCCGCCGAGCGTGGGGTGGTGGTTCGGCAGCGTGGTGATCAACTCCCGGGCCGGCGACAGTTTCCCGGCGCTCTTCTTCCACGACTCCGAATGCCAGAGCACGATCCTCCAGCGCAAGAAGCGGACGAGCCGGTCCTTCGACCCGTTCGGGGAGAGCGGCGAGATGTTCTGGGGCGGCGACGAGGTGCTCCGGTGGCTGAAGCGGTACGTGCGCGTCGAGCGCAGCGGGGCGGAGCCGAACGTCTACCTCGTCGAGCCGACCGCCGAGGACAGCGAGGCGTTCGGGAAGCCGGTGACGGACAGCGGTCGGCGGCCCAGGGGTGCGAGCGATGGCGGGAGCGGGTTCGGCGTGCCCGCCCGCCCGGGACAGACTGGGGGAAGGGATGCGGGCATGGATCCGTTTATGAAGTTTGTCAAGGAGACGGGGTGGAATATCATGGAGAAGTTCAGCAAGGTCACGACGTTTACGCGGCAGGCGGCGAATGACGTGTTGGACAGTCCCCGCGTGCCGCCGCAGGTGAGGAGGCTGATGCGGAACCCGGAGGTGCAGACGTTGCAGGAGGAGTTTGACAGTGCGAGGATATACCTCGCGCGCTGGGCGATGGGGATTGCGGAGCAGAGCGAGCGGGATAGGAATCAGAGGATATGGACCGCCAGGGATGTGATGGAGCTGGAGAACACGGACGTGGGCGAGTTCGAGCTGCTGGAAGGGAGCAGCTCGTTGAGCCTGGAGGATCTGAGGAAGACTGTGACGCTGAAGGAGTGGAAGGGGTTCTTTGACCCGACGACCGGCAGGCTGTCGCTTACGGTTGATGAGGTCAAAGAGAGGATATTCCATGGCGGACTCGACCTCGAGGATGGTGTCCGCAAGGAGGCATGGCTTTTCCTGCTCGGCGTGTACGACTGGTACAGCACTTCGGACGAGAGGAAAGCCCAGGCCGCATCCCTGAGGGATGAGTACATCAAACTCAAGGCCGCCTGGTGGGAGCGGCAGATCGACAGAGGCGGCCAAGGGGAGGAGGGCGAGTGGTGGAGAGAGCAGCGCGGCCGCATAGGTAAGCATGACGTTCTTGTCGAACTTCAGGGGCTGTGATGGTATGAGAGTACTGATCAAGCATCAGAGAAAGACGTCCACAGGACCGACCGCAATGTACCGATCTTCGCAGGCGAAGACATCCCGCATCCAGACCCGGACTCGCCCTTCGCCAACGCGGGCACGAACGTGCACATGGAGCAGCTGAAGGACATGCTGCTCACCTACAACGAGTACAACAAGGACCTGGGCTACGTTCAGGGCATGTCGGACCTCCTCGCCCCCATCTACGCCGTCCTGCAGGACGACGCCATGGCGTTCTGGGCCTTCAAGCACTTCATGGACCGCATGGAGCGGAACTTCCTGCGGGACCAGTCGGGCATGCGGTCGCAGCTGCTGACGCTCGACCACCTGGTCCAGTTCATGGATCCGAAGCTCTATGCGCACCTCCAGGCGGCCGACAGCACGAACTTCTTCTTCTTCTTCCGCATGTTGCTCGTCTGGTTCAAGCGCGAGTTTGACTGGATGGACGTGCTGCGGCTGTGGGAGGCGCTGTGGACGGATTATCTGAGCAGTAGCTTCCACCTGTTCATTGCGCTGGCGATACTGGAGAAGCATAGGGAGGTTATCATGATGCATCTGAAGCACTTTGACGAGGTGCTCAAGTATGGTGAGTTACCTGTATTCCCCCTCCAATGTATATCCGCGTGATATGTTGCTGACGGCTGTCGCAGTCAACGAGCTCTCCGGCACAATCGACCTAGAGTCGACCCTCATCCGCGCCGAGGCCCTCTTCCGCCGCTTCCAGCGCCTGGTCGAAGCCGTCGACAAGAAGGAGAACTTCCCCGCTCCGCGGAGGGTCCTCGGACCGTCACCGCCGGATGCAGCACCGACGTCTCCGAAGGCTGGTGGCTCCTCATCCACCCCACCAGCTCCGCCTCCCTCTCGCGGCGGTGGTAAGACTACCTCGCCTGGGAAGCAGCCCGACACCGACGCGGCGAAGAAGATAATCACTCCCGAGCTCCGGAAGCTGCTGAGCAGGAAGGTGGAGGTCCTCCCGAGGAAAGATGTGGTGGGTAAGGGTGACGGGTTCGTGAGGAAGTGATTCCATGCAGTACATTCCGATGGAAATGGGCGTTCTGGATGAGTGATGGATGGCACACACATTTTACGATTGCGGGTTATATTTGCAGCCTTGTATTACTCACTACTTGTTATGACGGGGAGTCGTTACGACTTGGGATACGGGATATCGTCCATGCATGGGGGTGATAAGAAGGGCACACATACGACCTCTCTATACACTCCATGCTTACTCAGAGCCTGCCAGTCTAAATCAGTAATGACCAGGGAGTAAATCTGACCTTTGTATGTCAGATCTACCTGCCGGAGAGACTATGTATAAACCCGGCACAATTCCAGTGCACATCGCTAAAAAAAAATACTGCGTGCCAATCCATCAATCGCACAAGTGTCTTGCGCGCTCTATAGCTCATCCTTGACCCGACCGACATCAACCTCGGGCAAGGTCATGATCTTGACCACGAGACTCGTCCACCCGGTGAAGTGCTGCGTGCGCTGACCCTTGCCCGTCTCCGGGTTGTACTGCTCCCACGCGAATCCCGTCTCCTCCCAGCTCTGGAAGACCGTGTCGACGACGTTCTTGCGCAGGCGCGTGTACAGGTCCGCCGCCGTCTCCCGGTGCGGACCGGTCTGCGTGGCGAGTTTCTATAAAATTTCAAGGTTAGTCGAATGCCCTTTGTTCTGAACGCTGAAGTACAGCAGGAGTGGTAGCCAGGTGGGACTTACGTAAAGCTCTACGATGGCTAGGTAGTTGATGTTGATCCACACCGGACTGCGCCAGTAATTCTCATCCGTCCCGTACAGCTCGTCCTTCTTGCTCAAGCTGCGGATGCCATGGGGGCTGAAGAGCTCCTCCTCATCGCCCAGGAGCGCCAGGACCTTGCCCAGCTTGTGGCTGTCAGGCTTGAGCAGTCCGGTCAGGAAGGGGAAGAGCGAGATGTACCCCTTGTGGCAGACGAGCGTGTGCTCCTCAAAATCGTCGATGGTAGCGTCGCAGTAGCACCCCTCCTTCTCGGACCAGTGCAGGTCGTCGAGGTTGTGCTCCAGCGCGTCCAGGTTCTTGCTCAGCTCGTTCACCTCCTCGGGGAAGTCGACCACCTCGGCGATGTTGATGAGCGACTTGGTCATCAGCCCCATCCAGGACATGAGGTCGACGTGCAGCTCGCCCGGGTGCGGGGGCTGGGGCCGCGGGTAGTCGTCCAGCCCGCTGGTCAGACAGTGGCGGACCGTGCGGCCGCGCCAGCGGTAGGCCTCCTTGGAGGAGTAGGCCTCGCGGTCGTACGACTTGACGTCGCCGTACTGCGTCTTCTTGAACCAGTTGTACTGCCTCCGCAGGAGCGGGTACAGGCGGCGGAGGTACTCGACGCCCACTTCGGGGTTGTCGAGCGAGGCGGTCGCGATGGACGAGTCCTGGGAGACGACGGTCTCTTTCGGTACCGGCATGCTGCCGTTGGACTTGCGGAGCTTGTCGATGAACGTGTCGAGGATGAGGAAGAGCGTCGGCGGGTTGGCGTAGTGCGGGTACTGCGTCTGGAACTCCTGCGGGACCTTACTCCGCGCCTCTGGGCCGAGGATCTGCTCGCGACCGATCCAGCCGTCTTCGTCCATGAGGTTGAACCAGCTCTTGACGATCTCCAGAGTCAAGTCCATGTCCCAGTCAGCAATCGGAATCAGGTGGAAGCCTTCGTCCCAGAGAAATCCTCGCGGGAAGAATGGCCGCGACGGGATGGCGGAGAAGAGCTCGTACGGTCCCTCGAGCTTCTCCTGCCTGCGGGCCCGCGCTTCGGCCGTCTCCTCCCAGAAACCCTCGTTCTCCTCGTCGTACTCGGGCGCATAGGACCGGTCGACCACGGCATGTCCGTAGAAGTAGCCAATGCCTCCGATCAGGTTGGAGAACATGCTCTTTGCGAACCTCTTGTACTTCTCCACCTTGAACGGAGGCTGGAGTTCGAAGACGCTCGAGAACCGCTCCTCGAACGAGTCGGAGGTGGCCTTGATCTCCCTGGTCAGGTCGTCACTGGTCATCTCCTTCCCCACGGACGCGCTCGAGAAGAGAATGTCAAACTCGAAGTCGCCCTCGAATATCTTCTGCACAATCTGCACGTTGCCGGCGCCGGGTCTGTTCTCGAGCTGGTACACCTGCCACGGCGGCGGGGCGTTGTTGTCGTCATACTTATTCTCTACCAAGAAGTCGACGCCCTCCTTCAGCTGCTTGAAGACGATCGGCTTCGCCTGCCACAGCACCTCGTCGGGGTACGTGAGCGACTGCACGAGCGCCTTCCCCGGCACGCGGAACTCGGAGATGTCGTGGTCGCTCTCCGGCAGCTTCCCGGTGCCCCGCGTGACAGTGAGCCTGTAGCTGCCCAGAGGTTCGGACCTGCCGACGAGGCTCACGTCTCCATCGTAGCCGCTCTGGTCCTCGCTGGGCTCGGCTTCCAGCTCGCTGCCCAGCCCTTCCTGGGTGACGTAGAAGAACAGGATGGTCTTCTGGTCATCGGCCGCATCGTCTCTCAGCTGTCCCTTGATTCTCGCTCCCCAGCTCCCTCCATGTGCGCCTCCGGGGATTTTGACGAACGAAGTCGTGATGTCGATCCTATTCTCCTTATCATGAATCGACTGCTCGCCGCCTTTCCGGGTGTCGTACTCGTCCCAGCCGTAGCCCTGCATGCCCTCGTTCTGCTCGCACGTATACCGGACATCTGTATCAGACAGTCAAATTAGCATGGTGGCATCTCCAGAAAGCATGCAAGAGGGGGGGGGGCGGGCCAGCTTACTGTTCTGAAAATCCGTATACGTCTCAATCTTCCCCCACATCAGGCCCGCCATCAAGCTCTGCGGTATCCTGGGTCGGATGCCGAAGTAGAGGTTCGGCCTGTATGGTCCCCATAGTAGGCTCTCGTTGTTCATCCGCCCTATCTCGCTGATGAGTATGGACTCGCCCTCCTCCAGGATGGGGCCGACTGCCAGAGCGCCCCGCGGCGCGAACGAGACGACATTGAGGAGGAGACAGGCGACCAGACAGCTCAATTGGCGTGTGAGCGCCATGGCTGCATCAATGGAGAAGAAAGAAGGTTGACCCTTATTGCTGCGCTGAAATTGGCATCCCCTCAACTCTTCAAGTTGCGTCGTGGTGAGGTTTAGCTGTTGAGCCTGGGCCGGGTACGTATTTCTTTCTGACCACGTTTAGTGTAAGCTCCTGGAGCTTGGAGGTTAATGCAGGGGCCACTTCTGACGTTGATGTGGGGCCGGTATCGTAGTGTAGCGGGGCCGGACGGTTGCCGCTCTGGCCTTTGACAAGCGGCCCGAGCCCCGGTCCAGACGACGCCTTCCGATTGACCCACTTCGGCATCAATCGGTGCCAAACACAATGTGACAGAGCACGATAAACGAGGTCGAGCTATTGTAGCTGGAATTTAACGGTGTGCGCATAAGTCTACCGTTACGCCATTGTCTCTCTATACGTATGCTAGCGCCATGTTTGTCTTCAGCGCCATAAAGCAATGCCCGTCTGTCCCTTTCTCCTCATTCTCTCACGCCAAAGGGCATAAGTATGATCTTGATAGCTCCGTCCCAATGCTTTGTAACCGTTCATTCCATCACTCCGACTCTGCGTGCTTCCGCTTCCTAGTCTTAAACTTCTCTTTTTTGCAGGGTTCCTCAGATGACACAAGCTTCACTTCCTCTTGCTTGCGCTCAGCCTTGGACTTCTTGTCTTTCCCACCTTTGCTAGAGTTTTTTGACGGCTTGCATGTCTTATCTCCGTCCGACTTTGACTCGGGAGACTCCATGTCTTTCATCTCGACATCATCGACTCTCTCCTCAGCCTTCTCCTTGAGGATGGCTTCCTTCTTCTTCTTCTTTCCCTTCACCTTCTCACGTACCGGCTCTTCGTCGGACGAGGATGGCTCCGCCTCCGCCTCGGCGTCGGACGCGATCTTCGCACCTCCACGAGGCTCGACTTCCGACTCCTGCACATCGGAAGAATCATCAGAGGAATCCGAATCATGTTGGTAAGCTTCCGGTCCTCCTTGCTGCAGCTCGTTGATCTCCCGCAGGATCTTGTTCTTCTCAGCCCTTTCGACCTGGATGCCGAGCCAGCGTGTTAGTCACGACATTTCGTCCTTCTGTCGGCCCGGTTTTTGTTACACAAGCCACCTCAATCCAAAAACAAGGTGCCCCGACGGAAAGAACGCCCAACTCACCTCCTGCAAGTGAGTAAGCGCACCAAACCTCGCCCTAGCCTTGGACGCCTCGAGCAACAGCTTTTTAGCCTGCGCCTCGAGCTTCTCGGCCCGCGCCAGCATCCGCCGTCGGCGCTTCTCCAGCTTGTCGCCCGCGCCGCCCGATCCACCGGTCTCGGCAGACTGGTCGGCGGCCGGCTGCTGCTTGTTAGCCTTGCGCGCCCTCTTGGCGGCGGCTTTGGCCTTGAGCTTCGCCTTGCGGGCTTCGGCCCGTTCCTGGCGCGTCTTCTCCTTGCGGGAGGGTTTGGCTCCTAGAGTAGGTGTTAGGGGGTTCAGGCGAGGTTGATTCTGGGGGAGATAGGACCGGGATAGGATGTAGCTGCTGGAATGGTGGCAGGTAAGAAGACATTGCATGTTTGTGTTCCACTAAGATCGCATAGATGCAACGTAGGGTGTCCATGAGGTGCGGGGGTGGTGTATCAGGGTAACCCCGAGTACGTGATATGAAAGGCAAGGAGTGCGAGGCTGTCGGAGGAACATCGGACATGCAAGATCGGACCTAGAGCATTGCCAGCCCGAGGCGGGGGGATTGAACACACCTTTCCGTTCGGTCTCTTTCTTCGGCTTGGCCTGGTCAATAGCGAACTTCGCCTGCTTCTCGGCCTCGGCGCCCATTTTTTCAAGGTGTCCTGCAGGTGGACGCTGCGATGATGGGCGACGATGGAGTACCGATGATAGGCAGGCGATCACTCCACCACGTATGCACTCGGTGAACCAAACTGAGCTTGAGTGAATGTATGCTTCAAAAACTGTGGTTCGTCCCGAAGAATAGCCATCCAACTTTGTTTTGGCCCAGCGGGCAGAATTCCGGGACGGCGGTGCAACCAAAAGCAAGGGTTTAAGGCTGAGCGTGTGGGGCAGATGCACTTGCCTTCTTTCAATGCTAGCGCCATGCGTGAATCTCACCTGCAGCAAGTGGCTTCAGGGCTGCACGTTCCAGGTAGCATCGACCTGCCTCACAGGGTTTAGCTCGCAGCGGTAAAAGCTCGGAACCTGGTTGGTTCGTCCTGCACGCAGCGCCGCTTGCCAAGGCCAGCAGAATGGGACGGTGAGAACCTTGTCCGCTTTTGAGTGGACCCTTGTCCCGGAGGAAAGTCAAGGCCTGCAGTGACGGTTGGCACTTGGCACAGACGGAACTCGGTCCACGTGTGTTCAGTTTGGGGATGAGTTGATTCGATTTACGCCTCGGTCAGTGTGTGCATAACGTTGTCGTTGTTAACCGGCATCTCGTTCTAGATTTGGGTGAGAGACAATAACTGTTGCCTGCCGATTTGGAGCGGTGCCTCTCCGAGGTGCAGCAATGGCTCAACTGCCTGAGAACCACTCTCGTTGGAGTGGCTCCGCCTTTGCGCCCTTTCCCATGATGGGTTGTCGCGGCAAGGACGACGCCAGATATGCAGGTGACCTCGTGGTGGCTTTCTGGTACGAGATCTGATTACAAAACAAGATACCTGACAGGTCGTCACGTTTTTTCGCGATTGATGACTCTCCCGCAAGAGAAATGGTTCTGTCCCACGACGCGGAGGTATGACGCATGCTTGCACTCTCCTTTGCCTGCAAGAGTACGTAGGTAGGTAGTTAGCTTACACACAACGCCCTTGGAGCATCTGAAAGCCAGCGTTTGCCCTAAGTGCCCGTTGCATGGTTGCGTTGATCGCTTCGTTTTCGAATCCCAGTCACTCCTCAAGGACCTCCGAGGTACAGTACAGGTACAGTACTTGGTCCTTAGGCATCAGGTGTGGACGTTGAGCTTGGCAAGCAGCATTCCTCTCCTCGCATGAGATTACGTACCACCCGAGCATAAGGCCACGAATGGGACGTCGGCCGAAAAATCAAGTGGACGCGACGCACGCGAGCACAGAGTCGGACCTTCAAGGCAGTCATGACTTACACCGCCTTAGCGGGATAGGCACACTTGGGAGCAAGGCATGCAGAGCTGCAGAGTAGAATTCTTCTAGAAACGATTGCCCAGGCGCTGTGTAACCCTTCGAGCTTTCGGATTGCGTGTTAACTGCTACTTTTGCGTCCCAAGGAAATGTATAAGCCAGAGTGGGTATATGCAAACATGACGTGAAGGGAAGAGAGAAGGGGAGTTGTCGAAGTCCAATACAAGGATTGGAAAGACGCTGAAGGCAAGGAAATGACCGAGTGCTATAGAGGCCACGCAAGGCATCAGACTCATGGTACGGACATTGTCGAGCAAGTACCTGATGCTGGACTTCGTCCAACCATGCTCCCCGTTCTTGCTTCCCCGGTGCCTACTTATGACCCCCTTATTCGTAAATCGACCAACAGAAATCCATCACGCATCAGTCATTCCTCGGAGGTCCGAAGTTCATCGCTCGTTTGTGTTGCCAACCATATCGTCGCCAAGTGCCAGTTAAAGAGCCTAGAGCAACCTCTCCGGTGAGAGTCAGACTTGCATCCAGCGTCGTCTCAAAGAGGCGGGAGACAACTTACTAACTCGTATGCCCGTACCCATGACCGTCACCAGGAGATGTATTCTCGTAGTCGTAGAAGTAGGGCGACTCGTCGTAGACGATGGCATCGTCACCGCTGTCCCTGCCGTCAAAGCTGGCGACCTGTCCGTACCCATCGCTGTAAGGGTTCATGTAGTGCTGCTGCATGTCGGGAGACCGCTGCTGATCCGAGGCGCGCCGGCTGCCTTGCTGACTGGCGCTCTCGTGGCCCCTGGCGACGATGTACTGCATGTTGAAGCTGCCCCAGGGCAGCCCGGAGACGTCTTCCTCTTGGCCAAAGTCGTCTGGCTCGGGGATTCGGTAGGCGTTGACGGCGTTCTCTTGGTTTTGCATGTCTCTCTGCGCTTGTTCTTTCTGCTCGCGAGCCTTCTCCCCTGTCGCCATTTTGTAAGCTCTAGACGGATAAAAGGGTGCTGGTTAAGGTGTTGGGAGTGCATACGAAATTTCCTCTGGGCAATGCGGTTCTGGATACGTCGCCTCTCTTCCGGTTCAGTGACCTCAGTCCAGTCGTCTGTCTTGGACTTGGACTTGGACTTGGATGATCCGGAATGCCGCTTGGAGCTCGAGGGTTGTCTGGAGGATCGCGACGACATGTCTGGAGTGTCTCTCTCTGTGTCTGAACCAGAGTGCGTCGTGTCTTTAGCCACTCGTTTGCCAGAGGACTTCTTAGACGAAGACGCCGAATACGTCTGCAAAGGATTCGAAGTATCTGCGTAGTCTTCAAGCTCGGGGTCCACGTAGTCGTAGTCTGTGACCTCGACGGTAGGGACTACCCAGGAACCTTGCTCTTCAGGGTGTTGGTACGAGGACATCTTGCAAGATAGGGGGAGAAGAAGAGGCTTACGGCCTGCAAAATGCTATACTGATCAAGTTAAACTGTCTGGACCCGTGAGAGGCTCTGGTCTTCTGCTTGATGATCGAGTCAGGGCTGATTAGGACGTCGCGAGGCGCTCTCTCTTATAGACTGCCAGAACGTAAGCAACCAAACACTAGATACGATCGAATATGCTGTTCTTCACCTTCAACAAGTTCCAAGCTAAAGATGGAAACAGTCGTGGGGCTTAGCACAGCAATGACACTTCCCGGGCTTCAGATAGAGGACGGTCTGCCCCTCGACCTTCACCAATGGGGTATCCTGGCTGTCTTTTGCAATGGAAAGGTAAGAAATGATGACGCGGAAGCTGATGTTCGAGTGGCCGTATAAGGCGGGCAAGCTGGAGTATTGAGTGCGAGGGGAGCAAGAGATGGCAACCGGTGCCGGTGACAGTGACGCAGGATGTCAATATTAGAGCGCGGTAGATGCTCCACCGGACGGTTGACAGGGCTTAGTGGAATTGTATCCGCCCATACCAGAATTTGCGAGACACGCGGGAGCACGAACCAGCAACGAGATGGTGGTAAAGCCCCTGTCTCTCGGGCTGGAAAGGAGGAGGGTTCTGCGGATAGATGACACCAACGGTAGACCTGTCAGTGATGTAGAATCAGGGTTAAAGGTTACTCTGACATGCTATGCTCGTGAGTATGTTAACTGGAAGATCTAGATCTTCCTTGGCCTATCGAGGAATTATGAAGCGAGAGACGGTCGAGGGTAGCTCCACATGGATCCCCATGCAAGTATGCGCCCATGTACATGAAGTAGATAGGTACACTACATACAAGGACTGTATGCGTGCAGGGCTAAAGCGACGGCTTGCGTGTAGCAGCCAGGGGCTCCCGAGCAGCCAGACATGCGGCAAGCCGGGGCGACCAAGCCACAGGCCGACATGAGGTGACTCGGTGCGCTGTGTCAACCCATCGCGGCAAGTGGAAGTGATCTGCCAGAGATTAGGTAAACCAGGGGCCCAGTTGCTTGGAGCTGAACAGTCAAGGGAAGAATTTACTGGGGACCGAACCCGAAATACGACCCCGAAAGGGAAAGGTCTCGGAGGTTAAAAATACCTCTCGATTGACTTCTCCCCTTGTCGCAAAGCAAACGGACCCCAACAGATACCGAGAAGCAAAAGTTACCATTGCGATCTAGTACATAGTACAACAAAATGGTGACCGGGTTATCAGATGCCCTTTCCTTGCTCTTGACGGGGTGCCGGGAAGACAAGACCACTCACGAGTAGCGATGACCTCAGGTAACTATTCCTGGACGATTCAGTCACGCAAGTGACGACAAGCCAAGAATGCAGCATGGCACACGATCATGGCGACCGAATGAGTACAAAGAATCAGGTCAGGGACAGACGCGTCGCCAGTTCACAGGCACATTGGAGGAATTAAACGCCTAGTGCATTAGAACAAAGCCATCACCGGACGCCCAGATTGTCCCCAGCATCCATGACCGTTGGGCAGAATCGACTGCCGTGTGCCATTGTTCGCTTGGGCGAACGATTCAGACCGTTTCGCGCCGCCTTGGCAGCCGGAGCTGAAGGTGTGTTCGTTACATCGGATGGTGGGGGAGACACCTTCGCAAATGAAGCCAGGCTGAAAGGTGGTGAAGATAACGTGTGTAAGTGGTGGGCATTGGCGGAAATGTAGAGTTTGGGAGGCTGTGGGATCTGCATTTAGGTGACGGGTGGCCATGCGTATACCACTGCATCCATGTCCTTATTCGATGGTTATGATCCGGTAGAGCGCAGGACAATTGTCGGTCACCCCACCTGGGGACCAATGAGACCCCAATGGTACAAGGCACTGGAACCAGTGAGCATGGCACCTCATTAGGGGGCACACTTGTTCCAGATGTGGTGTGGACGAAGGTGTATTACACAGTAGGGGCCCATCGTACTTCGTAATGAAGCTTAGTTTCCCGGCCAGAATCCAACCGTCTGGTTGCCCACTCGAGGGGCGGACAAGGGTTCACTGCTTATACGAACCCTTATGCGGCGGTCTTATAGCCGACTAACCCACTGGGGAACAAGAAGCATGGGGAAAGTGGCTTGACCGTTGCGCACAACCGCGACCCAAGCTTGATAGAGCTCCCGTGAGCTTCGCCGACTCCTGGAGCTTGAGCTTGAGCTTGAGCACGAGCACACTGGCGCTAGCGCTTTTGCGCTTGCCGTGACAGGAAGGTCGTTTGTGTTGTAGAGAACCCAGCCCACGGGACGGCGAATAAGCTTAAAGCGCATCACCCCTCACCACGACCCGGCGGTCGGCAAAAGGGCGTACAAGTAGGCATACCCGGTTCCTCGGTCTGTGACTGTCCCAACGACCAGAAAAATTTGAGAGCCATTTTGGTCTCAGTTTCAGCTGTCCCCGGCACTCGGTGCCAGTCTATCCCGTGGACCGGGGAACGGAGAAGTCGAAAAGTAGAGGGGATGTCGAAATTAGCAACAGCTTGAGCTTGTGGAGAAGAGTGTACCACGATGAAACAAGACAAGAAGTGGGCTGAACTACTCGCCCACCAATTGACGCTTTGGCACACTGAAGGGGGCCGTCCGCCTGCTCCCGATTTAGCACCAGGCGTGGAATAATTCCGATTTGGATATAGACGGATGGTTGGCGAGGGGCAGTGACGCCTCCCAGTGCACAACCCTATTCCGAGATAATAGTCTCGCATGCGACGGCCGGTGATGGCCGCTTTCTGTCCCGTGATATCAACGGTCAATACCGAAGATGAGACTGCACGTATCTCAGGCCCGTTTTGCAATGGCCTCTCAACCCGCTTGCGTACTCGGTCGAAAATGTCGCTGTGCAGGTAAATGCACCTTCCGTCACTTGGCCAATTCGAAGGAGCTTGCTGTCGCCGCTGTCGTAGGGTCGAACAGTATGGGCCGCAGTATACGTAGCGGCTATCGATCGGTGCACCTGCATTCAATAAGCGAAAGCGAGGATCGGTGGAGTTGCTCGACTGGTCGCCCCTAGAGAGGTGAATGCATGTAACAGCGTTGTGTGCGTGGAGAGCAAGATCTTTGTGTTCTAGGCCTCTAACCCTGACGTTGCATGCATAACACTGCCAGGCGACGATGCCAGAATATGGCGAGTTTGAGTTGGATAGAGTCGAGTGTCTCATTCCGCTGCCCGCCCCGAACTGGAGCAGGTTCTGGCGGATACAAGAAAGCGCAGCACTGAGCTCACCGAGCAACTGCAAGAACTGCTCCAAACCGACCAACCCCTGTCACAGAGCCCGCAGTCAGCCGAGGCACAATAGGGTCACTTACCCCAGCACTGTGTGTCGGATATCTGCAACTCAAGCACAAGTCGCCAAATAAGAGGTGTGCCTTTTGAAACGAGTCGAAGCTCTCTTGCGAGCCGAAAACAGGGCGTCCAAGTTTGTCCAAACTCAGGAACGTCGTCTGGCGCGGCAAACAGCCAAGAGGCGCGCCATGGATCCAGTGCCCAAAGTCATGATCGTCCCGTCTGTGAATGACTAGAGAGCGGTCAAAACCTGGCCTTGTAGCAAGAAGGGAGGCTTAGACCGCCCGTTGTGAACCCGTTCAAGCGGCCAACTCATCAACGTCTGTGATTAGATGTTCAGCCGCAGTATCTTTAGCGTAGATGCGATTGAGATAGACGCTGTCGACCCGATCCGGTATGATTCTTCGCGTGGCTAAGTTTGCATCTCGAATCCATGCCAGTGTATCCTCGACTTGGTACCATATTTGGTGCCTGGGCGGAAGATGTCGAGTGCTGATCCGCAGGTCTTGCTTTAGGAAACTCTTAGCGAAAGGTTCGGAAGTATCTCTAGGATCCGCAGTCACACAGCTTTAGCTGGCGATGCACCATGTCGATCTTCCATGATGGTTGGGTGCCCTTGTCAATAGCTTGTGACGTCCGTGGCTGTCCTAAGGACACCCAGGCGTGGACACGAGCCCTTGCCAACGTCTGAGTACCTTCCTGATGAAAGGAGTATGGTAGACGAGCAAGCGGACGCCGTTGATGCGCAGGTGAGTGTGTGTCTCCAGTCGGGGTACCTGGTTCTTGGCAGCCAATGTGAGTCATTGAAGCAGTGCTGCCTGAGTCACCTGGTATCAGCATGCACAAGGTTGCCTGTGAATCACGATGGCCTGGTGAACTCCTGAGGCCGTCCGTTCCGCAAACTGCCGTTGTGGACGGATGCCCCGAGCCGCTCGTAAACCGACCGAATCCGAGGTCCCGCGCCGAGTCGTCGGTCGCGATTCCGGTTCAGTCTGGCTGGCAGGGCATTTATCTCTGGATGCATTCTCGTCGTGGCCTCGATGCTTCAGTCGTGCCAAACTCCAGTGTATTGTCCCTGGATATGATGATTTGCCGTCATGGCCTGGATTGTTGCCGCGTCGTCGTCGTCGTCGTCGTCGTCGGGGCCTGCTTCAGTGCACTTCCAATAC
>Ga0209127_100366_pt1 | contig 15718 bp, 16 predicted proteins | sample LakSupMetagenome_FD_187469 | JGI IMG/M metagenome (GOLD analysis project Ga0209127, IMG submission 187469) | Freshwater microbial communities from Lake Superior, Canada - Sta WM archaea (SPAdes) (version 2) | ecosystem: Environmental > Aquatic > Freshwater > Lake | place: Lake Superior, Canada...
CAGTCCTCACGTTAAGGCAGGGTAGCTGCAGAAAGCAGTCGTCCACATCTGATGAGCTACCCTACAGCTATCTGTGACTTCACCTTGGGGTCCGGCCCGCCACCCTATCTGGTTTTACATACAAGACGCATGTCTCTCGAGGCTCCCAAAGGAGTAAGACTAAGGAGGCTAAGACTTTACCCTAGCAACCTTGCGTCGCCAGAACTTGACGAAGGCATGTTCTCAAGTCCTCGTTCCTCGCACCAGACCCGGACCTGTCCTCCTGATATCCACCACAGGTGCAGCCAGCATAAATGTCAACACCACTAAGCGATATGCTGGCACAGTGAAGGGCAACCTTGTGACATAGGAAGTTGAGATCCTTCACCGGTGCGGATCATAGACGCCGGCCGGCGAATGAACGCTGATTTTACTGGAAAGCTTGATGCCAGAGCACAGGACCTTAGCTTCCCGGAAAATGGCCGAAGTCGCAGCGCCAGAATCACAGCACGCCGACAATTCCACTGGCTTGCAAGCTAGAGTCACCCACAGCCGCACCTATGAGGATGTCAACATCTAAACCCCACATCTATCCGTTTTGGGGACTTACACGCTCATTCTTAGTGCATGTAGCACTATTCCCGGGAACCTACCGACAAACACATCGCCACCGCCGCCGCAAGTGGGTGAACTATTTACATGCACGGTCTGGACTGAGCAGTTCACAACTCACAACTGAGAATCATCCCTCATCTACTACGACAGCTGATATCTTACGGTTCACCATGTCGACGCCCGTGCCTTTCACGAAAGTCAAGGTCTCGTCCCCCTTTTGGGATCCCCACATCACGGCATCGCGGAAGGAGAGTTTACCAATCATCCTGAACAAGCTCAAGTCGTATGGGACCTGGGACGCGATGCGCATGAAGTGGAAGAAAGGTGATCCCGGCGTCACTCCCGACATCTTGTGGGACAGTGATGTTGGAAAGTACATCGAAGCCGCATCGTACGCACTGTTTCACGAGAAGAATCCGGAGATGGAAGCCGCAGTCAACGAAGGTATCGGCATGATTGTACGTGCCCAGCAGGAAGATGGGTACATCGGTATATACCATACTCTGGTTGAGCCCGGCAAGCGGTGGTCAAGCCTGGCGCACAACTTGGAGCTGTACGGCGGAGGCCACATCCTGGAAGCATCAGTGACACGGCACATTGCTCTCGGCTGCCCTGAGAATGACAGGTTTCTGGAAGCCATGAGGAAGTACGTCGACCTCATTGTCAAGATATTCGGCCCCGGGGAGGATCAGCGCCACGACTATCCCGGACACCAGGAGGTTGAGCTGGCGCTCATGCGACTGTATGACGTTACGGGCGACCAGAGGTGCGTGTCTCTGGCGCAGTACTTCATCGAGGAGCGTGGGCGTACCGATGCTCCGCGGGAAGGACATGCGTGGGACCTCGCAGCACGGGCAAGAGGCGACGACCCAGAGACCTTCTTCCCCTACTACTGGCCCAGACCGCGTTGCTACTGGCACATGCAGGCACATGCTCCGATACGAGAGCAGAAAGAGATCGTGGGACACTCCGTACAGGCCATGTACTGGCTCTCTTCAGTTGTGGATGTCGCTCTGGCTACCGGCGAGCAGTCGTATCTGAACACGGTCGAGACGTTGTGGAAGGACATGGTCGACGCCAAGATGTATGTCACTGGCGGTATCGGCAGTGTGCACATCTACGAGGGCTTCGGTCCGCGGTATGACTTGCCGAACGAGACGTCTTACGCTGAGACATGCGCTGCCATTGGTATCATGTTTCTGACACAGCGTATGTTGAAGTTCAGGACCGATGCGGCAGTCACCGACGTCATGGAACTGGCGCTGTACAATGCTCTCCTTGCTGGCGTCAGCCTCGACGGCAAGACGTTCAACTACGACAACCCGCTCGCCACGGTCGATTGCTCGCACAAGCGCAGCGAGTGGTTCAAGGTTTTCTGCTGTCCTTCCAACATCTGCCGGTTCCTGAACTCGATGGGAGGTTATCTTTACGGGACCGACAGCGTTGAGGATACGCTACGGTTTACGGTGCACAACTACGTCGGAGGCGAGGTGCTGGTCGGGCAGAGCACATGGGTGGTTGAGACAGAGTGGCCATGGCACGGTAGGACATCGCTCCGCGTCAAGGCGGAGTCCGAGCCCACGATTGTCAGACTTCGGGTCCCCAGATGGGCTGAATCCTACAAGGTATGGTTCCCAGACCCCGAGCACTAGAAGTTGAGAGACTAACGAAACCAGATTCTTCTTAATGGAGAGGAGATCAAGCACGAAGTTATGGACGGATACGCAGGCCTTCCCCCTCAGACGTACTCGCTGTCCGACGTGATCAACTTCACAGTCGACATGGTCGCAGAACATCTGGTGCCGCATCCCTTGGTCCACCAGAACACGGGATGCCTTGCAGTCCGTCGGGGCCCAATAGTCTATGCGCTCGAGAGCGTGGACCACCGCGACGTCCCTGACCTGCGGTTGGTGCGCTTGGATCGCGCAGCTGCCTTGGAACCGGTAGACATGAAGATTCTGGACAAGCCGGTTGTGGGCATCCGAACTCGTGGGACAATCGTTGTCGTGCCACCCGAGGAGAGGGCTAGCTTCAAGCAGGAAAGCAGGCCTCTTAGGTCGCATGAAGAAAAGCCGGTGGAACTGACCTTTGTGCCTTACTTCGCATGGGGCAACAGAGGGCCGAGCGACATGAGAGTCTGGATCCAGAAGACGGTTAACGGGGGCTGATATTGAGTCATTACGGCCAGGTTGAGACTAGTGTCCATGGCTGGCACAAAGAAAATCATCCCTAGTTTCCAGCGATACTTACCGGATATCGGGGCTTATACGTATGGGATCCGTGAGGGAAACTCGCGCCCGACATGCCAGTGTGCTTAGCTTCGCCGTAACCCATAACTGATGCGGAGAGCACCCGATTTGGGCGTAGCGTGACCGCGATCGCAAGCGTGTAGCCGTGGTAACTGTGTCGTTACCCCGGAAAGTACGCTCGGTTGTTATTCCCGTACGCCCACCAGGCACATATGTACATGTACGACGCCAGGAAACCGGCAGTCTGGATGCTTCCCATCCCCGCGCAACTCCGCGCCCACCCCGGATTACCTGCTGCTAGTGATCCATGGCTTGGGAACGGGCTTGTACTGAAGCTGCACTAAAGCCTGAGGAGCATTCTGATTGGGGCGCGTACACTTACAATGTCCCGACTGGCGACCAAAGGGGGTGTTGCACCACCATTCGCAAAATGCCATGTTACTCCGGACACTAGTCCAGCCCTGACTGAGTCCGACAGTCTGGGATTGACATCGCAGATCATACCTCGAAACCTGGGGAGACTGTGGGGATATAAGGATGTCCGGTCATGACCCGGAAAAGGGATGCGGGTGATCATCGCCGGTAACACCTCCAGCTTCACTCTCCGTCTCTTGAAGTAGGAAACACCGTCAAGATGCATCTAGCAATCACTTCGGGAAGCTTCTGGTTTATGGTGATGTGCGCCGGGGTGGCAGGTGTTTCAGGCTTAATGTTTGGATATGACAGCGGTAAGTCATCTCCAGGCCATGTCGTCGTCCGTTCCAGTGTGCCTCTTCCACACCATCACTCAGTCGTTACTGACCCAAAGCCAGGTATAATCACCGACACTATTGCACAAGAATTGTTCCTCACATACTTTCAGAACCCCAGCGCCTCTCTGATAGGATGCGTTGTGGCCATGCTGCAGGCCGGGGCCGCCGTGGGTGCTGGCATTGCCGCCCCCATGAATGACTCTTGGGGCCGGAAGAAGGCCATGATGGTCGGCGCCGCCTGTGGTGTTGTCGGTGCGGCGCTGCAGGCTGGGGCGGTCCATACCGGCATGCTCATCGCCGGCCGGCTGATCATCGGCCTCGGAGTTGGTATCTTGACCATGGTGGGCAGCAACCAGATCCGGTAGAGATATATCACGCTGACACAGCCGTACAGGTCGTCCCAATCTACCAAGCCGAGATCGCCCCGCCCAATGCCAGAGCATTCATCATGAGCATCGAGTCCATCATGACCGCTTTCGGCTATGTCATTGCCAACTGGGTCGGATACGGCTCGTCCTTCTCCCACACTTCGTTTCAGTGGCGGTTCCCGCTCTCGATCCAGGTCGTCTTTGCGCTGCTCATTCTCCTCGCCGCGCCTTTCCTGCCCGGTACGCGTCCACTGACCCCTTACTGCCGAACAGCGGCACTTTTACTGACGGACAAGCAGAATCACCCCGCTGGCTGATCGAACAAGGCGAATACAACCACGCCTTCGAGCTCGTCAAGAAGCTGCACTTCACGGGCAAGAACGAGGAGTTCGTCCGCAACGAGTTCCACGAGATGCGCGACCAGATCCTCATCGAGAAGGAGAACACTGTCCGGTCGTACAAGGAAGCTTTTGCCAAGCCGTCTTGGCGGAAGCGCATCTTCTTGGCTTGTGGTATCTGGGTTGGCGTCTCGTTGACTGGTATCACTAGCGTCAACTTCTACTGTAAGTGTCCGCTGAGAGAGCAACACATTCAGACGAAGAGTCCAGTGCGTCTTACACTCTATCCACAGTGAATACCTTCATCAAGAACTTGGGCTTCAGCACAAGCCAGAGTCTGCTCCTGACTGGTAAGCCAACCATCTCCACACACCCGAAGTAGACTGCCCACTGACCTGAGACAGGTATCTACGGTTTCGCCGGACCCATCTCCTGCTTCCTCGCCATGATCGTCCTCGACAGACTCCCCCGCACCAAGATGCTCTGGGGCGGCAACATCGGGCTAGCCATCGTCCTCGCCTGCCTGACCGGACTGACCGGCGGCTTCCCCATGGGCGGCGACGACGCCAACGTCGCCGCCCAGCGCGGCGGCATCGCCATGCTCTTCATCTACTCCGTCGTCTACTCGGCCACCTACGGCCCGATCTCGTGGATCTACCCGGTCGAGATCTTCCCGATGCAGATCCGCAGCATCGGCTTCTCCATATCGTCGGTAGTCAACTACGCGACCATGGTGCTGTTCAGCCAGGTCTCGCCCATCGGGCTGGACAACATCGGGTGGAGGTACTACATCTTCTTCATCGCTAGCAATCTCGCCTGCGCGGTCGTGGTGATCCTGTTCTATCCCGAGACGCAGGGCAAGTCGCTCGAGCAGATGGACGAGCTGTTTGGCGACCAGATGGTGCCGCATGCGCTTGACGACCCGGCTGGGGCGGAGAAGATGCATGGAGAGGGAAGCTTGCATGAGGTTGAGGGGACGGTGCTGGCGAGTGCGCTGGGAGTGGCGGCCGAGGAGTTTGCGAAGAACAACAGGGAGTGAGATGTTAAGCTAAACTTGTGCCGGACTAATCGACAAAACGGCAAAGGAGGGATACCGTTGTTTTATCTCTGCTATTAACACATTCCGCCGAGTATTCAAGGCTCAGTCAGGTCCTGCCTTCAACATCGTCAACGTCCCCCTGGTATGTGTGCATATAAAACTCCTCGCCCGCCCGCTGAACGTCGTCGGTGGCGTCCTCGCCTCCCTCTTCATCATCACTGTCTCCATGATACTTGTGCATATAGTACTTCTCACCCGCCCGACGAACGTTGTCGGTGGCGTCCTCACCATGACCATACCGCTGATAGTCCCGGAAGGTCATGTTAGGCTCAAAGTCGCCATGTTCGTACTCAACGATGTGGCCAACTGTTCCGTCCCTGTATAGAGCCGAGGCTTTGCCCCCATCCCGAAAATACTCCTCGGGAGGGGGCGCGTTGGTGATGCGGACTCCATAGTGCTCAGCCGCTTGCGCGAGGTACTCATCGGGCAGACAGTCCGCATGCTCTGGCAGTCTCCCCATGTCGCCTTCGATCTTCTCGACCGATTTGCCGGTGACGTTAGCCAGCCCGAGATAGGCGCAGTTGTTTGTGTAGCCGTCGGGGTTCCAGATGTTGGTCTTGGGGGGTTGGGTCTCCTCCTCGAGACAGTCTCTCAGCTCATGCAGGTCGGCGGGGTTGAAACCGCGAACGTTGTCATCGTCGGGGTCATTGTCTTGACGCTCCTTGTTGGCCTTGTTGACGTTGCTGTCATCTTTAGCGCTGTCATGCTGAACACGCGTTTTGTGCGGTTTGTGCTTGCGCCGGAGGCTTGTCTGCTCTTTGTGGTAGGTGCCGCTTTTGCCCATCTTGCTACTTGCAGACTTGTGCTGGCTCCCTGTAGAATGACCTGGAAGTAAATGATAAGGGAACTCAACGGCTGGTCTGTGACCCTTGGGTTGAGTCGTGATGCTCTGATGCCTGTTGATCGGGCAGGTGCCGCGCTTTTGTACCTAGAACTCCTCACCTCAATGGCTGCGATGCCTCGCGAAGCAACATGCAACCAAGAGGGCTACCCTCCGGGCGTAAATGCACATTCAAGCGACAAGACGCCACCAGGGCGTCCTACAATTTGATACGGCAAGGGGATTTGCCGAACATCAGCAATGCATGTGGAGTTGGAGCTTCCAATTCGGGAATATCAATTCTTTTCACACCCTTAGGAGTGGCACAATGGCACTTCTGACCGGAATAGGTCTCAGCACTGGTTGCCCTGCTTAAGTCTTCGTGTTCCACAAAGAGCGAGGGTGACTTTGGCTGCATCTATGGCTAGTTGGCTACGCCCGTTGCAGCCCTGCTTTGATGATGCGGTGAAGCACACGGGGCAACGGAGGGAGAATATACGCATACTGATACGCACAATGGAGCGTCACGAACATACCTTCTTAAAGCTATCGGCGGATCTGCATTACTTGATGCTAGAGGGAACCTAGCCGCTCAAACCCTGGAGCCCAGATTCCCAAGTTTGGTATCTACATCCATACAGCCAAGTCCACGTAAGCAAGACCATATTAGGCACTCCAAGAAGTGGAGTTGGATAACGTTAACTTTATTACATCAGCAACAGTAGACTTGAGACTAGTAGACCCATGTCATTGTGGCCAAGTGACAATGTCAGTGTCTATCTACTAGACTTGTGTTCACAATGCCTCTGTTACATTTCCAACATCATTGCCTATCGGCGGACTCTCCATGGCGAATGCCAACTGCCAGCCATTATAAAAATACGTCATCTCCATGACAGCAGTCCCCAGTATGGTCACCACCCACCAGCTTGTTGCGTCACCACTTCGTTTCACACGATCCAACTTCTTTCACTCTCCTCAACCCGACCAACCGTCACGAACAGCACTGTAACCAATTCCGCCCGGGTAAGTCACTCCTCGGTCCCTCAAGCATGTGTGCTTTAATCATGTGGAAGCGCATGTGTGCAAAATGTGGCGAGCAATACATCACCAAAGTCCGTGGACAACCACCTGAACGGTTGCGACAGGAGCGACGTCATCTTGAGGCGAGGCGACCATCAAGGGACCTGTGGCAGCTGCGAGGCCCTCATGCAGGCTACATCCAAAGAAGAGATGGAGGAGCTGATTGCAAGCTTCCGGCGGTTCAAAACAGAGGGGTTGAAGCGGACCAAAGGTTGCGATAGTTCCGAGAGCAGTACCTCCGACGGCGACAGGGCCGAGGGCGACACTTCTCAGGGGCGCGATTCCCTGAAGACTGAGGGTGAGCAGTCCGAGGAGTCTGAGGACAGTGAAGAGGAGGAGCTCTGTGATACTCCCCTTGAAAAAGACATAGACATGACTGACGTCGATAATTCGGACGCTACCGATCCGGAAGAACCTTCGTCGCCGTGGGTTCAGCCGGAAGTCGAGATGAGTGACTCAGGGGACTCGGAGTTGGATTTACAAGGTGAGCAGGACCCTGTGTCGCCCAATGTGCCGGACGCTCTTCAGACTGAGACGGACGATGAGACTGAGGAGGAGATGGTCGACGTGGTAGTGAACTGGACGGAGCATAATGAAGATCCTTTTTTTTTATTAACTGAGGAGTTCAGGTTGAGGGACGGTAAGTGAGATGATACTTCGAGATCATCCATTTCGCAAAGCTATCCATATGTTCAGCGTCCTATTGACTGGCTAGAACTTGCAGTTGCTGGACTACGCTGCCCGGTGATCCTTCTACTTTGTGATGTCCTGCGATTCCTCTCCTAGTCATCATCTTCAAGTGTTAGTCTTCGACTCTCCAGGGCCAGGACGAATGCGAGCCGATCCAGTCGGCCAATTATATGCGAGATAAGTTCAAGAACACTGCCTTTCAATAACGTGAAACGCATTTAGTTGATGCAAGCGCCATCTACCACGACGACCGAACGCTAGGCTAGAAAAAAAAAAATTGATAAGAACACAACAACCAGAACGCTAAATGATGAGTAAAGGGTATCGACTAAGTAGACACAAAGTGAACCAAAGCTCCCGGCAATGGAAGACAACACCAAACCACAAGCCCCCGTCCAATACCACCATCTCTTCCCCATCCTCCCCTCCCTTGCACCCTCGTCTATCCTCTTACATACACCTTGAAACTAATCTTCCGATCCTCCATCCTCTGCCTCCCATGCTTAGTCTCCAACCTCCTCCTCGCCCTCTCCGCTCTCCTAGCCCTAGCCCTATCCTCCCTGCCGGGCGGCTCCCCGCTCCTCCTCCTCGCCTGCACCTCCCCCTCCACCTCGAGCACGAACCGCAGATCCCTGTCATCCCCGGCCGTCCACACACCCTCCCAATTAGCAGGTATCCCTCTCCCCTCCTTCAGCTCCTGCATCACAACCGCCGCCAGGCCCCAGGTCAGCGTCGCCTTGAAGGCTTCTATGATGTGCGACTGGCGGTAACCCAGGGACATGTAAAAGTCCATTACCTCGTCCATGGGGCAGCCCTCGGGCGGGGTCGGGCCGGAGGGGAGGATCTTGGGAGGGGGTGGGGAGGCAGGGGTTAGGGATCCAGGAGAGTGGGTGGGGCGGGTAGGGAGAGAGGGCTGTTTGGTTTTGATGGTGGCTGTGTCGTGGGAGGGGCGGTCGCGGGAGGGATGCAAGGGTGGGAAGAGGTCCGCGGCATGGTTGTTGGTGACGGTTGGGAGTGAGACTCGCGGTGGCGCAGGAGGGGCAGCCTTGGGACCGGTTCCGGGGGGAGATACGGCGCGGCGGAAGGATGCGGGGAGGGAGCGGCGCTTGGCTTTTGCTTCGACGGGGCTCGAGGACCGTGGTTCTGCGGTACGATGCAGCTTTGTGGCGGAGAGGTGGTCGTCTGGGTCCTCGATAAGAGGGACGATGCTGCCGCCATTGATGTGTTTGGCAACTGCTGGATCCGGAACGATCTTGCCCTGGCTGGGGTTGGAGCTAGCTTGGCCCAGTGGCGACCTGTATGGGACATCGCGCAGCTTGAAACCCGAGAAGGGTATGGGGCTGAGCTGGCTGTTCTCGAATTGCAGATGTTCCGAGGGACTGGTGTCTACCACGGACACGATGTCCGGCTGGGAATGGAAGCCGTTCTCGAAGCCGAGGTCCTGCGTCTCAGGCCCCAGTGTGGCCTTGGATGGCGGTAGTCTTTCAGGCGAAGGGTGAGAGAGACCGTCGAGTCGAACAGAAGAGACGGCTGTTGCTCTCCCGCGATCATACAGTACCACGTCCTTGGCGCTCAACCTTGGCGTTGCTGCTGCCTTCTTCTGCTCCGGTGACGAGGGTATCACCATGTCTTTGCTGTAGCGCATGCGCTTGACAGGCGAGAACACAGACGACGGGACCAATTCAGGCTGGAAAGGCCTTTTCTGGCCGGTGATTCGGGGAGGCGACGACTGGAAGGGCAGAGATCCACTCGGTAGCACAGGGTGCGCTACGCCCAGCACTGTATCCTCATCTGCCGCTGATCTCTGCGACTCCCACTCTGCCTGGGATCCAAGATCTTCCGCCTCGAAGGCTTCCTGCAGTTCCTCGAACTCGCCTAGGTTGGCCTCGTAGCAGTTCTTCAACTTCACAGTGACTTCCGGTTCATCAATCCAGTCAAAGCCGAGATTCTCTGCTATTTGCTCCCAGTTGCGGATGCTTGGTGACCTGCCCTGATCGAGCGACTTGACGGCCTGCCACAACTCCCACAGGTCGAGCGCACGTCCCTGGATTTTCGGCCATAGATCGATCTGAGCTCCAGTGGCATCCAGGTATCCGTTGAGTAAGGAGTAGAACTCTTCCTTGGGAGTCTTGGGGCTGCGAGGTGGCCTTGGGGTCAGGTCCCCTGCAGGTCCGTTTCGCTCCTCGAGACCGGCGACGGCTCCATCTGTACTGTCGTCTTCCTCTTCAGGACGGAGTGCCATGCGCACCAAGGCACCACTAGCGTGAGCCTGGAGACGTACAAGATCTTCCTCGAAGTCCCTGAGCTTCGAGCGAAGGAAGACGCCTCGGGTGGCGGCCTGTAATTGTGGGAGATAATGTTTGAGCTGCCGCAAAGCCGAGCGGATGAAGTAACCTCTCACGTGTGGCTGCAGCAGCTTTGCAAGTTCAATCTCTGCCAGTCTGCGATCCAAATCCTCAATCGAGAGCCCAGCGGTGCCCCTAGCCGTCGACGACGGCCCAAGCACGCCTACACGGTCCGAGTTACCGTTATTTCGTAGTCCTGGGTGTCTTTTGGCCTGGCGAACTTGAGAATCTTCCGTAGCTAGCAACTCGTCTATAGATGGGAAGTCGTCATCATCATCTACACCAGTGCTCTTGGCGACAGGACGGGCGGGCTGGGTGACTGGGGCCACAGCAGCAGGTCTCCCTCCAGCAGACTTGGCGCTTGGCTTGCGCGTAACGGCCTTCTCAGTAACGAATTGACGTGCTTCTGATGCCGGTGATGCGGCATCCTTCAACGCCGCTGGTCGCAAACGGGGTTCGAGAATTCGCACGTATCGATCTCGCCACGAGTGCCAAGAGTGATGGGGATATTCCTCGGCCAGCTCTTGGTATATCTTGTTTCCACTTGTGGGTTTTCCAACTTCTCTGGCCTCGTGGACATACTGCAGGAGCAGCTGATCGTCGTCCTCGGTGAACTTGACCCTTCCGGTACCGGCCGGTTGAGGCCGGGACGATGCAGGAGCTGGGGCTGCCCGTTGATTCCTCGGTGGCGCAGGGGCATGTTTGTGACTAGCGGCAACTCTGACCGCGGGTTCTGGAGCCGATAGTTTCGGCTTGGGCAGCAGGTTCTTGTAGCTCACGTATCGGGACCTCCACGACTGCCAGCTGTGGTGGGGGCATACTGCCTCAAGCTCCTGGAAGATCTTGTTTCCAGTTAAGGCTGCGTGCTCCTGCTCCTTCTTGGCCACCCAATTCGACAATATCTGGTCGTCAGATCCGGTAAACGGCGTTTTCTTTCCATGTGATGGTCTGGTAGAGGCGGCGGGATTGCGAACGATACCGGTAATCCGGTGGTTGTCAATGTCCTCCAGGGCGCCTTTCTTCACCGACTGCTCGATGAACTTGTACGAGACCGAGTTCTCTGGTGCGCTTCTCCCACGGGTTCTCACATGATCAGCAATCCGTACGTCGGCCGTGTCCATGTCCCGGGTCAGGATTCCGCCATTGTCCTGCTTCAGGTCAGTAACGGTTGCCTTGACGAGCAGGATACACAATCAGGTACCTGTATATCTTCCAACCAGCGATCTCGCATGGGGACATTGTCGTAAACGAAAAACCTCACGCCTTCGAAGAGACGACGAGGCATCGTAAACCCTAACCCTACAATAGGCGTCGAGATGGAACCGTCGTTTCTGGGCTTTGAGGTGAGTTTTGTGAACGCCGAAAGGTGAGCGAATAAACGAAGCCATCAATGTTATGAGAAGCAGCTCCGGCGGGAATTTGTCCGTATTTTGGTGGGATTTACGTGGCGCTGAGATTGGACTTAGGACAGCTTCAACCTCACTGTTCGACTTTGGATCTCGTGCAATCGCGATTTCGACGTGACGGAGACGCGTGACGTGGGGCGACCTGGCAACCGGCGGATCAGATCTCAGCTGGTCCGGGCACCGCGTTAAAGTGTTTTCGCTTAATTCATTAGCGCGCTGGTCTGCCGGTCCGGTGGACCTGGAGGCTGCCAGGTGACGACGAACATTGAGGCTCAGGCGGCGTGTTAACGTCGCACGGGAGTAAGATGGTCACCTTGCAACATGAATGACTATCTAATTCGGAGTCCTTTCTTTCCTGTTTGTGTTTCTCCTTGCATCTGGCGTGATCAGTTGTCTCTGTGACGGACTTGCGTACGTCTCATCTTTTCCAGATCTTACACAACCAGGTCCCTAGCAGGCTCACTATGAGCTGAAGGGGGAACGCTACCACTGAGAAGGGAATTGAGCTGTATGGGATAGCAATGACGGTCTGGCCCGTTTGGCTCTGTATTTCAAGATGGGCATCATCGCCAAGATTGCGTCGGTCGTCTTGGCCATCACGTTCATGACATTTGTGACCTTCTTTGGGAGGCTTCCGATATTTAGGTACTGGTGTCCTCTCCCCAAGATCTTCCCCAGCACTGACACCCCTCCAGAAACACTCCTGTCTCATGGCTACACCGAGCAATATGGATCCACCTCCCCAAACTCTTCTCCGCCGTGGACCAGAGACTCACCTCTGGCCGCATAACATCCTACACATCCCGGACCTTCAACTACCTCATGTACGATAAACACCCAACCATCCTGATCTTCTTCTTCCTCCTCCTGGCAGGATCGCAATACATGTACCTCCCCGCGGCATGGCCACACTTCACAGCCTTCAACAAGGTAGCCGGCTCTCTGGCCATCATCCTCCCCTACCTCTTCCTCTACCTATCCGCCTTCACCGACCCGGGCCAGGTCACCCGGGCCAACCACGCCCGCGCCATGGCCCAGTACCCCTACGACTTCACCCTCTTCCAGCCAGGCGTGACCTGCAGCACGTGCCAGCTCCTCAAGCCTGCACGCTCGAAGCACTGCAGCGTGTGCAAGATGTGCGTGGCCAAGATGGACCACCACTGCATCTTTATCAACAACTGCGTCGGCGCCAACAACCAGCGCTGGTTCGTGCTGCTCATGCTCACAACGGGCATCCAGACGCTGTACGGCGGCGTCCTGGGCGCGGGCATCATCGCCGCCAAGGTGCGGACGCGGTACCCGGCGTGGTCGCTCTGGCCGTGGTGGGGGGGCAGTAGCCATGGCGCTTCGTCGCCGCTGAAGGACTACCTGGTCGCCTGGAGCTGGGGCATCCAGGACCACGTCGGCATGGGCGCCGTCACGATGCTGGCTCTGCTCACCACGCCTCTTGTCTGGGGCCTCCTGGCTTACCATGCCTGGCTGATATACTGCGGCACCACGACGAACGAGTCGATGAAGTGGTCCGACTGGCAGGCGGACATGGACGACGGGGTGGTCTTCCGCCGGAAGCTGCGCGCTGACCGCACCAAGGACCCGAGGGTCGAGGCCGTGTGGACGAGGTGGCCGGTCGAGGCGGAGCAGATCATCGTGCGGACTGATGACGGGAAGCCGCCGCATAGTAAGGTTTCGCTGCCCGGGGAGGGCGACTGGGAGCCTGTCTGGAGGCTGAGGGACGTGGAGAACCTGTATGATTTGGGGCTGTGGGATAATCTGCTGGATGTGTTCTTTCCGGGGTATCCTTTCCGGGATCAGGCGGTGCCTGTTTCAGAGCACAGGGGGAGGCAGAGGAGGACGAAGAAGGGTTCGACTGGAAAGAGTCAAGTCGAGCCCGAGTCTCGTATATAACGCTGTTGAGTACCTGCATTCACATTTCGTGCGTATACATACACATATTTACACCGTATCATACAACGGGCTTCGCTATCCTGAATCGCATGAGTTGATGGTGACCTCGCATCGAATCCTCTGTCCGTCTTTGCCGTCACTCAAAAGCATTCAGGGCCCATATCTCAGGATTCTGCTTGAGACGTTTTCTCCTCTTCCTGTACCCCATGTCATGCGCCCATTGGCAGTAGCCTCTGCCGTGATCACTTCGTAATTGCTCGGCCAACCTGGAGCACGCGGGCCGCATCTCGGGTCTTCGACAGCAAGCCTTTTTGTGACCTAGGCCCATATTCCCTGCAGTAAAAGCAGACATGCTGCACTTTGACCTCCATCTTCGACCGAAGATCCTCACCGAACAGCCTCACTTGTCGCCCCCCTTCCCAAACTCAGGCGGCAAATCCATGCCGACCCGCCTAGCCGTAAGTCTGACTCTCTCCTCCTCGTCCATGTCTATGCTTGGGTTGTACCGCTCCAGCAGCTGCACATACGTCCTCTGCGCGCGCAGGTAGGCGAGGAACTGCTCGGCGTGCTGCACGGCCGCGGTCGAGTCTTGTTGGGGTGGCTGCCGGAAGTTCTCGCGGATGCGCTTGTGCAGTGGCGCGGGCGGGAATGCGAGGAGCGGCCGGGGCGGGAGCTCGCGGAGGATGTTGCGGTAGACCGAGCGCAGGCGGGCGGTGTTTGTCGCCATTTTGCGTTTTGTTTTGAGGCCGTGACAGTAGCTTTGGGGTGAAGGGGAAGGTGTTGGCAGAATGCCGAAGTCTGAAGTTACGATATGATAATAGAGCAAATAGTAAGTCGACATTGAAGTTTGCCGCTTTGGGACTAGCTTCCCGGTAGATTTTAGTGCATAATCAATCGGTGCTCGGGGCTCCTGGTACCGATGAGATTCTCAGAAATCCCATGCTAGGTTTTACAGACCGCGAGATCAACAGCTAAAGTTCAACATAGGGTATGCAACCATGCTTCGCACCTTAGAATCCCAGCTGCTAGCCATGCCAGCAACAATGCGCTGCCTCCTCCTCCAACAAACCCTTCCACCTCTGCACCTCTCCAGCCGACTCTTCTCCTCGACCTCGACAACACTCAGTCCCCGCAGACACGCCGCCCCGACCACCCGAGATCACAAAGCCTCAACCGCTGCCGTCTCCCAAACACCACCGTCCCCCCAACAAACACCACCGTCTCTCCAACAGACGCCACCGGCAGACGGCCCACCGCCGCTCTCCTTCCTCCCGCCACCCTCCAACTCCCCCCTGGGCCCTATCCCCTCACCCCCCGTCCCGTCCCTCCTCCTCTCCCAAGCGACAGCCATCCTCACCAACCCCCGTCCCCGCTTCCTCTACTCCGCCCCTCGCTTCCTCAACCTCCCCCTAAACCTCTCCGTCCCGGAGGTCTGCCTCCTCGGCCGCTCCAACGTCGGCAAATCGACACTCATCAACGCCCTAGCCGGCATCCCCTCCGCCGTCGCGGGCCGCAGCCACGGGGCCAGCGTGTCCTCCTCCTCCCGGAAGCAGTCCCCCGGATCCTCCACGCCCCGAGGCGGCATAGCCATAACCAGCGCCAAGGCAGGCTGCACCAAGACACTGAACGGGTACGCCTTCGGCCTGCCCGCCTCCAAATCAACCTCGCAACGCCACCAAGACACACTCCTCTCATCAAAAGGCCCCACAACAACAAGATCCGAGCGCCGCGACGCCGCCTCCGCCCGGCACAGGGCCGCGACCCCTCCCCCGGACGCGGCCATGGTGCTGATGGACATGCCCGGCTACGGCCTCAACTCGCGGCAGGAGTGGGGCGTCGAGATAGCCAAGTACCTCTCGCGCCGCAAGGCCCTGAGGGGCGCCGTCCTGCTGATCGATGCCGTCGCGGGGCCGAAGCAGGGGGACACGCTCGTCCTCCGGCTGCTGCGGGATGCCGGGGTCAGGACGGCGGTGGTGCTGACCAAGGCGGATAAGCTGGGGTATGGGTGCGGAGTCGGGGGGAGTAAGAAGGGGTTGGAGGAGGTGGGGAGGGTGTGTCGGGGTTTGTGG
>Ga0209127_100367_pt1 | contig 15716 bp, 10 predicted proteins | sample LakSupMetagenome_FD_187469 | JGI IMG/M metagenome (GOLD analysis project Ga0209127, IMG submission 187469) | Freshwater microbial communities from Lake Superior, Canada - Sta WM archaea (SPAdes) (version 2) | ecosystem: Environmental > Aquatic > Freshwater > Lake | place: Lake Superior, Canada...
ACCTAGCCTTTGTTCTCGACACACGGACAGAGCCATTCATACGAGACACGCGACTACCGTGTCCTGACACCGCGAGGCGTCGAGAAGAGCACTGGGCGCGAGCCTTTACGGGAGATTATTTAGCTTGCTAGGAAACACAGAAACCGCACAATGTCCACCAACGTCAAGGGCAAGGACGGCAAGCCGCCACCAACGGCCGCCACCAACCTGATCGGTAAGGGCTACCACCCCCACGGCCTTTCTGGCGCCAATTAACCGCCAGAGAGTTCACCGTAACTAACCAATCTACCCCCCGAAAACAGCCGGCGGAGCAGCAGGCATGATGGAGGCCCTCGTCTGCCACCCCCTCGACACCATCAAAGTGCGCATGCAGCTCTCCCGCCGCGGCCGGCAACCGGGCATGCCGAAGCGCGGCTTCCTGCGCACGGGCGCCGAGATCGTGAAGCGCGAGACGCCGCTGGGCCTCTACAAGGGCCTCGGCGCCGTCATGACGGGCATCGTGCCCAAGATGGCCATCCGCTTCACCTCGTTCGAGGCGTACAAGCAGCTGCTGGCCAACAAGGAGACCGGGTCGGTGTCGGGCCAGGCCACCTTCCTGGCCGGCCTGGCGGCGGGCGTCACCGAGGCCGTCGCCGTCGTCACGCCCATGGAGGTGATCAAGATCCGGCTGCAGGCGCAGCACCACAGCATGGCGGACCCGCTGGACGTGCCCAAGTACCGCAACGCGGCGCACGCGCTGTACACGGTCGTGAAAGAGGAGGGGTTCGGGGCGCTGTACCGCGGCGTGAGCCTGACGGCGCTGCGGCAGGGGAGCAACCAGGCCGTCAACTTCACGGCGTACACGTACTTCAAGGAGGTGCTGCGCAAGTGGCAGCCGCAGTACGACGCCGGGAACCTGCCGAGCTACCAGACCACGCTCATCGGGCTCGTGAGCGGCGCCATGGGCCCGCTGAGCAACGCGCCCATCGACACCATCAAGACGAGGCTGCAGAAGACGCCGGCCGAGGCGGGCGTGTCGGCGCTGCAGAGGATAACGAGGATCGCGGGCGACATGTTCAAGTGAGTCTTCTCCACCTCAGTTGTAACCCTTCGCAGCAGTTGCCACAGGGATTATTATACTGACTGAGGTACGCAAAACAGGCAAGAAGGCTTCCACGCCTTCTACAAGGGCATCACGCCCAGGATAATGCGCGTCGCGCCCGGGCAGGCCGTCACCTTCACCGTCTACGAGTTCCTAAAAGAAAAGCTCGAGAAGAGCGGGCCCGCGATATTAGTCGGCGGCAAGTACGAGGAGTAGGTCTTACCTAGCCCAGCAAACAACTCCCCGACACCCCTGAACCTCGTACACGAAACGGATTCCTCGGTGGGCTACCACTTTACCGGAAAACGGGAGAACGGGAGAAAGAATGATCATTTTGTGTGTCAAGGTCAGGGTTTGTTAATATCTTTCTCTTGTTATAGGAAGGGCGAGGCGAGGATATGATGGGCGGTCTGTGATGGGAGATTGTTGTGGTGGTGGATTTTCGGGGTTTGAGTGAGCTCGATCCCGGTCAGAAATGGTGTGGGGGAAACAGCGTTCGGATTATTCAGCATTGGATGGCGCTGGGTAGTATCTGATTCTTTTACACTTTTTTTATTTTTGTATACAAGAGGCACTCAAAAAGCGTCGGGTGGCGGCGGAGGGTGAGCAATTGTGTTTATCTAGCATTGTATATACGATATACATCGCGGCTACTTTGTGCTAAGTCCCATCTGAAGTCTGCATAGCGTCGACGTGTCATGATAACACATACAATCCGAGCTCGAAACCTGGGGTGAGTGTTTAGTGTTTAGAGAGTCTGCGAGTCTTTAAATGAGCCTGATATCAGATACAGAATCGCCCTGTTATCCGATGTGTGGCTTGATCCTAAGTATCCCCGTGGATGCGGATAGAGACTGAACAGGGAGGCCGATGATACACAAGGAGGCTCCTGGGAGGGCTCGAGGAGCGCATCGGATCGCGACCTAGTGCCGCTTTGCCTCGACAAGCAGTGGGACATGTGTGAGAGGCACTTGGGGCTCATGTCACACAGATCTTTGCGAGTTTGTCGTGTCAGTCGATCGATTCGATCCTGCAGGTGTCCGTATCAGGATGCATATCGCAGAGCACAGCATATTCCCAGCGAGGCTTTGGGATGACTTGTGAATGACAGGAGAGGAGTAAGTTGACCCGGCGAGTGAGGGCTGTTGCCATATCAGTCGTGAAAATTCCAGTGGGATGGGAACTGGGTGGTTGGAGGCTCGTCAGGAAGCAGGGTAAATATATGTAGGTCTCTGATGAAATTGGGATGTATTCATAGCTAGCTGATCTTCTTGGTTCGTATTGGTATACAATCATACGGTAAGACTTCGTCTCCGAAGTTCAACTTGGCTCGTTGGAGTGATTGCGGTCCAGCATGCATGAGAGATATCAGTCCCTCACAACGGCTCAAGTCACATTATAGGAGAGTCATCTTAAAGATACTGGTGTGTTGATTTCTGGACCCTAGATGCATCTCTCAGAAGATGGGATCAGAACACGTGTGTGCGCTGCTTGCCTCCTAACCGTCCTTGTGCCCTGACCGTAATGAACGCCCGACCACTCTAGTCCAGCGACCTAGGCCGCGTTCTCCTTCTAAGAACCCAAGTCCTCTAATGATATGGTGACCCCGCATGATGCATTATGATAGTGAAAAGATGACCGCCGACGTGAGGCCGACAGGTGATGTCTGTACAGCCAGGCCGGAGCCCGCCTCGGACGAGGAAGTTTGAGTCTGAAGCATATACACAGTCAGAATAGCGCGTCTTTCTGGAGGGAGAGACTGGTACTCACCGACATTGCCTTCTACGAGACTCGAAATGCCGTGGATGGGTATTCCCCAATGTTTTCTTGTACCCCCCCATCAGGTGCACCATAGATCACGATACCGAAAAAGTAGTCTCCGGTCCGGGGAGGAATAGTCACCCTATCGAATACATATTCGACAGTGATGGTCTCGTTGGAGAAGTGGCGGTCGACATTGGGATTAGGGGTGATGACCGGCCTAGCCGTGGCCGGCCATTGGCCTTGAACCCTCATCTGAGGGTCGTCTGTGAGGTAGAGGTACGCCGTGGCGCTCGACCAGGCGACGAGGGCGTAGTGGTCCGGCCTGGAGGTGGCGCGGAGGATCATGCTGGGCCGGAGTAGGTGTCCGGCCCGCACGGTGGATGGCGGGTCGTAGAACTGGATGTCAGCGAACACCAAGTCGCCTTCCTCCCTGCGAAATTCACGGACGGGGCCGTTGGTATGGTCTCCGTTAGTGGCCATGGTGTTGCAGTTGTAGCTTTCAGCTGAGTGTTGAGTGTTTTGTGAGGAACGTGAGCTGTGTTGATGCCGGTGTCTGTTTGCTTTGCTTGAGGCGGATGTCCGGTCTCCGGTGGGTGCAATTGGTAGTTCGCTGAGTTTAGGCATGCTTTTTAGAGTTGCTGTCTGCGCGGGTCGTGCTTGTGAATCTTGTCAGACTGTCCCAGTTGTCCCTCGGACAAGTGTATCTTGTTGATTTATCTGCGGAGAGAGGCTGATATAAATGTTCCGGTGATTCCAGAAAGACCAATCAAACCGTTGCCTACGTTCCGGTGAATCAAGTCGTAGACTAGTCTGAAGCTGGCTGATAGAGAGAGAAAGTGTCGCTCAGCGAGGCCAAGATGACCTGACTTATACTACCTGACGTCGCACGAAGATAAATGGCAACGTTAGTCCTTCGTATTCTGGCCTGAGGTCAAAGTAAGGTTGGAAGTGCACACAGAGAACCCCTGGTTCGCAACGATGTCACCGAGCCTCGACGCAGGTGGTCGATCATCCAGTCTGTCACCCATGTCCCAGTTTACCGGGGATCTCCAGAACAGCGTTCCATCCCGTCCGCACCAGATCGCCTTGATATCGACGCCAGCTCCCTTCGGTTAGTCAGAGGCCGAACGCCAGAGGGCCACATCCCGCAGCGGTTTCCGCTTTCGTCACAGATTAGACCCCGAGGAGAACAAGAATGGCTCGGAAGCTAGTAACGGCGGCTAGTACTGGCTTCACCAGGGGGGCCGGATGGCGTTCCATCCCTCCCTGGGGATAGGGTCATGGCTAGCGCTCGATGCCTCCAGCATCTGGGGACTGTCATCGATCGCGGCGAAGGAGTGAGTGCGTGCTCACCGACCGCGTTATCCACACGCAGCCTCCACATATCGCACCCGGGAGGCATCATCGTCCCAACGGAAAGGTTCAGATCCGATGCAGGGCTGGCCCAGCCGCGCTCACCTTTCCCGCCGTCGAGCAGCCTGGGAATGAAGCTCGATGGAAGGCCTGGCAGGTCAGCCATGATGACACGAGTGTTTGTTGCTAGTCCCTTTTGGCACTAGCGGGGAAGTCGCTCAGGTAGTGGATCGAATTCTGAACCATTTGGAACAATAAAAAAGCAAAGAAGAGGTTTCCAACCCCGACAACAACACCGAACCAACAACCAATGAACACTCCATATGGGCACCCCAAACGGCACCGGTCCCAGACACATGGTATTGAAGCCACAAAGGCAGGGAGCAACACAACTCCCAGATGACATTTCACTCGATGACGAGAGAGCTGGTTGTCAAGTGTGAATCGCAGAGCATCCCATCGCTTTCTTTATCTCGGCCAAGAATGGTGGCTCCGTGGTGAAGCTGACGCGCTTTCGTGGAGCTCACACAAATGAGGACGCCAGCAGCGACGACGACGCGCAGGCACATGATTGCGTGACCAAGCAGAGGCCACTGTTGCCGACGAGCAGGATGTCCTTGCCGACCCATCATTCGCTCCTGGGTCGACGTCGGCCAGAGTAGCGTCGATCCGGACGCGTCTGTCGTAGCCCCTGGAGATCGTGGCTGGTGTGAGCGCCAGCCATCGTAACGCCAAGTCCTCAAACAAAGTACGTGAAACCCATTACGATCTAATGATCCACGATATCTAACTCGGCGATGAAGGGACACATAACACACGCCGTCGGCTTGCAGGATCTAAATGTGCTGATGCGCCTACGCGCCACACCCAATAGCGATGTTGTACGGCCACGCGCAGGCGCACTCTACCATGGAGGATGATGTCGCTGCTCGGCGCCGCTGCTAGTCATGCCGTTGCCCGACACGATCGATGGGTTCCGCGGCCTCGGCTGTCATCGCTTCCGACTGGACTTGTGTGTTTCGTTCATCGAGCGCCACACGTTCTTACCTTGGATCTGATACATCATCATCGGCCGGGTCTCTCTTGTGGCTGCAATTAGCGCGCGAGGCTCCGGCCCTTATCCGAGCCGACTGTCCCTCGCTCAGTACATGGGGTTACACAGGCTATACTTTTCATCTGTCGAGCTTTCGTCGCCTTGCTCTCAGCCGCTCTGCGAGACGCTCACCGCCGTCACGCGCGTGTGCTCCCAAGGCGAGCCTATTCCCCCTATGGAAACACCTGCATCCTGCCTCCCGCTGAATCTACCGCAACACATTGAACGAGGAGACACCTGACTGGTCGGTACTTTGGTTACCGTCTCGTTGCTCCAGGTCTGTCACCTTTGACAACAAGGACATTCAGCCATGTCAAATAAGCCATTGTCATTCCCTGCTTTGGACCGTATCCATATCAGCCCTTGCTTTTGATTTGGATGACTTCACTATGACTGTGACGTCGGGTTTCGAAAAGCCTGGCCTTGGGCTTGCCCTCGCAACTTCGAAATCCCCCCCCTTTGGATGGAAAGTATCTATCTGTGACGGCTGGATATGCTCACCTCTCAAGGACCGCTCGATTTTGTCTGGGGACCATCAGGTCCCGTGAAATGGCGGAGATTGTCCCTTATTTTCTTATTGTTTACCTCTCCGTAGCCCACCACAAGGCTCTGAAGAAGGCAGTGAAGCAGCCTCGATCGTTGCTGCCGTTTGGCCAGCATGCTACTTCACTACTTCGGCGATGTAGGGCGGTCGGCGACATCCCAGGTATTTGCTCTTACTAACCCGCACGTTCTTCCTGTCAACATATGATTTGGAACGCGCTCACGAGATACTGCTCCGAGACAGCTCTTTGGACTCGATCATCACATGGTTATAAATTCTGTTGCTGCGGGCTTGCTTGTGTCCTTCAAGTGACAACGGTTGAGCCGCTCTTCCCAGCGGTGAGGATTCGTTCCCAATATCCAGGAAGGACTTCTCCATATACTCCCGAAACCTTTCTTCTGCATCTCTGAAGTCGCGTTACCAACGGAGACTGCGAGTTGCTCCTGTTTGCCAGGGTGTGGTGTTGTTGGCTCGGAGCCCTTCCTTGGGGTGTCAACGCAGCGTATCCGTCATCGACCTCTTGTCCGCTTGTGCCAGGAATAGCATCCGGCCATCGATACGTCATGGGTCTGTTTCAACTCTAAGGGGTGCTGCCTAGGTAGTTCCGGTCTCGAATTTTCAAGGGCTAGACTGTGCAGTGCTTCGGTCAGTGCCTACGGGCTGGCTGTTGTTCTCAGACTCAGCTCTTGTCGGTGCACGGCACCTTGTCGTTGCGGTCGTACATACACACTTTCGGAGCATATACCTGCAGGGTTGGACCGGTGCGCTGTGGCACTTGTCCTTGCCAGAAGGGCTGGTCGAGATGTGGCACGCGGGCCCTCGGTGACGCCTAGTATGTGTGAAGGCCGGTCACAGACGTGGCATTGAAGGCGACGGGTAGTTACGTCGGTGTCCCGATGTCCATATGACTTCTTAATCATCACAGGAGGAAAGCGTCATCCGCTGTGTTGAGACAGGAAAGAATTGGTTGTGGCCGCGCGGGATAAATGTGCTGTAGATAAACAATTTCAGGATCCAGACTAGAACCTATGCCTAGTCTGCCAAACGATTTTTCTTTCGGCAGACTTAAATCGTTTAACAGCAGTGGTTCCGGATGCTTCTTTACAACATCCTGGTCATGATAGAGAGTACTAGACTCTACATCTAGGTCTAAACATTGAGCTTCACAGGCAAGAGCAAATAGCCAAGGCAATAGTTTTTAACATGTTTTGGTTCCAATTATACAGTTACACAAGATCTGATAACACAATGTAACCAAATAACACAGGAAGACCTCAGCCGTATACTCCGGGTCCTATCCATCTAAACCATAGTATACACTCCAAGCTATACATACAACCCGTCATCGGGCATTATAGACATGTAGAGTTCCTTTACTTGGAAACAACGCCAGCGGGAGTCTCGCAGAGGATGTCCTGGCCCAGCTGTTGGAGATATGATTAGCGCATGCTTTTCAACTTGAGGTCTTTGTCAAGAGCTTGAGACTTACAATCGGGAGGACACAGCAGCGGGCACGCTGTCCGATGTCGGAGCAGATGGCTGTGAAGTTGGCGGCGTCCGTGGGGACGGTAGGCGGGTTGGCGCAGTCAAGGTCCGCGACTCCGAGGACGTCGGTAGCGCAGCATTGCGAGGTGCCGTAGAGGCCGGTGCAGGGGGTGTAGGGCACTTGGCGGTCCTCAAGCTGGGCTGGGGCCGCGAAGGCAACGCCGGCGAAGATGGCTGCGAGGGCAAGAGTGAACTGCATGGTGACTGTTTGGGTTGTTTGGTGGGTAGGTTGTACGTGACTTAGGTCAAGAGTGATCTTTGAAGATTGTATGAGATGTGTGAGAAGTGCTGAGGTGCTTGTGTGATGGTTGATGGTGAGATGATTGTTGTGGTGAATGACGAGCTGGATATCGAGAGGCCCTGAGCCCTTATATACACGAAGAGAATGTAAGACCCAATGGCTTCGCGTCGGTACAGTTCATCACGAATAGGAGAAATAACAGTTCAGCTGCGTCACCAAGCTTAGTAGAGCACATATCGGATCGTCATACAGTCGATGGTTCCTGGACAGGATCCTTGCCGGGTAGCACTCGCCACAAACTCGTTTGGACGTTGCTCGTCAGTGTTGTCCAGGAGAGAGACAGCCCCAATATCAGGGGGCAACCACACCGACGTCCGGGTAACACGGGTACCAAGATTGGTTGTCAGGCACTCCTAGGGCTGCGCATGGTGTCTTAGATGCCGGGTGGCTTCCTGCAATGCCGGCATGCGTCACCGATCCAGCCAAGATCTACAGCTCGGTTATACCTGCATCGGTACCAAGACCGGGCCCCTCAAGCACCTTGCAAGTTGCAGCATAATGTCGACCCCTAGCGAGCTGAAAGAGCAGCCTCCCAATGCAGGCAGGTCTCCTCCGGGCAGAGAGCATTGGCAGCGACGCTGAACATGAACCCAGCCAAACAGCGTAATAAGATGAACCTCATGTCGATCAGCCTTCGCATTGTTCAAGCATGAAAACAGGAAAGTATTCAATTGCGGTGGCAATTTGTTTCACTCATCCGCGAACCAACCAAAAATCCCAAGACGATGCATTAAGATTCAGGGGGTCAGTGTTATTGATATGACGAAGGTGGAGGCTCTGCCCCCGGTGCCTCTGTCCTCATACACCCGGACAGGGCTGCCAGGGGTTTGAAATCTGGGGCCCAACTTTCGTCGATGCAACGGTCTTACAGGGCGTTTAAGAAGATCCGCCCCTCCAGCAGGGCCTTGATTTCGCAGCCAACCCAAGGAGCAATGACGGAACAAATGTCGGGACGGTTGAACCTGTCTGGCCAGAAAACCTGCGAAAATGCTGATCTCTGCCGTAAACACTCTCGGGTAATAAGGAATGTAAAGCCGCACAGCTTGACAAGCCACACAAGCGGACCCTGAGCGCAGATGGTCTTCCACACGTGCGGACCTTGGGGTCAGCTTCAACGGCCGTTGACTGCGGCACACCATTGACCACCTTCTATTTAAGCGATGGGTAGCATCTGGGATCTGTGCAACCGAATGACATCGCCAGGTCTTAGCCACGACTTGACCCCAACGGTCCAAGATCGGCTCATCCAGCTGGCTTTGGCACACTTGACCAATATTCTCCGCGATTGCTGGCTTCCAAACACTGTGGCTCGGGCAGCCGGATCAGCCACGTATTGCTTTGTGTTGTTGCATACACGAGTGCAGATCGGCTGGTGACTTCCCCAGGAACAAGTTGTCATCGTCGCGATCGTCATTCTAAAGATAACTCAACGAGTCCGATTGCCACTATGCTACTGTTTTCTGTCATCCAGCACGACCTCACGGGTGCGGCTGTTTCGGACTTACAAGGAACGACAGCCTCTCGACGATGCTCTCGGCCGGAATAGACGGCACAGGAAGGTTCTTCCGCTTCCATCATCAGTGACGCACCGAGATGTTAAGGCGCCTTTACGATGCTCTGGTCTGGTACCGACATTGCACTTGCGCTTCGTAGAAGCACAGCTCTCGGCTATCCGTGCCATTTCGACTGTCTGGGTCAGAGTTCAAGGAAGCCGCGTCGGCATGTCGTCCCTCTGTCTTTGCACGATGACACTGGTTCCGTGTCCTGAAGTTCCCCGGACCTGGCTCAATACGTCACAGGCATCATTGATCCGGGGAGAGCGTTTCCGCCCGGTTAAGGGGAAGGCCCCTTCCGTAGCAGTCGCTATCGTCCCGCGAACATTACTGTGCTGCGAATATTGACCTTCTCCTAAGGAAACATTCGTCTGAGCGGTCTGCCATGTGTCCGGTGTCAGTCCAAGCGTGACGATCGAGGTCAACGTGAGAGTGCAAACGTGCGTCAGCGAGACTCTGGGCTCGAAGTCGTTGTCGGGACCGATTATAGCTGTACGTCGTCTATCCCGCAGCCTAACTGCGCCTGGGTTACTGTCTGGAACCTGCGCTCAATGTCTCCATGCTCGCTGACGGTGGACAAGAGGTATCGTCAGTCAATTTCGAAGGATCACTGGACAGCGTGGGTGCTCCCAACCGACACGATATGATCGAACAGCAAACGCCTGCTGGCAGCTCGAGCCCCGTGCCTATGTGTCGTTCCTTTCGAACTCGTTGTTGAAGCACGTTGTTGTTTGGTCCTACCTTGCACACACAAGTGAATCGTGCTGGCGTCATCGTTATTTTAGTCGACTGTGGAAAGGGTCCTTGGCGGCGTCTGCCGTTTTCCAGCCACTCTCGGAGACCACAGCGGCCCCTGTGGAGCCTCAAGCTGCAGACGTCACCCCACGACCCAAACATCACACCACCTTATCCAGGCACAGTTTCGACTTCCAGAACGAACAATGGAAGGCCCAGCCAGTCCAAAACGCCGAAAGGATGCAGTGTGCCCTTGCAGATCAGGTCATTTTCGACCGGACGCACCATGGCTCGATGCGCTTCTGGTAAAAAGCGCCGGCCTCTTCGTATTCTAGTCGCGTTCTTGGCCCTCCGGGCGCTTGAATCCGGCCGAGCTGGTCTAATTGTCAGCGATTTGCGGGCCGGACAGAGATGCGGAATGTCTCGAGATTGCAAAAGTGCATGACTGTCTAGATCCATAATGACCTGCGATAAATATGACGGAGGGGCAGCGCGGTTTTAGGGGTTCACGATAATCTTCTACTCCTCCCAAGTTTAGACCCAGTCTAGCATCTAAAGAACACCAAAACACAAGCACCATACTTCCAACCATGGTCTCCTCGGAGAAGTTCACGGTCGGGGACTACCTGGCCGAAAGGTTGGCACAAATTGGCATCCGCCATCACTTCGTCGTACCGGGCGACTACAACCTGATACTGCTCGACAAACTGCAATCACACCCGCAATTGACCGAGATCGGCTGTGCCAATGAGCTCAACTGCTCCATGGCCGCCGAGGGCTATGCCCGAAGCAACGGCGTGTCGGCCTGCGTCGTCACCTTCAGCGTGGGTGCCATATCCGCATTCAACGGCACCGGCAGCGCATACGCGGAAAACCTGCCCCTGATCCTGATCAGCGGCTCGCCCAACACGAACGACGCCGGGCAGTTCCACCTCCTGCACCACACCCTGGGCACGAATGACTACAACTACCAGATCGAGATGGCCAAGAAGATCACAGTCTGCGCCGTCGCAGTGGGCCGGCCCGAGGACGCCCCCCGTCTGATTGACCGAGCTATCCGCGCCGCGCTCCTCGCCCGGAAACCGGCCTACATCGAGATCCCCACCAACCTCGCCGGCGCGCATTGCGTCCGGCCGGGCCCCATCTGCGCCGTCACCGAGCCGGTGTCCAGCGACAAGGCCGCCCTTGCCGCGGCCGCCGACTGCGCGGCCGAGTACCTCAGCGGCAAGCAGAAGCCCGTGATCCTCGTCGGGCCCAAGCTGCGCCGCGCGGGCGCCGAGAAGGAGCTCCTGCAGCTGGCCAAGGCCATGGGCTGCGCGGTGGCGGTGCAGCCCGCGGCCAAGGGCATGTTCCCCGAGGACCACCCGCAGTTCATCGGCATCTTCTGGGGCCAGGTCAGCACGCTCGCCTCCGACGCCATCATCAACTGGGCCGACGCCATCATCTGCGTGGGCACCATGTTCACCGACTACAGCACCGTGGGCTGGACGGCCGTCCCGCACATCCCGCTGATGGTGGCCGAGATGGACCACGTCACCTTTCCGGGTTCGCACTTCAGCCGCGTCCGCCTCTCCGAGTTCCTGGCGCACCTCGCCTCCGTCGTCGAGCCCAACGACGCCACCATGGTCGAGTACGCGCGCCTGAAGCCCGACCCGTCGGTCGTCCACACCGCCGAACCCGACGACCAGCTCACGCGCAAGGAGCTGATGCGGCAGGTCCAGGGCCTGCTGGACGAGGACACGACGCTCATGGTGGAGACGGGCGACAGCTGGTTCAACGGCATACGGCTCCGGCTGCCGCGCGGGGCGCAGTTCGAGATCGAGATGCAGTGGGGCCACATTGGCTGGAGCATCCCGGCGGCGTTCGGGTACGCGCTGGGCGCGCCCGGCCGCAAGGTGGTGGTCATGGTTGGCGACGGGTCGTTCCAGGTCACGGCCCAGGAGGTGGCGCAGATGGTCCGGTACCGCGTGCCCATCACCATACTGCTGGTCAACAACAGGGGGTACACCATCGAGGTGGAGATCCACGACGGGACCTACAACCGCATCAAGAACTGGGACTATGCGGCCTTGGTCAGGGCCTTCAACGGCGGTGACGGCAAGGCGGAGGGGCTGACTGCCGATACGGCCGGGCAGCTCGCGCAGGCCATCAAGCTTGCGAGCGAGAACCGCGAAGGTCCCACGTTGGTGGAGTGTGCGATCCACCAGGATGATTGCAGCAAGGAGCTCATCACCTGGGGACACTACGTCGCAAAGGCCAATGCTAGACCGCCCGTGCAGCCGGGTGTTTTGTGAGGGCGCGGGGAAACGAGTGCTTTGTCGGTCGGTAATAATCGAATAAACTTGGGCACAAAATGATAATGCAGCAGGCAGGCGTCAGGCGCAGGTACGGGACATTCCACGGTATGATATAGACTACCTAATAATACACTATCATGAAGTAACTCTTCCATGTATTCCCTCCACTTCATCGTCGTTCCACCCGCCTAGTTCATCCGTCCACCATGGCGGATCTGCTCCCCCTCTGCGTACTTCTGCTCCTCGAGTCCTCTGGCATGATGCGCCTTGACGCGATCGCGAACCTCGTGGAAAGCGGCGGTGATAGCATGGAGGATACTAGATCGACCGAGTTAGTATCACATGCCATATCGACGATCCCTAGACACGATGCGAGAACTTACGTGCTAACAATAGCCAAGATAAAAGTACCCCAAGGCAAGTTGCAACTCTCATCCCTACTCGCCGTGTTCCCGCTCAAGTCATTCCTACCCGCATCGCGGTCATCATAGCAGTGCCTCGGACCCGCCATACCCCCCTTCGGACTCGTCAGGACCGAAACAGCGATGAACGCTCCGACAAAGGCCAGGTCGAGCAGCACCCACAGCCACCGCAGCCACCGCGGACCGCCACCCTTCAGCAGGAACTGCATCGCCGTGGCGAGCAGGGTGTACAGCACGGCGGCGGCGAGGATGCCCTCGACGGCGCCTACGGCGCCGTTGACGCCGCGGCGCGTCTTGATCGAGTTGACGAGGCGGTAGACCTTGTACATGCGCTGGGAGAAGAGGCCGAGGGAGATCACCGAGGAGACGAGCTGGAGGACGCGGGTGAGGCGGAGGAGCAGGCGGTAGGCGGCCGAGTGCTTGAGGCGGGAGGGGACCCAGCGGGTGAGGAGGCCGGTCTCGTCGCTCTTGGGGCGGGTGCCGGTGCTGGAGACGCTGTTGTCGGCGGGGTGGAGGGTGGTGGGTGTCGTGCCGTTGTGGGCGACGCCGTTGTCATGATGTGTGAGAGCCATTGCTACAGTTACTAATGCCTAACTCGTAGCTAGAGGTTGGTGGAAGTGAGGCGTAGCAGATGCTTGAGAGGAATTGCTTTGAGCTAGATTGCTGTGGCTGAAGGGCGACCAGGTTCTTGTACTTTTTATCTCAAATGCGGCCTGATACCCGGTTTTCAGTGACTCCTTTCACTTTTACCCTCACGCCTACGGTCTTACAGCCAAAGGTGATAACTATGTCAGCGATGACGTACGGGCGGCCATTTCCATGGCATCCCTTACTCTGTACTACAACACAGCGTTACTCCTCAACGGAAATGCCAGGTAGTTCTTCGAGTTCGGCCGTGGTTCAGCATGTGGCGTAACCGTTCAAAATAGCTGGATGAAGAATGTTTGCGTCATGGCGATAGCATAAAGTTCGATTTAGACGAGACTTGGCGATGCTCAATGGTAAGTAGGTGCGTCCCTGATGATGATGGCATTGGTCGTCGTCAGGAATGGTATGCCAGGAAAGATAGCTGAATCACTCAGAGCTATAGTAGCGCGCTAGGTTCCCATTGGTGCGGCACTTGCAGTGGGGCCTTGGCTTGGCGCCCACTGTGTCGCTGAGCCTCCCGGCTCCCAACTTCGTCTGGTCAGGAACTTGAAACATCCACATTGCAAGTTGCAGCCTCTCCAGCCAAGTTTTTGAATCTTCTTGCCAGACATGGCGACACTTTTGCCAAAATTGTTCGGAAGTTGAATGCCAAATGGACGTCACTTTGGAGAGAAACCTTGACCCAATTATTGTTTTAGTTTTGGTATGCGAAAGGCTGACTTACGACGCGCCAACCGCTGAAGCCATTCCGAGCTCTTGGCGGACTGTCTTTACGGACTCCAAGCGCAAGGCCGACCGCCGCGTCAGTCCAGCCTTCCTCCACAACTTCCCATGAGTCGCACCCGTACATCCGTATACAATTTTTATTACATGTTCATGATGTCGTGGCATCGAAAGACAGAGCCGTCGAAGGAAGTCCAGCGGCGTCCTCGTCGAGCGCGATGTTCTTGTCCAACTTCTTCTGTTCGGCCGCCAGCTTGTCTGCTACATCCTTGCCCTGTGCCGCCTGAGCCTGAAGTTTTAGCACCGTCGCCGTGAGCTTGAGGATCTTGTTCTTGTCTTTTCCTCGCTGTTGGAAGCCGTGATTCATTAGTGTCCTGGTAGCCCATCTCACGCCATCTTGCATGTGCACGGGACATACCTGCAGCGCATCTTTCTCGTCCTCGTCCGTCGCAGCCTCGATGGCCGGGTTGAAAGCTTCGGTCTCGGCGTCGTTGGCGATCTGGTTGACGCTGTTGAGGAAGTCGAGATCTGCCTCCTCCACGGTGCTCAGGTCGTCGGGCAGGCCGGCCAAGACGTCCAGCGCCTCTTGCTGGCCATTGCCGGCCACGCCGCCGCTGATGGATAGCTCATCGTACGTCTTGGTCGAGAATACCGCTCGCTTGCCGAGTGATGCCGGAGCAGCGAGCGTCAAAGCGGCGAAAGCGGTGGCGACGAGAACGAACTTCATGGCGAATGTTGGTATGGGAATCGAAGGGAAAGAGGCCAGCTCGGTATGTTATATACAGTGAAATTGACAGGCGAACGGAATGATGAAGTCTGCATCAACTTTGCTGGACAGGCAAAGTAGTTGCTTTTATATCCTCACGAGCTCCAACCCATGTCAGTGTCATCCCTTCTCCTGCATCACTTCCTCCTGCATCATCAGACGAGAAGCGGCGATGAACTGTCCAAACATGGAGTTTACTCCGTATTGCCAAGTGGTACAATGGTGTTGCGTGCAAGACTGGGGCCTCTTACGCGAAGTCAACACAAGTGGATGGCCGCCAAGATGATGATTGTTTTACCCCTGGTCTGTCTCAGCCGGGCAGTCCTGGCGAGACGCTTCAGCCAAGAATATCTGAGCGTACGCGACGGCGCTTGTCGCTGCGGGAGTAATGATTACCTGGTAGTCTATGGGGTATTTCTCGACACGCGACAGACGAGGTGTTTGTTGTCTGAATTGCTCCTGCTGTTGTCTGGCAATAGTTGGCCTTAGCGAAACACAACACTCCTCCCCCGGGTACTCGTGCCGATCATTGACTTCGTCAACTAAATCTCGTGCAGGCCCCAGCAACGACAGTGTCGAACAAAGATGGAAGGCCAGATGTGCCATAACTTCGCTTTCATCGAGTACCACTCATGGGCCAAGCCAGTAGCTGAGAGGCTGAGGAAAATGCCGAAGCGTTGGCAAGCTTGACTTCATCTATCGAAGTAAGGGCAATGGCAACTGGCAGCTGCACGATGACACATGACACCTCTCACTGCGTCGTGCCCTCGTTTGGCAAATGCAGAGATGCTTCCATGGACTGCCCTAGACTTCCGCCAAAGTTTAATCGACGGACTGGGACCAATGATCGACCATTCTCTGTGCATTGCTATAGTTGCCCGCTTAAAATAG
>Ga0209127_100368_pt1 | contig 15663 bp, 17 predicted proteins | sample LakSupMetagenome_FD_187469 | JGI IMG/M metagenome (GOLD analysis project Ga0209127, IMG submission 187469) | Freshwater microbial communities from Lake Superior, Canada - Sta WM archaea (SPAdes) (version 2) | ecosystem: Environmental > Aquatic > Freshwater > Lake | place: Lake Superior, Canada...
AGCAACGCCACAAAGACAACGAGCTTGCGGTCGAACTTGCGCACCACGGCGCGCTCCTCGTCTGGCGTGTACAGTGTGAAGCTGGCGGCTGTGCTGGAGCTGCCTGCTCTCCTCCGCTGGAGCTGCCGCCTCGACCCGCCCTTCTCTTCGTCGCCATCCTCATCGTCGGATCCAAACCCTCGTCTATGGCGGGGTCGGTCCTCGAGTTCGAACACTTCGGAGCTGCCGTCGTGGCCTTGGCCCAGTAGACCGGCGCCGGAGTGGACGACTATGTCATCGTCAGAGTCGCTATCGGGGGTCAATTGGTCGCTCGCTGTGGCCGTCGATGACGCGGGCGTGCTCGAGGACAGGCCCTGGTGCTGCCGCGGTTGGGAGTCGGCGCCGTGGTGCCTGCTGGGGCCGGCCGGCGGTGGCCGAGCGGCCTGACTTGCTGTCATCTCGGTGTTGGCATGCTAATCGCGTGTCTATTCAAAGACGAGCCCCAGAACGCGAACATACGAACGCTATCGGCAGCGCGATATGGTGAAAAGATTGACGTTGGGATGCTCCCAGCTCGAAAGGCCCAATCTGGACGTCCACAGCCGCATCCGTGCCCTCCCCGCCAATGACGTGCTCCGTTTGTACCACGCCGCCCACTACAATTCTGGGCCACCCATCCGGCCTGTCGGGTTCAGGGGCAGGCAGCTCAATTAGTGTGAGGAGAGTACTTCGTACGTATGGCACACGTCAAAAGCCAATATCGATTAACAGCACAGAACAGAAACGAGTTGAATCAGGAGCTTGGTTCAATTTTTGTCTATTGTGTTGTTGTTTTTGCTGTCGGCTGACATCAACATTACAACAGGGACATCACCCCAAGCGATCGAGACTGATCCCGACATGATCCCTCCCCTGCGCATCCCATCTAACCCACCAGGAGGCGGTGGGTAAAGCTTGCCTGAACAGCCAGCTGTGCCTGGAACCCCATGAATAGGGATCAGCTACCGTGTGGCATGCACGCATCCGACTGCTCCTCTGTAGGTGGTCGTCGCCCGTCGTCCACCCGCACCAGCCCACCTCCACCATCCCAACACCTATGCACACGAGCTCCTCCCCATCCGCCCCGCACACCGTCTCGACCTTCAAGCCTTTTCTCCGCTTCGCCGGACGCTCCCTCGCTTACTCCGCGGCCACGCAGTCGCAAGAAAAAAGCATTAAGAATAAAATCTCCGGCACCAGACTGGAGCCAGCAAAAAGGTGGGCTCCAGCCCCTTCACGGTACCCAGAGTCCAGTAGGTAACGGACGGGTGGCCATGTACAGCGGCTCACTACCGTCAGAGAATCTTAAATGCCACGAAAAAACACACACCCACGCACACAAGAAAAGGGAATCAGACATGGCCGAGACAACAAAGGCTCAAGTCATGTACTGTTCTATTGGTTTCGGGGGTCGAAGCCGTGGAAACGATTTGTCGTAAATCCAAACGGGACATCAACCATTCGAAGGGTATCGAAGCGTAGAAGAAAAAAAAGGAAGATTGTTGGTTGTCGAGGGCGGGTAGCTCCAACAAAGATGGCTGTTTATATATATCTGTCCCGTCGTTCAATTCCAGCCGAGCGAGTTCTCGGCTGACATTGGACCTGATATATATGCTGTCCGGGCAGAGTTGTTGGCGCCGCTTCTGCCGCTGCCCTGTGTGCCGTGGCTGTCGCGGCCGCCTGCCACTCCGCCGTAGGACGAAAAGTCGCGGCTCAGCAGTGCTCCGCCCATGAAGTGTGGGCTACCGGCTGCGCTTCGCATTTCGGATGTGTCCGTGATGGAGCTTGCGCGGCGATGCGCCTGCTTCTTGCTCTTGTACCGCCGTGCGACGATGAACATAGCGGCACCGTAGGCGCCGGCGACAGCGACGACTCCCAGAGCGATGCCCGCAGTCGTCCCCTGCTGGCCAGGCTTCTGCGATCCCTCGCCAGAGGCGTTGCCGCTGCCGCCAAGGGGATCCGCTGCCGAGCCTCCGCCCGAAGAACCTCCCGAAGACGAGCTTCCACTTCCAGACCCGCCGCTGCCCTCGACGGTGAAGGTAAGGAGGTTGACTGCCGGGTTGATCTGGTGCGTGAGATTCCTCACTATCTCCTCGCCGTGGTTGTACAGCGGAGAGTTAGGAGTCATCAATTGCAGCTTGAGGGCGTCGATCGCGTTGCTGGGATAAGTCAACTTTCCGGTCGTTGCGATGTAACCGAGCGTCGCCTGTGTTCCCACGTTCGGCCCGAGGTTGACCATCTGGATCAGATCACGCTTGAAGTTGCCCGTGTTTGCGAGCGCATCAGGAAGGTAACGGAAGATCTGTGCAGAAGCCACCCCGTTACTGGCGACGAACTCGTAGTTCAATGGCTCCAAGAACGTGATGCCAATGATGGTCGTATCGGGAGGAATCGTAGCGTTGTCCGAGTTGGGAGTGATGGCCCCCGGAAGAGTCGATGGCAGGCCAGAAGCCGTGGTCGTCGGAGCCAGGCGCTGAGTGGTAGTTCCCGTGGGCGGCTGGTCTATCACAATCGTCGAAGGAAGCCAGTTGGTTGTCTCTGTGCCTGAGAGGGTCGCTGTAGCCGCAATGCTGGTTACCCCACTAGCCGAGGCGATGCTGGTGATGCTGGCAATAGTAGTAGGCTGCTGTGCTGTGGTCGAGACCGGCGGCAGTGGTGTCACCGTCTCGTCGGGGACAGTCGTATTACCGCCACTGGTCACATTCGCCGGAATCCCGGTGACCGTTGGAAGCAATGTCGGCTCCGTCGTTGGAGGAAGCGTCATGTCCGGGGTGGTGCCGGAAGGGGTTGTCTCCGACGTGGAAACGGGCGGGGGCGGCTCCGTGGCAGTCGTATTGCCGCTTGTGGGAGGACTGGTGGGCTCAAGGCTCGTGGGCTCGGGCGTCGTAGTGGGTGGAGGAACCACTGTATCCGTCGGGACACCAGTGTCCGTGGCATTGCTGATTGGCGGAGGAATGACCGTCGTCGGCTCACCGGTTGGCTCTTCCGTGACAGGCGGCGTAGTCTCGGCAATGGTTGAGCTCCCTGTGCCCGGGAAGAGTGAGAGCGAGAGACTGATACCGTCTGGCGTGGAAGTAGGCTCTGGCGGGGCCGTCGTCGGCTCGGCCGTTGGTTCCAAGGTCGGTGAAGGTTGCTCCGACTCTGGGACTGTGGGCGAGGCAGAAGCCGACGGCTCGACAGTAGGCTCCGCCGACGGCGAAGCGGACGGAGACGACGGGTCTTCCGAGACCGGGACGCTGGTAACGGGAGCTGTTGGGGCAGTGTCCGTAATGTTCGGCGACGGAAGGATGGCGCTCGTGACCTCGGAAACAACGCTGCTAATGATCGAACCGATGGGCGCCAAAGGATCACTCAGAGTCGGAGTGGGCAGCTCAGTGGCGCTCGTGACGATGCCGGTCGGGGCGAGAAGTATCCCGCTCGTGCTCGTGGGGTCCGACGATGTCTCAGCTGAGGAGAACAATCCCGACGCGGTGGGATCCGTCGATGGGCTGGCAGTATCTGAAGGAGCAGCCGAGTCGGTCGGCGAGGCTGATTCGGGGGCAGAGACGTCCGAGCTCGTGGGAAGGACGATAGTCTCGGGAATGCCCCCTGTAGAACCCACGCCACCCGCAGCCTCGGTCGGGCTATCGACCGGAGACGCCTCCGTGACAGGATCGGCGACGGAGCTGGTTGGTGTCGGATCCGTCGCAGGGGACACAACAATGGTGCTCTGAACAACCACCGTGGTGACATCGGCTACCGACCCCGAGCCACCCGAGCTACCGCTAAACTCAGAGGATCCTATTGAATCCGTCGTGTCGGCGGAGCTTGGCCGGCCGGACGTGGTGGTGATAAATATGGGCCTGTCCGTGAAGGTGGGCGTGACTGTGAACGTCCCCTTCAAGCTCTCGAGCAGGTCACTTATCGAGTCCCTCTTGGTCGTTTCCGGTGCCGTGTCGAAGGGTGTTGATTGCGAGGCGGGAGACTGTGTGGTGATTGTCATGTTGCTGTATTGCCGCTTCAGATGGCGAGGGAAGTAAATCTTTGGTCGCGGTTGCCCTTCGGCTGCGCTCACGACCGACGCCGCCGCCGCGAAGGCGGCAACGATGACCGAGCCTGTATGCATTTTTCCCTATGTCGGACCTATTTCGTCATACGAGTGGTCAAAGTCGTCGGCGGGTGGGTGGCGGTTGCGGTGAAGAACCGGAATAAGGGGTGGTCGGCAATTGGCGCTGCGAGTGGACTTCTGCCGTGGTCAGCGCCTGGGAAAGGGCGACCCGCGCGGAGAGACAGGGAACAAACTCACATTCGCAGGAATGAATTGGTAACGAGTGTACTTGACAGTATTGTCAATGAGTGGACTCTGTCTCATGATGAAGTCAGCAAGAGGAGCCAACAAGGCGGCGGCGAGCCCCGTCGCATGAATGATCTCCACGATCGGCTTTGGGAAAACGGAAGGTGACCAGGGCAGGATGGCAAGTTGTTCTCTCCGTCCTTCTCTCTGCCAACAGGCCGGGAGAGCCGCGTGGTTTATGCGCGACCAGGAATCCGGAATCCAGGGTATTGTACTCACGTTTAGTAGTGATGATGTCGACGTTTTACAGTCTAACTATGCGATTTAGGTGCCGGGCCGGCTTGTTGTTATTGTTGTTGATATTTCTCGAGATTGTAAAAGAGTGACTTGACGAGAACTCGTCAGAAATAAAGATGCCTTCTGGAAATTGATATCCTTCACGCCTGGATTGCGGGTAGTTGTGTCGACCGAGTCACTCGAGGATTGGCATTTGGATTCGCGTGGACCTCCTGAGGCCGTTTCCTTAACAAATCGTCAGGTCGTTGAAGGAGGTTTGAGAAGGAAGCAGAGAGATATCGACGCCTGCAGGACTCGACTCCGATTCGAAAGGTAACCACGTCGAGATGGAGGAGTCCGGGTGTGTCGGAAATCGTCGCAAGGGAAAAAAAAAAAAACGAGTGAAAGGAAGGTGAGGTTGGCGGAGGGTAGGTCAGGGTGAAAGAGAGGAGAAGAAGGGAGAGATCACGGTAACTGGTGCCAAGCTGAAGCGAGCGGAATGGACGAACGAGCGGTAGGGTCACAAAGAACCGGAAGGGCAGGTGCAAGAGTGTGACCAGCCAAGCGCAGGAATGAATGGGTGGGCACTGGGCACTGGGCGCGCGCTGGAAGTTGGAAGGCAAGCCCGAGACTGGGGGGTGGCCTACGAATACAGGCGCAGGGGGTTATCTGAGAGGGGGGGAGGGGGGGGTCCAGAAACCGACTGTTAGTGCAGGCATCTGCAAAGATGCCGATCCCTGCTAGCGCCTCGGGTACTCGTCACGCTTGATACTACGCTTGGGGTACCTTCGCACTATTGCTGCAGGAATTTGCCCAATAAATTTAATCGCCCATCTCACTTCCGCCCTGGCGGCCCTGCAGGTTCACAGATCAATAATCGCCTGGCAACCCACAACGGGTACCTGGCGGAGGGGACCCAAATAACGCGTCAAACCCAACCCACATTCTCGATCAGATCAGCATCAGAACTGATAAAGTTGAGTTCATCGATCTGTCCGTACACGTGTAGTCCAGCGTTGACAGGTGTCAAACTGCAGCCCTTCGGAGACTTTCTTCTGGACTACTATTAACAGCAAACATCTGCCGTAATGAGGGAAGCCTCGGTGGGCAAGTCCCTGCCTCCTCCCTTTCTCTGCCCTGCATTTTACTCCTGCATTTGATTGCTTCCTTGGGCTTCTCGTGATGGGGGGTAGCGCACCCTCTAAGATTGCGACGCCTTGCCTAAAAGAGGGAAGGCTTGGATGCTAGTGACGGGTTGTGGCGCGATGGGGCGGCTTGGCTTGGTCCGGGCTAAATATGGAGGAACTTCGCAGAGTGACTCGCGGTACCTCGCAGTGGGCGGGCATACTGCTGTCAAGAGCAGGTTGCTCTCAAGGGCCGTCGATGTCCTTGGTGAAACATCAAAGGACCATCCCCACCAAACCAGGTCTCCGCTCCAGGTCCGCGCTCTGTCATTGGCCGGGTCACAGCTGGCTGCCGCTGCGGTTGGCCTAAATTTCCGTTCTCCCCAGCGGGCCCTGAGCGCTAGATCGAAAGAAGACAAGATCGGTTTCGACTCTTCGAGCCCTGGCAGCGACGGCATTCGCTTCGACGAAAATCCTCCACGTTGTCTTTCTCGTCGACGGGATCTCACTTCGACTCCAGATCTCAAGATACGTATCAAGGTGGCCTCGCCTCTCGGGTTCTTCTTGTAGATAGTGTTCGTTGTGTTCTCGGGTTCTGACCGCTGTCCGTCTCCATGTGCTACCAGTGTTATGTCTTGTCAAGGGAGGAGAAGCCCGAGAAGCACGGCGCCCTGCACACAGCCCCTTTCGAGCAACGTAGCAAACACCTCACTGGTTTGCGCATCGTGATGAGAGAGATACTACAGTAGTATTCTGTTCTGCGTGGGAGTCTTAAGCACGTGTGTGTGCTTGGCGAGATGATTCTGGCCCGTTGGAGATTGCAGCAAAAATTCCAGAGAGTGGTCGGCGCCGATCGCTCCAATATAAGTTAATATCCATGCTGATTGCTCGTGGTGTTCTACAATGCGGGTGATATTGGGCGGGACGGCAGCGGACCTGCCTTTGGGGGTCGCAAGCAGGGCAAGCTGGCACTGGAAGCCGAGTGTTTCATTCTCTCAAGCACGACTCGGCAATCATCAACACAGATTGATTTGATAGGCGAGGCGGCTTTTCGCTTGCAGAGTCGCGATGGCAGTCATCGTAGCACAACTAAGGCACGCTACGGTGGTTTCTGTTTCTACTTCTACGTGTACTGCGGGCATCTGTGTCCGTTCCGACATCCGAAGGCACTGGTCTTCATCCTGAATACGACCGGCAAGTCTGCAGCCCTCCCAGGAATGTACGACGAAACACCGTGTTTTGCTCAGCCTCAGCCTTCTATGATGTCGCCGTGTCAAATGAAACACGGGCTTCCCCGCCAGAATCAGTCCTGTTGCATGGCATGGTATGGACATCACCCGTGAAGAAGCAAGACAGCATTCCAACGACAAGGCCACGTGGAGATCCCCTGAAGCCCTGAACGCAAATACGCGCACCACAACAGACAGCTGGGATGTCCGGTGAGATTTGGCTCATCTCGATGACCGCTAACTCGGCCGTCCATCTCGTTCTTTGTTCGGTAGTGAATAGAAAAACAGGCGTCTCGCTGAATTGTTGCTTTATTGCCCTGGCCAGCACCTCCCAGCCACGTATGGCGGTTAGCTGCCACAATGTGTCCATGACATCATGGTACCCCTTTCACACCGAAAGGATCTGAGACTCCAGCATTCCAATGGCGTTTCGACGCGACTCGCGCGTGGACTACCCATGTCTTGGACGACGGCCCGCTTGAGCAGGAGCGTTTTGCTGCCGCTGTGGACCCTGGAATAGCTTCGGGAACGTAAACAATGCTATGCGGGTATAATGGGATGTGAAGTGTATCCGCCACAAGGTCCCTGGCCATATTTTGCTGGAACATGGGACGTGGCTGGGTTGAATGCGAGGAATGAGCCGCATCATCTACATTCATATGAGGAGACCCCTCGGAGAGGAGGCTGGAACGTGATGGACGGGGTGAGCGCAGTGGTCTCCGCATCAACATGGCTTATAGTATCTGGAAGTGGCAATGTGTATGGGATTGTGCCGGACATTAACTAGCACTGCACACGATACTGACACCATGTAGTAAGGCATACTGGTACATACTGCTTCCTCCTCTGGAAAATATGCCGCGAGAGGATACAATCTCCTCCAATGTTGCGCCTTGAGTTGTCGAGATCACCCCCTGAAATAGCACCCACTCCGCCTTCCCAAGCCCTACTAATTGACGTTGGGTTTTGATCCTCACCTGCCTCAATAATGAAGGTGCACTCGACATTCGGAGATCCCGGTGGAGTACACCCTGTCGTAAAGCGCCCGTGGCAGTCTTCTTGCCATGACGGCAGGGTAGCGAGGCCAGTCTGGCAGGTCCGCCATATGTACGTATTCTGCTACCCTCCACGGCATCTGGCGGTATCCAAGGACAGACCTTTTATCTAGCAAGACGTCTCGTTTCGTCCTCAACTGTCCCCGACTCGGTCAGTCGCAGGGCAGAGTATCAATGGGCAGGACAGGGAACTAGACACTCAGTGGAGGGCCCCTCAAGCATTGGTGGCCCTGATCGCGGGGATACGCCGAAGATGAGCTCTTTGTTGGTGTGATCCCATGAGTGCCTTGCCTGAGCTAGGACTGCTCCTGGCTCGGTTTTGTGCCATTCTCCAACCACTTGGGAGATGTCAGTCCTGAAAGCGGGAGCTCGAAGGACCGGTTCCCTCACGAGTAATCTCCTCCATGAGTATCCCGGCGCTGGCAGGCATCCACAATCACCCGGTTTAATATTCTAGGTCATGCCCGTCGAGCAGACAAGAGTCAGACCGTCCAGTATAGACTGCCTTCATCGGCAAAACGAACCCCAACGGTCATCTGCGCTTGGCCACTTCTCCCTCGTGATCAGCAGCTGTAGAGGAAGTTGATGCGACTAACACTACAGACAAAGAAAGTATAGATAGCCACAAGTTAGACTTAGCATAAGACAGTGGAAAAGCAAGTAGCAAGTATGGGGTGCTAGCGAGCGCTACTCCGAACAAAGCGTCAACGAAACTTTCTTGAAGAAAGGAGCAAACCATGATCGAGTAGAGGGGGCACTCTGGTCTCGATCTAGGTAGCAGCTTGCCCAACTTCTTCGAATCCGTGTCCATGGTAGGCACCGCCATGACATACAGGATCCTCCGACGGTTCGCCCGTATACATCGTTCTGCGGACGGCAACTTTGATCTGCGCCTATGTGCACTTCGCAATTGATATAATCGGGGGCCGCAGCAAGGGCATATAGTGATCTGAGGTCGACATGCTCTCGCTCCCAGTATCGGCGAAGGCCCGGCTTGACGTTAGGGGATGGGGTTGTGCTTGCGACAGACTAGAGGTACTCTGTTCTGCCCCCTGCTCATGGTTGCGAGATAGCCCTGCCCACGAAACATCGGTGTAAATAGTCAGTACTCTCTTTGCTGTTGCCTAAACTCGTACCATATGCCATGGTCGTTCCAGCGATGTTGGGCGTTTCTTGATCCGGTCTCTGAGCGGGTCAGCAACAGCTTCTTGTCATTGTATGATCGCGCCACTATCTCAGCACAACACTACCATATAAACAGACAGAGGAAGAGCAAGAGGAGAAGCAATAGTCAACGACATCATGCTACCCACTATCAGAATGGAAATGATCACCTTATCGTTACTAGTGATACGTCTACCAGTGAGCCAAGCGCTATGCGAGTCGTGAGCTTCATGAGAAGACCATGGAGCTAGGAAGTTCGTTCAAACTAAAGGAGGGTTCGGCGACCTTGGCACAAGAACGTCTCGCAGAGGATGTGTGGTGCTGGCGTATCGAAGTCCGTAGGAAAAACATGCGCTGGACCTCCCCTCGCCCTCGTACCGCCCGAAGGAGACACCTGTACGAATCCCTTCCGAAGTGAAGGTCCGGTGATCTGACCTTGACGACGGCCTCTCGAGCGAACCAGGGCGTTCAACACCAGGACCCATACCCGCGGACGAAGTGTGTCGAGCACGAACCGGGTAGCTGCGGCATCTGTACTGTCCCTGTCTGCATTTCGTACGACCTCCCGCCGATCGTCTCGGGGATCACAGCCGCAAGACGGGCGGGATAGGTACTTCTCCCATGCCACTGGCTCGGGAATGTAATGGACGGTTTGCTTGTGTTGCTTGTCTCTAGGATATGGAAGCGATGCCCGTGAGCAAATAGCCTGCAGTGTTGTTCTTCGCACAACCGGAAGCGTTCCCCGGAGCTGGGTCTGCCTTCAATGTCGAGGGTGCTCTCTATTCCCTTGGTCCGGAGGCATATACACTTACTTCGCATCCCACAGAAAGCTGGTAGGCGCTTCTAACATTCCTGGATTCCAGAACCGAGGGTGCCGCCGTAACCGACTATGTTTGTATTCAAATATTAGGCGAGAGAGGAGATGACACACAGCTAGTTGGAAAGGAACAAAAAGAAGGCGGTCTAGCATTAGCAGGTCAAGGACCTCGACGAGCAAGCCGGCAGAAACTGGGAGCCATCGGCAATGGTCAACGGGACATCTAGCTCTCGTCTACTGCTCCTCTAGACGGATATCATTTGAGCCCTCCCGCCGCCTGTTCATGTGCCCACGCCAGAGCCGTGTCAGACTTGCACCTTGGTGACGATAGGACAGGTGCTTGTGATAGACAAACAATCATGCAGGAAACAAAGATCGAGAGCAGCCAGTCGAGGAGCTGCGATCGCCCGTTGCATTCCCAGACACTCGCACAAGAAGTTGGTACACTTATGCAGTCTCTTGACTGCTGTGTGCACTTGCTTTCGTCCCATCATGCAAGGCAGTTGCTTGTCTCGCATATGGATGCCCATGCCAACGCCTACAAACCTCAGGCCGGCAGATGACAGGGAGGGAGAGGACAGAGGCTCTGATGTAGCCCGGTAGCGACGTCATGGTAGAACATCAGTTGCGAATAGAAGCGAAGGAACCGGCCGGAGAGCACAGAGAATGTGATATCTGATATATGCATGGGTCTTTGCACGTCTGAAGAGGTCTGGGTGGTACGTCCCTAGTAGATCACGGAATACAGTGTGCACTTGGAGCAAACACGAATTTCCATGTTATCGAAAGTTCTCAGATTCAAGTCCTGTGTTCTGGATCTCGGTTCCCATGGTGCTTTCGGGGACGCTCTTCAGGACCTCATGGCCCTGCTTGACCTGACACCAGGTATACGGGGAGAACGGAGCTTGAATAGGCGATTGATCGGGTCACCGCCGGGACTGCCACCATCCAACGTCACACCCGTCCAGATCAGATCTATCCGGCCAGGCGAATTGCGCGGCACGAGCCGGGAGATGGTAGTTCGCGTCACCGCTGTTTGACCCGTTATCTCCCTGGCGCCAAGCACATTGTAGGATTGCACAGATCAAGCGCAACGACACTCAGGGACAAGACACGGCCGTCTAGGAGTCGGTCCGGAACCGCATGTGAAGTTGGAAGAGCGTCTCGAGCCGAGGCGGCTCCTACCCGACAAAGGGGTGGACTTGGAGGCCTTCAGGAGCGGCAACCGGTAGCGGCGCAGTACAACGCCCGAACAGCGCGCTGTATCTCAGTGCTGCTGGTCACGACATTTTCTCCAAGATCGAGCAACGTAGCACTACTACTGCGAACCTTGGTTCAGTTTGAGATTACCAAGAACTACTTACGGCTGGGTTCGAGAGTCCCAGCCAGACAAGGCTGACCGCTGGATGCAATTTTTGCTTCGAGAGGGCAATCTATCCAGCTGCAGAGTTTGGCGATGCGGTGAGAGGTGATCTGGCCTGCATCTGCTTGCGTACAAGTAAGGGGGCGGCGTGCCGATCGCTGCTGTGATGAGCCCATCATGTGTGGATTTCGTTGGCTGACGTTGAAGGCGGGGTCGACGGCGGACCCCTCCATCATTACGCATCGCCCAAAAGGTGTGCTTTGCAGATGACCCCGCGTCAGGATCTGACTGCTGGCATCCCCAACAGTTTCCCAAGGGGATCTAAGATATCCCTAGCTGCCTTAATTACCCGTAGTCAGTGCTTTGTGCATCCAGGCCGATGCGGGCAGCCGGAAAGAATCCTGAGCCGCGCTTAGCTTGAGCTGTAGATGTACTGTACATACATACATACGTATCACAGTACTGTGTAGCCCCGCGCAGATCTAGCACGGGGGGGGGGGGCAAGCTCGGATCTGGGCTCAAGATATCATTGAACCGTTACATCTTAGGAGTTGTTGGTACCTGTACCGGACGGAAAGGGCAGTCGATTGGAAACACTGGGATCTGCGCTGATTCGCGCGCCCCAAGGACCCAAAACCTTAATGGAGACGCAAGAGCTCCAGTAATGGTAAGAACGGGGCGGAGACCTCGTAGGCTCCTCCCTCCTGCCTCTTGTTGCGCAGTAGTTAGACTTCTTAGCTTCGTGCTCAAATAAAGAACTGCGCATCCCACTCTGAATCGCCATCCATTCTTCCAACCGAATTCTCTCTCTCTCCCCCCCCGCGCCAACACACCTACACTTACATGCGACCAATTCTTACCGCGGTCACTCGGACACCAGCTTCATACCAGAGCATCCGCCGCTTCCAATATTTCCACAGCAGAATGGGTGTCACCAAGACCATCATCCAGGAGGGCACCGGCCCCGTGGCTAAGAAGGGCCAGAAGGTCACCATCGAGTACACGGGCTGGCTCAAGGATACCAGCAAGCCCGGCAACAAGGGCGAGAAGTAAGTTGGAAAGACCGAGCCTATGACGTCAGTGTGGAAGTAGTACCTTGGTTGCTGATCAGACCCTCAACGCGCCCCAGGTTCGACTCCTCCGTCGGCCGCGGCGACTTTGCCACGACCATTGGTGTCGGTCAGGTCATCAAGGGTACAGTTTCCCAGACTTGTTGTTGTTTGTGGTAAAATGGGGTGTGCAGTCCGGCTTATACAAATCATCAGGCTGGGATGAGGGCGTCACCACCATGAAGGTCGGCGAGAAGGCCACCCTCGATATCACCAGCGACTACGGCTATGGCGAGAGGTAAAGTCGTCCCCTTAAGAAGAAGCAATACGGTGACGAGCCACACCAGTACTGACCAGAGTCTCATCTCAGGGGATTCACTGGCCACATCCCTCCCCGGGCCGACCTCATCTTGTAAGTCTCGTCGCGTGGGCGGTCTGCAACATATTCCTGATGGCATTGCAATGATCACGGCTAACGATCTGCAGTGACGTCCACCTCAAGGATGCTCAGTAGACTCTAGACTCCAGGAGGCGTTTAATCGGACAGGGAAAGATCGGGGACTCTGTTTGAAGGGTGTTATGGTTATGGTTACCCAGCAAAGCTGGATGAGGTTGATGCCACAGAACTAAGGTAGTCAGTCAGACAATCCAAGCTCACTGTTGGTGGTTCCCGACGGACTCTAAGAGGTCTTATGAATCTGCGTTGACGGCTTTCGGCTTCGCACAATTGCACGAAGCGAGGCGAGATATGCACCGGCTTTATCCACTTATCGACGTATCCATAATAAGCACTGATACGTGTGCAGACCGATAGCCTAGTAACGGGGAGTCCGATCTGAGGTGGTGTAAGGTACCGGATTTGACAATGCCATGTCAAACAACCCGAGTTGGTGTCGATGGTTGCATGGCGGGTCGCACTTGGATTAAGTCCAAGCCCTTCATTGGGGACCGCAGGACCAGGTTCTTTCGATTCCTGGGCTCGGGATGTTCTTTTTTTTTTTTTTTTTTTTTTTTTTTTTTTTTTTTTTTTGCTTTTCTTCTTAATGGTGACAGCGGTAGTCCCGGTGCTCTGTTACGGTGTCCTTTTCACCTCAGTCAGGCTGGGGCCAGCGCTGGCAGAACCTCGGCAAACTCTGAATAATCCCACCAGCCAAACTGATAAGGACCGGTACGTTAGGTTGCTTCTGTCGAGGCACTCAAAGCGGGTTTAGTCAGCCTCACGGTCGCGTTGCACTGGTTAGAAATCCACCGTCAACCGAGCTGGTTGGTTCGACATCATTGTTGCCCGTCGATCCATTTGTTTGCCGTCATACAGAACTCCGACGCACTCTCGAATCCCCCGTGCCGACATTCTTCTGGCGTCCTGAAGTTGCATCATTCAACATCTAGACTTTGCGACTCCTTTTTCCACTTCTACTTCGGTTGCCCGGCAAGAGCAACAACAGCTTTAGCTCCCGCCCCAAATCTAGGCAGTGACAGCTTCGCGGGGTCAAGTCAGGTACTAACGTCCTCAACCTCGCCTCTCCGACAAACCGGACAACATCCGCGCTCATTCACACAACGTTCTGAAATCCGCACATTGTGCGCAAAGCCTCGCCAAGCTGGGGAAGCGCAAGAACTCGGTTGGGGAAGAATCCATATCCCGCAAAAAAGCCATGGCTATTGTAAGTCGCTCTCGAGCTCTCGGGCCCTGTGAAGCGGGCTTCCACCTTGTGTGTGCTTTTGCGCTGACTTGTACCATCGCAGCAGGGAAACAAACCAGGCGAGGTCGACCTGGTGACCCGGTTGCAGGTCGGCGAGTCCACGATCGCTCCCAACGAGATCGACGAGTCCCTCTACAGTCGACAGCTCTATGTCTTGGGCCACGAGGCTATGAAGCGCATGAGCGCCTCCAACATCTTGATCGTTGGTCTCAAGGGCTTGGGCGTTGAGATCGCAAAGAACATCGCTCTTGCAGGCGTCAAGAGCCTCACACTTTACGATCCGGCGCCTGCCGCCATCGCCGACCTCTCCTCCCAGTTCTTCCTCCGACCCGACGACGTCGGCAAGCCCCGGGATCAAGTCACGGCCCATCGTGTGGCCGAGCTCAACGCATATACGCCGGTGCACGTCCACCAGTCGGCGAGCCTCACGGAGAATCTCTCCCAGTTTGACAAGTTCGAAGTCGTCGTGCTTACGAACACGCCGTGGAAAGACCAGCTTCTGATCGGCGACTACTGTCACGAGAAGGGCATCTACTTCATCGTGGCAGATACCTTCGGACTGTTCGGAGAGATCTTCTGCGACTTCGGCAAGAACTTCACCATTCTCGACCCTACTGGCGAGAACCCTGTCAGCGGAATTGTCGCCGGTATCGACGAGGAGGGCCTGGTCTCGGCACTGGATGAGACGAGGCACGGTCTCGAGGATGGCGATTACGTCACATTCTCCGAAGTCGAGGGAATGGAAGCTCTCAACGGCGGTGAGCCCCGCAAGGTGACGGTCAAGGGCCCGTACACATTCTCCATCGGCGATGTCTCCGGACTCGGTACCTACAAGAGGGGCGGTCTGTATCAGCAAGTCAAGATGCCCAAGTTTGTCGATTTCAAGAAGATCTCGGAGTCTGCGAAAGATCCCGAGTTCGTCATTTCTGATTTCGCCAAGTTCGACCGGCCACAGCAGCTTCACATCGGCTTCCAGGCTCTCCACGGCTTCGTCCAGACCCACGGCTACCTCCCCAAGCCTATGAACGACGAGAACGCAACCGTCCTTGTCGAGTCTGCCAAGGCATTTGCGCAGGCGCAGGGTCTTGATGTAGAGATTGACGACAAGCTCCTCCGTGAGCTCAGCTATCAGGCCCAGGGCGACCTGAATCCGATGGCTGCATTCTTTGGAGGTCTGACCGCCCAAGAGGTACTGAAGGCGGTCTCTGGCAAGTTCCATCCCGTGAAGCAGTGGATGTACTTCGATTCCCTGGAGTCTCTACCCACGAGCACCAAGAGGTCGGAAGAACTGTGCAAACCGTTGGGCAGCCGGTACGATGGGCAGATCGCCGTCTTCGGCACAGAGTTCCAGGAGAAGGTCTCGAACATGAAGCAGTTCCTCGTCGGGGCCGGAGCCATTGGCTGCGAGATGCTGAAGAACTGGGCCATGATCGGACTCGGGACCGGACCGAAGGGCAAGATCACCATTACGGACATGGACTCGATCGAAAAGAGCAACTTGAACCGGCAGTTCTTGTTCAGGCCGAAGGATGTTGGCCAGATGAAGAGCGACTCGGCTGCCAAGGCTGTCCAGGCGATGAACCCGGATCTTG
>Ga0209127_100369_pt1 | contig 15624 bp, 9 predicted proteins | sample LakSupMetagenome_FD_187469 | JGI IMG/M metagenome (GOLD analysis project Ga0209127, IMG submission 187469) | Freshwater microbial communities from Lake Superior, Canada - Sta WM archaea (SPAdes) (version 2) | ecosystem: Environmental > Aquatic > Freshwater > Lake | place: Lake Superior, Canada...
ATTCCTGTGGATATGCGAGTGGAACCCTCTTCACGGCGCCATGGCAACACGGAGAATTGTGGGAAAGCTCAGTGCTTGCATTCATGTGCATCATTGTCATAAACCTCGTAACAAAACATTATGAAGACATACATGTGAGGGCTTGTACCCACAAGTACTGCCCCCAAAGTACTTGCTGGGCCAACCCATGTACAAACAATATGACCAGCCCTGCAAAGATCCAAAGTGTGACAGGCCAACCATTTCGAGGGAGGGCAGTATCGGGTATTTTGAAGAGACAAACGAGAGAAGAGAGAGCGGCTTGACAAAGGCCAGCCAGCGTCGTCATCAAGGTGCTGCAGCATTAGCCGCCGATACTTTCGCTTCCAACTCCTTACGCTTGGCCAACAGGCTCTTGAAAGCGCCCAGGCAATGAACCAGAGTCTCCTCGTCGTGCGCGCAGAATCGGTAGCTCTTCTCGTCGGTGATGACCTGCAGGCAGTGGACCTTGGTGCGGCTGACAGGGTCGATGTCGACGACGTTGACGACGGATGACATTGGGATGATGAACCGTGCCGAGTACTCGGATTCGTCCTTGTACAGGATCAGATTCCTCGGTCGCAGGACTGCCCACATGTTCTTCCACTGCCGTACCCCACGCTTGCTGCGCAGGAAGAGGAGCCGCCCTTGCCAGATGACACGGTCCGGGTCCTTTTGGATGTTGATGCCGCTCGTCTGGCTCACATTCCCAAGGCCCATGGGTGGTATGTCGCTGGGAGTGCGCTGCAGTGCCAGGCTTTCTATCGAGGCCCCGAGGCGGTGCATATCTGTGTCCGAGAAGTCCGAGTGGGAAGCCAGTTCGCCTCCCGACATGCCAGAAGAATCCAAGTGAGAGGCGCGGCGAGCTGGGGATGTCACAACCACGGGCATGGGGGTATCAAGCGGCTCTGGCGAGCTGGACATCAGCTGGTCGTGGTCGGCGAGTTGCCGACCTGATGGGCCGTCCGGAGTTGTGAACCCAAAGAATGATCGCTTCTGGACAGCAGGACTGGCCAGGAACATCTCTTCCTCCTCCTCCTCGATGCGGGCGTCATTCCTAATGAGCTCCACCCATTCTCTAGCGTCCTTCAACGTCGGAGCTTGAAAATGGAAGTTTTTGGCGGGGGAGAATAGGCCAAAGACGTTTTGCCTTTTTTGTTTGGGGTCTTTCAATAGGGTGACTGCTGTGAGGTCCGACAGGTATATCTTGTGTCGCAGCTTGTCCTCCTTGTCCGACTTGTATATGGATAACGTGTTCGGTCGTAGCACCAAGTATATGGTTTTCCAAGCCTACGCCCAGTTAGCCCCCGACGTATCGCACGCATGCCAGAAACCGGGACGGACATACCTTTGTCTTTTGGGTGCGCTTCTGGACGTATCCGCTCTTGATGACACGGTCGAATTCGAAGCTTCCGTTCTGGTTCACCGGCGAGAAGGAATCGTGAGCGAGGCGGCTCCGAAACCGATCGGCATGGCTCTGACTCTGGCGAGGAATCTCGATCGAAGATGGCGGAATGGCAACGTTCACCCGTCTGTCAATTTTCGGGCTCGGTGCGGCAGTCATTGACGGTGCCTGAGCTTCGACCATTTTGGCCGAGGTACTTAGCACAAGCAAGTGCAGGCTTCGATGGACCCAGCCCGGAGCAATTCGGTTGACGAAGTCAAGATCGTCGGCGTAGACTTCGAATAGCAGGGGTACAATTCGAGGTTGATCGCCGTCAGGATCGCGGACCAGAAGATGCGAAAGTGACGGACTCTGCCCTCAGTGTCCTCGACGACGACCAGCGAAGCTGTGGCTGCAGAACCAGGCGAGGTAGCAACCTGAAGCGAGGTGGAGAAGTGGTTGGTGTTTAACTTGGGTGGTGGGAGCTATAAGATTGCTGTTATAAGGCCAGGCTGGTGGCAGACGCGACACCGGGTAAAGTTGGACTGTCCTTCAGCACGCTGTTTCGAGAGTCGAGCCCCGGGAAGCATGGCCATCAGCCGAGCAAGATCAATTGGGAAGCGCAAAGGACGGCAAGACGTAGGTAGTCGGTTGAGACGACACTGCTCAAGTGCTAAGGTGGATAGGGCGCGCTTTATTGGGATGAGCCGGACTTTAGAAGCAGCCCTAGGCAGGGGTTCTGCAATGACGATGATGCAACGGCGAGCTGCAGAAGTGCCGGTTGCGGAAACACCAGCAGTTTGGGTGCAAGCCCTTCCCTAGATCGAGGTACTGCTGATGGAATTATGCGCCGAAGATTTCAAGAGAGTTTTGGCTTTGGATGAGAGCGGCCAAGAGATGAGACAGGACCCGCCATCTGATGGCTGGCAGCCGAGCCGAGCGCGTTCTTCATGCGATGGGGTTCGATGCAAGGTACGTGTACACGCGCAGGATATGGCGGGCGGTTGAAGGTTTCAGAATCGGACCCGCCATCTGGCCCGGATCTTGGAGGTTGGGGGTTGATTCGAATCCAAGAAGGCTTGTTGAGGTGTGGCGGAGCAAACCACTGAAACTCAAAGCTCGGCCTAAATCATACTGTGCCTGCGTCATTGAACACTGTGCTGGCTCACTGTAGGCCTCTGACCCCCTACCCCAGACTTTATTTCGACTTCAGACATGGCAATCCATTTTGACGACCTTCGTTGATGGGAGCTTATATCACGGATACGCTATCAGTGACCTCGATGGGAGTTTGAATGTCCTGTATCACAGATGCAGTAGACCCGTCGTTCTTTCCAGGTGCGACTGTCATTGTACGCTCGGCGAACAGTCATCGGATCTGCAAACCTCCAGATCAGACGCGGAGCGTAATGCTATTGGCCAATCTGTTCGCCATGGCAAAGACTACCCGCATGTGTTCCTGCGCTCAAGTGTTTCCCTGAACTCAGATATAGACGCGGTGCCTTAGACAAGTAGAGGTTTATGAAGTGTCGGTACGAACTCTCGGAGTACCGCAAGATTGTATAACGTCGCTCATTTAGCCAACCCGTTCATCTTGGGACTGCATGATCACTCGTCTCTCCTGTCCCAGTTCACCAGGGTCACCCTCGAAGCCAATAATGGCCACAGAGGGTGCAGATGCCATCTCGGCCCGGGTCAGCCAGGAGCTTGAGGGCAGTCCGTATGCCTGCAGCTCACTCAGACCTCTGACAGGAGGCACCTGCAATTTCATATATCATGGAGTCCTGCTGCAACCGCTGCCTGGGGGAACGACGGACGTCCTCATCAAACACGGAGAAGGCTATGTCGCTTCTTACCCAGACTTCAAGATCACAACGTCTCGTTGCGTAAGTCGAATCTCTCACAGATGCCGCAGAGACGGCCATTGTACTCACAGACATGTAGAAGACCGAGGAAGACTGTTTGGATGCACTGGCAGGCTTACCTCGGGTGTCAAATGAGTCCTGCGTCGTCCGCACGCCTCGCTTCTTCCACTTCAACCAGCAGACCAACACTCAGATCCAAGAGTTCCTCCCGAGCTCCGTTAATCTGAAGACTTATGCCATCAATCATCTATCCGGCAATCCCACAAATCTGAAGGACAGCCTTGTGGGCGTCGGCAACGGTCTCGGCCAATGGCTGCGTAACTTCCACACCTGGGCCGCTGACCCGGCCCAAGCAAAGCTCCAGGCAGACATTAAGCTCAACAAGGAGATGCAGATGCTCAAGAATGCCATCAACTACACTGCTCTGGTGTCGAAGATAGACACATATCCGGATATCCTTGTCGATGCGAGGGATATCCTGGAGCAGGTGAAGAAGATGTCGGATGATGAGATGGCTGACGACCATAACCTGCAAGTCATCCATGGGGATTTATGGACTGGAAAGTATGTCTACCTTATACGCTCGTGTCTCTACCGGACGACGACAAGGCTGACAGGCATCCGCAGCGCCCTCATTCCTGACCAGCCGCTTCGCGATAACACCAAGCCCACTATTTTCATCATTGATTGGGAGCTCTGCACCTTCGGCGTCCGCCCACTCGATCTGGGCCAAATGATTGCAGAGCTGTACGAGCTCTATCTCTACAGAGGAATCCTAGCTGGGCTATGGCTGATTGAGGGATTCTGTGCCGGATACGCCGTTGAAGACGACGCGATTGCATTCAGGACAGCCATCCATGTCGGCACGCACCTGATCTGCTTCGGAAACGTGCCGGGCTGGGGAACAGATGAACAGGTGCTCGAAGTCATCTCGAAGGGCAAGGAGGTTATTGTCCGGGCCTGGAATCAGGACAGGGAGTGGTTCCTTGCCTCGGAGCTGGCGCCTCTGTTTAAGCAATAGGATCAAATCTGCCAACGGTATGAGGAATCATGAGTACCTTCAGCTGTGCAAGGTAGCTTAGGCGATCCAGATTGTTGAGCAGAATGCATCCATGTGATCTGTTGGAAAGGATGTTTCTACTTCGCCCCTAGTTACGACTGTGAGCGTCCAATAATCGCCACGTGATCCAGTAAAATACGAGTCAAAGAAATCAGATCAAGACACAGCCTTTATCTTGCAAGAAACCCTCACAAGAGGGCTATTGCATCCTGATTAGGAATACATTGAGTGTCTCAGGGGTATCCGTCCGAGCGAAGGAATTCTCAACCATAACAGCAGAGGTTGGTGATGGTGACAAAAGAGGAGGCGGGGTTACAGCCCCTGGAGCGACCCTGCAAGAAGTGCAACAAGCAGGAGGCAACACAGATAAGCAGAACGGAGCCGGTTTGCAGGTACGTATTAATATTCTAAGTCTCGTAGATGCATTACTGATCACCGTCCAATAGGGACTGCTTTACCCAGTACATCTACAGCAAGTGTGTCCGGCAGATTGGCATCGTAGGGAAAGAGACACAGCCGCCACAGGGCGCACCGCCAATACCAAGGCGATACGTCCTCGGTCTCTCCCTTGGCACATCATCTACAGTACTTCTGCACATTGTCTACAGCTATGTCGACGCAATCCTCTCTAAAGGCCGCCGGTCACCCTTCGACCTGGACGTCATCTGCATCGACACCAGCATCTCAGACTACCCCAACGAGCAGCTCCAGAGGACAGCCGAGACCTACAGACAGCACTATCCCCGCCTCAACGTCGAAGTCATCCCCCTGACCGCCGTCCTCGGCATCCCATCCATAGACTGGACCTCCCTTCCCACCCTCAAGCAGGACACCGCACCCCCGGACCAGCTGCGAGACCTCTTCTCGCGCCTCCCCTCCGCCACCTCCCGCGCCGACATCCTCCGCCTCTTCACACGCCACCTCCTCATCCACACCGCCCTAGTGCGAGGGTGCCAGGCCGTCCTCTTCGGCCACAGCACCACCACCCTCGGCGCCCTGACCCTTGCGGAAACGGCTAAAGGCCGCGGCTTCTCGCTCCCCTGGCAGATCAACGACGGCGTGCTGCCGGTGGAGGACTTCTCCTCGCGTGACCGGGACCCGACTGCCGCCACCCCAAGGAAGCAGACTATCAGGGTGCACTACCCCCTCCGCGAGATCTACCGCAAGGAGCTCGACACCTACGCCGCCCTCACGGACCCGCCGCTGGCGGAGATCATCCCGCCCGAGGAGGCCGTGGACAGGGCCGGCTCGGTGGTGTCGCACCGGGACCTGAGTATAGACGAGGTCATGGTGCGGTATTTCGCCGATGTGGAGGAGAATTACCCGTCTATCGTTGCGAACGTGGTGCGGACTACGGCGAAGCTGAGCAGGCTCGACGCCGAGGAGCGGTGCGGAGTGTGTGGTATGACGCTGGATGAGACAGGTGACGAGAGGTGGAAGGGCGAGATTGGGGAGGGTGGAGGAGGAGGGGATGGAGCCGGGCGGAGCGGGTTGTGTTATGGTTGTGAGAGGAGCGTGCATGGTTAGGGCCACATATCGATCAAAAAGGACCTGAGAGTCAATGGGGCAGTTACGTTCTTGGTGTGAAGATCGACATCGCTCCTTCAATGCATATCCGCAAATGCTGCCTAACTAGCCAAGTGAGGCGTGCCTTCACTCTTTACCTCGAACCCCGTACTTTTTGAAGCCCCCAAGACAAGCCAAGCCCTCAAGCCTGGTCTATATACTGTACAGACATTGTACCAACCAACGAGCGGACCGTAACAGTGCGCTCCACCTCCCTCATATTCAACACAAGCCCAAATTCCGTCGCTGCCAGTATCAGCTCTTCATCTCTGGCCTCGTCAGGACGCGGTCCTCGATCTTTCTTATAAGCTTGTTCGTCTGCTCCGCTAAGCTGAGCGTCAAGATGGTGTGTGGTAGGATTCTGGCGAGATGAGGCAGGAATCCCTTGTAGATGGCCAGAAATCCCTCGGTCCGTATCGTCTTTGCCAAGCAGTCGAATACCCCGTTGTATAAGTTGCCGTTCTGGTTGTACATGCGCGACATGATGGTGTCTGTAGTACCAAGCGTTGTTAGTGGTCAGGACAAGGTTGGCTGACAGTTCGCATTAACAGGGGCAGGAGGGCTTACCTGGCGGATGCATGAAGATGCACACGACAAAGCCGCTGAACGTGCTGCTGGCTAGATGTAGCGGCGCTCCCTCTTCCATGCCCAGGTGCTTGACCAGTCGCCTCTTGGCGAAGAAGTAGGTTGGCAGCTGCACCGAACTGCCGAAGCCCGTCCTGATCATGGCCGCGCCAACGCCCCGATACAGTCCCCTGACACCCTCGGCCCTGAAGATCTGCATCATGCCGTCTATCGCGTTGCGGTACTTGTGCTGCGTGCCCACGGGCAGGAAGGGCGAATAGCTCTGTAACCTCGTCTTGATCAGGAAGAAGGGGCTGCCGGCCATGGCGCCCAGGATGCCCGACGAGGCGCCGCAGAACATGTTGATCCCCAGGCTCTGGGTCTTGGGGTCCTTGAAGATGAGCTTGGTGGTGAAGTGGCGCATGGGCTCGTAGAAGCCCAGCCGGCAGCCGTTCAGCAGGATCTGGTAGATGTAGGCGCACCCGATGCCCCGGTAGATGCCCCTTATCCCCTCGTTGCGCACGATGACGGACACGCCGTGTATCGGGCCCCGGTAGAGTTTGGGCTGGTGCCCCTTGTCTTGGAGCTCGCCCTGCAGCTGCATGCGGATCTTGACCGTCTCGAAGGGGTGTGTCGCGGTGACGGCGCCGCACGCGGCAATGCCGCCGGCTATGAAGGCCCTGGAGAGGAGACAAGGGTCAGCAAGGTCGACGTATTGACGCTACAGAGAAGGCACATCGACGCAGATCATACCCGAAAGTTGTGGACATCGTGGCAGCAACAAGCCAACCGCAGCCAGAGGCCTGACTGCTAAAGCCGGTCTGAGCCGGAAGAGAACCGAGATCGAGTCTCGAGCAACTGGCGCGACAAGAAACTCTACAACGAAACTATGCGATTGGGTCCCAAGCAGGGGAGAAAGCGAGGATTTGAGTCAATAGAATTACAAAAGGCTCTCCGGCTGACTGTGTGCGGACCATGACACATAATTTCCGACAGAGAGGGAGCGAAGTTCGGGGTCTCACTTGCCAAATCGAGGCGCTTCAACATTTCGCGAACGGGACCAGCCCGGCGTCACAACTCCGAGTCGGAGCTCGCTACCTGCGCTAAGGAAGCTTACGTTATTATGCGTATGCACAGACCAAGTTGCGCTGCGGAACACGGTAGCCTGCGGGCCCAATCAAAATCGATGAATTACACCAACCGAGGCATACTGTACTGGTGACACCGTCAGAGGAGTTGATTCCACCGTTCGCCAGAGACAGCAGGCCCAAACATTCGATTGACGTAGTGATCCGACCGAGTATCCCGTCCACAACGACAGAACATGGGCGTGGTGACAGCAGTTAAGATTTCCCGTTCCTAGCTTTCGCTCGCCCGGCTTCTTATTGTTCGTTGCCCCAATACTCTCGCCCATACACTCTTGACAATGATACTTCATGGATCCGGCTTCGAAGCCTGTAGTCACTCCCAATGCCTGACTCGGTCGAGCTGACCGAGCCAGTCAGGCGGATTCATACTGCTCAATGTGTGCAGAAGATCTTGATACGCTCACCCTCGAGAACGTGCATCGTGGATTTTAGCCGATACCAAGGAGGATTCTCCTGACGGCGAGTGCTCTGAGCCACGGTTCAGCATATTCCACTGGTTTGGAGACGCCCGTGTCGAGGAGGTGGTTTGGCCAACTGGATTTGGCACCGATCGGGACAACTTTTGTGTCATAGGACGGGATTGTGGGCACTTTCGCTGGGGAATGAAGGGAACATCCCTCTCGGCCCTGACTGATTGCCCTCGGCTGGATGAGAAAGATGGGCTGGATGGGAAACATCGTTCTTCTGGTTCCTACGGCGACCCTCGTAACGACTGTCCGACGTCCTGAAGAACTGGCTCATCGGCGTCGAGAACAACCAGAGTGGCATCGGGGTGTGTGTCGCCCAACGCGAGGGGAAGAACAACGATGGCGATGTTGGGCGAGGAGTTGGATAAGGTAAAGGAGGATACTGCTAGCCTTTTGGCACGGTGTCGCAGTTCTGACCCCATAGGCTCTTTACCAGGAAATGGGAGATCTCAGCATCTTAGCTCATCAGTATAGCCCCTACTGACGTCGCGACACACCTCCGGGATACAAGTGTATGCTGGGGGCATGGGCCAACCCAGGATTTCTGTCATTTGACAGAGGGCCGTCTTTCATCGGCCAGTGGTGGCTGCGTCTTGACCGGCGTTCACCTGTCGTTCACCTGGTGGCTGGGGGTCTGTGCCCTATATACCAAACTTAGGCTTCCCCTTTCAACAACCCGGGGGAACCGTCCCGGGTTGAGTGGTGGAGTGGGTAATAGACACTCGGAGCAAACCCCGCGGGTAGAAATCGCGGCGCGGGGTTTCGTAGCCGATCACCTCCCTTAAGGGGGCTGCCCGGTGAGCTTTTGGTTCGATTGCCGGATGCGTCCTCAATTTTTTTCTATTTTGGCTCTTTTTTATCCAGGTTTGCTTTTTCTTCCAGGTTTGCTTTTTCTTCTATATCATGTACCGCGACACCTAACCATGTCTGGTGCTGGACTGACACTCCAGCAACTCCACCGAATCAGCCTTGGAAGTCGGTTAATAATACGAAGATGGCCGCCACCGTGTTTTTATTTCAGAGTCTCGATCCTGATGGTGAGGAGCTTCGAAATCTTGGGCAAAGAGCTTGAGAGAGGCAGATTCCCAGCCGAGACGGAGGCCACTCGAGCAGAGTTCCACCAGATATATGTTTGTCCCGAAACGGCAGGCACCCTCCTTCCTCTGTGATCTCGCAGCCACTGAACGCCTCCAACTGTCCCTTCTCAATGCTACTGGAAATAGGTTGCCAGTTCTGGCTGTACCCGGTTGTCATCGGCGCGGCAACCCATGCGTACGCGAGGGAGACATCAGCAGACGGAGCAGCCCCGGGCCGTCTTGTTGGGAGTAGCCGCGGACAGTGAGCCAGGCTTGAAGAGTAAGGCCGCATTTCTGGACCTCCTGAGTGTCGTTGGTCATTTCAAACTTGACCGATGAGGAAGTTATGCAACGGGAACGGCGTGCAAGGGGGCAGCCAGTGTGTATGTGCTGTAACCTGTCTGTGAGGGAGTGCATGTGCGAGAATATCTGGTCAGGATAACTTTTGAATGTATTCGGAAAGGGGCTCCGACTGTACCTTACCTGGATTATGACGCCTTGGTTACATGGAAGCCAGCTGCTAACGATGTAGGCTAGCCAACAATAACGGCCATATCAAACAAACCACGCACTCCCCTAAATGGCTTCCATCCTTTTGTTCACACAGCTGAGCTTGGCTCCAAGAAAGAACCTCGAACTCCACGTTTGTTCCCTCTAGATACGGCTCCTGATAACAAGCGGTGGCATGTAGTGTCTCCGTAACAGACATCAGGGATGCTCACTACCTTAGAAGTATCGGAGCTGATGAATGAGCCGCACTTGAGGTGCCAGTCCTCGAGCGGCCTAGGGGCCAGTCTTAGGGTTGGGGTTAGATACATTGGTCTAGGTCTAATGATTTAGACATCAGGGTCCCGCTCCCGGAGGACAGCTTAAGCACAGACCATGTCATTGAGCTTTCACACAACCCCCAGCCCATAGTCAACTTCATTGATGCATCTTGGCATTGCCCCACGTGAATTCGCGACAACACGACGTGCACGAATCAAGCCCACCTCAAGGGCAACTGCTTTGCCTGTTGACCTACTTTATTAGGGCACCTTCTCGTAGAGACAGTACTAATCTGTCTCTTGTCCCTTGCGGCTATCGTTCAGCTCACGTATGCTTGATCCGACGAGATGGCTTCAACACCAATGGACATGGACGACTCCGTGTCTACGCCTCCCGCACCTCCACCTCCTCCAGCCACAACTCTCAACATCCAACGTACCCTGGGGTCCAATGTTCCCCCATCGACAAAAGTCTCGGATGTGATTGGTAACTTCCGTCCGATGAAGCTGTTCCGGCGGGACGACGTCAAGGATACCAAGTCCAAACCCTCGGTCCTCTCCATCGATTTCGACGACCCGGGCGAGCTCTGCATAACCTCGGAGAGCGACGAGACCCTAATGATCTACAACGTGAGAGAAGGGAGGTACGACAAGAAGCTGCTGTCCAAGAAGTACGGCGTCAAGCTGGCCAAGTTCACACATGCCAGCTCGAGTATCCTGTACGCGAGCACAAAGGTGAATGGTAAGCGCCAACGTTGCAACGCCTTGGCTGGTAAAGCCGATAAGCAAGATCCTATACTGACCAGTCTTGCTATACAGATGCGATCCGTTACCTCTCAACGCACACGACTTCATTTATCCGCTACTTCGAAGGGCACACAGCCAGCGTCACGAGCTTAGCTCTCCACCCGGGCGAGGATCCCTTCATCTCGTGCGGACGAGACGACACGGTGCTCCTGTGGGACCCCAAGGTCCGCAACTGGGTCGGAAAGCTGCATCTCACGACCCCGTTCCTGTCTGCGTGGGATCCGTCAGGCAAAGTCTTCGGCATCGCCTCGCCGTGGAGCTTCACCATCCTCCTGTACGACTACAGGAACTACACCAAAGGCCCCATCTCCGAGTTCGACCTGGTGGAAAAGATGCCCTCCCCCCGCGCGGCCGACAACCTCGCCACGGGCTGGACCAGCCTCGCCTTCTCCAACGACGGGAAGCACATCCTGCTCGGCACCCGCGGCAGCGCGCACTACCTCTTCGACTCCTTCACGGGCGACCTGAAGGCCATCCTCCGCAAGGCCGAGGGCGGCACGCGGCGCGCGGCGGCGGGCGAGAGCCAGGGCGGCGACTCGGCCCGGCTGGAGAGCAGCGGCGACTGCTGCTTCGCGCCCGACGGGCGGTACGTGCTGTCCGGGTCGAAGAAGGACGTGCTGGTCTGGGACACGCTGAGCCCCCCGGCGGGCGAGGACAAGGTGCTCGACCCGGCCCACGTGCTGGAGGAGAAGCGCGAGGCGGCCGTGCTGGCGTTCAACCCGCGCTTCAACATGTTTGCCTCGGCGGACCAGGAGCTCATGTTCTGGCTTCCGGACCCCCACGCCTAGCGAGCGGGCGAGGCCGAGAAGGCGGTGCGCTCGTTCCGGAAGATGTGGAGGCTTGGGCAACTCGACGAAGGCGCTTACATGCGGTTGCATCAGTGGTAAAGGGTGTCCTTGCATTACCTTAGGGCTGGCGTTGATGGCTAAAATGGCTGGGTTGGTTTCGCTGAGATACCCCCTTGATTTTATACGGGTATGGAGGCGTCAGGATCGGAAAATCTCAGGTAGATATGTGTGAGCCTCTCGGCCAACACGAGTGTATCGGGTGTATCATGTCAGATGTCTGGAACTGTCAGACTGCAGTTACAGCGAAGCAGCTATTTGAAGCGTTAAGCAAGACGGAATATTGGAGATACTTCCGAGTCTGCACATTCAACTGGAGGCTTAAGTACTAAGGTACAGTTCCGGGTGTCTTGTCCGACGACATCGGTGTTGAGTGCAGGGCCAAGCGGCTGCGAGTGGCGTGAATCGAGATCTCGGGCGATGTTCCTCCTTAAACACCATATAAGTGTGCTCGAGAACCGGTTTCATTTTGCTCCATCTGCGTCCAGTAACTCTGCTACGGACATTTAGGTGCTAAGTCTAGGTGGACAATTCGTGTACCATTATGACGTGGAACAGCTCCGATCATCTCACTTAAACACGAGATGAGACGGAGAGAGGGCAAGAAGTCGACTGAAATTTCATGCATTCCAGATCGTGTATACGCCTGCAGCGCAATAGGTACAGCCGCCCCGTTTCCAGCTGCAGCATATTACAGACGAATGTATGTGTAAACTCTATCTCGTCTGATCTGTTATGGACGGCAGCGATGTCTTTAACAACGAGCCTCAACACAAGAGTATTTTTAGCCAGAGACCAAAGGCAAGTGTGGATGTTGTCCAGCAACACGAGAAAGATCGTGGGGCACGCCAGGATCCGATGGCCTGTCAGTGGCTGTCCTGGCGATTGCTCCGGCGACTGGGGTGGCTTGGTCGCGGCCCTCTCATTGGTAGACTGACGGCCTAGGTGCCGGTTCTCCTGCTTTCCGCCCCCCCTGTACTTTTCGATCCTACCTCACTGATCCAGAATCTTGTCTCGCTTTCTGTGTCTGGTGCATTCTTCGGCCAACCAGTCAATCGTTCCTGGTTTGTGCTAAACAACAACACACATTCGCTACATCACCGCCTCTCTTCGAATTTGCTTCCTTTTCTAGGTGTCCGTTCTGAACAATCGCTAGAAGTGCTTTGGCTTGACTTCTTTCGCAGTGTGTATCTTTGAAGTTGTGGATCTTTCTCCTCCGAGGACGGGCAATAGGGGCGCCACAGCATCGGCGGCGTGGACTGACCTGGACCACAGCTGGTTGGGCAGCGTCGACATTATCGTCGGAGCGGGCTGTTAACGCCTGGAATTTGAGACAGGAGAGATTATACTCTCGGGATCCGGCTTTTGTCTCGACTTCCACGTCCGAAGCGGTTCCTTGCGAGGAAAACCACACGACACAATGAGGACGACACTCTCCGCCGGCCAACTGGCCACCTTAGCACTCTCCCTCACACCTCTGGCCTCAGCTTTATCATGGCCAAGGTGGCTCCCAGATATCGACTCGCTCGTCGTACGGCAAGACGACTCATGTAAGATATCCCCGATAACTCGGGTCCAGGAAAGACTCACAGCTGACCAAATCCAGCATCATCAAACTCCACTTCCGACACCTCTTCAGAGACCTCCTCAGGCGCAACAACGACCGGCAAGACACCCCCCAAAGTAACAACCACGAACCTCAACAACGCCGGCGTCACCACCACGGGGAAAGACGGCAACAACACAACAGCGGCGCCCACGCACACCCAGTTCCCCGCCCAAGACGCGGCCGGCAACGTGGTGATGGTCACGCCCGCGGCCACGGCCCAGGGGACCAACCTCTACAAGATCGGTGACACGGTGACCTGGGGCTGGAACTACACCAACCTCCAGGGGACCCCGACGGCCATCGACGTGCTTGTGTCGATCCAGACGCTGTCGTCCACCTACACCCTGACGCAGAACATGACGTTCGAGACCCCCGCCGTGTTCAAGTGGGACACGCAGCAGTACAACGACGAGCACGTCGGCGACCAGTTGCCAACGGACCAGTACACGCTCGTCATCTACGACTCGGACGGCAGCCCCAAGAGCACCGCCGAGGCCGGCTACCTGGCGCCGTTTAGCGGGTTCAAGTTTGGCCTGTACGAACCCAGGAAGGCGGTGCCGATCGACCAGTGGCAGTGCGCTACCTGCACCACCTCGCTCGGTTCGACGGAGCGGAGGGCGATCGGCATGGCTGCTGCGATGAGTGCCGTGACGGTGCTGAGCTTTACGTGGTTTGTTGTTGGATTCGGGGGTTTGGTATGATGGGACGATCTTGTGGTCAGCTTTAATACGAGGTGTTGGGTTTCGGCCGATCTATTCAACATATAATGCGGAGCTGCATGTGGGAGGAGGGAAAGACAGACGGTCATGGGACGACCATCTGGTAATACTTCTTGTTTACAGTTTTCAGGTACATCGATCGACTTGGCGTTTCGGAGGGCAAAGGTCGTGGGATACGGCAGCATTGGGTGGACAAAAACCGCGGCGACAGTCCCTTGGCCTGTTACTTGGTTTCGTAAGATTAGCATATAGTCAAGACTTAATGATGCATGTAGTAGGACCTTCGTCACATGAAATGCGCCCTGTAAGTCACACACGATAGATCTCGTCACCAAAGAACCGTACCATTGCCTCCGCAGTGCGGTTATCCAGGCATTGAGTGCTCTACACCATCCTGAGCTGGAACCCGCCGCCCTTCTCCTCCCTCTCCCGCCCAGAGAATATCCCGCTGAAATCCACAGCACCCATCTCGACCGCGCCGCCCCGCCTGGGCGCATTGGGCGTCTCCCTGCGCCGCCTCCTCTCCTGACCCGCCTTGCTGGGAAAGGTAGGGAACATGGCCTCGACCTTGGGCTTGGGGTCCTGGCGGAAGTACTCGTGCGCCAGCATCTCCCCGGCCGAGGGCCGCCTGGCCGGGTCGAGGGACAGCAGCCCGTTTAGTAGCGCCACGCCGGCCGACGTGAGCAAGGGGAACATGGCGCGCACGCGCGAGCGGTCCACCCCGGGCTCGTGCTTGGCGGACGGCAGGCGTAGGGACCGCGCGTTGGGCAGCCGCCGGAAGCCCGGCCAGGTCTCCTCCGAGGGGACGCCGCAGAGGTTGAAGATCTTGGTCAGCTCGTCGACCTCGTTCTTGCCCTGGAGTAAGGGTTCGCGCGTCAGCAGCTCGCCGAAGATGCAGCCCACGCTCCACATGTCTACCGCGGGACCGTAGGTGGACGCGCCCAGCAGCAGTTCCGGGGCGCGGTACCAGAGTGTGACGACCAGCTGGGTGAGCTTTGCGGGAGGGGGGTCGCCGACGTAGCGCGCCATGCCGAAGTCGGCTATCTTGAGGTTGCCGCGGTTGTTGAGGAGGAGGTTGGAGGTCTTGAGGTCGCGGTGGAGGATCCAGTGGTCGTGCAGGTAGGCGACGCCCGAGGCGAGCTGAAGGAGGAGGGTCTTGATTTCGGAGGCGAGGAAGGGTTCCGGCATGTCTTCGAGGATGGATTTTAGGTCGTGTTCGACGAATTCGAGGGCGAGGAAGATGCTGACGAGACGGGGATTAGCATAGGCTAGGGATGAGTGGTTAGGCTAGGGCAAAGGGGAATGGCTCACTTCTCAATCTTCCTTGTGTCCTCGCCGACGACGACCTCTTTTAGCCTGACCACGTTCCTGTGGTCGCAGTCTCGGAGAATTTGGATCTCTCGTAGTCCTGTTACCGGTAGACCACTGCGGTCTTTGGGATCGATCTTGAGTCTCTTAAGGGCGACGATCTTGCCCGTCGCCAGTTCCTTCGCGCGCGACACCCAGCCGTATGCGCCCTCCTCGATATCGTTGAGCTTGTCGTAGTTTTCGACACTCCTGCATTTCCCAAATCCGCCGCCTTCGAATCGGAGGAGCTTGGGTTGGCTTGTGGCATCTGCTGTCGTTGGTGCTGCTGCTGCTGAGCCCGAACCTGGTCGGGGGGACAGGCGCCGTCTCTTCGCTGGAGGGCCGTCGTCGGTGTCGCCGTTCCCATTCGTCTGCTGTGCGA
>Ga0209127_100370_pt1 | contig 15608 bp, 10 predicted proteins | sample LakSupMetagenome_FD_187469 | JGI IMG/M metagenome (GOLD analysis project Ga0209127, IMG submission 187469) | Freshwater microbial communities from Lake Superior, Canada - Sta WM archaea (SPAdes) (version 2) | ecosystem: Environmental > Aquatic > Freshwater > Lake | place: Lake Superior, Canada...
ATGAGTAGCGCCTGAGCAATCAGCCCAGATGCGGCAACAGTCGTGACCGTCACGTTTTCAACGAGTTACTCTGGGGGTTTGAGATGCACGGTACAACGTGTGGTCCAACCTCAGTACGAGCTCAACGTCCTCACTGATCTTGGAAGGCTAAGAAGTCCTGGGCTGCCGACCTTCAACTCTTTGGCTCTGCATTCGCCATGTCTGTTTGCGCGTCCTTGGCTGCCATCTGTCTGTCACCCTTGGCTACAGAAACTCCCAAGCCACGCCCGAGTGTCGTGTCTCTCTATCTCTCTCCAGCTTGCACCCCGACCTACAGACTCGACAGAAAAATGAGACCCTACCTTATGTTGGCATGTTGTCCGCCACTGGGCAAGGCCGTCGACCCTCCTGATATTTGACTGCCGTGACGAGTTAACAGGTGTCTGGCCGGACAACATCCACACCTCGGTTGCGACGCGCTTTCCCAAACGGGCTGCCCGCTTGGTTCTCGTTCTGCGCCTAGGCGCTTGGCCTTGTCTCTCACTATTCACAGCTTATCCCGTACTCGATCCTCGCCTTGACAGCACCTGCAGGCTGCGTCACCTCAGGGCCTCCTTATACCACCAAGAATCCATTCCCTTATTGCCTGTCTCCACATCAGTGGTCTCCTGGAGTCTATTTACTGGAGCGGCGGAGCAAACCAGTGCTCCTCCAGCTTCGACACACCAACCACGTTCTTCGAGAGCGAATCCTCCCTTGCATGCCGTCATGTAGCGAGGCAATTCCGCTGTGGGTAGTCGCCGAGAGACTCAAAGAGAGGAATGCCACCGCCCCTTACCAACCCCATGGAAGGAAGACACTGATCCGCCATGGACAACCCCAGTCGAAAATTACCCATAAGCAGGGCACACAGGGCCCAGCATGATGAATACGAACCCCTTGGACCCGGACATGTGGACAGACTTCTGGGCAAGCGTCTTGGGATCATACTTATGACGTTCCGCCCCTGAATGCATACATTCTTTCCCTACTCTTTTCTTTTTGCTTTAGCACACAGTCGTTATTGCTGCTCGTCGCGCAAGATATAGCTATCACAATCTCTTTTTGCTAGTAGGCGCTCAAGGCGAGAGCTGTTGGTGCCTTCTGCAGTTATGGCTACCGGGCTGTTGGTGTTGCTGCTTTTTGCGATCCTGGCGGGCATCGGGCTGTACCGACGTATAACAGGAGCCAAGTTACCGCCAGGGACCCGACCACTCCCCGGGCCTCGCGGTAGGATAAGGGGAAGCAAAGACAGCCGAGCACAGAATACTAACAAGAAACCACCCAGGTCTACCGTTCATCGGCCGCGTGCATGACGTCCCCTCGCAGCTATCGTGGCTCAAGTTCTTCGAATGGAGCAAGGTATACGGCCCGATTTACCAGATGGAGATCTTCGGCACCGTCCACGTCTGGATATCGTCGGAGAAGATCGCCCATGACCTCCTGTCCAAGCGGGCACCCATCTACTCGGACCGTCCCACCATCCCTAACCTGCCCGACAACCGGACCAGCGGGGACTACCTCGCCCTCATGGGCCGGAACGGTATGTCTGCCCCGCTTCCGTCCCCGTCCCTTCCCACCTGAGCTCGTGTTGGACTAGAACTAAAACCGAGACCGGGGAGAACAGACCTCTGGAAGCGCCAGCGCCGCCTCTGCCAGCACCTGATGAACGCCTCGGCCGCCGCCTCGCTGCACGACTACCCGGCCCGCGAGCGCGGCCGCTTCCTGTACCTCATGATGCGCGAGCCGGCCAATTACCTCGAGTGGGTCGAGCAGTTCACGAGCCGCACCGTCTCGCGCCTGGCCTGGGGTTCCCCCCACCCGGCGGCCGTGCTGCGCAAGACCACCCTCGGGCTGCTCGAGACCATCTCGCCCTCGGGCGCGCTGCCCAACGTCGTCAGCTGGCTGGCGCTCGTGCCCGAGGCGCTTTCGCCGTGGAAGAGGAGGGAGAGGGCGCGCCATCGGGTCGAGGAGAGGTTGTTGAGTGGGAATGTGGAGTTTGTGAGGCGCATGATGGACGAGGGGCAGGCCGAGCCGAGTTTTACGCGCACGTTCTTGCAGACGGCTAAGGGGGGTGGCGACGGGAAGTTGAGCGCCGAGGAGGTGGCTGACGCGACGCACGTGGTGGGTATTATGGCCATTGCCGGTGCGCTGACGATTGGGAGTCCGATCCAGAGCTATATCTTGGCTATGTGCCACTATCCGCAGTGGCAGGCCCGGCTGCAGCAGGAGATTGATGGTGTGCTGGGCGGGAGGTGCCCGGAGTGGGCGGACAAAGAGAAGTTGCCGTTGTTGAGGGCCGTGGTGAAGGAGGTGCTGCGATGGAGGCCGCCGGTGCCGACTGGTTGGTTCCCCCTTTCTCACTGTAGATGAAGCTGCTAATATGCCCTCCCCCAAGGCATTCCACACGCTCTCGAAAAGGACGACAAGTACGAAGGCTACCACATCCCAGCCGGCGCCACAGTTCACGCCCTAGAATGGTTTGTTGTCCCATCCTCCCCTTCTCTGATCACCGCCACATAACTAACCCACACAGGGGCATAACTCGCGACGAGCACATCTACCCAGACCCAGAGACCTTCAACCCAGACCGCTGGCTCCTCCCCTCCTACCCAACCACCTATCGCTCCCCCTTAACCCTCTACCCGAACTTGCAGGGGTACAGCCAGTTCGGCTTCGGCCGCCGGACCTGCCAGGGCCTGCCGATCGTCGAGCAGGACCTCTTCCTCACCATGGGCGGGCTGGCGTGGGCGCTGTCGCTCACCAAGAAGAGAAGGGCGGACGGGACCGAGGTCCCCGTGCACTGGGACGACTACACGCCGCTGCTGATCGCCAAGCCGGTGAGGTTCGAGTTTGATGCCGCGGTGAGGGGGGAGGAGAGGAGGAGGGCGGTGGAGGAAATGTTGGGGGAGGACACGCTTTGCGATGATGATGGTGAGGGGGTGGATGGGAAGGAGTTTTCTATGCGTCCGGCCCTGTCGCCTGTCAAGGAGGAGGTAGTCAGGGGGTTCGGCAGACCGAGAAAGGGTTCCATCGTGTCGGTTGACGAGGGGTCTGGGCTGCATCACTCGGTGCACGCTGAGAAGAGGAAGGCGAGCAGTGCGAGCGGCTTGTGGACGGAGAGTCTGCTGGTTGCTCAGGGTCCTATGATTGTGCGGTAGGATCAGAACTTTCATGTTGTGGGAACTGGACTCGACAGTTAGACTAGAGCTGGGCTCCAAGTCTATACCATTATCTCGAGAAGGATGACACTGGCCGGTTTAAAGTTGGACAGCTAATATTCGAATGGGACCGGCAAGCTTTTGAGAGGTTGGAGTAGTTGTTGCTAGGTTGTTGTTTATCTCGAACCTTTAGGCATTGTTTGCCATCCTCGCGCACGGGTTTGATACTCCTACCTGGGATCTAGGTGGGAAACAGGGCGACTTTCGTAGAGTAACCGTGCTGATATGCATCGAATCATTTTCTCATTTGTTGAGATGCCATGTGAGATGTTCATTAATCGTCTATACCAAAATAAATGTCTGTCTTGCAGACAACACAGGTGTACTGAATCCTGCAACTGGCCCACTTTCCGACAGCATGTACCCGCGAAGCGGCGTTTGACGCTCGTCACCCGCCAACACGTGGCTTATTCAGAGCTGTTTATCAACGGGACACCGCATGTCCTTGCGGGCGCTTGAGCGAAAAACAATGGCCCCTAGACTACCCACAAAGACACGGCGAGTGCTACCCGGAGTTTGCGCCGGGAGTCCTCCCTCCCTGACACCGTGACGCGCAGGTGGCTGGGGGTCTGTATGAGCGTATACCTTCTCGTCAGCCCGTGGTCACGTCATCAGAGACTCTCGCCTTGGTTGCTCAAGGCATCTGTGGCATCCTCGACGCCAAACGCGGGTACTTGATCAAAAGCAGTACTCCTCCACATGAAGATGGATGCCCTGAGCGCCAGTGCCCTTGTGCACGGCCCTCTCATCGGACAGCGCGGCTACAGAGTTCCGGACCTTGGCAACAAGCGACTTGCCGCCGCACACCACAACCGACGTCTCTCCGCCCGTCGCCTCGACCGGCCGCCTGATGAAAGCCTCGATATCCGGTCGCTTGGCGGCGTGGAAAACGTGCGAGTCCTCACTCGCGGCGCTCAGTCTCTTCCGCGGTGGACGCGCGGCCGACATCTCTATGTCTCCCATTGGGCCGGTCTCGGTTGCCTTCTCGCTCGAGAGCTCCTTGCTCACGCTACCCGTTGTGGCGGCAAGGGAAGGCTCGGAGCCAACGGTCTTAAGGTTGCTTTGGGCGAACGGCGATAAATCTCCGCCGCTGCGTGTGACGGCAATGTGGACGAGGAGCTCGATGCCGACGTCCTTGGCTCGTTCGATCAGATCGTGGAGGCGATTGACGTAGAAGTCGATCTCTTCGCCCTGTTTGGCGGCCAGGAGGAAGTCGATGCGCCTCGTACATAGGCTCTTCTTCGTACTCAAGACGCTCTCGAGGATGGGGAGCGTGAAGGAGGCGCCGGTGGACGCTGATATCAATATTAGCGTCTCGTATATATCCCACCTGGGCGGGACGCCGTAGGGGCCCGAGACAAATGCCGTGACCCTCTCTTTCTTGCCCGCTGCCTGGGCTTTAGCGGCGAAGTCGTGCAGCCGTCTGGAAAAGCCGTTGTGTTTCCGGACGACGAGCTGTATGCTGTTGCAGATGCAAGTCTCGGGCAGCTGATGGGCAGTGGCAATGGTGTAGGGATGGGCTTCAAACGTCCCGATCTTGGGCATCCAGAGGTAAAGGTGCTGTCCCGCCCGCCACCTGAAATGCACGTCCTTGATTGTAACGACGGCAATGGAGTCGCCAACGGCCCTGACCTGCGCTTGATGACCGACCCGCTGGCCACCCGTGCAGCGTCCCTGATTCGGGCGGAACTTGATGTTCTGCCACACGAGTAGTGCGGCCCGGTAAACCCGGTCAAAGCACAGGGCCGCAATTGCGAACCAGACGTTGTACCGCGCGTAGCTCGGGACATGGACGTAGATCAACCACAGAAAGAGCACCGCGGTGACGATGTGCTGCAGGACGAAGAGCTCGTATGCCATGTGGCGGAAAGGGGCGAACGACGACACCAGCGTCCACAGCAGCAGCGCCCATGCGCCGAGCCCGTACTTGATCATGGGCATCATTTCGACCATGTCCTGGAAGACGTCTGCGCGCACATACTCGGTGTAGAAGTGGAAGCCGTGGACGGTGGCCGTCACAAACATGGTCCGTCCCACCCAGCGATGGAACCAGTTGAGCCGCTCGTAGCTCGTTCCGGCAAGGAAGCCCAGGATACTGCATTTCGAGGCCAGGAGATACAGAAGCGGCACCTGCATCACCGTGACCCAGGCGTTGCGGAACCCAATGCGCTCCCAGAAGTTGTAGTCGTAGACGACGGCCTTGTCGGTCATCATGTAGATGACGATAGCCCAGTAGCACAGCAGAAAGATGACGCGGCCTGTGGACGGAGGAGAGAGGAACGACAAGTGCCGAAAGGGTATATGGAGCTGCGGGTAGCCGACCTCGCGTACCACGGCGGTGATGGTCGCCCATGCTTGCAGAAAGGAGTTTGCGGGCTTCGTCGGGAACTGAACCGACGACGAGGAGCAGGATCGCAATCTAAGCAGTCAGGTCATTCCGTCAGCATCTCTTTCGCGTCGGCATGAGAGGAGCACCAGCCAGGGACTGTGAATGACCGACCTTGTCTGCGCCTGGTAGAAGTTGACGGCGCGTATCAAGACGATTATCCCCATGACCACGGCAATGATGTACCAGAAGTCTCGAGCCAGCGCCATATTCCCCGTCTGGAAGAGATTTGTGCCCATGCTCATGCCGTCCATGGTGGCGGTTGGTGGCTATTGCCCGTTGCGCCCGCTATTACGCGTTGGTATTCCTGCGGTTGCGGTTGTTCGCCAGAGAGGGACGAGAGGCAGCAGGGCGGTATCGTGTCAGCTGCCCTGTCACGAATTGCGATTTCCGGCAGGAGGTTTGTCGACCGCGGATGGAACTGGTATCGACGAAGATGGTTAGGTAGTTATGCGCCAGGCCATACTCCTCTTCGTATCCCCGTAAAGCTGGGCGGCGCGCGCCCGAGGCAGGAAGACTGTGTATCCGGGATGATGATCCAGGTCCCAAGACGTCGAAGAAGCCAAGCGAGTCCGTTTGCGCAGGTTTGACTGCGGACAAGAGCGCCCGTCGGCGGCGTTAGAAATGGATGACTGTGCTCTCAGACGGGGCGGTGATCTAAGATCAGGTATTCGGATGACGGGTCAAAAGCGATCGCACCCTTTGGGCGTTGCGCTTTCTCTTCCCGACGATAAATCGACACAAACTCGCAGCAGTGGTATAACACAGTATGGAGATACAGCTATGGATCAACAGAGTGTTCGTCTGTATTGTGTCGAAGACCGCCTCCACAAAGACCAAGACGTAGCGACATTGTTTGTCTGGCACGTATCGTCCGGGCGCTCAGTGCTGCACCTGCTGCAATCTGTGGAGGGGGGCGAATGGAGGGGATCAAACAGCGGCACTTTGACTGGTCCAGAACGAACCGCAAAGGCCGGGAGCTAAAAGCGCCAGAACTTGCTCAAACGCTCTCACAAACCCGCTCAACTGCCGCGTTGGGGAAGGCGTACCCGTTTGGGAGGGGACCCTGCAAGTCTTTAACCCCTGTTCGAGGGGTTGGGCGTGCCCCTCCACGATCCGACTTCCGACGGTACGAAATACTTCGTACTGCATGCAACAAGACGCTGTCTCGACATCAACAAGGCCATTGCTGTCATATTTTCCAGCTCACTCATTGCCTGCAGGCTGCGTGCGTTATTAGATATCATTCTTCTCAGGATGTTGGAGGCTGATGTCGCATTGGCGTTGCGGGAATCGAGGCGTCGCAGCAGCTACTAGACTTAGACATAGACGAACGATGCACAGGAACCACCTTCTTGGCGGGAAAGCTTGGCCTCTGTCACGACTGAGTGAAGGTACAAAGGATTAGACTTACGAATAGACTTGGACATTGACCATCATGAACGGCCACTGTGTCGCCAGGCACGGGGCTGGGGTGCATTGTCACACGCGCTGCGTTGAGAATGTTTTACAAAGATGCTCCAAATGCAACACCAAATTCGTCAAACACAAGCGTCCCGAGCGGATGGTCGTATCTCGGGCTGTTTTATATCGAAAGCTTGGGACTTTGCTCGGATGGCTCCACAGGAGCTCCTCTTTAGCGTTCCCTACACTACACTAAGGTATGGCGGCCGGTCGGCCAGGCAGGTACCTGAGACCCTCACCACTGCGGATTGACGTGAATATAAAGTGCAAACAATCCCCACACATGTAGATCGGGTCCTCTCCGGTACTCCCTTCTACGAATTAACTTCCAATTGATATCCGCGACAGACAGTTCGAAGCCTCAACAGTCTGTTAACATCCCGCCTGCCTGACATTGACGACTCCTTCGGCCCGACACCATAGCCGGCTATTTGCACGTATAGCGGGAAGGTGAGCCTTCTCCCAGATGCTGAGATGGGGGCATTCTCCTCGACTAACTGCCTTGCACCCCTGACCAGAACACTCCAGTTGACCAGTGACCACCAATCCAAGCAAAATGGCATCTCTCAAAGCAGTGGCCTCGGCGGCCGTCCTCTTCCTGTCGACAGCAACCGCACACTTCAACCTCGTCGCACCGCCCACGATAGGCTTCGACGAAGACAAGGAGGACACCGGCCCGTGCGGCGGATTCACGCCAGACTTCACCAAGACAGACGGCGTCGTCGACTTCCACGTCGGCGGCGAGCCGGTGGCCTTGAAGTTGGGCCACAGCCAGGCGAACTGGCTCTTCCGCGGCACGCTGGACCAGACGGGCGCCAGCAACTGGACCCAGCTCTTCCCCATCGTGCAGCAGAGCGGACTCGGCCTGTTCTGCGAGACGGCCATTCCGGCCCCCGAGGGATGGGCAGGCAAGAAGGGTGTGGTCGGTGTCGTGGCGAATGCCGTGGATGGGCTGCTGTATCAGGTGGGTTTACTACTTCGCCCCGCAAACTGTCTCAAATAACTGTCCTGGCTAACTTTCTTTCTTTTTCCACAGTGCGCGACTGTCAACTTCGTCTCTGGGACCGGGAGCGTAGGCTCGTCCTGTACCAACGGCAGCGTCGAGGCGGCCTTTGTCCCGGACTCGCAGCTCTCGGCTCTCGTTGACTCGTCATCCAATGACACGACGCCCTCGTCGAGCTCAAGCTCAACAGCGGCCGGAAGCTCACCCACGGGCAGTAGCTCGCCCAGCCAGACTCCGAGCGGGAACGGCGGCGCCGGACTGGTGCCCGTTATGGGAGGATTGGTGTCGGCTGCATTACTGGGCTTGTTCGGGCTTGCACTGCTGTAAGCGTGGGAGTGTGATGGATGCGGCTTTTGCGTTGCTATGTTAAAACACGGTGCGAGTTGGCACGCCTGGGAATTGTGCCCACGGTTATGCGAAGATGAGCAACGAATGCGAGCCTACCTAATTTCAATCACTCGGAGTCTCCCTTTCCATGGCTAAGGTACAGGTACCTGGCAGGTAGGTAGGTACCTGACCCGACCTGATTCTTCTCGACGTTGGCACTTAGACTCCGACGATGGCTCATGAACAAGCATGATTCTTCCCTTGTATCTGGCTGCCACTCGGTGCTGGTCGGGTACACTCGAGCAGAAAACGGAATCGACATTGATCCAGTGCCCGGTGCCTTAGTATGGAAAGGTACTCCTCAATCTTCGCTTCATCCCTCCTACCTGCCATTGATTCCTGACTGTCACCATCGCAACTGAGGCGAGCCAGCTACGGGCAGGAACGAGGCTCGACGAGGCAGGAGCACATAGCCACCGACATCATTATGGCCTGATCTTGGAGACGTTCCTTCTCTTTTCAATCCTCATTGCCTGCTGAAAACTTCAACTTTCCGGCAGAAGTTGAAGTTGCCCAATCCTGGCGAGATGTAGAAGCAGATGTGCTTGATCCGACATCACCTTTCCAGTCACGCCTCGTTTCTTTGCCCCATGCTTGTCGTCTTTCGTTCTCGACATTTCAGAGCTCCTTGATCAGACAGTGCTCGCAGAGATCTAATCCTGCTCCATTGCCACTGCCAAAACTACGGTATTCCTCAAGGTAAGACACCGCAGACTACCTAGACGTATAGGTCTCCGGTTTGCCACATCGAGCATGTCAACTGTCCCCAACATCAGCAAGTCAGACCTCGTCGTTCTAGCAGCCATGACCATGATGGATGTCTCGGTCGTCTCGGGCCAGGTAGTGCTGGCGCCGTCGACCATCACCCAGGGCGTCACTCTGTTGGTCGGCACACCAGCCAGCGAGTTCACCATTAGCGTCGTCCGCACAGGCCTTGTCACGGTCGACACTCCCAGCATGGTCAACTCGTCCCCAACACTGCCCGCGGACATCATCCCCACGCCTCCAGCCAGCATCGTCCCGACCGTCTTCGTGACCGACAGCGCTACGGGTGCCACCACTGCAATCGCCCTGAACCAGGCCTTCAGCCTGCCCGCCCTGCCAGCAGTCCTCACCCAGGCACCCTGCGTATCAGCCTGTCTCCAGCAGCCTCTCATCGCCTCCGCCGCCGGGTCCTGCGCCGCCACGGCCGGAACGGTCGTCGACAACGCCTGCGCCTGTCTGTCGGCGCCTCTGGTTGCCATCCACGCCCTCACCAACTGCGCCAGCGCGGCATGCAACGGCGTCGCCGCTGGACCATCTGGTCTCCCTGCTGACCTAGTCGCCGTGACAAGCCTATACAACGACTACTGCACCTCTGCTGTCGGAGCCGCGGCCCTCGCCAGCGCTGCTGCCAGCGGACAGGCTGTCCCAGGAACTGCGGCAGCGGGATCGACCACCACGGTCACGGCCGGTACCGACACCCCCAGCACTACCGGAAGCACGGACACCACGACACCCTGGTTGACGGACACGAGCACCAACGGTACAGTGACGGCGAATGCCACTCTCGCCACCAACGGCACTTTCGGCGGCGGCGCCACATTCACTGCTGGTCCGAGTGCCATCGATCCTGGCATCACGACGGGCATGGCGTCCTCGATGAGCAGCGTGGGCGCCACCACTTCGGGGCCGGCGACCAAGAGCGAGGCGTGCTTGGAGCTTCGGCACAAACATGAGAGGTAAGTTATCTCACCCCCTTTAGTCTACCTCGGTTGCAGCTTGCTAACTGAGGCTCGTCTTCCAGGGCTGTCCTGTCGCTCGTTGTCGCGCTGACGCTGCCCCTCCTGATCCTCTGACTCGGATCACCATAATCTAAGTCGCGGTAACCACAGCGGGGTCGCATTGGAACGCAGAACGACAAGGGATATCGAGGTTTGGGACAAAGAACTCTTACAAAGGGATGCGTTCAAGACATGGGGTCCTCTATCTTAGATGTGGAATACGGAACAACGCGAGACGTGGAGAACAAGCATGGAAGAACGCTCAAGGGGATATGTCTTATCGAATGTTGGCAGCCGTGTCGAGCCGGCGCCTAGGAAACATCGTGTGACGTACTGTCGGAGGGACATGTTTATGTATCAGTCATGTTTTGGAGGTATCCAAACAACACTACCTTAGCTCAAACCATTTCTGGACGTATCTCACCTACCAACACTGTTTTGACCATGACGACGAAACCGTCAATTAGTCAGACAATCATTATCCCATACCTGCAACAGGCGCAAGTGCATCGGGAATGGCCCGGCTACTTTATCGACATCCTCTCCATCCCCAACCCCTGCAGCCCCAGCCCAGACAAACGCAACTTGCCCATCTCACCCGCAATATCCACCTCCTCGACCTCGACCCCCTCGTCATAAGAGTCATCCCCGTCATCGCCCCCTCCCACGAGCACCTCCTCCTCAACCCTCCCCCTCCGGGCCCCCACATCCACCCTCCTCTTTCTCCCCTCGACAGGCTTCCGATCAACCCACGCCACCGCCCCCTCCCCGCCGGGCAGCCGCACCTCGCCCGCGCCCAGCGTCTCCAGTATGTCCCGCAGCAGCACGTCCATGGGGCAGATGTAGGCCACGCGCTTGCGCCCGCTCCAGGCCAGCACGTGGCCGCAGAGGGTGCTCCCCCCGGCGCGGTCGACGATCCAGGCGCCCGAGTCGCCGGGGACGCCCATGGGGAGGGTGGTTTTGGCATTAGTGGTGGTGTGGGGGTTGGTGGAGCGGGGGACGGTGCCGGTTATCTGGTAGGTGTGGCTGGGGCTCTGGCGCCCGTAGATCTTGACCGAGGTTAGGGCGGGGAGGATGGTGCCCGTCTGTAGGCCCGAGGTGCGCGCCATGCACTGCACCTCCAGCCCCGGGAGGGAGGACGCGGGCGCGACGGCTGTGGGGTGGTGGTGGTGTACTACTGCTACTGCGCCCCCCTCTCCGCTGCTGTCGGTCGGAAATGGGGGGAGGAGGTTATCCTCCGGCTCGCGATCGGAGTGGAACTCGAACAGCGCCCAGTCGATCTCGTGGACGAGACCCTGGTCCGCGCGCCGGCGGATCCCGCTCGAGGCGTACACCTCGCCCAGGCTGTAGGTGTCGAGGTGGTCCTCGTCCTGCGTCTCCGGGGAGGGGTAGAAGCCGTCCGGCACATCGTCCAGCGCGGGCTGGGTGACGATGTATCCCTCACCGCAACCCGGCTCGATGCCGGGGATGTCGCCCGCTTCGGGCTCGTGGTGGTCTTGGTCCGGGTGGTCTTCCGAGGCTTCGCTGGTTATGTCGCTCTCGGAGAAGGCGGAGTCGTCCGACTCGGACTCGTCGTCGGAGAACTCGCAGGCGAATTCCTCGGTGTCGCCGCTGCTCTCGCTTTCGTCGTCTTGGGCCTGGTATTGCTGGGCGTACCACGATGCCAGGTCGTTGACTATCTCCCCGTGCGCCATGCTGCGTCCGGCGGCGAGATGGTCGGTTAATGATGGGGCCGGTGGTGGCTGGTCCAGCTCCGGGTCGTCGAGCATGTGGTGCACCGTCATGCCGTACGGCTTGCCGTCTACCACGATCAGCCCGCCAAAGCTGACGGGTGGCAGGTGCCGGTCCCCGATCCAGGCGCCGATGCTCGCGCCATTGGAGGGACGCTCCTGGTATCCCGGGTTGGCGGCCGAGATGTCCTCCGAGTCCTCCCGCATCATGCTCCGGCCGGCTGCCGCTCCGCGGTTCCGGGAGCGGAGGACCTGGCCCCGGCAGACTTTCAGCCCGAAGCCGGCCGTGCCATCGAGTAGAATGCCGAGTTTTTTCTTGAGGATGGCGCGCACCTTGGAGACGGACGTGCAGACTACCAGCACAGTGGGCTGGGCGCGCATGGGGGTGTCGCCGATGGACTCGAGGGAGATCTCGACGGACTCTGGATGCGCGCGGTAGAAGTGCCGGAGGGCGAGATTGATCTGGGGCATGAGAACGCGGTTCCACTGATCGACTGCCTCGGCTGGCAGGGCGACGTGGGAGTAGAGGCGCGTCTTCGGGGATGCTTTGATAGCGGGCACGGCTTCTGGGACTTATGAGCATCGTTAGCAAGGGACTCGTGGATGCGAAAGGGATCTGCGAGGCTTTACCTTGCGTTTGGGTAGGGGTAGACTGAGGTTGCGGCACGGGCGAATCGTGGCGTTCTGGCTTAGTAGCGGTCGGCATGTTGGCAGCGAACTCGCTAGCCTTGGCCGCCTTGTCGGCCTTGGACGACTCGGCGGTGCTCAAGCGAGGCTGGGCCCTCGCCTCCCCAAGATCATCACTCAGCCGCTCCTCGAGGTTGCTGACTCCGTCCAAGATGCAGCACGCCTCCAAGTACCGGCTAGCCTTGAGCTGCACGCGGGCAACGACCTGCTCTCCGCTGTGCGGCCCTGCCATCTCCTGGTCGACGGCATTCCAGCAGGTCTGGACAGCTTTCATGTAGAGGGTACCGCACCGGATGGCGAGCTGCTCGAGGACAGACTCCGGGATCGACGGCATGGAGGGGTCTGGGACCAAATTCTCCAGCTTGTTCCACAGGCCGATGGAGAGGAGCAGCATGGAGAGCGAGTAGAGGTCGAAGGTCTTGGAGTCGGCGTTGTTGCTGAGCGGCGATTGCGTCGTACTCCGCGGGTCGAGCGGGTGTTTGTAGAGAGAAAAAGTGGCCGAACTCGACTGGCTGCCCTCGACTGCATCGGAGAAGAGGTCAAAGGACGAGATGAGCGGTCTCCTGATATCCACCTCTCCCGTAGTCATGCCGCTGACGCCCGGATCCGTGCCGACAGCGTTGCAGAAGGAGATGTTGGTGTCGACCAGGTTTCCGTGCGTGATGCCCCGCGCGTGAAGATCGAAGACGGTATTCGCGAGGTTGGCAGCCAGGCGGAACTTGGCTTCCAGCTTCGGCTCGAAGTCGGGACGGGCCAGGAGATCAGCCAGAGAGCACAGGTTGTACAGCGGGTTCTGGGTCAGATGCTCGAAAGTGACGGGGTTGAAGGTAGGCGGAAACTGATAGACCAGGCCGTATCGCGAGTTCTCCGTGTCTTCGAAGTGGCCGAGGAGACGCGGCAGCCCAGTCCACGAACCTGGGGAACGCTGTGGCTCGGATTGCAGCCCCGCCCACAGCTTTTCGAACCTGGTCATGGGCGGAGGAATTCCCGTGGCGGAGAAGATGGGGTCGAAGTTTGCGTACTCGAGCAGCAACGGCGAGTAGGGTTGACGGCCGGAGGGGCCGTGTGTCAGCTCCGAGTAAGCCTGCTTGCTCATAAACACGATCTCGCGCTGGGCAAGTGCGTGAGCAGCCTCTGTCATGGGCTCAGCCTGCATCGAGCTCAAGCTGGTAAGGGCCTTGGGATCGATCTGTTGGGGTGTCTGCATCCGAGAAGACTCAAAAGCCCGGGTGTCCTCCGTTGAAGACTCGCTCTTGAACAGGCGCTGGCGAGCAGCTTCCGACGAGAGCGCATATGACGATCTCGTTCTCGAGAGGTCATACAACGTGTCGATAGACGAGGTCAGGTCCCGCACGAGATCCTCAAAGCGGGCCTTGTCCCAAGCCACCAGGGGAATCTTCTGGTCCCTGCCCTTCTCCGAGTCGTAGCCGCCCTTCTCACTCCCAGCCAGCCGTCGAGAGCTGTTCCACAGCGGCTCAGCCTCGGCCAGGATGTCCTTGATGGTCGACATGATGCTGCCCACCACCTCGCTCAGTCCGGCCTTGGACAGCGACGAGTCTATCAAGATCTCGGCCGACTGGCTCGGGTCCGACCACTCCAGCCCCCAGCTGACGAGGCGGTCCTTCTGGATGCGCAGCTTCCGGTGGAGCGCCTTGATCTCCGGGTCCTCTGCATTTTGGACCGGTTCCTTGACGAAGTCGGACGATTTCTTGGTGTCGTTGTAGAGCCGGCTCAGCCGTCGTTGAAAGGGCAGCTGGTAGCCGCCCATTGGGATGAAGCCCTCCATCCTCGATCTTGGTCCTCGTGGTGCCTGAGAACTACGTCTAGGTCAAGTTTGAACGATAGACAGTCTCTCCCGACTCACAGTCACAGCATCCCTCTTTTGCCTCCGGTACAAAGCCAATCCTTCCACTTAAGCCTGTTTGTACCGGCTCTGGACGTCTGAGTCTGGATGCACGTGCGTGGGGTAGTTGTTTTAACTATTTCCAATTATAGATCGCGGAGCCTCGCAATCGGAATCAAAAAGGTCAACACTGGTGGTGCAGCTGAAAAGTCACAACAGAACAGCGAGCATGCAGAAAGAAGAAGGGAAGAAGTTCACGGAAGCCCCAAACAGGCACCTCTCACACATCACTTGGAAGTTCATCACCACTCGGCATCCGTGCAACCTACAGTAAGACAAAACGATGTTTATCTCGGTGCCTATCGCTACAGCTAATGAGCAACGATCTCCGCTGTCCTTGGGACGCAGGCCTGGAGTCGCCTTTCTCTGGCCTCGCATTGGCTCGGCTAGGGTCGCCAAATGCTGTTGCCTGATCACAGCGCCCGGTGGTCCGTGCTGAAGCCCAGAACAAGTGGAGAAGCGTTGCTAAATCCAGGTGCCTGGCCCGTCACGTGCTCTCTCTCTCTCTCTCTCTCTCTGTCTCCTGTTCTATCAAAACGATCCCCAAGCTGGATCACGAGTAAGAAGGGGCAGAGACACTCGTTCCTTCAGCACAGCAGCTCCATGGAGTGTCAGGGTTAGTTGGAAGGAAGTGTCTAAGTGACAAGGCTATGTCGTCTCAAGTCATGCGTATCGTTTGAGCATCGCTTGCTCTACCTGGCATGCACTGACGACATGTGAGAAATGCAATAGACGTGATGTATTCGTACCGGTACTACTCTGTCTACATGTATAACCCAGGACGAGAAATGGGTAAACGGAATAGTCCATGTGTCGAGCCGAGGGGTATATGCTAAACATACAAAATGAGAGACACTCTTCCCACCTCGAGACAGCTCCTCCTCGCTTTCATCGTCCATGCTCCCGCTGTCAGTAAGTGCCGATCAATGCATCTTACCCTAATAAGCTACCTGCCAAAAGCAACAAAAAAAAAAAAAGAAAAAAAAGAAAAAGGAACCAACCCAGGCGACCGTTTCGTTCAAAGTCCGCAATCATCATTACACATG
>Ga0209127_100371_pt1 | contig 15520 bp, 11 predicted proteins | sample LakSupMetagenome_FD_187469 | JGI IMG/M metagenome (GOLD analysis project Ga0209127, IMG submission 187469) | Freshwater microbial communities from Lake Superior, Canada - Sta WM archaea (SPAdes) (version 2) | ecosystem: Environmental > Aquatic > Freshwater > Lake | place: Lake Superior, Canada...
CTCTCCCGCGTCTACGAATACGTCGAGCTCGCGCGGTGCTTCGCTCCCGCGGCCAGCGGAGGGGGGGAGGAGATCTACGAGAGACTGAAGACGCTGCACGAGAACATGTGGCTCGGGGGAAGCAGCAGCGGGCGCAACCCCGTCGGGCGGTTCAGCGAGGCCGAGGAGCTGGCGCGCGCGTTCGAGCGGCAGATCTGCGCGAACGAGTCGCTGGAGGAGTTGGCAATGGAGCTCGAGGGCGTGGGGGAGCTGTATGCGAGGGCGCGGAGTGATCAGCTGTTCTGGGACGAGTTTGTGCAGTGTGTGGCGGATATCTACTTCGAGGAGGAGGCGAGACGGGCGAGGAAGGCTGCGCAGGAGGTGATGGGCAGGACGGACATGGAAAAGGTCGTGGAACTGCCGCGCGTGGAGGACGCGGTGGAGTACGTCGAGATCCTGAGGCGTTGGAACGGCCTGACTGAGGGTGGTCACAAGTTTAAGGCGAGGGTCGGGAAGCTGAAGGAGAGGGTCGCCAGACAGTGGCGCGAGCACAACGCGGACAAGCAACCGTACACGGGCGAGTCCAGTGGCGCCAAGGAGCTGGCGCAAGCGATGCGCAGGCAGATTGTTGCGTGCCAGTCGAGGGGCGAGACAGCAGCGTTTCTGGAGAAGACGTGTGCGGGCTATCTACGAGCAAAGGAGGACAAGCAATGGTGGGACGAATTTTGCGCGGCTGCCATTGCGATCAGCGACGTAGAACTCGCAAAACGAATGCTCCTGAGAGCTTCCGAGCAGGACATGCAAACATTTCTTGAACTGCCTCGCATGCAAGAAGCCAGGGAATACATCGAGCTCCTGAGGCACTGGCATGGCCTGCCTGATGGGCTCGAGGAATACTCTACACGGATCAAGGACGAGGTGGCGAGAAAATGGGTCAGATACCACAGGCACAAGCCTCCGGTGCCAGCGGAGCCGCCCTCGAAACAAAGCGAGGCAGAGCACTTGGCAGTCGCCCTGACGGAGCGGATAGCCCTTTGCGAATCGCTCGAGGAGATGGCGGACGGCGTCGCAGTCGTGCAGAAGGGTTATACTCGCAGACAAGGTGACGAGGAGTGGTGGATTTCGTTCCATAGCATGATCTAGAAGATCTACACGGACCAGTTCAGGGCGAGAGCAGGAAGAGGCAAAGGCGACACGCCGTTAGCGGATCACTTCGAGGCGAAGATGTCTCTTTTCTCACGACTGAGCGATGCCGAAGAATATCTCGAGATGTGGCTATGCTTCTGCGTAGCCACTGCTGCTCGTCGTGCCTACTACCAATGTGCAATGCGGGATGCAGAGCAACGCTGGTTGAAGCGGCAGAAGAAGCAAGGCGACGCGGAACCGGTCGGCGATGTGCACGTCGCCACGTTGCTGGCCCAGGCTATGGTAAAGGAAGTGTACCGCTCGGCGTTGGTAAATGGTCACCACAAGCGTTGTCAGGTTTTGATGGACAAGCACAAGCGGAGACACGGCGACTCCGGGTGGTGGTTGCGATTCTGGGAAGGAATATGCCATTTCTGGCCATCTGGTCACTCAGATGACCCGAACCGCCTCGCAGTTCCGGAGCCTATACTGATTTTTGTTGCGGAGATGAGGGCTCTACAAGAAAATAACATCGCGAGCACACACGTGGATGCCCATGAACTCGGGTCTGGAGTGGTCCGTACTGGGTCCGGTTCTGCAAGCGACGAGAGCGCGCACGACGAGGCTTTGACTGACGGATCCGTCCGACAGACGCTCATGGAGCAAGCTGCGTGTCATCTCGCCGAGCAGGACAACTCGTCTAGGAGCGAGACTGGCAATCATAACAGGCCCCCCTCCCCGGATGGAAACAGCTCGCGGTCAACCCGGCGGCAAGCGTCGAGCCCTTCCGGCACCGAACCTCTTGTGACAGAAGGTAGTCCTGATCAAACCGCTGAAAAGGACCGGCACATTGCCGAGGACGTAGGTGCCAGCGGAATGGAGACCACGGCCATAAAACAGGCCAAGCTTGCCGAACAGCGCGCCTGGGAGGACGAGTGGGGCGACAGCTACATCGCGAGATTTTTCCCACGGGAGGCCGCGCTCGGCCTCTGGAGCTTCAAAGATCTCCCCTTCCCTTCTGCCGGGGACGCGCGCTGCAAGATGTCGCCGGGCAAGTCCAGGGCGCCGTCAGACACAATTACCGGCCTCAAGTCCAAGATCGAGGAGCACATGGGTTTACGGCCTACGCGGCAGCGCCTTTCTTACCGTGACGTGGAACTCGACGGAGAGAGAGCACTATGCGACTACGACATCACAGGCGGGAGCACTCTGTACTTGAAGGAGGGGAGTGCGAGGGCGAAGAAGGAACCAAAGGAAGAGGAACAAGCCGTCGAGGACCTCGCTGCTCCCGGGTCGACTATGCTGATCGGCATCCGGTCTCCCACGGGGTACGTTGGCCTGTTGCAAGTGCGGCCCTCGGATACGGTCAGTAGAGTCAAGTCAAGGGTCGAAGTGGAACTCGGCATTCCGACTGCTGGCCACTTCCTCCTTTTTAATGACGCGCCTCTCGATGGCGACCGCACCCTGGGCTCGTACCGCATCGAAGACACTAATTATTTGTCTTTGGCGAAGGACAAAGAGAAGGAGGAGGGATCCGAGGACCGGGAAATGTCCATCCAGGTGTTCTCGACGGTTTCGACGCCCCACGAGTTTGTTGGTGTGACTGCGCGACCCTCGGATACAATCGACAGCGTCAAGTCCCAGATCGAGGGCTACGTGGGCATTCCGGCGGACCGGATAGCTCTCCGCTTAGACGGTTCGTTTCTTGATGGAGACAGGACCTTGGGCTCTTACAACATCCGACAGTCAAACATTCTGTTATTATTCGACACACGCTGTCACGATATGTTTCATGAATAGGATTGAGAATGGTTACTGTTCAAGGGGGGTTCATTGTGTGGTTTCAACAGATGACAGGATAGAATGCATAGAGTAAAGCATCAGCGTTTTTACTGACGAGGATGCCTGTACTGCTTCGATATCCCACACCGGGTTGTATCCATACCGCACTCAAACAACGCCCACATATACAAATAGTCATCATGAACAAACAGCATACTCGAACAATACCGCTAAAGTAGATGCCCCACACACAACTCCGGCCAACCGTACAGAAATGCAAACCCTCACGTCGCCACACCGCCCATAGTCCAAGCAACCATATCCTCCCTGACCTCAAACTCCTGCACCTCCCTCGGCTTCCTGAACCCATCCCTTTCCCTCCCCCTCTCGCTGCTCCCGAGCGTAGTCGCCAGACTAGCCAGACTCTCGCTCCTGCTCCGCGGCCGCTCCTCCTTGCTCTCCTCCCTCCGGTGTCCTCCTCCCCTCGGGTGGAAATGCACCGACGGCCCGCCGCCGCTCCCCTCGGCCGAGGCCGGCGCGCTCTCCGCCCCCGGGCCGGCGGAACCCCCCTTGAACGCGGGAAACGCCGTCGTCGTCGTCGTCGTCGTCGTCGTCGTCGTCTTCTCCCCGCTGTTGTTGCGGTGGAAGTGGTGCCGCAGCCGGGCGAGGTGGTGCGGGCGGAGGGTGCCGCCCAGGTCGTCGTCTCCGGAGCCCGAGGAGGCGGCGGGGGATTTGCCCGGGCTGTTGCCATTCTTGTCGGCGCGGGGACTGCTCCCGCCGCCGCTCTTCGTCGTCTTGCCCGATTTAGGCGTGGTATGGTCGTGGTGGTTGTCGTCTCCGTCGTCGTCGGCGGCAGAAGAAGGCTGGTGTTTCTTCGTCTTCGTCTTCTTCTTCTTCGAATCGTCGCGGAACCCGTCCCCGCCGCTGAAGATATCCTCGATGCACTCGTCGGCCGGCATCTCGCCCGGCTGGCTGGCCCAGCTGGCCGCCAGCGCGCGGCGGTACATGTCCTGCACCTCGTAGAGGTCGCGGCTCTTGGCCGCGCTGCCCAGGGGCTCCGGGACGCCGCCGCCGTCGCCGGTGCCGGCGGGTGGACCGGAGATCGCGGGGTCGACGGGGGGTTCGAGGGAGCCCGCCGTGTCGCCCGACGCCATGAGCCCGGCTATGCCGCCGAAGACGGGGGCTGTTTTAAGCGGGGGCGCGACGTAGTTCCGCTCGCCGTCGACTTGGATCATGAGGATGCCGACTTTGAGGGTGCTGTTGATCTTGCTGTCTTGCATTAGGTAGCGCCGGATGACGCCTTCCTCTACGTCGGGGAGGGACGCGGCTGTGGTGCTGGAGGGGATAGGTTTGAGCATGTCGTCGTTGTTCGATGAGACGGATTTAGCGAGCAGGGACTCGCCGCCGATCGTCGAGCCGCCGAGGCTGAGGGAGCTGCGTTGGCGCGAGTGGCCCGAGGTGGAGGTAGCTGTCATCGGCCGGCCCAGGTCGGAGCCGGTATAACTAACACGGCGGCTCGACCGGAGCAGAGCCTCGCTCTCCTCGACATACTCGCTGAGGTTGATGCGGACGACGCCGAGGTTGATCTTCTCGGTCCCGCTGCCGCCGACGACGGCTGCCGCGCCTCCGCTGGACACGGGTCCGGAGCTGCTGAACTCCTGCAGGATCTCGAACTCGATGGGGCATTCTGCCAGGTTGTTCTGCTTATCTATGCCGATGCGGACAGGTATCACCTTGCTGTAGTTGTACTCGACGCGATGGTCGGCTATGGGGCACTTGGCGGTGCGGCCCCGGTGCTCGCTGCTGATGGAGTGTGGGAGGTGCCATTTTATGTAGCTGACGCCTGTCATCAGTGGCACATTGTTGAGGTCGTAAATCTGGGACCTAGGGTCAGTCCGAATCCTATCGCACTTCATGTCATACACCACGACTTACAGTGAGGTGGACCTCGAATTTGGGCTGTTCATATGTCAGTGACTCCAGTCTTATAGATGTCCGCAAGGATAGCTGCTCACCTTTCTAGCCTTGTTTACTAAAGGAAGGAAATTCATATCAGCTCAGAGTCCGGCTCGGCCGCTCGAAGGTGTTGAGAGAGGTGTGAGGCATTGGTGAAGCTCATAGTTGGGCAATAAGGACCGACTACCATGTACAGAGCCGGTACAGACGGAGAGGGCGAGGTATAAGTTAAGTGAAAATGACAAAAGAAGCACAATCCTGTTAGGCCATCTAGAGTGCGAGTAATGTCCGAAGGTGCCGAGCACAGCTTGAAGATACGCAGCAGGGCAATTTCAAGGTTGGTACGACCTGTACCTCAGCAAAGATAGGGGCAAAACAGTGGCTGGCCACCTTAGATAAGACGGATCGAATACTCAAATGGCGCGTAAGGGCAATGGTTTGAGAAAGCGAGAGTTCATGGTGATATCAGTCTCGTACTTAGAAAATAGAGTGCTTACTGAGAGATGCCATCGCGAGTCAGCCCAGGTGTGGAGGGGAGGCGATCCGGCGGCCTTTATTAACTGCTACTGACAAGGTAGCGATCGCACGGTGAATGCCATTAAGCTGGATTGGACATGAATCAGGTCAAAGCTGAGGTTTGAGCCGTGTTGTCGGCGGAATGGGAACGGTTCCGGTTCGTTTAGGCGCTCATTAGTCGCAGTACTTCGTCTCCGGAGAGTCTGTCTGACAAGGCTGGAACGGTCTCTCCACGTCCAGATTCCACGCGGATTAAGTTGAGTTTGGACCCCTGAATTGGCTGTCACGTTGTCAGCTTTTGATTCCAGAATTCCGACGAACATTCCGCAAGCAGACGTCATTGCAAACCCACTTGAGACGGTTGAATTCCTTACGTTCCTGCCAAGAGACAGCGCAGCCATGTGCGATGACCACCTCGTATGTAGGGGTCGATCTTACCTTTACACGTAGCTGTACAAAATCACACTGATCAGTCGACAGACCTGTAATAAGCGTGGGTAGTGGTGTTCTCAAGGACAGCTTTGCGAGCTGAGCCCGGGTGCTGACGAGTCTCTTGGCACGACCGGGGTACAGGTGGCGTGCGTGCTGGCAATGTTAACCAAACCCCCCACAGCTCTCTGGGAACCAATGAGCAAGGTCAATTGCTCGCTTAGAGGCTACTTACACAGTACACACCCACCGTATGTAGCTGATAAGATAAGGCTTATCGCGAATTCAACGCCAAATTCTGGATGCAGTCCGGAAAGATGACTGAGGTGTGTGTCTGCGTCACAACTACTTCGACACCCAATGCCGCCATGAACAGACAAGCGCCCAAGGGCCCCGAGGCCCGTAGGCGGAAAGATCCTCCGACATCAGGAAACACCAGCTCCGCCCAACAGAGCAAGCGTGGCTCTCCCTCTGGCAACAGCAACAACCCGCGGTTTGCAAAACGCGCCAAGATCCAAGATGCCCGCACCATCCGCACCCAGCCCTCCGACGCGGCCCTCAAGGACGGCGAGCTCGACCTCCAGGCCTTCCTGTCTGCTCGGGAGTTCGAGATCCGCGCCCTCGAGGCGAGCATGCTCAAGAGCAAGGCCGCGTCGACCACGCGCGCCTTTCAGAAGGTGCCGCGCGGGATGAGGAGGAGGACGGCCAGCCACAATGTCAAGAGGGTGCCCAAGCGTCTGCGCGCTAGGGCTGCTAAGGAGATGGCGGAGGATAACACGCCTACTGTCGCTGCCAGGAAGAGGAGGCCCAGGACGACCAGGGCGAGAATACGGGCCGAGACCGCGAAGAGGCTCAGGTTACTGGCGGATAAGAAGAGGAAGAGAAGAGCGAAGAAGGCTGCTGAAGCTGGCGGCGAGGCTGGAGAGGGCGCCGCGGCTACTGAAGACGCGACTAAACCGACCGTACATACGAGGGCGGCGAGGCCTAAGATTCGACGGAATGTACCCAACGAGCCACCGAAACAGAAATCGAAGTTCAGGAAGCGGCAGATAGACAAGACATGGCTGCCCACGCATCTTTGGCATGCGAAGAGGGCGCGGATGACCAAACCAAAGGATCCATTGTGGAGGTTCGCCGTCCCGCTGACGCCAAACGATAAGTGTTACCGGCCTACGCATCGTGCCTCTGGCGATAAGGGGGCTGTGGTCTGGGACATGAGCTATATGAGCACTATCGGTCTGTACGGCTCAGATGAGGGCATAGCGCGGGTTCTTGTTGCATTGGGACTGCCGCAGCATCTGTTTACCGACAAGAAGCATCAGAAGTGGCGGTCCGGGCTGAGAACACAGTCCGGAATGCTGAGCAAGGAGCGGAAGGGAGCTCGGAAGGATATTGGTCCAGCCACTATCATCTGGAACCCTGGTGTCGGGCCTGATGACGCGGCGAAAGGGCAGTCAAACCCTCCCCGAAGACCGCTGAAGGAGGTGTTCATACGAGTCCACCCGTCTTGCTTCTTCGAGGTCTTCAATGAGCTCACAGTGCTGGTGAAGGCCCATACACCACAACTCTACGTTGAGGACCTCAGGTTCGAGATTGGCAGCATTGAGCTGGTGGGGCCTGGCTCTACGGAAGCCCTCCTCAGCATCTTACATCCTTACTACAGTGATGCGGGTTTCGAAGAGCAGCATGCAAAGGTCTTCAAGTCACTGGTCGGCGTCACAAACCCTGCATCACTTCCCCCAGGCGCTCTTCTTGCTTTCTCCATTATGGACCCGCGTCTACGACATCCGCCTAAGAGAGTCCAGCTCGACGACGAAGACGCGTCTCCCATGGACACCTTGACTAAGTGGCCCGTAGCTGAGAAGGCTAAGCCATACGGCCTGTTTGACAGAAATGCTCGGTTCGAAGCCGGAGTCCTCCCTTCACAGAAGTCTCTTGACCGACGGAAAGGTGCCGGGGCTCCGGGAATGGAACTCGGAATCACGGCTAAGGACCCGCCAATTCCACTCATCCTCTTCGCCTCGAAAGCTACATCTGGTGGACAGGCACAGGGTTCGTGGACTCTCATGGCCCCTTGGAAGTGCATTTTACCGATATGGTACAATCTGGTCAAGGTGCCTCTGTCAACCGGAGGCAATCCCCGGCCTGGTGGCTTGAACGAACTACGACAAGTAGCGTTCGAGCAAGGGGTCCCTTGGTTCCCTGGTGACTATCCGGGAACAGACGCTGGCGCAGAATGGGAGCTCGAGCAGAGGGTGGCGAGGAGAGCTGACTGGGAGCGGAGGCCAAAGGGGAAGAGGGTGGCTTGGGAGGGACTGGACCTTGGGGCCGGACGGAAGGGCGAGGTCGGGGATGGACTTGCTTGCGACTTTGAGCATCTCTTCGGGCTGGCGAAAGATGAGCTCCATGCCAAGAAAGTCGCAGCGGAACAGGTCGTTGCTTCTGGGGCAGACGCATCCGCGATGGATGTGGACAAACCGCAAGAGTCCGAGACCGATACCGCCAGCAAAAAGACGAAATGCACGCTGAAGCAGGAGGTCTCAGGACAGGCCCTCGCACAGCTCCATCGCATGCCTCCATCCGCCTTCTCCGTGCTTCTCGATCCTGAGAAACCTACCGTCCTGCCGACATCACCTCCTCACATCATCACTGTCAAACTCTCCTTCGTCGGTAGGGGCGTCGCAAATCCTTGCGCACGCATTTATCGGCTGCCAACACAAAACCCAATCGTCGTCCTCCCATCAACTCAAGCCGAGGTCCCGGCAACGCCAACCCAACCTGGCGAGGCCACCACATCTTCCCTACCAACAGACCTCAGGGATCAATGGGTATCCCGAACTAAAGGCAACAAGCCAGAGCCACAAACCGGAACCCCCTTGCCACCTCCCCGACGAATACCCGCCGGCGCAGACATGGCCACCCGCAAGAAGCTAGTCGCCGAATCGATCCTCAACCCGCCAGGCGGACCCCTCCCGTTCCCATGGGAAGCCGCCCAAACCAAGGGCAACAAGACCGACATCGGTGGTCAGCACCCGCTGTGTCCCGGCGAGGAGGACCTGATGGGCTTCGTGACGACGGGCGCCTTCTGTCTCGCCGACGGGAAGGGAAAGGCTATCGGCAGTCTGTCTGTCACGAAGGCCGTCGAAGCGGTAAGATTTGCGAGGGGGAAGGGTAGACAGGGAGAGGGTAGGCTGTGCGTGGTTAGGAACGCGGGTGAGAGCGTGGGGTGGTTGGCGCGGTGGGAGGTAGTGTGAAGCCGACCCCTTCCGGGGGCTCCGAAAGGGCCGGATTCTGTATTAGTTGTAAAGGCTTTGGACCTTTTGAACAAGGTTACTTTGGCCGTTTTCCTGTCCATGTCGACTACTCGCATGTACGTGCACTGACACGTTCCCGCCGAATAAGAAGCATTCGGACGAGATCCGATATCTCGGTTGTAACGATAGACCAATGGTATGACGACAAGGCTGTGGCCCGCTCACGGCCTGAGCGATAGGTCTCATCAATGATATCGCATGTGACATGAGCTGTCAAAACGTACGTCTTTTCTGATTGGGGCAATTCCAGGGCACGTTCTGGGATATTGATGTATGGCCAGCGCAGAGCGCAAGTCGTCCGCCTGATTGCCCACACTACCGGGTCCGTAACATGTCAATGTGAGGGTTGAGACTCTCGATCACGTTGGGAGGACCGCGGGGCTGGATATGCACCATGAAAGTGTATCTTTCTGCTCAACCTGAACCTTGAATAAAACATGATATCGCACTGATAGTGTGCGGTGTGAGCATGACCTGCTTGTGTGTGTGCGCGCGCCACAGCCAGCTTGCCTGTATGTACCTTTCGTGGGCTTGGCTTCCCGGGTTGGCCCGCAGCGCAACTGTTGCCAAGATGGGTTGGCAGCGCTGCTGGCGCCGCTGGCAAGCCGGCATTCAAGGCTTTCTCCAATTGTGAGACATGACTTCCAGTGATCGCGAGACTCAGCGCATCAGCAGATCGCGCTGCCTGTCACAGTGGGTTCTTGGTTTGTTCATTTGGAGACAGATTCAAATTGCGCAGTATTGCGAGACATGCCAGCGCTTAATGACCTAGACTAGACCTATCTAGACGGATATTTAGTCGACACCGTACTTTGACCTTGATTCGGCCTTGCGATCACGCTACGTCTGCACGCACGGATTCATCTGATGTGCGCCCGCGCCCGACCATCCGAGCGACGGGTCGTAGTCTAAGTCTAGCCTCTGACTCTATGTCTAGAACGCACTTCTCCTTCCGTGCCTCTGCCCGTTTCTCTTCCAGCAACGACATCACTTCCACAGCAGTCGTAGAACTGCCGATTACTTACACGATAACGAGCACACAGCATCGCGGCGTACAACTATCCCGCGAGGTCACCCCGCGGTTTGCCGCTGACGAATCGCCGCGCTGGTCACCACCATTCCGCCCTCACTAGCCAGCCTAGACTCGAACTCTCTTCGTCCCGACTGTTGGATGGTGCGCCTTGACTGGCTGCAATTTATCCGCACACTATCATGCGACGCGAATCAAGGCTCCCACTGGTCCACGCATTAGTCCGATCCTCAACTTTCGTTGACGCCTTGTCTCCTCCCGACCGCCAACTCCTGCTGCGGTGAAAGCGTCGGCATCACCATGGGCTCGCTCGCCGTGCCGGAAAAGATGGCCGACGCCGTGACCCGCCCGCCAGAACTAAGCGACGCCGAGTACGTGCGCGCCGTGCTCAGGCAGCCCACGTCCAAGACCGAAGACGAACTAGACCAGGAGCTGCTGGCTGCGGCGCAAAAGCTGGGCATCGACCTATCAACTCCGCCAATAGCAGCAACACGACCATCTACTCCTTCCTCCGATAAGCGCATCTCGTCCGGCACCGAGCCTGGCGCCGTCGCCGTCACTCCCGCGCGCAGCCATGCGCGCACCGCGTCAGCCACCTCCAACGCGTCGGGCACGACAGCCGCATACCGCACGACCTCGAACCGCTCGGCCTCCACCCTTCCCCAGCCAGAGCGAACCCTCGCGCGCAAGCGCTCCAAGTCCCTCAGCTTCTCGCAATACGACAGGTACCTCTCCCAAGTCGACCCGAACCTCCACCAACCCAAATTCCTCTCGCACACCTCGAGCCGCAGCGCTTCCGACCCGGCCAGCGACACCACCTTCCGCAGCGTCTGGCTCCTCAAGCGCGGCCTAACCCAACGCCTGAAATGGCGCCGCGGCGGGCGACGCAAGACAGCCGCTACCACGGGCCCCTCCCCGCCCGAGATGTCATGCATCTGCTGCCGCGAAGACTTCGCAGCCAGCCCGGACCACTCCTCCTCCTCCTCGTCCTCGGCAGCCCTCTTGCACACCCTCCCCTGCGGCCACACCTACTGCCGCTCCTGCCTCTCGGTGATGATCGCCCAGTCCACGACCGACGAGTCCAAGATGCCGCCGCGCTGCTGCACCCAGCCCATACCCGGCGCCACCATCAAATCCGTCCTCTCGCGCGACGAGCAGCAGGCCTTCCTCAAGGCGGTCGTGCAGTTCTCCACCCCCTGGGAGTCCCGCGTCTTCTGCCCCAACCCCCTCTGCGGGGAGTTCATCCCGCCCAAGACAGCCCGGCAGTCCGACCCGAGGCACCACAGCCACTCCCACCACCACCACCGGCACCCCTTCGAAGTAGCGACCTGCCGCGCCTGCCGCACCTCGGTGTGCGTCATGTGCGGCCGGGCCGGCGGCCACCCCCCCGGCCAGGATTGCCCGGAGGACTGGGAGCTGGACGCGGTGCTGCGCATGGGCGAGCGGAGCGGGTGGCGGCGGTGCTACAAGTGCCGGACGCTGGTGGAGCTCGCGCAGGGCTGCACGCACATGACGTGCCGGTGCCGGGCGCAGTTCTGCTACATCTGCGGGGCGGCGTGGGACTCGCTGGTGGGGTGCCCCAACTACTGCAACGGGGAGGAGGAGCTGGAGAGGAGGCGGGCGGAGGAGGAGGCGAGGGAGGCCGAGGTCGAGGCCGAGAAGGCGGCGCGCGAGGAGGCGCGGAGGGTGGAGGAGGCGGAGAGGAGGGAGGCGGAGGGGAGGACGAGGGAGAGCGGGGAGTGTGAGGCCGTGAGGGAGAGGTGGAGGACGCAGATGGAGGAGTTTAGGAGGTTTGAGGGGAAGATGAGGTGGGTTATGTGGACGAGACACTCGCAGAAGAGGCTGGCGGTGATGGAGAGGCACAGGGATGTGATGGAGAAGACGAGTGAGAGGCATGCAAAGACGGAACAGCATCTTGAGGACAGGCAGGTCGAGGCGGAGATCGAGCTGAGGTCCGCGCTGGAGCAGAGCGAGAAGAGCATACGGATCCAGCTGAAGTATATGGAGGCGTACTGCAATGGGCCTTCGCGGCTGCTGCCCGAGCGCGAGGTGACGAGAAAACATCGCGAGCAGCTGGCGAGGCAGTATCATCTCCGCGACGGGATGGAGAGGCGCCATCAAAGCCAGATCAATGTGCTACGGGAGAAGCAGGCTAAGAGGATGGAAGAGCTGATGGAGAGACACGCGAAGGAAATGGCAGCTCTGGTGGAGAAGAGAGCGGAGGAGGTGGAGGACCTGGGGCTGCAGTTCACAAACGAGGAAGAAGCGCTGGTGAGGGTGTTTCGGGAGCGGAGGGAGAGGATGGTTAGGCGGTGGGTGCTGGAGGGCGAGATACTGAGGAGGCAGCTGGAGGAGAAGCATGGGGTGCGGTATGGGAGTTTAGCGCTGCCGGAGTGGCCGGGCGATGGAGACCCGGACGAGGGTCTGCCGTCGGTGAGGGAGGAGGATGCGTTGGGTGACGAGTAAAGATTTGACGAGTTGCGATACGACGACGATTTGACGCAGGAGGAGGCGCGACCAACGCACACCGACAACACACGAGGCTACGACAACTGGTTTTCCATATCATCTACGACATTGCTGCATTTTCTTCGTATCATTTACAGTCGACGGGGCGGTTCTTTATACCAGCGGCAAGCTCATCTAGCAGCGGAGCGAGGAGTTTGGAAACATGGGGGCATGGGTTTGGCTTTCATACATGACCGTCTTCTTAGGTAGCAGCGAGGAGGATTTATCGCCGGTACATAGGACGGCCAGTCGGGGGGAACGTAGTCCTGGTGTATCTTGGACGAGGAGGTACAGGCGCAAACTTTTGGGATATGACGTTGAGGAGTCAATCCCGGAGATGGACTACCAAATCCACACCGTAATATACATAAATACTATCTCAAATGTCAACTTCCCAGACAGGATTCATACTTCGTCTGGTGCCTTTAGGTCATAGTGGTGGCACAGTGAAGTGAGGCTGTCCTCGAATTTCGACTAAGGACTTGTCTGTCGTCTACGACCTGTATCTGAACAGTATGCTCAGTCAATGCACCCGGCTAGTGGCCGTTTCTCCGTTCCCCTTATCTTGTCCTCTGCCATTCTCCTTGTATCACGGGTTTGAAGCAAGGTACAGCTGATCTTACCCTACCCTTTTCGTCGCTGTGACAACGGTATTTATTTGTGCCGTGCTTCCGTCGTGCCCTCCCAACGTCAGATACCAACTGCCAACTTACCACACACATAACTATGAGAGGCACATGGAGAGGAACAGAAGTGCTAATCTATCATGTATAATAAAAAGAGGCAAAGAGTTTTTTGTTCATTTTTGTTTTCTCACCAATGCTAGGAAAACGGGTAATTAAAAGGAATGCCTGATATAAAGGGATAAAGGAGAAGAAGTCAAGCCACCCAATACCGTACCGAAACCACACCTATGCCCGTCCCATCCCGCAGTTGTGACCTATATCCGCCACGCAAAAGAGAACGAAGTGCAAATTCTCCCCCGCCCAGACCCGAACCAACCGACCCTTGACCCGTGATGAAGATGGTGGTATTAGAGGAAAGGAAGCGAGATATCAATCATAAGACACCAGAGAGAACGAGAGTAAAACCCACATGCCAACACCAACGTTGTCCCGTCCAAGAAAGAAAAAGTAAAAAAATAAAAATCTCCCATGCCCCCGCCCCGGATGTGCGCCAGCTTTGCCCTTTCTCGCGAACTTTTTGTGTCCGACAGGGGGGTAAGTAAGACGCCTCAAGATGCCCGATGCAAGAATGAAGATGTCAAACCGTCCCAACGGAACTTCTAGTGAGGTGCACCAAACACACAACTCCTCGCAACATGTCTTTGCTCCCAGAATCGATACGTCCATTTCCCCTGTGCTCCCCAAAAGCAAAGACAAGAGAGAAACAACCTGCCGCATGCTTTCCCTGCTCTTTTCACTCTCTGCATGTCTTTTCTCCGTCATTAGCTGCAACAGTCCCGCAGACTGAGAGCTCTGTGACTCAAACTGTCGATTTCCTGTCGCAATGTGTACAGCAGCATTGATACTGCTGGCTCAAACGTATTTAGGCGGCGCCCCAGACATGTTGCTGGCTGGACGAACCGCTGCTGCCCCAGACGTTGTTGTTGCGCTGGGGCCAGATGTTGCCGTTGCGGCCCTCAGCAGCAGCCGATGATGGATTGGACTGACCGCCAGCAGAGTCGTTGTCCGAGGCGCCAAAGCCTTGGTTGAGCGATGAAGGCACTGGCGGCGTCAGTCTTGTTGCTTGGTTCGGACGCGTGCCAATGGGAGCGACAGCCGGTCCCTGGCCAGGCTTGCTATTAGCCCCGCTGCCGAGAGAAGGGGAGCCAGCGGGCGGAGTCGCCTGCTGCTGCTGGGCCGTGACGTTGGGCTGGGGGCTGGCGGTGCTGTTCGTGCGGGTCGGGTCGCTAGGACCAGCACCGTCGGCAGGAGGCTGCGGACCAGCCTGAGGAAAGGCGGGAGGCGTACGGCCGAACTCGTAAGCCAGAGGGGAGTGGCCGCGGAGGCTGGCTGGTCCGTTGGGAGGGCCGGGCAATCCGGGGAGCGGGGTGCCCGTCTCATCAACGTACGGCCCTTGTCCGTACAAGGCGCTCCGTTGGCGTTCGATGAGTTTGCGACGCTCCTCCTCCGACATGCTTCCAGGGCTGAGAGCCCTTTCGGGCTTCGCCGTCATGTCCGAGAGAACAGCTACAAGACAAAAAGTTAGCCTGCGATCACCTCAAGTCGGAAGTGGGTTTGTCTGAGAAAGGAATGGATCGTTGGACGGAACACAGGGGCCGCTTTCTCCAGGGGCATCGCCGATCTTTACAGGGGGGAGGTGTCAAAGCAGCCGGCACGAACAATGGAATCGCACCCGCACACTTGTGGCGCAACAGTCATGGAACAGAGAAAGTGTTTGTGTAGGCCCCCTGAAGGCAGAATGCGTCTGTCTATGATTTTCTCCCTTCTCTCAAATGGCTCGAGTGTGTAATAGGATGACTGATGCTATACAGAGGAGGGCGGCCTACTTCGGTTGTATTGCTGCTCCTGATGGTAATTCCGAAGCTCTCGCTCTCTCTGAGCCGCCATTCTCCTCTTGGCCTGCATCATCTGCTCCGCCTCGTTGGAGCCGCGCGAGGTCTGGTGGCGTTGGGCGGCGTAGAAGTTCTGCAGGTTCGACTGGTTGTTGTGTCCGCGCTGCTCGCCGAAGTCGGCCGCCGAGTGTGGTCGCGAGCCCGGGCCGGGTCCCATGCGAGGGTCTGGGAGGAGGATTAGCCGGACAGACTCACTTGGTGAAGGCCCAGCCAGTGCCAGGTAACTTACCATGGACTGGGTATGGTCTACCCCTGGGAGGGCCGTGATAAGGAAGAGACTCACGGCGTGCGCCAGGCATTCCA
>Ga0209127_100372_pt1 | contig 15519 bp, 11 predicted proteins | sample LakSupMetagenome_FD_187469 | JGI IMG/M metagenome (GOLD analysis project Ga0209127, IMG submission 187469) | Freshwater microbial communities from Lake Superior, Canada - Sta WM archaea (SPAdes) (version 2) | ecosystem: Environmental > Aquatic > Freshwater > Lake | place: Lake Superior, Canada...
AGGGGGAGGATGATGATGATGTCTGATGACGGAACTGGACTGGGATTGTTTATCTGCTGGATGTTTCTTGAGCGAGCGAGCGTGTGCGAATATCCTCTGTCTTTTACGTTTGGGCGTCTGAGCGTTCCGCCTTTTCCTTTCCTCTTCTCTGGTTGCGTTCGGGCTGTTGTCGTCGTGCCGGAGCTACATGAATACGTTTAATGGATGAACAAGGGTACCAACAAAAAACATGTCGACGGCCGGATATAGACGCACAGGATTTGACATCTCATACCTATGCTGGAAATACGAGGATAGATCTCTTTAGGAATAACTTACCGGTTAATAATAACTTCTGGATTATATTTTTATGTTTTGTACAGTACATCTATAAGGCAACAACGCCTCATGTCACATACTGACGACTACTAAATATCCAAGACGACGAGTTCATAGGTAGGACACATACCACAGTAAAAGAGCAGCGGTCTCTCCCCAGGGTTGCCGTCGATGTCCGTGAGGCCATTGGATGGCCAAGGTGGGCTGTTGCTGAGCGCTGCGGAAGGATTTCCGGGGACCGACGTCACACCCCGCCTTTCCAACGACCAAGCGTCCAACCCAGGCGAGAACAATCGCCATATTGAGCCGTCTCTCCTCACTCTGTTACATACACTCAACTCGAATCGACGTCTTTAAACAATTCCAGTCCCGCATTAACCCACGCAACAATGGACAGCTTCAACCTCACCTCCCTCAAGCGGCGCACAACCGACCTCCTCTCCTCCCTCCACGATTCCCTCCCGCAGTCCCTCCCCTCCCTCAACAAACCCCACCACCAGACCCTCCGCGGGACATGGCAGCGCATCCCCCTCCCGGCCCTCCCTCGGTCCTCCCACTCTCTCGACGTCGTGGCGGGCACGGCCTACATCTTCGGCGGCGAGGCGGCCTCCCCGCGCGAGCCGGTGGACAACAGCGTGCACGCCGTCACGCTGCCTTCCGGGGGTGCGGGGGCGGACTACTACTCCATCCCCGCCAGGGCGGACAACACCAAAAAGGGGCTGAAGTTGGAGAGGCGGGAGGATAACGCCGAGCAGGGTCTGGAAGAGGTGCCGCTCAGCCCGGTGCAGACGCGGGGCGGCGAGGGTGAGGAGAAGAAGAAGGAAGAGGCGGTGTTGGGAGATGTCCCCGCCGCGAGGGTGGGGCATGCTACTGCTGTTATCGGGAGCAGGATCTTCTTGTTTGGTGGGCGGGGAGGGAAGGATTTTGGGGAGGTGGTTGAGGAGAAGGGCCGGGTGTGGGTGTTTGACACGAAGACGCATTTGTGGGCCTTCCTGGATCCGGTCACGGTTGAGGGGGTTGAGGAGGGAAAGGCTTGGCCGAAGGGGCGGAGCTATCATTCTGCTGTTGGGGTCAATAAGCCCGACACCTTTGGGGAGAGGAAGGACAAGGGGAAGCACCCTGGTGGTACTACGGGCGGAGGAATCAAGCCGCTGAGTAGGGCCGAGAGCTGGAGGGAGTGGGTGATTGGAGACACGGAGGAGACGGGGATCCCGCAGCGGCCTGTTGTGGGCAGGATCGCGGCCGAGGCGACGGATGAAGATGAGAAGGGTTTTGGGACTTTTATCATTCATGGCGGGTGTCTGGCTGATGGGTCCAGGGAGAGTGACACCTGGGCGTTCGACGTGAGGTCCCGAGTGTGGCAGGAGCTCCCTTCTGCGCCCGGGAAGCCACGGGGTGGTACCGCGCTTTGCGTGAGTAAGAGCCGGTTGTATCGGTTTGGGGGCTTTAACGGTGAAGGGGAAGAGGGGGGGCAGCTGGACGTGCTGGACCTGGTTGTCGATACGTTCGATGACCAGGTCACGGGCGGGAGTGAGGTGACGCTGACGGCGAGGGGCGCGTGGAGGAGTCTCGTGCAGTTTTCCGGGGAAGAGTATACGGCCGAGGAGGAGGCGAAGGCGCCGCTTGCCGAGAGGACGTCGCCTGCTGACTCGTGGCCTGGACCGAGGAGCGTGGCGAGCCTGGAGGCGCTGAATGTCGGGGGCGGGAGGGAGTATCTGGTGCTCATGCTCGGAGAGAGGGATCCGAGCGGCGCGGGGCATGCGGCGGCTGGCAAGTTCTGGGATGATGTGTGGGTGTTCCAGGTGCCGCCGCAGGGCATGTCAGCGGCGAGTCTGCATGATGCTGTGCTCCAGGTCGTCGGGAAGAAGACCGGCGAGGGCAAGTGGACCAAGGTTGAGACTCGTCCGTGGGATGACGAGGACGATGCTTCGGCTGGCGGACCGGGCCCGCGAGGGTGGGTAGCTACTGCGCCTATGGGCGAGCTGGAGGAGAACGGCATTGTTCTCTGGGGTGGACTGAATGGGGAGAACAAGAGGCTTGGGGATGGATGGATCTTCCGACTGGAGTAGGGTGGAGAGGGTTTCATGGCGGCTATGACCTACTCTATGACATGGATGAAATTGCTTTACTGGGACTGAACAGGGTTAATTTGGCGTCAGAACAAAAACACAGTACCCTGAACAGCCATGTCTCTATACTGCAGATGTCACGCACGCAATTGTAAATTGATTGCCTCATGTCGTCTCATTCTCCACGCCACAATACAAATATGTACACAGCAGCCATTGCTATCCCTTTCCCTTCCAACTCCGCCACCCATCTACAAATCCTTCCTCGTCGTCTCAATGCTCCATGGTTCGCTCGTCAAGCTCGTCAGTCCAGCGCTGTTCTCGCACGTGTTGCGTCCGCTCAGGGGGCCAGGCTTCGGCACGTTGGCGGCCTTGCTGACGTCCGTTGCGCTCTCTTTCAGGGCCGTCAGCAGCGACTTGACCGTCTCAGGGGTCAGATCCTCGTAGTAGTCGTCGTTGATCTGGATCATGGGCGCGTTGGCGCAGGCGCCCAGGCACTCAACCTCGATGAAAGTGAAGAGGCCGTCGGCGGTCGTCTGGCCCTGCTTGATGCCGAGGTGCTCCGAGATGGCCTTGACAATCTTGTCGCTACCGCAGCCGCCTAGCTGGCACGGTGTCTAGTCCTCGAGTCAGCGTCCGTCTCCCCCCTGAGTGGTAGATGAGGAATATCATACCGTTGTGCAGGCCTGGACGAAGAACTTGCCCACGGGCGTGCGGTTGTACATGGTGTAGAAAGATGCAACCTCGTAGACGCGCATTGGCGGCATCTCGAGCAGGCGCGCAACCTCGTTCATGACCGAGATGCTGCAGAAGCCGTGCTGACGCTGGCCCAGGTCGAGCAGCGGCATGACGGCTGCTTTCTTGTACTGTGGCGGGTAGCGCTTGAGGATCTCGGCAATGACGGCCTCATTTTGCTTGGTGAACTTAAAGGGGATGGAAGGGTTGTTGTCGGGTGTGTTGCGGTGCTGGAGAACTCCAAGTCAGTTTATCTCGTGCCCTGGGCGATGCAGTGCCATAGACGGCCTCAATTGGCTGCGCTTAGTTGCTCGAGCGGTTGGACAACATACCACCATGAGGGTGTCGCTTGGTCTCTTCGCCGTGACGGAGAGCGCTCTGTGTTGTGGCCGCGCTACTCGCGACACAGACCGGACCGCGGTCCGCATAACGAAGGGAGAGAGTTTGCTCGCCATGGCTGAGTGTTGAGGAGGGCAATGGTGAGGGCAATTGCGCGCTTCTCGCTATCTGGAGTCGGCGTCGTTTGAATCTCTCGACAAGCTCCGAAAGCTGGTTGACAAAGACACAGCGCTGATTGGTCAGGTCCGCCGGTCCCGGCTAAATTATTTGGCCGGGAAAAGGTGTGGGTCCGCATCCTATCATGAATGATGAGTGTGTTGATGCCTCGCCGACGACGACGTTGCCGACCACAGCGCAGTGATGCCCTTCTGTTTAGACAGGGTGACGGCATTGCAGCTTGCGCTCTACGATTCCGGCCACTTCTACAGGGATATGCATCGCAATATCATTTTCGTTCGCCTGAATATGGAAAAGTACCGGACGCAAGGAAGAGCCTGGGGTGACATGCGGGCGGTGTTACCAAACTTGCTCCTCCCCATCACTGGGAAACCGCGGTCCCATTCCATCGTGCACCAGAGGTAGGTAGTGTGAAATGTTGCGTGTGAAGCAAAAGACCACACACGCTGCAATGTCGAGAACAGAGGCTGACATCAGCCCTTGTCGTACAACTACAACGTGATAACCCCGAGCCAACCTATCGGGCGTGAGAGAACGTGATGCGAGGCTGGTGTCCACACGCGCGGTGTCTATAAAGTCACTTCTCTCGGATTTAGACTATCCAGATACGCCAAGATGCATCATCTATTCAGCTAGCTGAGAATCCTCCAGGCACAGTACTTGACGAATGCTACGCTTTCCAAGGCAACAGCAACAAACATGGCTGCTGCTACTGAACGACGTTGCCAAGGGCTTCAAGACGGCCATGGGTCTACATTCGTATAAGATGGGGCGGGTTCACAGGCTGGATTTGCATCTCGCCAGGCAAGCAAACACTCGGAGAACAAGCGCCTCCTCAACTATCAAGCTTTCAATTTCACAATCAAGCTCTTCAGGATGAAGTCTTCCATCGCGATTCTTGCCTCTTGTGCGGCCCTCTTGACGCCAGTCCTCGCCAACTTTGACGTCTACATGGTGGACGTAACGGACAACATCTTCCACACCCACACCCGAGCCTGGCAAGTCTTTGAGGCCGAGCCCAAAAACTGCGACGAAGTGTCCAGCAAGCCGTACTGGTTCACCATGGGCGATGTCAGTGGTGACAAGGAGGGCGTCCGCTGTGTCGGCAGTGGCTGCGACTATACGCCTCCAGCGGACAACATCGACGTCCTGGAGATGAATTTCAACAACGATGGTCCTATCTACCACTGGACTTTGTACAAGGATCGTGGTCGGACTATGGTTGGATGTAAGTGATATTGCCTCCGCTATGAACTTTTCCTAGAAACGGAGCAAAGCGCTAATGCTTTTACAGTGGATGGAAATACCTATGGCAGCTGCATCGTGTTCCCTAACGGCGACTACTCTTGCTCTAACCATAATGGCGCGGAGAACCGCCATGGCTATCGGAAGTTCCGCTGCTTGACACGATTCACGGCGGACGATCTCAACAACTCCGTCGGCTGATCACACCAATCAAGTCTTTGGATTGCCGTCCCATGGTTGGCCACACCAAGGTTCGTCACGATTCAGATAGTAAACTCGGTTCCTGGTTCTGCTGCTTTAAGAATCGAGTGCAAAATATATGTTCAGCAATGATATTGACCCTTGTTCCCTGTACATGAGGAAAGGACTTGATCATACTGCGGAATGGCTAGCTTCTGCGCCGGGGACTACAATTCAACCCCGTCTTTGGACACCGCGCCAAAGCTGCCCCCTGATTGGAAGAGCAAGCATCCTGCCTCCGTTTGCCAGTCAGCACGGTCACCTGTATATCGATCTGTTTCTCCTTCGCGAGGCTTGATCTTTCAAAGGCAGGCTTCCTAACTCCCGAGTCACTGCTCATTGGAGGACGTATCCTCTGTCTCCCACCCATCCATTTTGCTCGACTTTCCCATTCTCATTGAAGGCTCAGTCCTTGTGACTTGCTCTCATTTGCAAAAAATTGCTGGTTCCTCTGTGATGATTGTCTAAGGACAGCATAGGAATTGGACGGGCATGCGCCTGCATGCCACCACTTGTGAAGCTGGGCACAGCAGAAACCTCGCTATCTACAACCAAAGGGTAGTCGACTAGGATGTAGTAATCTTGGAAAGTTCCTGTCTGGGTCTTGCTTGCTCAAGTTAACTGTCGTGATCGGGAGAAAATCAGAGATGTTAGCCGCTCATGTAGCCATCGACCACAGACAACAGGGACAGAACGAATCGAATGCTGCAATTGCTGCCAGCAGGACGCTCGTTGAGCATTCTGGGACAGAAAAACTACGGAGCATAGGTATTCAGCAAGCCATATCTTCGATCCGCGAAGCCCGAGTCTTTCACCTCCCGCTGACGGAGCAGTGGCGTCTCCTGCCTGGAACCGTCGTCGCGATCACAAATGGCATCCGAACAATTGCCCTGGTTCTGGCCCAGATCATGCATGAGCTAATGGATGGTCCCATTGACGGACCGACATGTGCTACACCTCAAATAGAGCACGGCTGCCATCTCAACCTGGATTTGACCAAGATCGTCATCTTGTAATACACGCATACGCGATCTTGTTGGAGCGACTTGCAACCCACAAAATGGCTTCGGCGTAGAAGGGAGGTCTTCCGGCTTGTCTTTATTTTTGAGGGCTAGCTCGGCTGGCGTTCATCTATAAAGGACACAGCGTCACTTGACGTCCTGGCGGAGCACTGCCTAAATAGGCCAACCCCCAACAACGGCATTAACACTGCCGCATTGCGTCCCGGTACGAATTCTAAGCGGGTTCGGTTGTGGCGGAAAGGCAATTTAGACGACAATGTATCTGGATATATTGCCTGCTTCCTTGGAAAGTCTGGGGTTTCCCCGCCACAAGTCAGATTGCCGATGCGCTGCAAGCCAGCCGCGTCGGCATAGCAGCCATTCGTGCATCATTTGTCAAGTCCAGTGTTCAGAGGCGAGAGTGGGAGGTCTTGGGAGGCTTGGCCAATATCGAAGCCGTTTCTTGAGTTGTTCGGGATTGAGGTCCTCGGTGCGTTATTCGGCGTGTTAAGGAGAAGTGATGGGGGGGCCATGACGACTGGCCTGCCACTCACCCCTGGCATTGTTGTATGTCAAGACGTATAAGTATAAGACGTACCCGCTGGAACTGCCTTTGTCCTCTTCATCCAGGGCTAGGTCGTCTCAAGCAAGCCAAGCATCGCCAGCATTGCAAAAGCCATGAAGCTCTCCTTCGCCTCCATCCTGGCGTACAGCCTGGCCGCTGAGGCACACTGCATCTTCCAGGTGAGACGAGTACCGACACCGCGTTTTCGATAAACTCAGCTAACCGTCGACCCACAGAGGGTCTCCATCAATGGCAAAGATTCTGGCTCCCTAACCGGCATCCGGGCGCCCAACAACAACAACCCGGTCCAGGACGTCAACAGCAACAACATGATCTGCGGTGCCCCGGGCTCAACCTCGCAGACGGTCCTCAGCGTCGCGCCCGGCGACCGCATTGGCGCCTGGTGGCAGCACGTCATCGGGGGTGCCCAGTTCTCCGGCGACCCAGACAACCCCATCGCCAAGTCGCACAAGGGCCCCGTCATGGCGTACCTGGCCAAGGTCGACAACGCGGCGTCCGCCAGCACCAACAGCGGCCTCAAGTGGTTCAAGATATGGGAGGACAGCTTCGACACCTCGAGCCGCAAGTGGGGGGTCGACAACATGATCTCCAACAACGGGTGGACGTACTTCAACTTCCCCAAGTGCATCGCCCCGGGCCAGTATCTCCTGCGCATGGAGACGCTCGCCCTGCACTCGGCCAAGACCCAGGGTGCAGCGCAGTTCTACCAGTCGTGCGCGCAAATCAACGTCTCGGGATCGGGGTCGTTCACGCCTGGTTCGACTGTCAGCTTCCCTGGGGCGTACAAAGCGAATGATCCGAGCATTCTGATCAACATCTATGGTCCTACTGGCAGTCCGGATAATGGCGGCAAGCCGTATACCGCTCCTGGACCGGCACCAATCACCTGCTAGGTCAGAGGCCGTGAGGTCGGACGGGCCTGAGGTTGTGGTTATGAAGGACGAGCATGGCGCATTGGTCTTGTTTCCTTCACGCATTCATTTGGTCGGCCGCTGCTTCTGGACATGTCCCGATCCTGGCTTCGAGACTGTCGACGCGGCCGGATTCGAGTAGTGTTGTCGGTCGAGTCTCGCCAGCAAGCCGGAAACGGCATCCTTGACCTTGAGGACTGTCTCAAGCTGGTGGGCACCACCAGACGTTAAGGGACGGCGTTAAAATGCTTAGCATTGCGGGTGCATGGGAGCGGTGGGCTGCTGTGGTATGCATGCAAGCACTTATAGTTGGCTCCACCAGCTGGGATAGCTCGGCTTGCGTGCAGGGCGTGTTAGAGTATAACTACCCACTTTACCAACGAAATATCTACTGTGGTAAACAGAAGATTTGTTGTGGTGACAAGAAGCGTCAAGACGCGCACTTGAACACATATTGGTGGCATGACAAACAAAGACATCAAGCTGCCCGAAGGCGGTGACCGTGTTGCAGAGGAGGTTTACTATTACTGAACATCTCACTGGCCGGTAAGACTCGGTCTTTGCCGATGGTTGCGGAACCGCCGGACGTTGTGTTTGGCCGTGGGCGGTCGGAAATGACGTTGCGGACCTACTCGGGCTACCACGGGATCAGAATTTTGTCAACTCTGGCGAAATGTCGGCCTTGGAGTCGCTGACAGCATATTGGGGCACGGGCCACAAGGCCGTGGCCGTAACGGAAGCGGCGGGCGCCAGTTCTGTGATAGGGAAAAAGCACGGGCCCGCGCCCCGCTTCTTTCCTTCCCGCGAGCAGCGAGCATCATCGTTCGCAATTCGCAAGCATTGTCACTCTCAAAACAAAACAACGCACCGATCCACCTTACTTTGCTCTCGACCACAATATTGCGACCGTCTCCGGCAACTCAGGGAATTGCGATTGAAAGCATCCAGGCGGATATCAAACTGCAGCTGAAGCAAAGGTAAGCTCCCTTTCAATTTATCTGAGTGAACCGTCGTCAACAACCGAATCGTTGCGAGCCAATGGAATGGTCTGATTTGAGAATCCTTATGGCCATGATGATGTCGCTATCGGCAATGTTCGCAGTCCCCAAGCTCAAGTGAGCCTACCGTAGACTAGCAAAAAAGGTCGAAAGCCAAGCCGAAATTCGCGCAACTGGGCCGCCACCCCTGCCGCTGTCCCGGTCAAGCTTTTCGCGCTGGGGTTATCTCTGGACTGCAAAAAGCTACCTTTGCCCAGGGGCCTTACTCAGTAACTCCACATCGCTCTGCCGGCCGTATTTTGTTTGTTAATTCCCACCTTGCCCACCCGCTCTCGTCCTCACAGACCTCTCCTTCTCTTCTTTTCTCTCCCGTCTCCCGATCCTTCACGCGTCCATCTCGAAGCCTCCAAGCTGGTCAATTGGTTCTCGGTCCCGGCCTTGCTCTACCTAATAATCTCCTCTCTTCGACTCCCTTGTGTTGTTCGCCAATACCACCGCTGAACCTTTTTCTTGGAGCTCCTGCATAACCCGCGCGCAACCCGTTTCCGAAGCTCACATCACCTTTCCCAAGCTTTATTTCAAGCTCTTTAAAAAGGTAATTTCATGCTTCACCATGTTCGCCATCCAATTGCCGGATTATTACTACTCGGATCGAGAGCGCATGTCGTCTTTTGCGCCTTGCCAGCTCGTGAATCTTAACCTACTCTTCGGTCTCATGTTGCAATCGCGCGAATATGACGAGTGCCAAGGTTGCGGCTCAATGGGCAGAAAGGCAACATCAGCAGTCAGGCCACCGAGTCCAAATGCTTCTAAAGCAGCACACAACCGACCAGAGCGATGAAAAGACCGATGGCAAAGTTGCTGTCGTCTCCGGGAACTCGTTACTGGATTGGAAACTTCAATCGGGCACTTGCGTTGATGGGATCTAGCATCGACTAACTGAACTCACAGACACATAATCTACAATGCCTGCCATCAACTCCGCCATCGTCGCTCGCGACACCCTCTCCCATATCGCCAAGCGCAGCAACTGGGCTGGCCGTGAGGCTGGTGTCGTTGTCGTGTTCTGCATTGTATTCGTCGTCGCCGTCGGTCTGATTGGTCTCTTCATCCACAAGAGGCTGGCAGCACGGAAGGCCGCCAAGGTCGAGCACTAAGTCGGTCAGCTTAGGGCAGGGGTTGGCGGGTTGAGATCCCACGAGGTGAATCAACCTGTAGTAGGAGGACCGGGCGGTTGATCTTGCGGATCCAGGCGTCGAAGGACGAGGATCCGCAGAGCTAATGGACCGAGGAGTTTCTATACCACATCAAGGAGCAAAGTGATGGGATGGAGGAGGGTGTTTCTTGGGGCGGATCATTTTTAAAACTGGGGCGGTCGGATACGCAACCATCTTCGGCGACAAGTCTACCTCATCCTCATGGTGCCGGCACTTCTCTCTACCGACAACCACGACACGACACACTCGTCCCCCTGTATCCGTCGTCGATTCGATATCTGACTTGAGGCATGGGGGAGGGAATTCATACTACACCGCCACGAGTAGTCTTCGGAACATTACCGGGATATCTCGCGTGCTTCTGTTGGATGGATATCTCGTCGTCTCCTGCACGGATGAGACGCTCAAGATGTGTGGGTGAGATGATTATTGTACGGCGATCCGGCGACATGCTACTGTACATACCTTTTTTCCTAATATTACTGTTTTGATACCTGTTTAAGCCGTCGTCTGGCAGAATCTTGCCTGTTGCGTTGTCTCGATTACGGATCGTTATCTGCTTGCCCCTCGCCCTGAGCAGACGGAGACTCAGCTTTATCCTGAAGATTCACCTCTGTACATGACCACTGTTTGGTGTTCGTGGTTGCTGACGTCTACAAGCAGCAAGGAGACCGCATTAGAGGTAGATATGGTTGATTTGCAAGACATTTCTTCAAAATATTTGCTGTCAAGTTGAGCCATTGCAAACGATCAACCGGCTTGAGCCACTGGTTGCACATTGATTCCCAGGATATGCTTTCGCCCACTTCTACATGGGAACCAGAACCATATTCATCTACGCCAGTCTCTCACAGCCTTCCTATTCCACACTGGGTATCCAACTGCTCTGCTTCGGCCTGGCCTGTTCTCCGTTGATCTCGCCTCCATCAGCTCGCATCCGCTTCTCCTATCATAGCCCCCCGGTTCACTCTATCCTCTCCAGGTGAATCAGTCCCTGCGCCGGCTACATCACTGTCAGCATTTGCCCACCACATAGGCGCCCAAATCTCACTTACCGGCACAAACTGTCTAAGCCTAACCCCGGCCTCCCGGAATACCGCCGCCGTCTCCCCATCCATACTATAGCCCTGGCTATACACCACCTCGCCAATCCCAACCTGGCAAATCTTGATACTACACGTCAAGCAAGGGCACGTATCGCAGTACAGCGTCGCCCCCTCCCTGATCCTCTCCCTGCCGGCCTCGAGCAGCGCGTTCTCCTCGGCGTGGATGCAAAGGCACGTCGCGAGCCCGTGGCCGCTGCCCAGGCCGTCGTTGCACCGGCCGCAGCCGCCCTCGCCGCAGTTCCGGAGCCCCCGGGGCGTCCCGTTGTAGCCCGTGCTGACGACGCGCCGCTCGCGGACGAGGACGCAGCCGACGCGGCGCTTCATGCAGTTGGAGCGGCGGGCGGCCAGGGAGGCGAGGGCCATGAAGTAGGTGTCCCAGCCGGGCCGGAGGCGGTCCGGGTTGACGAGGTCGAGGTGGGAGAGGGTCGCGTAGAGGTGGGCGAGGCTGGAGGAGGTGTTGAGCAGGCGCACCGAGGCGCGGGACATGAGGGAGAGGTGACCGTCGGTCGGGGAATAGAGGTGGGCGTCGCAGCGGGCGGAGAAGTCGGCCAGGGTGGTTGGGGGCTTGCTGGAGTTCCCCTGGTTCTTGGCGAGGAAGCGGGCGTGCCGGACGCTGAGGGGGGCGTCGGTCGAGATGAGGAGGAAGAAGGGCCGGCGGGAGTAGAGGTCTAGGACGGCTTCCGTGGGCAGGTCGGTTGTGACGTAGCGCTCTTGCCAGTTCTTGGTTACGAAGTCTAGGAGAGCGTCCGGGGTGGAGAAGGGGATGAGTTTGTCTTTGCTGATTCTTGGAGGTCGGGGTGTGGCAGGGTCGGTGAGGGAGAGGTGCTGGATGCGGGTGAGAGTCCCGTCCTCATCGGCCGAGGAATGAGAGGTGCCGTTGGTGGTGCCACTTTGCTCTGTCTGGCTTGGCTGTGTGTAGACGAACTTGAAGCCGTGGTGGTCGATGAGGTACTGAGCCACTGTGCTCCGGCCGGAGCAGATGCCTGAAGTCTGTTAGTGAATGAGTTGGGCGAATGAGGATGAAGCCTCTGTGAGGTGAGTTCTTACTCCCGCATATGCCAATGAACATGGTGTTGCAAAGTCTGGGGGTCTATATCATATATTCTCGTGAGACATATAATGCTTGTCGACCCCTTTGACTCAAACGAGAAAGATTTCTTATTCATTCGCCTTCAAAAGAGAGCGACGCGTCTAAATCACTTAACGCGACCCCTTGTCGCTCCTTATCCATGACCGGAGTTTAGCCGTTATCGATGATGTTAGCGGCTGTTACCACCTTTCAGCCAAAGTGCGGGGTGCCTGGAGCTGGAAGGCGGGGAGCCCGTCCTCGCAGTAACAGGCCCGGATGTCATCGGTCATGCTGCTCACCTGAGGCCTGGCTGAGAATCCTCATGACTCTTCGTCCCTGCCTCGTTAACAGCAGATGAACAGGGCTGGAGGGTGATGACGCAGACCAGCTGACCCGGAAAGCGCGCCTTCTTCTTCGAAGGATCCCATAGCCTCGGGCAGTTCAACACGTCATCCCAAGCAGTATCTGTTACCCTCGTCAACAACTTCACCCGAACCTCCAAGTCTAAGGTAGAGTTAGGATAGCCTTTTGTCGCTTAAAGACGACTTGGTTCCTCTGGGGGCAACTTCCTGTTTGCAGGCCACTGAGACTCAACCTCAAGTTCCATTCGAAACCCAGCAACAACTACGAGCATTACATCGCAACAGAACCTTTTAGTCAGCCTTACATGTTGCCGATTATAAAGCCATCGGTTCCAAAGACTCAAGCATCTAGAAAAGGAGCAGCATCTGGCCACTCGCCGCCAAGCGACACTTCCAAGATGGCGGACCACATGGATCTCAAGTTTGCGACGTTCACGTCTGAGATCGAGCTGCCGTTTTATTCGAACCTATTCTCGTCCAAACTCGAGCACGACAAACTCGACGATTCTATGAGACCCGTCTTGGGGCTGTACGAGCCGAGAGTGGGCGTTGATCCGGCGTCGAGCACAAAGATGCAGATCCGGGGAAATGCTTTGACCTACAGCACGTGAGTAGAATGCTCATGCCAGACGTGTCGGAAGAATTTCAGTCTGACGTTTCATCAGCCCGCCGGTGGGAGTCTGCCGTGCTGAAGGCAAGATCAAGAACTACAACACCATCGAGGAGTTCAAGAAGGCGGACAAGAACAAGATGCTGCACAACGCGGCCAAAGCGGTAAGTACTGTACTGTTCACTGGGGCACTGTTCGATGCCGGCCTGAGCTGACGGTGCTCACAGATTTGGGATGGTATCAAAGATGGCTCGATCTTTTCCGTTCCATCTCTCTTATCATCCTTTATCATAGTATGCTATGCGGACCTGAAGAAGTACCGCTTCACGTACTGGTTTGGATTTCCAGCTCTGCACTCCGAACCGGCATGGAAGAGGACGGGCCCCATCATACACCTCGAGTCCAGCGAGAGCACCATGTTGGTCGAGACATATGGCACTTGGAGCTATTCCGTCGATAAGAGGCAGGTCGGCTTCTTCCTGGCCAAAAAGGTCCGAGGCGAGGACGGAGGTCACAAGTCACCCATAGACGATCCCGGCAGTGATATAGGCTACAGCTGGAAGATCGGCCAGCTCGGCGATTTCGAGACCGGTTTCTTCAACGGTGTCGACGAGGAGGACCAGTATATCGGCTTTGTCGACCCGTCGAACTACCCCGACTATCCGTCATGGCCATTACGGAACCTTCTAGTCCTGATCCGGCAACGATTCCACCTCAAGAAGGCGCAGATACTCTGCTACAGAGATGTGCAAGCGAGGAGACACGAGGCTCGCAGTGTGATAATGCGCCTCGCTATGGACGAGGCGGCGGAGACGGAGACGTCGGTTATGCCCAAGGTGACGGGCTGGGAACGACTCACAACTGGCGAGCTCCGACCGAGAGTCAACAACCTGGCCGAGTACATGGACCCTGCACGCCTGGCTGATCAAGCAGTCGATCTCAACCTGAAGCTTATGAAGTGGAGGATATCGCCAAATCTGGACCTGGACACGATCAAGAACACCAAGTGCCTGCTTCTCGGGGCCGGGACACTCGGCAGCTACGTGTCGAGGAACCTTATGGGCTGGGGCGTCCGAAAGATCACGTTCGTTGACTACGGTGCCGTCTCGTTCTCTAACCCCGTCAGGCAGCCGCTCTTCGAGTTTGAGGACTGCCTTAGCGGAGGCAAGCCCAAGGCTCTACGAGCAGCAGAGGCCCTAAAGGAGATCTATCCGGGCGTCGAAGCCGAGGGCCACGTCATATCCGTGCCCATGCTCGGCCACCCGATGACAAACGAAGAAAGAACCAAGCACGACTTCAAGAAGCTGAAGGAGCTGATAGACGAGCACGATGCCATATTCCTGCTCATGGACTCGAGGGAGTCTAGGTGGCTGCCCACCGTGATGGGCAAAGCGACGGGGAAGATCGTCATGAATGCCGCTCTCGGCTTCGACACGTACGTGGTGATGCGGCACGGTGCCATACCAGAGGATGGATCCGAGGACACCCTGGGCTGCTACTTCTGCAACGACGTGGTAGTAGCCGCAGATGTAGGGCGCCCTCCTCCCAATGCCAACCCCCCCTTTCCCTTTCAGACCCCGCTAACACTCTCTCGCGCACAGTCAATGAAAGACCAGACCCTCGACCAGCAGTGCACCGTCACCCGCCCCGGCGTAGCAGCCATCGCCTCGGCCCTCCTCGTGGAACTCCTCGCCTCCATCCTCCAGCACCCGAAGAAACACCACGCCCCCTCGCCCGTCCGCAACCCGTCGCCGGACACCTCATCGGCCCCGTCGTACGAGCGCGACCCGCCCGACCACGCGCTGGGCATCGTGCCCCACCAGGTCCGCGGCTTCCTCCACGCCTTCCAGAACATGGTCGTTTCCGGCCGGTCGTACCCGCAGTGCAGCGCGTGCAGCAAGGCGATCCTGGACGCGTACAGGAACGCCGGGTGGGCGTTTGTCAAGGAGGCGTTGGAGAACAGGGATTACGTCGCCGAGGTGTCCGGGCTGGCGGAGGTGCAGAGGCGGGCCGAGGCCATGGCTGCTGAGGTCGAGTGGAGCGAGGAGGAGGAGGGAGAAGGAGAGGAAGAGGGGGATGGGGTGTTGCTTGATGCTGCGGATGATTAGTATTTGACCGGTAGCAGGGATATTCTTAACCCCAATGGTGGTGGTGTTGGTAGGCCGTGTAAGGTTATGGGTGGAAGGAGGGTTCCTTTTCTGGGCGGGTTACTTTAGACATCGGCTTGATGGAGGCTCGCTGCAAAGGAGGGTACATTGCCTCTGGGTCATTGGGCAGTTGCTGGATGGCGTTTTGGCTTATTGGTGGACGTTTGACGGCCACGTAGCGGAGGGCTGTGCGTTACTTTGCGTGCGGTGTGTTGAAGCGGATGATTCCCTATCTTATACTTGTGTCATTGCCGGCTCAACAAAACTTCTGGATGATAGGAATACATGGCTTGCAAGGAGATAGATGAGATGGAAGGTCCAAGCCTGACAGTTGGCGAATATGCTCTCATAGCTCGCGACCGGCTCTCACATGCACAACAATGTCTATG
>Ga0209127_100373_pt1 | contig 15505 bp, 13 predicted proteins | sample LakSupMetagenome_FD_187469 | JGI IMG/M metagenome (GOLD analysis project Ga0209127, IMG submission 187469) | Freshwater microbial communities from Lake Superior, Canada - Sta WM archaea (SPAdes) (version 2) | ecosystem: Environmental > Aquatic > Freshwater > Lake | place: Lake Superior, Canada...
GACCGCAAGTACGAGCACGAGCACGAGCATGAGCACAAATGCTGCTGCTGGTTCGGCACCGACCGGGGTGGTCGCTGGTGTTGTTGGGCTGGTCGGGCTGCTTGCTGTTGTTTAGGCTGGGCGGCTCGTGGTAGCAGATGGTATGGGCGCGGTGGCGTCTGGATTGTGGTATCTGGTCCACTATGTCTCCCGGTAGATGGCGATGGCGATGGCAGATGGACATTCTGAGAGGATGACGGGGCGGCTGGATGGCTGTCTCCATGCTTTACAGACCTACGTTTTACTTGCAGTGATACCAAGCATCATGAATTAATACTTTGTCTTTATCTGTATTTTTGTGTGTTGTTCTAATCATACATTTACAAGCCGCAACTAATCCAGTTTTTGTCTTTCCGAGGGCAGGCGAGAAACGAACCAGGGAGGAGAGGGAAGGGTTGTTCTAAGGTGAGAGAGACACCGACCGACGAGCACGCAACATCGTCCCTAGGTTCTGAGCAAGGTACCTGGAAATCTAATGATGGAAAAACCCCCATGACCGGTTGCAAGAGAAAATAAACCCAGCAGACAAAAACAGCCCCTCTTGCACCCTCCCCTTTCCCGTGCGAATGCAGTGAAAACTTTTCTCGACGAGAATTCCCGGCGGCCGTCTCGGAAATGCAAGGAGTGTCGCCTTTGATGAGTTTGGAGAATCGAAGTTCGCAGTAAAGGACTTTTCCAGTTGGGTCGCAAAGGTCGCAAAAGTCGCGTGAACGTTGCAGTCGGCTAGCGATCAAGAACTGAAGTGGGAATCGCTTCGGATGGGGTAAAGCATGGTGTGGTTCAGTCGTCCCCTGATTGCTAAGACCGCTGTTCGACAGAAGGAAACTTAATATGAACATTCAACGCACTGCCAGAATCCTATCGTCCGGACTGATGACGACAGATGTGAGCCGAGATGACGTTTTCCCCAAAAAAGAATTAGACTGACCCTCCTGGACAGTAGCCGCTAAGCAGTTGAGTGAAGAATTCCGATGGTCCGTTGCCTTTTTATCGTACTGAGGCGGCGGACTGATAATTGCTGTTGACTGGGTACAACTGTCGGAGTTGAGATCCAGCAGAGTGCGGACCTTAGAGGGAACGGGTCTGATGACCGGGACGCGACAAGGAGGGTCAAGGTCCCGAGTCCGTCCAATAGCATGGTGTAAATGACAAGCTGGGTGCCGTCCAGCTGCCATCTCGTAACACTTCATCGCAGACTGAAAGGTCGGGTCGACGTCATGAGCCATGTAGAACCGCCGGGAGGCAGCACAGGGATAACGATAATTGGCCGATTGACGGCACAATCCAAGATGTCGAGAGCCAGATCCAGATCCGACCATGTTCCGAATGTCTCACCGGAAACTTGGTGTTCAAAACTTCAAAGACGCAGCCGGCTGCTGCTTCCATCCACCCACCGTGTGGGCATGTCCCGCGGGCATCCCTAAGCCCCAGGGAACGAGCTTGAGGGAGACGCGGCTGGATTGGACACCTCACCAGCACTCGAATCCATGTGGTACGGTTTCGTTCACAGTACACAAGCACGCCCAACCCCATCAAAATGCCACCGCATGCGACAACTCCAAGCAACTCCGGGAAATGCGGTAAGGATGACAATCTCAGATGCGCGGCTCGCCGTTGGCGTGGTAGGTAGGGTCCATCATGAGGGCACTGTGGTGATGAAGGTTGATGATCTCAGGGACTGGTCGGTCATTGCCCCAGGGCTTCTGCTTGTCGCCGTGCAGCAGCTCGTGGTAGTACTGGAGCAAGCACTTCAGGCCGAACCGGGCGGGCACCTCCTTCCCGGCGTCCTCAATCGCACAGCTCCGGAACTCTTCGTACATCTTGGGGTTGAACTTGTTCAAGAGGAAGTGGGCCCAGAACGCGTACAGAGTCTTCATATCGCGGGCAGTCTCCCCGGCCTTGACGGCATGACGCTCGTCAAGGGCCTTCTTGCGCAGATCGACGTAACGTTGCCGGCTCTCTTGGCCGCCCGAGTTGGCGCGCTTGTGACCCTCTGCCCAGACAATGTTCTCCACCCCACCGCTCGGGGACTGGACCTCGGCCGTGTTGCTGCGAGAAGCAAATCAGTACTAGGAACTAGGTGCATGATTGATGAACTGGTACTAACCTGTGGACATGCGGAGAGCCACCGTTCGTCTGAGCATGTTCAGATGCACTGCCGGTTCCGTTCACAACGGCAGCCTCAGCATGGCCGGCAGAGGTGGAGCATGACTCCTTCTTCTCCACGACGATCATCAGGCTGTCAACCTGCTCATCCGAGAACGTCGTTGCCCCTTCCAGCGTGAACGGCACCTGCTGTAGGCTGGGGGAGAACTCGGGGACGGTGGCAGAGAGCTGAGTCTCGGGAGCGTAATGATGGCCGTTCATGTCACCACCATTCATGCCCGCGTCGTAGTGAGCGCCATTCAAGTAGGGTTGCTGGTACATCTGCTCCTCGGTCGGGAAAGTACCGGGGTACATGGTCGGCGAGGTGGCATGGTACCCCACGGGAAGCATCGGCGCAGCAGCATACGCTGGTCTGCTGTGCCTCGACCGGACGTAGAAAGACATCGGGCCTTCATTCCTTGCCTCCTCTTCGCGATCCTCGACGGGAAGCACGAAGCGGTCCCACAAGTCGCGAAGGCGAAGGCGCTCTCGGCTATCCTCGCCAATAACATAATCCATCTTGTCAGAGACCTCGCACGCTATCCTGATGTGCTCGGCGTCGGGCGCGAGCGTCTTGACGCGCTGGAAACCAGCAATCAGATCAAACGGCACGAAGCCCTGCGAGTCCATATGCTTACGAAGGAAGACATCCTTGCACAGATTGTCAACCGACAGATAGTACTCGATCTGAGCCGTCAGCAACGGGATCACGCTGGGGTCGTGGACGGCGGGTAGCTGCATAGGCGGGTACGTGGCGTACTGGGGCATCTGGAAGTCGTAGGGAGCGTTGGCAGAAGCCATCCTTCCGGGACCAGCGCCGTTGGACTTGACCCAGCTCGATGCCCCCGAGCCTCCGCGACCACTGCCGCGTCCTCCGCCGCGGCCAGAGCCGGCACCGTAAGCATTGCCGAAAGCACTCTGGTGGGCAGGAGGGCTGTATGGTCCATTCTGTCGGCCTGGAAGGGGATGAACAGGATATTGACCATTGACCGAGTACGGACTCTGTTGATGTCCGCCGATCGATGCGTTGTGACCGCCACGGCCACGATACCCTCCTCGCCCACGTCCTTGACCCTCGGCGCGGTCGCGAGCAGCAAAACCATGCTCCTTAGGCGTCGGAATACCTGCCTCTTTGTGACCCTCGAATCCCTTGAATCCAGCCTCACGGCGTTGATCTGAGAAACTGCGAGAAGCCGACTGCGACTGCTGCTCGGAGCTTGCGTGGCCAATATCCGAGCGGCCAACGCGCCCATTCTCGGCCTTGCCAGGTCCGGACTGCTTCGTTTCCTCGTGGTTAGCAAACAAAGTCTTGCGGAATAACGCGTCTCGGCACTTTTTGTTGAGGGTTCGACTTACGGATTGGCTCTCGGAAGCCAGCTCGCGCCTGATGTCACTAGCAGCCGGGGCCGACGGCTTGCGGCCATCTCTGGTAAAACTGGCATCAATAGATGCGCGCTTAGACGCACTGGGAGGTAGCGAGTTGGCGCGGGTGCCGCCGCTGCCGTCTCGTGGACGTCCCTCCTTAGCAGGAGCCGCGTTGGCCGTGCTTTGCGCCTTGTCGCTAGTGGACTCTGTCGCCGGCGCAGCATTCGAGTGGGCAGCGTTGCTGTGCGCTCCCCTCGTCGTTCCCGTCTCACGTCCACCCCGAGCGCCACCACGCGGCTTGGAGCTCCGTTGCGGCATGGGCGTTTGGAAGTTGACCGTCGGCACATACGGAATTGCGACCCATTCCTTCTTTGAGCGCTTCGAGGGACCTGCCTCAGACTCCTGGGCCTCCTTCTCAACGCGCTCGGTCTTCTCTTGCGGCTTCTTCTTCTCGTCCGCTGCGACAGCAGACTTGACATCGGGCCATAATGTTGCATCGGCAACAGAAGGGAGTGCTTCGGCGCCCGACTTCTCGTCCTTCTCGTGCACACGACTCCCTCGTGGACCACTTCGCCGGGGTAGCTGGTCGGCAATCCGTGAGAAATCAACAGACTTCCTCGGTTGAGGCTTCTCTCCGCTTGTGCCGTTTAGGGCTCCTGCTGTGGCGTCAACCTCTTCTGTTGTGGTGCGCTTCTTCGAATCGTCAACCGGGCCGGTCTGTGTCGATGTTGCACTCTGGGAGCTTGCCGCAGGGGCCGAGGGGGTCTTGGCGGCCTGTGCCTCTCTCCGCTTATGCCAGATATTCACCGAGGGAATGGGGGCCTCCGACAGGATGACCGGCTTCTGAGGTTCCTTCTCCTCCTTGTCCGCTTGGGCCTTGTCTGCGTCTCCCTCTTTCTCATGATTCCTGCCCTTCTTGCCTTTCCGTCCTTTTCGTGCCTCGCCATCATTCGAGCGTGATATCCGACTCGACGAACGGTGGGTCTTCTCCTCGTTCGTAGCCTGCGTGCTGTCGGCCGGTGCTGACTCTCTACTGCCAACAGTATTCGAGGCACTATCGCTGACCGAACGCGACGCAACCACGCCTTCCCTCGCAGAGACCTCAGACTCCTTGTTTTGGACGGCAGACTCGTCTTCGGCCTTGGGTTTCTTTGCGGACTCGTGAGCCTCGAAGTCGCCGGAAGTCGTAGACAGAACAGTCGCAGCAGTCGAGGCTGTCGTGGCATCGTCTTTCCCTTGCGAACTGACAGAGGGTGGCGCTGGACTCGTCGTCGGTTGGGGAGCCTGCTGAGCAGCGGCCTGGCCTTTCGCGGCTTGCGCGTACGAAAAAGGCGTCTGAGACATTTCTGAGCTCGGTGTCGATGTCGACGTAGCCATGGATAGAAGTAGTTCTAGAAGGCTTCGTGACAACCCAGTTCAGGCTGTCGCGTACCTAGTGTAGTATCGGCGGAGCGTTGCTTCCTCCACCTACGCGCCGAGAGGTTGAAGCAAACGCTTCACCAGTCGGGTCTGTCCGGAGAGGTAAGGAACACCTCTCCGCACTATAAGACGCAGGGTGCGCTGGCGGGTCGGGTGGTGAGACTGACTTTGACTGTCGCAGAAGTCAATGCTCTGTTGGGAGTGTACACCAAAGGATGTCCTATCTCGAGGTCGTTGAGGGTTGGTGAAGGAGTCTGGGGGGGATGGTAGCAGTCGAAATGATTGTTCGTTCGAGGTGTTGCCGGTCGACGAGGCAGCAGCAGGTGAGTGAAAATTAATGCTCAATGCGGAACTGCAGTCGGAGAAAAATGGCCCCAAAAGCACCGTGTGTCTTGTTGGAGGGGTCGGATCACGAGCAGGACGTGGACGGACTAGCAAACGCTTCCGCAACAGTGTCCGACAGGCTGATGGACAGGTAGGCAACTGGAAGGAGAACTAAGAGTTCAGGTTCTTCTGCAGTGGTGCCAAACCGATTCGTTCAGGATCTCGTGGCGGAAGGAACGAGGGAGGAGCGGTAGGGCACGAGTGGTGACGGGCACACCCAGTTGCTGCGTTTTAAGAATCCGAGGGTAAAAAGGTAGACAAACCAAGTCGGAGAGGTCAGGGTCAGAGGTCAGGGTCGGCCTGAAGGGAATCAATCCTTGACAGTTTTGTTGTGATTCTGCAGTCCAACGCGCCACACACAGTCACTCGGCACTCAGGCTCAAAGAGCAAGACAACGAGGCCAGAGCAACGACCGTTCCCGATTCAACAGCTTTCAAGTCGGATCCTCGGCCCAGGCTCGACGCACCGTTTTCGGGGGACAAGGAAGTCACTCGAAGGTCGTCCAACTGGCTGAAAGGACCCTAGAGGGATTCCGAGTACACCGACTGCTGGAATAACGCGCAGAGTCGAAGAATGATATTAGGGAAGGAAAGATATCATCACCCGAACAAGGTGAAGAGATTTGAGTGTGTGTGTGTGTGTGTGTGGAATAAAACTTTTTTCGGCCGGGTAGTAAAAGGTTCCTCTATTTTTTGAACCCCTCTCAGTGAAGGCGGTGGAGATCAAGTCGGTTTCCTACACTAAGCCGCTAAAAGGTGTTCAGAGTGTTGGAATAGAGTCAGTGGATTTCTCTTAGGGCCCTCGGGCTCGCTAAAACGCTCATCTTCAGCACATGATACCAGTGATTGTCCCTTACCGTGAACTCCGGCTAGCAGTCCAACAGTGTGGAGTTTCAGTCGGGCGGATGTATGTCGGCAAAGGGCCAATCCTCTTGTCGCGATTATCTCCCGGGTTCTCTTCACTCGACGACAGTTCAAGTTTGTCTGGGTGTTCGATACAACCTAACCGTGACTCCCGAGCTGTTTGTTGTTACGAACATAGTACGTATTAGCTTTGCGACTAGGGAAAGAGTCACTGACATGACACGCCGGGGTTGGCAAAGATACCCATCATCGGAATTCTGACTGCGTTGAGCAACTAAGGTACCATCGTATTCTGGAGCCATGAACCTTGTGCCTTGCTGGTTTTTGCTGTTCGCAGGAATTACAGCCGTCGAACCGCATAAAGGTAGTATCTATTTCCCTGCACAATTTCGCCTCTTCAGCAGCGAACTTTACTATCACAGTGTCTGTATCTATGGTTTCCATTACCCATCTCCGAAGATGTACGACACAATGCAATTTCAGATCTGAATCTCTCCCAGGTTCCCATGTCTTGGCGATGGAAAGCATCAGCCCACACCTCGATTCAGCTTAGCTTCCAGAGAGCTCCCAGGTTGCATTTATCTAGGACTTACCCGAATTCCCATCATCCGGCCGTCTGTCCGGGTCAGTCGAGAGCCCAGCACGTCCAGATGTCAACACCCTGTTGTTGCCACGACCGAGCTCCGATTAAACAACCAGAACCCTGGCGGGGGATTTGTCGCCAACAGAAAGAAACTAAGACGCTCCATCCTTCGCGGCACATCTGCGCGTCTCGATTGGCCTCTCCCCGGGGATGTGATGCAGCGGAACGGGAGCGGGGAAACGGGGACTAGTATCTACCACCTAAGGTACCTTATTCTCCATCTTTTAGTTTGAACCGTTCTGCAGGACCCTGTATGGCGAGAACCCAAGCAGCAAACCATAGGTGAGGATGTCTTGCTGACAAGCCAAAGGATCAAGGGGGAACCACCTAGCTTGCGGCGTGCTTACGGTTGCTCCTGCTGGTGTCACCATCCTCCAACATCCAACTGTCAAGGAAGACCAAACATCGGAAGTCGGTCATGACACTTGTCCACACCGAGGAGCCTCGTCTTGTCGTAAAGAGACGTTGATACGACCTTTCAATGGCGGGGTTTCGCTTCCTTGAAGAGTGCTACTCGGCTCTATAAATAAAGTCGTGAATATCCGGGTACGACATCAGTGGAAAACCGGTGCCGTCTATTGACCGAGCTGACGAGAGGTAAGATCTCGACGAAGCGCTACATTGGACTTCTGCCGCGAGGATACTCCCGTCCTCCTTAGCATTCTGGAAATCATCGAAATTACTCTACTCAGGGAAGTTAAGCCGACATGCATACCGGCTCCGAGCGGCTCAGCATACACTACCCCTCCAGTTCAGCTATTAGATGATGCTATCACTACAGGACACACTACGTACGAGATAAGGTAGCTTACCGTGATATCTTGGGTGCCCACAGTCCAAACCTATGAATACGCACAAACCATTTTGAACAAATGGTACACATAGGGCGATCCCGCGTGTCCTCGCAGTCTTGCAATGGCAAGCAAGCAGACTTTCACACCTATCCCCGACATGCAAGCAGCCGCATCGATCGACCACACCGATGGGAACCAGCAGATCCGGAACCATACTTGAGACGCACTTCACTCCACGGCTTAGGCTTGCCCCTGTGGTAAGAGAGCCGAACTCCGTGTACCATCGCCCTTGCAGGATCTGCCCTCCTCGAACTGTGCATACAAATAGTAGCTGTCGGCATGTTTCTTGGTGGTACTACTTGGTTGTAAGAGCCCCTGCCTTGAACATACAAAAAAAATCCTGCCGGAGGTTCTAGACTGCTGAGCACTGAGCTGCCGCGAGATTGGATATAATGAGACGGCAACTCTGCAACACCCTACGTGATGGCATGAAACATCTGCCAACCCCGGGACAAGAAAGACGGCACCTGTGCCGGACTGCCGAGCCGTCGCAAGCTCTCTGACGTCCCGTCTGCCGGCAAACAATGCCAATATGGGTTCGCACCCAAGCGATGTGTCTCGTAAGACGCCGGGACAGCCCGGCTCGGTGATCCCCTTCCATATCTTCCAGAATGAAGGACAGATGGTGATGCTATAGCGTGCGGCGTCGCCAGTATTCTTGCGGGGTATTTATTCGTGCGGCTCAAAAGCCCATAAAGCGGGACATTAAACGTATATTCTATGTGAAGTATGTGCAAGGTCACACCGAGACAAAACGAAACCCTTAGCTGAACCTTGTGTTTTCCCCGTTTTCGTTTGCCGATTTTGTCCAGCTCGGCGTGGTGAGAAACAGGGCGCCGTGGAGGTCAAGTCCAGGATCAACGCCGTCATATCCAGATACAGTGGCGTTGCCTATAGCCAGGTCTTGACACCGAGGATATACCAAGGCCACGGAGCCAGAGTCAGACCTGGCGAGCTTGCCACCGAGGCCGAACTCGATGTGCTGTTGCTTCACAAAAGCTGCCCCAGCCCCATCTTAACCAACGGACTTCCGATCCTCACACCTAGCCCGACACCCAGGCAGCGGCCCTGCGCGTGCCAAACGAGGCGGCGAGGCGCATACCGGTCGAGCCCATGGGGAAGTAGCTGACAAGGTACCAAGCAAGGGTTATGATCTGGATGATCGCGCAGGGTAGCGTGAGGAGGGTACTACGAAGCTGCGCGGGGGTTAGCAAGGAGAGCATCAAACACGGGAGTGCCTACACCGTCGGTGTGGGCTCGGTGTAGCAGGCGGCAATGCTTCTGACTCACCCCAATAGCGAAGTAGAGGGTCAACCCGATGGACCCAAAGTAGGCTGCGGTGAAAGGCAGCCTGGGACCCGAGGCGAGGTGCTGGACGTATGCCATGGGCCCCATCATGGCTGCGAAGGAGCAGAGGAAGAGGACAGATCCGAGTGTCCATCTGATGAGAGACATTGAGTCAGCCCGCGAGCTTTGTAATGCAGAGAGTTTCCGAACTTGAGCGTGGATAATGATGACGACACGGGAGTCGTTCGGAGTAACCCCCTAGGTCACCTTCAACGAGTCACCGGGCGACGAGAGACGCCGAATCCCGTCATGCGGCCCTGCCACAGATGCACCACGGGTACGTGCAGGACGCCAGTGTCTCCCGACGCAAGGGCAAGCATCATTCCTGCGACGACGCAAGGAACAGAACCTCCCAGGTGGTATAGGTGGGCGTGGCGCAGCACATCCAACATCGCAGAGGAATACGAATAAACAGAGGTTGAGAGGGCGCGCATGAAGGTGCGCACGCAAGGCAGGACGTAGGCAGGCACTCACAATATGACAAACTTGCGTGGCCTTGTGGCCAGAACCGGAAACAGGGCGAAGCAAATGACAAAGCAGGCGAGAGCGCCCAGGTTGCAAGCGCCGAAGATGAGCAATCGATCCCATCTACTCACTGTCCATCAAATAGCCACAGCGTTAGTCGACAGCACCAGACACAGACAGACGCCAGGGCACAGAGGGGCGTTCCATCGTAGGCGGAGTGGCTCGGCCAGAGATAGCCCAAGGGGGAGAGATAGGCGTTCATGTGCACTAGACTGAGACATATGTAGGAGCGGCACACGACCTGCATCGGCACCCGGATGCAGGGGACAGGAAATGAAGTCGGGCGCGAATGCAGTGACAGAGCGGGAAGAACTGCCAGGGCAGAAACGGGAAGGAGGCTCGAGTGCATGCATATTCCGGAGCAAGACAGGGAAGTTTGATTGACTCACAGACAAACCACCCTTCCTCCTCCTCTCGCCGACTGGGCGCCGGTAGTGGTGCGCCGGCGCCCTCGGTAGTTGGCAGGCGGACGTAGCCGCGATCGCCGAAGGGGTTCAGCGACTTGATCGACGAGAGAAGACCGCTCTGCTGACTTGTGTTGACCGGTATGTCGGCATCCCGCCGCGACCAGCCCAGCGAGTTCATGGACTCGCGGAACGATGCAGAAGCCATCTCCGACCGGTTGTCTGTGCTGTTCCAAAGTCCCCCTTTGACAGGATCTTGTTGACGAATATGAAGCGACGGGAATCTGTTCGAAGGATGCTCCGTCGATGGGGGGAAAACGTCGGCCTTGTCCGGGGATTTGGATATTGGGCAGCCCGGTGTGTCCAATGACCTCAAAGTGGAGCGCAGGGTTGTGAAGGTAAACAAGGCTGGGGTTGGCTTGTGATATATTCAGCGTTCGAAGGTGGTGTCGAGGTCCCCGCACACGCTGTTATTGGTTGTATTGGTCTAGGGGTGTGGCGCCAAGGTGTGCGAAAAGTGCATGCGCCGGAGGATATAGCACGGCTAAGTTGGAGCTAAAGCAGTTCTAACAGATCGCGTCAGCAGAAGTTGTTGTCTTGCATCCGGAGACTGTCGAGTCGCAGAATTGCTAGGCCATCAGGTGAGCAAGGTGTACTTACGATGTCCAGATAAGAGAAGCGAGTAGATGACGTCGCTGTCTCAATGTCAGAGACGGATGAGCCGCCCCTAATATCGTATCGATCTTCCTCCCCGTTCACCTCGTCGCTCGATTAAAGGATCGATGGCTTGCCGGGAACCTGTCTTGACCGCGCGTACTTCGGATACTGTGGCTACGGCCTACGATGGCTCGGATTGGATGGCGCGTGTTATGGGTTGGTGCTTGTCGCAAAGAGGGCTGCCTTGGAGAGTTGGAGCTTCCATTCTTCACCACCTCAAATCATCGGAGGAGGTCAACGTCAACGTCTCTGGCTGCGCTTGTCCACTTTGGGTTTACCGCAAAGGCGCGGCAGCCCCACATCAGCCGGGCCATGTGATTGGAATCGCGGAGGGGCTTGCAGGACCAGGATGAGATCTGTGCAGCACTAGTGTAGAGGACAATTTCAAGGACGCATGGACCACGGTCCTTATCCGCAGGTTTGCAGATCCCCGTATCAATGTCACCATCCTCGTCCTCCCTTTGCTTTTAACCCAAGGACTTTGTAGGCTAGATACTTGTCGATGGCGAGACACGCGGCATGCCTGTTCATGCAATGCGATGCGCGATGCTAGTCCGGCCCCCCAGATCGCTGCCGGGGTGTTTTTGTTCGAAAGCCGTGCTTGCCGAGAGCCTCACAGAGAAGGTAACTGGCCGGTCTGGTCATTTCTCCGTACGCACATACCATATCTGTCCAGCTGGTGCGCCTCTACCGTGTCTTAGTCGCATCCCTGATCAACAACCCTGGAACTGGGGGCGTGGGATGTCCGGGGCGCAGCAACAAGTGGAACATGGCATTCTTCACCTCGAGAGCCCAGAATGCCGTGTTGGGCCCCAGAATTGCCCTATCGCCTGTGACGACAGTTGCCTCCCGAAGGCAGCTCACCGAGGCCTCACCCTGGCAGCTGTCAAGGTGAGCCACCGCCTCCAAGGTCGGAGCCTGTTGCTATCGAAAGGCCCGTGACAAAGGGGCCGTAACCTTCCTGCGGTCCTTCCCGCTAACTCGCTCCCGTTTCTTTTGGAGCCAGGCTCTTCCCTGGTGTCTCAGGAATGCGACTGAGCTCCTCCTGCTCATGTCCTCTCGTCTTCCCGTATCGCTAGGTACTAGGTAAAAGGCCAGTCTCCATTAAGTGATGTACCCATGTCACGATCGTTTCGAGGGGGCGTCTTCATTAAGGTACCTTATCTTCCTGATCTTCTGGATACGAGGAGACTGTCTAGCATCCGGCTCGGTTCTGCTGCAGCCGACGCGGATACCTGCATTCCTGCGGTCGAGTCTGGTGGGCTGCTCGCCAGCGACCGGCTCATACTCGGAGAGCAGAAAGACGCGAGAAGCAGGTTTACGGCCATCCACGCTTGATGTCTCCCGCAAGTGTGGATTACTGTCGCATTACGTTTGGCAGATAATGCGACTGGTGTTGGGGGGGTGGACTGGCAGACTAGCTTTGGGTGTGCAGGTTTGTGTCTTACCTTGCAAGTCAGCTGTAGGATTGAAGTGCCCTGCTGCCCTCCAACAAGGCTGCCCACCTTGACTCTCGTTCCGAAAATGCCCATCTCTCCGTCGAGACCTCCCCGTCAAGCTGGAAGGCATCCGTGATAACATGAGGACATGAGGGAGCGCGCGCATAACCAACGTCCTGCCAACTGGGGCTATGTCTACGTCACAACAGACTTTCCAGGTAGACTTGTTTCTGGGGCTATCAGCACACCCACCTTGACCGAGAGGGAGAGTCAGATGGGAATCTGGTGGACAGGCAAGATGACCTCGAGAGCAGCGTCGTCGATGTCAAATCCGTCTTCTCCGTATTTTTAGAGCCGGCGTATAAAAGCCTCCCCCATCTTCTATTCCTTCCGAAGGCGATCCTGACCCTGACCAATCTTCGACTTCTCTCCGTCTGCCGTCGCATAGCCCACCAGCTGCAAGGCTACAACGGCCAGCCAATCCTCGCAGCAGATCACAATCGCATCTCACGTCACGCAAGGCTCCAGAGGGAGAGACAGCATCGCATAAGCATCGCGGCCAATCTGAGCTCATCAACACTGCTCCTCGCTACCCGTCAAAGCCTCGCGCATCTTTGGTCCCTGCTTCCTCCGAGTTTACATACCCTGCCGAGAGAGCACCACACTGGGCCATTTCTGGACACCACTCCTGGCCAACTGTCAATCTAAAATCTGCAGTCAACTCCCAAGTTAGGACAGCAACCATTGCACGGTATCTTTCGACCTGTCACAACGGGGCAGAGAACGGCTGCACTGCATATCTCTGTCGGCCTCATCGCCAAAGATAAACCCCCAAGATAAAGACGATATCAATATCAAGCCGCAGGCCGAGGCTCTGTGTTGAATGAACCCCGGTGTCACGAAACAGAACCCGAACGGATACGCAGGAAGGCGGACGCCATCAGGGTTGCACGGATTGCGGAGAAGAGACACGGCTTGGCCTTGACAGCAGACGGTCTGGAGCAAGGATCGGCGCTATCGCACATCGGGAAAGACGGCGGGACCACACTCCCCAGCTTACATAACCCGGCACTGCACGCTCTCTGTCAGGTACTGTGTAGGTACCCCCTGGTCTTCCCCAGCTTCGCCGACTCTTCGGCCTGCTCTGTCGAGACGCTGGTTGCTGGTCCAGGGTGGGTGCACAGGAAAGAACCTCGCATTTTCTGGCTGGTCGGTGCGTGGACCGTGCCAGGATACCCAATATACAGGGCCAAACCACCTACTTTACAGCTAGTCAGCAACTGCCTACCTGGGAAGACCGGATTGATTGAGCACACATGGTTCCTGGTCCGGGATTGTTCCTATTAAAAGAAACATCACCGTCTGCCACCGCCAAAAGCTAACAAGTGGCGGTCATCTATCTACGCAGGGAGAGACCAGATTTTAAGTCAGTGACACCTAGATCCGGAGCCTTGAGTGGGAACAGCGAGGTCCGGACGTCGGACGGTGGGGCATCCTTGACGCTAACTACCTAACCCCAGACTCCTAGTCGCGCAAACTCACCGACAACTGTTCCTACAGCACAAATCAAGGGACAGACCTTCTGGCGCAACCATTTAAAGATATTGACGACGCGGCTTGAAAGAAAGAGGACCGAAGAGCCAGGAAAGTTACTCCTTGAGCCCGCTGAAATCCGTCTTCAAGCAAGACTTCTATCACCAACCAACAAGCCAAGACCTGCAGGCAAGACACCGTCAGGATACCAAGAACTACCTTGGCTTAGGTCGAAGACCTGGTCTCGGCAACATCGCACCCTCGGACTTATACTCCCCTCCAGCCACATTCTTGCTTCTCGCTTGTCTTCGCCGCATATTCATCATCTTTCCCTGCCCTGCCCTGCCCTGTTCCTCAGCATTGCTCGGTTCCTGCTCCCTCAGCTGCCAGCGATACCTTTCGAGGAATCAAATCACAGTGGTTGCTATTTTCCTCTTTTTGGTCCGGGTCAAGCCTCAGTGGTAGCCACGCCCAAGATCCGTCCAGCGTCGCTCCACTCGTGGCGTTCAAGCAGGTCCTCAGCCCAATTTATCAGCTATCCAGGCCGCCACTGCCAACCAGCAAAGCCAACCAAAACCGCCGGCTCAGCCTCAAAGGCCTCGCTCTGCCCACTGCATCCGTTGCCAGACCCGGGCAATAAAGTGGCGGTATATCCTGACCTTGATTCTTCGACTCGTCAACGAGCCTTCTTTTGTCAGAGCGCCAGTCCGTTGATTGGGATCGAGTCTCAAAGCGCAAGAGCAGAAGCACATCAATCATCACACAACTCGGATCCGCAACCCAACAACTTGCGCCGCGACATATTCTCATTCTCTCTGCGAGAGACAGCCCTGGTATCACCTTTGTGTGTGTACGACTTCTGCTCTCAAAGCAAGCCGATCCAACCGGGGGCGCGACGCTGTATATCGAATCAGGACCTTTGCCCTCGCTGTTTTGGCCTCCACGTTCCGGCAACACAGTGTTCGATTGCTCCCCGATACCGTCCATCCCGCCGTCGTCCGCCACCCCACGCAACTCCTGCATACTTGGTACTTGGTGCGGGAAATCCCTCTCTTTTAACTTCTCTTTGCCCGAGGTACCTGTGACGTCCGTCGCTCGCAGAGGTTGAAGTCGCAGCTTTCGTCTTCTGTTCCCCCTGTGGATTTACCCAAGGTGGTTTAGCGGCCCAGGACCCAATCCCCGGCCACAACCCTTGTGCATCCGCTGCACACATTCGCCCACTCGAACCAAGCGCCTTGCGCCTTTCACCACTGGCATCTTTTCCCGAAAGCCGCCTCTCCAATCGTCATTGCAGACAAAAGAGACAGGAAACGCACGAGCGAAATTTACTTTCGCAGTCGCAAACATCTTCTTCCTGCACGTCGCCTTTTTCACGCATTATCCAGCTTGGACCTGCATATTTTGGCTACCGCTCCTGCTCCGTCTTAATCGACCCCTCGAGGGAATTTGTCGATATCCGACCCCATTCGAGTCATCCCTCTTTATCTCGTATTTGAACGAGCCCCATCCCCCGCCATTCTCTCCAAACTTTCTCCGCTCTATGGCGCGCTGACCGCTGGTCCAACAAAACTATACACCGAACATCATCGACTGCTTCTCACTGTAGGTCTGGTCCTTTCATTTCCCCCGATTTGGCCTTGGAAACGGACTGGCTCCATACGCTGCTCATTACTTTCGGCTTGGAGCACTGGCCGGAAGTGATACAGACTGCGGTTTCCGCGGTCCAGGGCGGTGTGTACCATCCGCTACTGCCACTTCAAACGTCGGTGGTAGCCGTGCCTATATTCACTTGCACAAGGCCACATTGGAAAGGGACTTTCCTATGCTA
>Ga0209127_100374_pt1 | contig 15505 bp, 5 predicted proteins | sample LakSupMetagenome_FD_187469 | JGI IMG/M metagenome (GOLD analysis project Ga0209127, IMG submission 187469) | Freshwater microbial communities from Lake Superior, Canada - Sta WM archaea (SPAdes) (version 2) | ecosystem: Environmental > Aquatic > Freshwater > Lake | place: Lake Superior, Canada...
TTTGGTGGTCTTTTGGGCTGCGTCAAGGCTAGGCTGTCAGAGAGACAACATCGGTGTTCAGAGTAAACATCTATGAGACTGTTTTCGAGATAGGCGTTGTCAGATCGCGGAGCCCGTTCCTAGTTGCTGTCATCAACGGGAAGCTGTGGTCTGTCTTGGATACTCAGAGGCGCTGCCCACAACGTCACTGTAGTCGACATCCAGCACAACTTCCTGTGCTTACCAGAAATCAAACTCACAGTTCTCATCCTCGGACTTCTTCGACCAATCGAAGATCCTCTAAATCACCCTGATGGATGCTGTGATGCCAGTGGCCTTCGGTCGTCCTTGGCTTCCAGCCTCGGAGTACGCCGTCTCAGCGAAGGCCCATGACTCCACCAAGGTCAGCAATACGCCCGCGATGCCATTAGTCCAGAACTGCACTCGTGCAGATGCAAATCCGAGCCGGGCCAGCTGTGCAACGCCGGCATGCCGCTGCATCGCCGGCCTCCCCCAGAGCGATAGCCAGGCGCGGAGGAGTGCCAAAGGCACCAAGCTCGTGACCTGACATGCCAACGGCGCAAGCTTGCAGTAAGCTATGCATTCCGACACCGCTACAGCATTGTCCCTACCACACAGGACTGATGCTGTTGCCCGCCAGAGCCTTGCCCAGCGCGAGCTCGTGTTCCGCCACCTCGCCGCGTATACTCAGCTCGGCGACCCATCTGCAATTGATGAAAGGACATTTTTAACCGTTAGCGTATGTTGATTGTTGGCCAACCGGCAAGTACGAGACACTCAAAGTTCCACCAGCTCGGCTTTGTCTGAACAAAGTGACCAAGATGTCGCAGAACGGCCCAAGCGCACGAATAACAACGCTAACCACGAATGGACTAGCCGCCGGCCCCGCGGCGGTTGCCGAGACAGATTGGATGGATCGCTCCCGTCCCCGCCGGGAGTCAATTCCCTTCGTGTATCCCGTCCCCTGTCAACCCCCTGTCCGACTGTGAGAACTGGACCAAAAGGGTCCAAGTGCGATGAGGCTCACCAACAGACGGCGGCCACAGTGCTGGGCCGCTCATCTCGCAGCCTCGTGTCGCCTGCCACAACCCCCTCTCGTTGTGTTTCGCAGAGTCTTTGCCTGCGCGCGTACGGAGTCGTTGCTGTTTGATGTGATTGATTGATTTTTCGGCTTGCTTTTTGGCGCCATGGTTTAATGGTCCCTCAAATACCGAGTGTTGCCAGTCCCTGTCGGCTGCCCTCGAGATCCCCGACCGTCGAGCACCCTCGCTTCCCCCCTCCCCCCCGTCCGTTGTCGAATCCGCTCCAAATCCCAACGAGCAACGACTGTTCCTCTCGATGGAGAAACGCGACAGCAGCAACGATGCACAGCAGACCATTCTCGGCGTCGTTGCCCTGGTCGTCTCGGTGGTTGCCCTCTTCGGAACCATCCTCCAAGTCGCCCAGCAATACTACTCCTCGGCGGCCGGGTACGCAGAATGCGGCGAGAGCGTCATGGGACTGTGGCATACAACCAAGAGACGCAAGTTCCGTCCATACGAACTACGATTCGAAGTGCAATTCGAGACACCGGTCATCTTCGTGTGCCCGGCCAAGAACACGAAGGGGCCGGTGAAGGACGCTCCAATATGCTTCATCGATGGCTCGGCCCAGAGCCTGAAAAACACGCGCACGCTCCTGCCAAAGGACGATCGAGAGCACCGCGACGAGCTGGTGTCCCGCGCCAAACAAGTGCATACAGCCGACAACGAGCGCGCAACATGGGTGATGATGCTGTCGGAGCTGCAGTCTATGGAGAAGGAGAGCAAGGACTGGCAGATGAACCAATACGGTCAAGGCCCGCCCAGCAGCAAGCACCAGGCCAGGTTTATCGACCACACTCTGGCTGTAGCCCTCCAGCCCAAGAAGCGGAGCTGGGATACCATGCCCAGCACGGTCAAGAAGCCGTATGCAACCACGGCCATGTGCCATCTGCTCGAGATTGCCGCGATGTTAGGTCTGCACTGGAAGGAATTCAACCGCTCTACCGACAGGTATCGCGCCGAGGGCAACGGCTACATCCTGACGGGCACCAAAGTTGATGACCTTGGCTTGATGTTTACGTTCCAGATTTATGGCAAGAGTCGCTTTCACGAGAACCGCGTCATTCCCGTCGATGAGGTCAAGGAGCTGTGCTGCGGGTATATATCGACCATTTTCCGCAAGGATTCGGATGGTCGACGGCTGGAGTTGACGGAGGAGGAGCCGCAGGATCTCAGCATTCTCCAAGTGGGGAGTGCGAACGACCTGGCAGAGGCCATGGTGCTCATCGGATGTAATACTAATACTGCCAACTACTTCCGGTCCGAAAAGACCAAACACGGCCACCTCTTTCCAGGTAAAATTGTGCACTTCTTCTGTCAGTTGATCATGGCCTTCGGCTAACTGAATGTCCCGCAGTGGCCTTTGAGCTTGTGGGCATGCTGACGAAATGCCTGCACATGGAGAACAGCTGCTTCCGTATGCTGCCGAACCCGACACCATATCACTGGGACAAGAAGTTCTTCTCCCTGCGCAAGTTGTTGCAGGAGTACAAGAAGAAGGTGGAGGACGAGGACTTTGCGGATCAGACGACACAGGTCCGTGACTTGACCAGACTCGCCGAGGAAGTAGTGGGCGAGCTTCGACCCGGCCCGCAGGACTTCAGCATCACGCTGCTCGACGCACTGCACGGCGCCATACTGAAGTGCGATGACTTCCTCAAGAACCACATATCGCGTGAGCTCGTCACCATGGTGCTACGCGAGCATTTCCAGGAGATCCTCCGCATGGTCAACGAGGATCCCGCAGACATCACGACCACCAGCAGCGCCGGTCCCACAACCGACACTGCCCAGGAACCACAGCCATCCTCCGGCCCAACCGCTACATCTACAGCACCTCATGCAGCTGCCGCGGCGGGCAGTCCCCAAGCAGGGTCAGAGAAGCGCCCGCCGCCCCGATTCGAAGACCTGAACTCGGCCTCGCCCGAGGAGAAGCAGGAGAAGTTCATCAACATCTACTTCGAGGTGGTCCTACCGCGCGTCAAGCGCCAGGCAGTCGGGGCCTTCCAGCGCCGCAAGACGACGCACTACGCGCCCTCCCACCACGGCCGCGACCCCTCGGTGGGCAGCGCGTATTCCGCCGCCTCCCCGCCAGCGCGGTCGCCCGACGCCAGGCCGGGTGGTCTGCACGAGAGAAGCCCGAGCCGCGGTTCGGGGCAGATGTTGCAGCCCGGGCTGCACATACAGATCGACGACAGCGGTGCCTACGAGCTCAACGACATCAGAAGCAGGGACAACGGCGGCGGCGGCATCCGACACGATTTTCACAAGGCGCTGAAGGGGGCTAATACCGAGACGCTGGTGCAGCAGGCGAATGATATCTGGTGCACTCTCGTGTTCCGAATGTTGTGCTGGTTGCTGCTGCATGACTTCCATAAGAAGGACGTCCAAATTTCCAAGAGCGAGTTGTTGGGGAGTCGGCTGCCGGTTTATATTGCCTGACTGGGGTGCGCCTCAGAGAACTCGGGCTTACTTTGGAGACTGACATGCTTGGATACTTAGCATCTTCTGCGGTTTGCATTGGGAGATTGGCCATCAAAAGGGATACTGTATGGAGGGCATCTAAACGATGTGCCAGTGACATGAGGGACACAACAAGCGCAGAAGACAGCGCGTGCATTTTACGGATACCATGTGATTTGGGAGGGGAACAGCATCTGGGAACTAATAGCATCAACTGGCACATTCCATCCTTTTTCGGACGCCGAAGGCAGTTGAAGCCTTGCGTAAGAGGTCCCTCAGCCCTGTCTGGTGTCCGGGTGGACAAGATGGTTGCGTTGCTCAGCTGGCGCCTGTTGACCGGTCGCCTTCTGAAATACTCACACTTGCCGCACGGAGAGGACCATGATCTCTTCTACTCTTTCACTTCTAGAACATGTCCCATCCTCCACGAGATTTCATGCCAATTAAATAATCCCCATTTAAGACATTTAAGATATTGGCCGCGTCTGAAGTCTCTTCTTCCAGCGAACGCATCGCTGACGACAGCACCTGGCAGCCTGCGGTTTGAGCGGAGCAACGACCCTGGTCCACTAAAATCAGGGGTCCACTTGAGCTGTCCCTGGTGGTCCGTGATTCATTCAGCTCGCCTCGAGCTCGTCAGCTGGCCGGGGACATCGGGCCTCAGATGGTAATGAAGTAAACGTGCATTACACCTGCATCAAACGTCGCAAAAGCGTCCCAACATCCGAATCGCGCCTCAATTGCTTGCCTCGCGTTCACGAGTTTGCACCTGTTTGGGACACGCTCGATCGACTCGGACCAGCGAAGCACGAGGCCCCTGGAAGGCCTGGTCGCTGCACCCTTGGGTTGTTCGGATACCTACATACTGGGAGCTACTTCGGCCAAGGACGAAGCTCCTGTCCAAGCCCGCGTCTGCAATCACCATCACCGTCGCGATAGGCTTCGACTGTATGTATGCCTTCTTTACCCTTCCCTTGCCAGGCATGCCTTAGGGCAGAACGTTGCTGTATACGGCGATGCGCATTATGCAAAGCCTCAGCAGCACATCTTCCCGCACCGTCTACCATTTGTGACGACACCGGTCACACGAGCATCAACACAGGCCCGCTTTATACGCTGACGGCTGCTTCTCATATGCAATTGGCACATGCACTCGCTGCTAGCATTGCTGGTACATTTTTTTAGCTAACGGAAGCTCTCCTGTCTAGGAACCTCTCCGGCCGACGCCCTCCTCCGCATCGACGTCACGTCTATTCGACTGCCACCGATATACGACCGGCGAGCTGTCTCTTTGAGCTCTGAAGCTATCACGCAACACGAAGGTGATCGATAGTGCTGGTCTCTGTTGCCATTGCGCACCTCGACGCGCCCACCATCTTAGTCACCCTGCTCAACCACTGCGGCGTCGAGGCTCTGCCAGGCCTACCTTATCCCCCAGTAGGACAGCCAAGCTCCATCTGCTTCCGCAACCCGCGACATTAGCCGGTCGACACCGTCACGACCAGCACAAGCGAGATAACAGATGGACGAGATAATGGAGCCGCTCTCGGCTGCGACTGCGGCGCTCGGGGCGTCTGCGGCCAGCGCAGCCTCGCAGTTCCAGGGCCTCCTCAGCTCCGTCGACACCATATCCAGAGCCACTTCACCTGGCATCTCGGCCGCCGACAGCCGGGATGAAGACGACGAGAAGAGGCACCGGCCGCGCACATTCAAATACTTCCGGTTACTGCCCTTCGAGGTCGAGGAGGAGTCGTCTCGGGATGCTGCCCTTCAAGGCATTCTAAAGAATCTATACACCGCTATAATGGCCGAGGACTTCTCTCCGGGCGCCCTACATTGGACCAGAGAGCTGCAGGGATGGCTGAACCTTAAGTTCGAGATGACACGAGAGCTCCGGGCAAAGCTAGCCCAGGTCTACTACCATCTCGCTCTGGCGCCGGGCCTCGATTCAGTCACGGCAGACAGGTTCTGCAAGATCCTTATTACTCTAACGCGGAAGAAGCACTACCTCAAGCCCGGTGAAGACCTAACTCTCGACTGGAGGCCGTTATGGAAGGAGCTCAAGGGATTGGTTCTACCCTCGGAAAGCCCCTCTCACCAAGGCAGTCGACGGCGGTCTAACAAGCACCTCCTCAAGCTCTGTCTCCATGCGAACTCGTACTTCGATCCCAAGGATAGGCGCGAGATGCTGGATGAGATCCTCCCGTTCTTTAGCACTTCGGATCTAACCAACGCCTACATCGTCGCCGGAGCGATCAACATCGTGATACCCACGGGGCCCGCGCCTGTCACCGAGCCTCAGTCCCAACCGTCGGACTTCGTCCCCACCTTCTTCCACCTGTGGTCGCTCATGTCCCGGTCCAAGACAATGGACGTGTGCTGGATCGACGTCTACTCCCGCATGGCGCGGGACTACCTGTCATGCACCCATGTCCCCTTCACCGGGCACGGCATCTTCACCAAGGAGCAGTCCGACCTCATCTTCACAGCGATCCTCCGGCTGACCGAGATACCCGTGGGCCAGGCGAATACGCCGTACTCAACGATAGACTACTCGTCGGGCCTGGGCGTCTTCCTCGAGAAGGACAAGAAGAAGCATCCTGTCCCGTACATGATCGCGCGATGGATCGCGAGTTCCCTGTCGCCGCTATGTCTGACGCAGGAGAGCTCCGTGCTGTCCAACCTCGAGGGGCTGATAGAGTCAATCGACACCTTCTTCCACCCTTCCAACCAAGGCAGCTGGACGAGCTTCCTCGCACAGCTGACCTTCTTCCTTACCGACATCTTTGTGTCGCGCTGGAACCGGGAGCAGAGCGGGGAGCTAGACGTCCCTCCAGAACGGCGGATCAATGGCGAGCTCAAGCGCCGCTTTGTCCTGGCTCTGCGAGAAGTCACCTTCATGGGTCTCTTCGCCAAGAGTTCCAAGGTCGTGAACTATTACTACTCAACCCTCCAAGGTTTGACCTACCTAGAGCCGGATCTCATGCTCCCTGGCGCGTTGCAGCGGTTCTACCCCAGTCTGCAAGGCTTGGTCGAAGTCCACCGCACGACATCCAGTCTATGTGGTCTGCAAATGATCGCGAACATCATGTCGAAGCAGAAGGGTTTCCGTTGCCACATCACAGCTCTCCTCGCGTTAGCGCTGCCAGGCATAGACGCAAACGACCTCAACAAGACGCAGTACACGCTGAACTTCATACAGAGCGTGGCGTATAGTATTCCATTCGAGTCTCTGATCAAGGAGCACGATGAGGTGCAGGATACCAGCCTCGCGCAGCAGTGGGTGCAGGGCGAGATGGAGCGCATGGAGCATGAGGGCCAGGACGTCCAGATCGACTATCAGACGGAGTTGTCGGACGAGGTCGAGGCCAAGATCCTGCGGTCGTCTACAGCTGGCTTCGGCGAGTTCGTCATAGCTTTGCTGGGCAAGGTCTTCACCCTTCTGGAGAACTTGCCGGATGCGTCGCACATACGGTCAAACACGCCCGAAGAGAACGTTATCAACACTCTTCCGGCAGCCTTTACGCCGTTGTTTGCGACTCTGTCTCCGGAGCTCTTCGACCTGGTGCTAGACAAGCTGGCCACGTTCGTGTCCAACCACGTCGTCCACCAGGCTCGGGATGCCATGGCGTGGATTTGCAATGCGCTCTGCAAAGTCAACCCCGAGAAGACGATGAAGGTGTTCATCCCCATGCTGATCGTCAACATCCGCAACGAGATCGACCACAACGGCGCAGCCTCGGACAGGAGCAGCGGCACGGAAGTGTTACCTCGCGACCGGGCCTTGGTCTGGCACGTCAGCATGCTCAGCATGTGCGTCGTACACGTCGGCAGTGAGGTGCTGAAGTATAAATCGGAGCTCCTTGGCATAGCGCACTACATGCAGGAGAAGTGTCGAGGTCTGCCCACCATCCACATCTCGAACTTCATCCACCACCTCCTCCTCAACCTGACGCACACCTATCCCATCGACAACGCGCTGTACGAGCCTGATGCCGTCAAGCGGGGCTTGGACGTAGATGACTGGGGCCGTATCACGGCACCGGACGATCTGACCATCCGCTGGCATCGCCCTTCACCAGCTGAACTCCAGTTTGCCGTCGAGCTCTTTGAGAGCCAAACCAAGTCTGCGTCCCAGAAGCTGGACGAGCTCATGAGCGACAATCCTCCGGTCACGCGCAAGGGCAAGAACAAGGAATGGTCCGACGAGCTATCGCGGAGCCTGGCTGCCTTGCGGCTGGTGATTTCTGGTGTCGCGACGCTCTTCGATCCCGAACGAGCATCCGGAGACGCCAGAAGGACTTCGATCGTAAACGGCAGCGGACCCATGGAGACGGATGAAGACCCTCTGATGGAGGAAGACGACAACCCCCTCGCTGAAGTGGCGGACGATGAAGAGCTGCGACGGCAATTCCGCTACCCTGCCGGATATGTGCTCGAGCCGGAGAGCGATCTCTACATCCGCATACATGCCATCCGGGAAGACATTGGCCGCCTCCTCTCGCGAACCCACGGCTTCCTCAACGCCAGCCAAGAAGATGACGTGTCCTGCTTCACCCACCTGTACTCGGCTTACCGGACCTGGATTACAGATGTCGGCATCGAACGCTCCGCGCATCCCTTTGAGCGTCTAGTGCGCCTTTACAAAGCGGACATTGCGCCGTTCAAGATCAGCGGGCTGCGGAAGGCTTACCCGCGGCCTCTGCTCATCAAGCGCGCCGACGCCTACCAGCTGCACCGCGTAAAGTACAATGCTGTCCACCGCAAGAAGAGCGAGCTCGACAAGCAGCTCCTCTTGGATTTGGCCGAGTCCTGCGTGTCCTCATATGCCGATGTCCGGCGTGTGGCCCAAGGGGCTCTGGACTCGTCGCTCAAAGTGCTCATTGGCGGCCGGGTTCTTGTGGTTCCCGTCATTCTCGAACGTTTCCGCAAGGCGCTCGAGAGCAACGACCACGACCGCATCAAGGGTGCCATGTACACCCTTCTATTCTCGTCGCTTCTCAAGACGCTGATGCGCGACTGGCGGTTTGCGCCCCAGCTGATGACCCTGTATATCCAGACGGCCACCGTCGACAAGCACTCCATCCAGAACCTGGGCACCACGGCGCTGTATCCCCTGCTGGAATTCGGCAGGCCGTTTGAGCGCATGGTCATCTTTGACAAGACGGTTGTGGGGACGATCAAGCCCGAGGAAGACTGCACCGGCGCCATCGAGAGAAGGCAGGCCTTCATCGTCAAGCGGCGACGGACGGTGGAGGAGAAGAAGGCGAACCTCGGCATCGAGCTGACAGAACTGGCGCGGACGTCTCACTGGAAGGTGGCTAACCGCTGCGCCATCTTCGCGTCCAACCTCTGCGTCCGGTTCGACACTCTCGCTCCGCCCGAATTCATCGACCTGGTAGCCAACGGCACGAACGACCCTCACCCGGGTCTGCGGTCTAACTACCAGTCTGCCTTCTCGAGCATCTGCTCCGCCATCGACATGCGGGCTATATACGGCCACGACTACAAGAACTTCCTGCTCGAGAAGGAGTCGTACAGCGACAAGTTCCAGGTTGAGGTGCCGTCCGACGACCCGAGCTGGACAGACCGGCATCTGGCGTCGTTCGAGAAATTCGACGGCGCCGAGTACTTCGTCGACAGCGACTACCCGGGCTGGCTCGTCTGGGGCAAGAAGTTTACGGCTTCGACCTCGGACCCGGAGCCGTTCTTGGGCTACGACGAGCTCGAGACCAAGGCAAGGCAGCAGATCGGCAAGATTCTGACCAAGGAGTGGTTCAAGAAGCAGTTCGACTATCTCAAGCAAGAGCCGAGAGACGCAGGAGCAGATCGGTTCCGCATGCAGAACGTCGTCCTGCTCATGCACGTCCTCGATCTCGTCAACTACGGGGTCACCGAGGTGACATTCGACGAGATCAAGGAGCTGGTGAAGGAGGTTTACGGTGACGGAAGCGACAAGCACCAGCACCGAGCCACGGCCGAGATCCTCGGTGCCATGCTGTCGGGCACCAACGATGACCCGCGCGAGTACCGGGAGGCGAACTGGAGCTTTGCCGCTCCGATGATGCTCAAGATCATTGCCGACGATCTCACGCCGGACAACGTCCAGTACTGGCTGACGTGTCTGCATCAGATCATCGACGCGCGGGATCCGCGGAAGTCGAAGGAGCTCATGCAGGCCCTCAGCGCCTTCAGGCTGGACGTCTCCTCCAACGCGGCTTTCAAGGACTCCTCGAAAGTCCAGCTGCTCGAGTACTGCGTCAACGATGCGGGCTGGCACTTCCGCCACGAGAAGCCCATCCTCGAAGACTGCCTGTCGCACATCGACCACCCGTACAAGACCGTCCGGGAGTCGATCGGCCGAGTCATCGCCACCATCTACCGCACGCGCTACCACGAGTCGTTCCCCAACGTGACCGCCCTCTTGGAAGCGAATAAAGCCGACTCGTCGATCGGCATCCGCCCCTACAAGCCAACAGCAGAATTCTCCGCCACCATCACCGAGATCTTCCAACGGCTCGAAAAGTGGCGCCACGAGCGCACTCCGGGGCAACAGACCCCCTCCAGCTACACCTCGGGCAGCAAAACCGTCCTGATCTGGCTCGACGGCATGCTCAGCTCGCAGGAGTGCACGCAGCTTGTCCCCTTTTTCCCGGCGCCCTTCATGGACGAGCTCCTGCACATGATGGACGTCAAGGAGGACCCGGAACTAATGAAGCTCGCCTACCACGTCTACCGCCACCTCCCCAACATCCCCCTGCGCGCGGGCGAGGACTCGGCCTTCATCTCGGCCCTCATCCGCATCGGCAAGGGCGCCGCGTCGTGGCACCAGCGCCTCCGCGCCCTGATCAACATGCAGGTCATCTACTTCCGCCGCCTCTTCCTGACAGACGCCAGACAGCGCGAGGTCCTCTTCGACGCCGTGGGCGACATGCTGGGCGACCCGCAGCTCGAGGTGCGCGACGCCGCCGCCGCGACGCTGGCGGGGATGATACGCTGCTCGCCCGAGGCGATCCGGCGGCCCGTCATCGAGGCCCTGCGGGCCCGGTTCGAGGCCGAGCTGGCGCGCAACCCCATGCCCAGGAGGAAGGTTCCGGGCACGGAGACGCCGGTCGACGCGCACAGGCAGGTGCTCAGGAGGCACGCGGCCGTGCTGGGGCTCGGGGCGCTGGTGGAGGCTTTCCCCTACGCGACGCCGCCCCCCAGGTGGATGCCGGGGGTGCTCGCGCACCTGGCTACGAGGGCCGCTGGGGATCCGGGGATTGTGGGGAAGACGGTCAAGGGGATCTTGGCGGAGTTTAAGAAGACTAGGCAGGATAGCTGGGCGGTTGATCAGAAGGTATGTTGTTGCCATGAAACTCGGGGATGGGATGGGGAATGATTTGAGATTGCTAACGAGGCTACCTCACAGTACTTCACGCAGGAACAGCTGGAGGATCTGGAGGGTGTGTTGTGGAAGAGTTATTTTGCGTAGACGGACGGGGTTGTTGTGGTGGTGATGGATGGATGAGGAATGGATGCATGGACGGGATATAGGGTGAGAGTGTGATGAGACGGACCTAGGTATCCCACAGAGCTCGGTACCGACACGGAGAAGGACTTGTTGTATCTGTCAGGAGCAAGGGATGTGCCGGGGTTGCGATGGTGCTTGTTCTCAACATTATACTGATAGATGGCTAGACCTTACGAGAGGTCTCGGACTAACATGGGATGTTTGGGCGATGTATTCTCCTCCCTTTTTCTGAGGGTGCGCTCCCTGACTTGTGAGTTCAAGTTCAAGCGGAACGAACACGCGCCGGTTCATGGCGGTTGTTGTTGGTCGACCGCACGACGCTTCGTTAGCAACAACATGTAGCGAGCTGTCCATTGAGCACTTTGTACCATTTGCTTACGCAATCAATGTTAGCTGTTAGATGTTGGACTTGATGGCGCCAATTTCTGGCGCTGCACACGGCATGTGTGTACGATCCTTTGATCCATGCATCTGGTTTCAGGGCATGTGTTGAGGGCGCTTGCATGCCTGCTGGGATAACACTACTGGTCACGTTGGCGAGGACAGACGCGCGGCCGAGGCACAGTGCTTTCGTCTCTTTGACTGAATAAGGGAGACGTTCTACCGGGAGTACGTTGGGCTGGTCGCTGAGGTTTTGATGGGATTGTCGACGCCTGTTTGGAATAGGCGCCCCAGCCTCAGGGGGGAAGCGCGCGGCAGCAGACTGGGCCAACACAGGATTCGGGAATCAAGCACTGGAAATCTATCGTGTGCAGTCGCAGAAAGTATCTTGCTAGAAGATGCGATCTCATTTTAGCTACGAAACAGACGTAATGTACCCTACTGACGGCCTGCGAAACGGATTAAAACGTTCGAGTTGGACGTGATTGCCAAGGTCAGTCTTGCTTTGGTCGGCTCCCTCAATTTTCCAGAAACAACGCCGCGTCCGGCCTGTCTGAGAGCGGCGCTATTCCCGCGACAGTGTGCGGACAAACTGTCCCCAAGCACATTCGAGTTTGCATTACTGTCTAACGTCTTACTGGCCAGTGACCGAGACCTGGACAGCTGGAATCGCGATGATCTTGCTCAGATGAGGCACCTGTATCCAGCTCGACCAGCGTGGCTGAGGAACGCCACACGCCACACGATGCCCCAGATTGGTAAAGCAAACCAAAACCCTGCTAGCGCTGCCGTCTGCCGAGATGAGGTCGGGGAGATCGGCGCTGCAAGTCACAAGCCACATCTAACCCGAAAGAGACTGGTGTGAAGGGGCTCTCACGGGCAAGGGGGTCTTGTGCACGAGCCAGTATTTCCGCGGGGGCATCGTCACGAGAGAGGCCTCAAATACAATTTGGTCATTCACCGTAGGGTATCACGGGGTATCAAGTGGAAGATGTTGCTCTGCCATGAAGCAAATGATTGAGGCCGATGACATATCGTGGAGCCCGATTCCAACCGAGACGTTCCGGTGCAACCTCAGCCGACACATGCTGAATAGCTGTGCTCTGGTACATACATCTCGTGTGCCAAGGCAGCAAAATCAAGAAACCTGCAAGCACGGCGAGACATCAGAGCCCATCATTAAAAGTGCTGGTGGCGCGCGATCTCCAGAATCCTCTGGATCGAGGATATGTGTCTTGTTGCTGTTCGACACTTCCGCACAGCATACGTAGGTACTCAGCCTCTCCCATTCATCAGCAGAAATGGCGATATCTGGACCCGACTGGTTGGGACTCGCTGGTTCTCGATGTCTCGTCTGCAGACCAAATCCGGTGCGCGGCCTCCTTCCCGCTCAGCCATTGGTCGACACTTCGTTTCGTGTTTCAGAGCCACCCGGCCAATGACGGCCTTCGCAAGAACCTTCTGGTCGCCGTCGAACCCATCTCCGGAAGTTCGGAGCCACCACTTCAAACGGTCGAGGCTCTTTCGCAGATCCGGAACGGGACAAGACGGCCGAGGAAAAGGGGGCGGTGCGCAACGAATTTTTTCGGGCATCGGTGCTGCCGGGTATCATGATCTTGGATATCTCCTTGCTCCCTTCTTTGAAGGGCTGGCCGCCCCATCGGGCAATGAAGAGCCTACCACAGTATGGCACGAGGGAATTCATAGGGGTTGACAGGAGATTATGACTCGATAATGTGGTTCATCCCTTTCGGCTGCATCTTGCTCAGAAGGGGTTCGTCATGCGGGGCACTACTGTGGTCCCTCCGCTGCCACGCGGACACGACCCCTCCACAACTCCCGCCATCAGCGGGGTGTCTACACGAGCAATGCGGACGGACGTGACAAACTCATGCGGAAAAAGGAGCAGAGGGCTTCATGTCAAATGATATTGGGCTACAGTCTAGTGATTTGCGATAAGGGAAGATTTGAAAGGGTAGGGGGATCTGACCGCCGGCTGTGCCCTGTGGTGTGCAGGCATCTTGAAACACCATGTCAAGATGTTCAGACGATCCCCCCCCCTCGCCCAAGATTTCTTTTCGCAAATCATCATGACAATGATCTACGGACGATTGCCTGTGCATTCCGTGGGTGACAACCTTCCCACCCGTCGTTCGGAGACAAATGGAATCTTCGATGTCCCTATCCCTTAGCCACGAAGTCTGGATTTCCGTCATCCGATATGTTGGATGTTGCCATGGAGCACATGCCCAAAGCAGCCGCACGACTAAAGTGGTTGCATTAGGGCCATCCTCGCATGCCAGCGCCGGCAAACAGCTGAGGGTCTAGCAGCTCCGTATCCCGTCTTCCGGCGTAAGTCAGCGTAGTCACGGTTGCTTTGGGAAGTGCTTCCGCGGGACTAATGACGACCAGACCTGGGGAAAGGTCTCACTTGTTGTGCGTTGATTGTCTGGTGGTGGAAGCATGGCGCCCGCTTATGACTGACTCGGTATGCTCCCGTTGCCGAGTCAAGACTTCAATATTCCGGACGAAAGAGGTCCACCGCATTCCACAACTGGGCCAGGAATTGCATGCATGTCCAGCCTGCTATACGAATATGAAGAGCTGGCCAAGCAATCAGCAACAGGGGAAGGGCTTGAGGTGCTTCATCCCAAAGTGCATGCCTCTGGGTATCTCTTGTTGTTGGACGCTGTGACCTCTTCACAAGATGCCACGACGACGTCAAGGAACAGAATCCCGGCGTTCGTTTCGTTTCACCGCCGTTGAGCCAGGGGACATGTAGAGGAGGGGATTGACACGGAGGGGGATATGCAAGATTGATTGGCTCTCGAGGAGTTCGTTTATCGGCCATGTCAAATTGACACCCCTGTACCTCCAGATCTGAGCACTGGTTCAGGTGTCACCGCTCAATCCGTGCCCTGTGCTGCCGGCTGAAAAAGGCAAGCTGTGCTTAGCTGGTTGTAAACATGTGTATCATGAGATGTCAGCATTTCAGCGGGACAGAGACAGCGCCGACAGATGAGTGTTTGACGTCGACCGGCACAAGCGGGTAGCTGTGTGATGCTGCGCTCGCGACATCATCAACAAGCTGGGATCAGCTCCAACCACGACCGGGAAGACCCAGCTGGGCCGCGTATATTGTTACGGAACAACTACACGAGGCGCAGCCTTGGCCTCGACGTCGGGACCTGGCAGAAGCAACACACTGAGGCCTCACTGAGCGCATTTTGTTTGTTTTGAGATCCCGTCGGGACATTGTTAGGGTAGTCGTCGTGGCTGGCCACCGTGTTTGAGGCCCGTTTGGTGACCACCACGACTATACAGGATGTTGGGGGCCGCGTCGTAACATCGCGGCTTCCCGAGTCTGGCCGCCGATGCTGCCAGTACTGTTTTGGTCTCGCCTAGACAGGCGCGCGTGTAGGTAGAGGAGGATCCAGGAATAGTGTTCTTCAGCGCTCAAGGAGAACACTGGCGAGTGAGTGAGCCCAGATAGCAGGGCCTGCGCGGAAGGTTAGCGACTAGCAGTCCAATCAATGATGACTTCACTCAACAAAGGATCTGGCTGCGCTATAGAATCCAGGGCTCTCGTATATTTAGGCTTTTCGGCATGGTCTGCCAGGTGTCAGTGGCGGATTAGTCGTGCTTCGTGGTTTCGAGAGAAGCGCGAGGGCCAATGCAAGCGAACTCCGTCGCTTGTTTCATGTGTCGACAGCCTGTCGGCCAATAGGCCGGACGGGTCCCAAGCGTTCGTTCATCCAGGGGGTTATGCAGGGCCCTAGCTCACTGGGTTGTGTGCATGGGGGCAGCAATAACAAATCGCTGGCCACTCAAATCATGGAGGTCGTCAGCCCCTCAAGAAACGGGTCCCCCTGCTGCGAGTTTCGAACGCAGGCAAACCTACGAACCATGTCGTCGACTCGCTGACGGTCAGAGAAACGGGGTTTGATGTCTAACCGTTCGCGTCCAGTTGGAATCGAGCTCACCGCTGTTACGCGGATTTGAATGGCTGATCAAGGCCCAACATAGGGCCCCTAAGGAGTGCAGTGGCTTACAACAACATGGCCCT
>Ga0209127_100375_pt1 | contig 15480 bp, 13 predicted proteins | sample LakSupMetagenome_FD_187469 | JGI IMG/M metagenome (GOLD analysis project Ga0209127, IMG submission 187469) | Freshwater microbial communities from Lake Superior, Canada - Sta WM archaea (SPAdes) (version 2) | ecosystem: Environmental > Aquatic > Freshwater > Lake | place: Lake Superior, Canada...
TATAACCAAAGGCCCCTTGTCGCAGAGGTGGAAGGAAAGGAGGTGCTTGTAGTGCTTAAGGAGCAAGCGGGAAGATCTGTGTTATATGCCCTCCACGAGCGGTGCCTACCAACACAGCGTCGATAGCGCCGAAAGCAGCTTCATGTCTCCTGCGTCTCAGCCAAAACAAGCTGCTGGCTTAACGATCCAATGGCATGGCGTCAATGTCGCAGACACGCTCCCACGGTCAAGGGTCCTTTGTCAGCGCCGCATTAGCGCCAGTACTGAACTAGTCCAGGTGGTCTTGGCGTCTGTTGCCAGCGATAGGCTGCTGTCAATCAATATCAAGCAGACATTCACTCGGCACTGATGCAATTGAGAAGAAGGGATGACAAGAATGGCATGAGAGACAAAGTTTGCCGTATTGGCCTTCAATACCCCCGATACTATATTAGCATCTATGACTGTAATGCAAGACATTTCGGCGTCGGCCATCGAAGGCCAACCGTAACCTAACAGCAACAGAGTGAAAGACCGGCGACGTGGTGCACATCCCAACCTTCTTCCTGGTCAAGGCGAACCCTAGTGCCATCATAAGACTCCCAAAGACTGTCGTCGTCACATAGTTGTATCCCTTCTCTCATAGCCGGCCGAACACGCAACCGCAAAAACAACGCCTCGCTCCCTATCCGGACCGTTCATGGTCTGCCCCTGAGAGTCGACAACTCAGTCGTGAAAGACTATAAGAGAAACACCTAGAACGCCGTTGCCATTGCCTTCAATCCCCTGACTCCGATGCAAATCAGACAACCCACAATCGTGGGTAAACGCAACTTAACAAAAACAACGCAGCACGAACAGACCATATAGCCACGGCGACTTAGTTGTTCCTGTCGACCGTTCGTTGTGGCTTGTAGTTGGGTATCTCTTCAAACCAGAGGTTGTCCTCGTCGTACTTGTACGCATGGAACTCCATGCCGTACGGCTTGGGCTCGATCGCAAACAGCATGCCGAGAGGCACGTCGAGATCTGCAATGTCATCTCTCGTCAGGTCCATGAAGTAGGCCATCAGCACCCGGCACACCGATCGGTGGCCGATGATCAGCAGATGGTCCGTGATGCGCTCGATCTCGCGAACCATGTCCCGCAGCCGGCTGATGACCTGGAGGTACCCCTCGCCTCCGACTCCCGGGTAGATGTAAGAGAGCTTGTCCCTATGCCGCTTCTCGTACTCCTCCGGGTATTTCTTCGCAATCTCCTCGTACGTCATGCCTTCGAAGAGGCCGGCGTTCAGCTCGTTCAGCATCTCCCACGCCTTCACGTCGTAGTCCTCATCCGCGTCAAAGTACTCGGCCGTCTGGACGCTGCGCTTAAGCATCGACGTCCATACGCAGAAGTTCTTGTCGTCCAGTTCCTTGTTAAGCTCTGGATACGGTGGGGTATGATCGCCCGGCTGTGGCGGGAAAGATGACATGGCGATCTTGTTCTTCTGGTGGACCAGCCACTCCTTGCGCTTGTGGGTGATGAAGCGATAGAGAGCCAGGCCGTAAAAGTGGCCTCTCTCCGTCAGTTCGGAGTCACCGCCGAGCTTGAGTTCCAAGTTATCGAAGCTCATGCCGTGACGTGTTATCCAGATCTGTCTCGGCGACAAGTTGAAGGTGGTGAGATAAGAGGCAATTCCCCCGCTGAGGAAGCCCGTGAGGCGATGGTGCACAATCTTACGTCCGACGTCGATCATCTGGATGTACTGCAGGTCATTGTCCTCCTCCCACTTGCCGAGCGGCTCATAGGCGCTCTCGTAGGCCTTCACCCGCTCCTTGAAATCCGCCAGAGACTGGACCGGGTCCTTATCCTTGTAGTCAGGGCCTGACAGCTTCAAACGCATGTTTGCCTCGAGTAACTGGTGCCAGAGTCGTCAGGTAAATGTCCAGAATAGCGGGATCAGACAGGCTTACGTTTTGATCATGGCATATGCTCTCAATGAACAATATGCCTAGCTTGGGTTCTCGGGCCTTGATGCGTTCGACCAGAAGCTGTCGCCGGTGCACGGTGCTATTGGTTGCATCCAGTATGCCAACCGCACCGCCCTGCAGCAGTAGGTAGTCCAGCAGCTCGTCTAGAGTATCGAGGGCCACCTGCTCGCGGAGCTTGGCGGCCGCCTCGTTGCGTGGATCGAAGAACTTGGCCGACTGATCGATCGGCTCGGCGGGTTCTGAGCTATCTGCGGAAGCATTGAGGTCAAGCTTGGGCGGCTCCTCGATGGTAGGAATAGTCGCACCGTTGAGCATAGCGTTGGCGGCGTGTTCGGGGGTATCGGTCTTTCTCCGTTGGTGCGAACGTGGGGGTAGGTGGGCGACTCCAGCCGCAACGCGCCGGCGGTTGCCAACGTTGAATATCCTGCTGTTATGCTGCAGCCAGGAAAGGTACCGTTGGATCTTCTTGGTCAGGTAGGATTTGCCCCGAGCGGGCAGGCCAACCATGATGATGACCAGTTTGGCAGCCACATCCCTCTCGGCAATCCGGCCGTCAGGAGAGACCTTAGATCTTGTCATGCCCGGGATGTTGAGAGTCGTCGCATGCGGTCGAACGCGAGGCGTCGTGCCGCCGGAATTCTGCCGTAGGGGCGGACTGCAGGGCGTTCCAAGTCAGCACCGGTTCGAACAACGGAGGATTACGCTGGGGTGTCCACTCACATCCGAGGGGAGCCGGGGGCGGTCGAGGCGGTGCTCAGGGCATAAGGCGAGTCATAGGCGACACGGTCCCGTTTGATGGCGTCGAAGTCTCGCAGCGCCTTCAGCGCATGTGAGATGTTGCCATCTGGGAGGAGCGCCGGCAGTGGAAGCGGCCCGTCTGGGAGCTTCACCGCTGGACCTGACCTGTCGGCATTGGGGAGGATGTTTGGTGACGATGTGCTCGATGTGGTGGCGGACGAGGAGACGAGGTGGTTGCTCATTACAAGCTTTGCGAGATCGCTGGCCTGTGTCTGGCGCTTCTTGCGACCGAGGTCTTCTTGCGGAGATGAATGGTTAGCCGTGATGTTCGATGTTGCGCAATGCGCACAATATGAGTTAAGTAGAGCGTTGTGGTGGACTGAGGTATAGGTGTACTGGGATGAAGTTGAAAGACCTTTTGTTGGAAATGACCTGGTGCTGAGAAGCGCAGCAGGCATGGAAATAATTATATGCGACTGCGCCGAAACAGGGCAAGCTTTGAGAATGATGTCGATGCGCCGTGCACTTTTCGAGTTGAAGGGGTAGCAGGAAGGCGGCCAATCAGAATACCGCCGTTCGAGCCTAGCCTGCGACTTATGGCCTAGCGACGCTACCAAGTGGAGCTTTTCACAGCAGCCCGAATCCCCGGTGCCACGATGCGGATGACGATGACACGAATGGATGACTAGTGGCTCCGGGTCCGGACACGGGCTGTAAGTGCTCAACAATTCCAGGCCAGCCAGTTGTTGATGATGTCCAGAAGAATGTTAGATATCACCGTGAGAGAGGAGATCAGCTGGGCTGTGTTTGGGATTGGCGAGATGTGTAATATTAACTTTCTTGGCGGATTGTACAGGAAGTCTCTTGACTTTGTTGTACCAGCGTCGGCGGCGCACAGTGAATATTTGTTGGTGACTCTGTGCAAGTCACTGAGCGAAGCAAGGGGGATGTTGGGAAATGAGAAATGAAGGGAGAGAAGTGACTGGGCGAAGAGACACAATATCAACGATTGGATTGCTGTCGGGCTTGAATACAACCTGGAAGGTGCCTTAGCTGTGCATCCGTGTCGAGCAGGTTTGCGAGACGAGACGGCATGTACAAAGGTCTGGCAAGTGAAGGAAAGGTAAGGTAGTAGCTGACAGATCCGGCAGACAAAGGTAGGACAGGGCATCTATGTTGGGTTTAAAGCCGTATCAACTTACTTTTTTTTTTTGCTTCTTCCCAAGGAGCGAGCGAAGACTGTCAACGATATGAATGACTCACTGTCACCACCTTATGGAGAGCATAGCTGTGTAAGCGGTAGAGGCAAGTAAAAATTGGGTTTAAGTGGAAATAAATCCCCGAATAATTGGACGGAGGTGGGACACCGACGCTAAAAGACGCCAAAAACCCTTGCTCGGTGCTCGAATACCGGCAGGACCGAATTTTGGAAGGCATTTGCTATTTGGGCAGCTGAACTCCCCGTCCATCAGTGCAACCGTCCTTCCTCCAGATCTGCCCTCAGACGGACCCTTCAAGCCACCCCACCCCCTACAGTGTAGCTTTGAGCCAGTGATCTTCAGAAGTACTTTTCCTCCTCTCATGCCCATCCAGCCATCCCATTCCCGAGATGTACTCGTCGGTTGGGTTGATGCAGATCGACAACCTCAGCTTGATTGAAAGCCCGACCCCCAGATGACCCAAGCGTGTCACCTACCAACGGCCCGATGTTCAGTCCGTGACCACAGCTCCTCATCGGATATCCGGCATCCGTCAGCACATCGGTCGTGACCCTGTCAGCCACACGCGTCGTTGAATGTTCAACGTTGGGGGTTCTCCTCTGATATTTGAGACATTTCTCACCGTCACCATCCCAACTGACCAAAGGAGCGAACACGTAACGCAAGCCTGGCAAAGGGGTCACATACGAGTAGTAGTAGCACAGTACAGTACCGTTGCATCTGTAAAATACCCCGAGATGGATGTGCACTGAGGTCCTGAATGGGGGCTGGATGACGGCAGGAGTCTCAACGCACCTGTACCCCCACTCATTCCAGATATTCTGCAAGTTGTAGTTACACTGCAGGAAGCCAGTTCTTGGCCACAGCGTACGCACGCCCTTAATAAAGTGAGGCGGGTAGGGGTCCCGTAGTTGCTAGCATTAGCCCGTAGTCTAGGAGCGGAGGGAGCTACGCCCACGTGTCGAACTGAGGAGGGCAGGACTCGAGCAGAACTCCGATGACGACGCTTGCGGAATCGCTTGGTTGAATCGGTAACCGGAACCCGGTCAGACGACCCGGAGCCAGTGAGCCTGCCGTCGGACTGTCACCACATCTTGCATTCGCCCAACATTCGCGGATATTGAGATTTGCGACCGGCAAGTGGCCGCCAAGATGCGTTTGCAACCAAGCTGTCTTGGTATCATTAAGCAGAAGGGCAATCGCTGGACTGAAGTACAAACCTTGGCGTCGCTATTCGAACTATTTAAATTACGACTTGCTTTGGACACTGAAAGCTAGGAAGAGTCATGATCCGGAGAAGAAGGTGTGAGCAACCGAGCACAGTGTCTTCCAATGTTGGCATCAATGTCGGCAGGTTAACCTGAGAGTGAGATCGCCCACGCCGGTCCCTGCCTGACCGATGTTGGCAATATCACGATGTGATGTCCTGCCAGGCTAATGCCAGGGGACTTGGTTGAGACCAGAACAAGAAAATGTCTCTTTCCCTCCCAGCAGTAAGGATAGGTCATTGAAGCTACATTAATGAACCTGCATAGGAACCAAGGCATATGACCTGTCATACCCCCCCGGGCAGGTAACCCGCGGGAAGTGGCATTGTTGTGAGATCACGTAGTTCTCATCAAACAATCGAGCTGGATCATTCCGTGTTGACTTGCATGTCGACGTCCTCTTTGTTCTCCAAGAAACCTTTATACTAGATTCAGGCTCTCATGGAAGCTTCTTCCGTCTCTGTACCCAAGGGGAAGGTTGCCCCGCTACAGACCCTTGAAGATGATCTGGCGGGGTAGCTCCTTATCGGTATCTCGATAAGATCAATGCCAGTGAACCTGCAGGGTGTAGGAAACTGTTACTGAGACCAGGCCAAAGAATTTCTGGACCAGAAATACTTCAGTTTGATCACTGACGAGCGACAACACTCACCTTCTTCGCGATTCGCATACGAAACCCATTCCTACATCGCTGCGTTACCTTCCTTCACCGAGTTTAGAGGAAGGGTCCTCGTCTTTTCCCTCAAATGCTTAAATATTCAGTGGTCGTTGCTTAGGAAACCGCCATGCTGATGGTACCGACGCACCGGTCCTCCGTGCTGCGTTTCATTGCCTTCCACTCATTCATCACCCCGACCTCGTCCCAGCAAGCCATTGGTACTGACCACTGTCATTTCCGACCTCGTTTTCGCTGAACATACCACCTGTCAACCCGCACGTCGGCTACGCCACCATGCGCGACGACGACGCCAACGAGGTACTTGCCGAGCAGGACCCGATTGTTCGGTCCCTCGTACAGAAGATCCCCGGCCATGGGGTCCTGATTCCGCTCAAGACCACCCTTGAACTGGGTGAGGACCATGTGTCTGGACGAGTCCTTATCACGCGAGCGCCCACCAAGTGCGCCAACCCAGTCATCACGTAAGGCACCCCAAGATAACACCCATCCCAAGCTAACAGCACGGCAATGCTAACTCGGTACTCTCACAGGATGCTTCGCGACCTGCTTCCTGAGGACATAGTTAAGGGCTTGCCTCACCTCCGCAGATGCTCGAAGCCCGGTGACCTGCCGGCCCACTTGAAGACGCAGTTCATGAACGAGACGCCCCAGAGCCGACAGATCCATACGGGCAAATCACAGTGGATATACATCTTGATGGGGCCCGAGAACATGCTCAACCGAGATGAGCTGACCAAGATGCTGTCCGCCGTCGAGGGAATGGGCCCGGATATCTTCATACGGAGCATTCCCGTCCCCCTTCTGCCGCCCACTTCGCAGGTGCAGGCCGCCATGTGGTCGCAGCACTTCTGGCCTAGCCTCTACCGCAAGAACAACCCACTCGGTCCCCATCCGTCCCTTATATCGCGGGCAACCGACGAGATCAATCGAGATGCGGCCATATGGATGAAGCTGGCCCATCAGGTGGCTGAGCAGGGCAGAGCGGCTGGCATCGGAGAGCCCATGGGCGCCTGCATAGTGCAACGTATTGACGGCAAGCCCATCCTCGTCGCCGTGGCTGCTGATGCGCGTTGGCGTCACATGGAGCAGAAATGTACCAGAGGAAACCCCCTGGCACATTCCGTGATGCGCGCCATCAGCTTCGTCGCCCAGAAACTCGTTCGTGCCGAGGACCGGAAGACGGAGACGAGGCAGATGCCGATTCTCGAGTTCGAGGCTTTCCAGGACGCGCCACTGACCGACGACGAGAAGAAGGTTTTCGAGCTGGACCATCCCAACCCGGATGGCTATCTCTGCCACGGCCTCGAGCTGTACCTCACCCACGAGCCGTGTATCATGTGCTCCATGTCCATCCTGCACTCGCGCATGGGCAAGGTCGTCTTCCGTCATCGTATGCCGTTGACTGGAGGTTTGTGCGCCGAGGAGCGTGGTCACGGTATCCCAGCCCTGGCTGGCAAGGGTGGTGGACGCGGGCTGGGCCTGTTCTGGCGCAGGGAGCTCAACTGGAGCATGGTGGCTTGGGAGTGGGAGTCGGCTGGCTATCTGAAGCCGTTACCGGTGGATTACGACGTTCATGCTTAGGAGACACGACAGGCCTTGCTACGGCACACGGCTTATCATGACTACGGGAGAACCATCCTTGTGTGCTTTTGTCTTTACTGGAAAACAAGTCAGAGGAGTTAGGTAGTCCTCTCTTCCTTCGGTTTGGCATTTAGGAGGGGGAAGCAAGCATTCTTGGTCGGAAAAGGGGGTTACCAGGCGTTACAGGCTGCAGACATGGCTCGCGCTTGCGACGGCCCTAGGAACTGCTTTAGCTAGCTTTTGTATGGAGGAGCAAGCATAGGAGATACCACAGAGCAGTGTCATTATTCGTACGTTTGCTGTTACATACACTTTGTGCATTTGACCGTAAAGTTTGAGAGGGCCGGAGCCGAAAGGGCCCATGTATTTCCTTATCTTATCGCAGCTAACAACCCCCCAGGTTGGCACAGTACATGTACAGTACCTTGTTGTCGTGAGTCGGTTCCCCTCACGTCGAGCTTCTGCCATCGTTTGTTTTCTCAGTTCTTCAGCCCGCGGTGTGTCAATTTCCCCAGCCTAGGAAGCCTCATTTCCGTTCAATCAAGTTTCAGAGCCGGTTGACTCTGGATTCAAAGAGACTGTAACTCTTCAATCCCAGCGATGCACCTCCTTTGACCCAAGCTTCCACCGAACGTCGTCACTTCTCCCACGGTGTCGACCTCTCACCTCCGCATCACGGCCGGGCGTGTTAGAGAGCAAAGGGTTAAACATGTGAGGGGCCCACTGGGTTCTGTCTGGTGTCTCCTCCATACTGCCAGCAAAGTACAAAAGGCCTGGTTCTCGGGGCCAACATATCTGGACCAGCTTCTCGGCATCCTGCCTGTGCACTCACCTGCTAAGGACATTCACGGCAGAGACGAGCAGATTGCGCCTACTCAAGCAACCTACCCCCACATTGCCACACGCACAACTCTCCTGTCTCTTAAGCTACGCCTGTCACCCGTCGCCGAAATGCCGAAACGCAAAATCGGCGAGGGCGTGCAGAAGTACTACGCCGTCCGCTTTGGCAAGACCCCGGGCGTCTATCGCTCCTGGCCAGACTGTCAACAGCAGATCACAAACTTCCGGGGCGCAATCTGTACGGTTTGCCCCCCTTCGCCCAGTGCTACCACCCGCCTTCTTTATGCTGATACACCAGGGCACGACAGACAAGGCCTTCGAAACAGAGGAGGACGCCCTTGCCTTCGTAGCCGGCCGCACCCCTCCCTCGGAGAACAGCAAGAAGGCCAGGGCCAGCGAGCCGACCAAGTTCTACGCCGTGGCCAGCGGGCGCAAGCCCGGCATCTACACCGACTGGGAGACGGCCCAGAACGAGGCCATCATTGGCGTGAAGGGGCCCAAATACAAGAAGTTCGCCACGCGCGCCGAGGCCGAGAACTTTATCCGGTTGTACGGCAGCCTGGACACGATCAGGTCCTTGGGATTGGTGGTTGAAGAGGAGGAGGAGGACGACGACGACACCGATGACGACGACGACGACGACGACGACGACGACGACGAGGAGGAGGACGACGACGACGACGACGAGGATGGCGAGGATTGGGGCGCGCCTGTGTCTAACGGAAACAATATCAAAACGGAGGTGACTGGGGATGTCACGGTCTTGAAGAATCCCCAAGGGGTGAACTTGCCAGCTGCCGGGTTCCACGACGGGGTGCTGCATATTTACACCGACGGCGCTTCGAAGAGGAACGGGACGGTGACGGCGCGAGGGGGTGTGGGAGTCTTCTTCGGACGCAATGATCCTCGGTGAGTCCCACGTTCGCTGCAGCTACCTGCACACACAACCAAAACAGAGCGGATATACTGACTAGAATGTCTTCATAGGAATATCGGCGAGCCGCTAGAAGGCACGCCACAGACCAACCAGCGGGCGGAACTGGCGGCCATCCTGCGGGCGTTGGAGGTGGCGCCGCTAGATCAGAAAGTGATGATCATCACCGACAGCTACTACTCGATCGACTGCCTTACTAAGTGGAAGAACGGCTGGATCAGGAACGGGTGGAAGACTTCAAAGGGTGCCGCAGTCCTGAACCAGGACATCATCAAGAAAGTGCTGGCTAAGATCGAGGAGAGGAAGAAGACAGGGTCGAAGACCGAGTTCGAGTGGGTCAAGGGTCATTCCCAGAGCGAAGGGAACATAGCGGCTGATGAGCTGGCCGTTAGGGGTGCTAGGATTGGGGAGAGACTTCGTGCTTGATGGGCATCGAGGACGTCTCTCAAGATGGTTGGGACGGGTGGCTTATGCGAGGTTAACGACGACTTTGATCTGCCATGCATCACTAGCCCGCATGCGGCTTTCAAGTTGAAGCGATACTCCAGCTCTGAATCCATCTGATTCAAGCACATTGGATGCTCTGTAACAGTATATTATGGGGATCCCTTCGCAGACCGATGGAATCTTGCCGGTCACTTTGAAGTAGGTTCTATACCTAAACCCTAACCCCCACGACAGTCGGCAACAGCCGTCTCCACCAAGGTGTCTCCCGGCCCAAACTCTGGTCGAGAACTATCACAAGCAGCTCCGACGCGATTCAACATACATCCAAACCACCCTGCAAACAACAGCACCAAGCAACTTCAATATTTGACTTCGCCCTTTGAACGACCTCTTCCACGAAGCAACTGGAATCTTAACCCCACTCCGAGCGGACCTCACCGCGCACACCGGCCGCAGCCCTCGGCGCGACACCTCAATCAAACCCCCCATCTTTCCCACCCGCGTCGCAAACCTGCCCACACTCGGCAAAACTTAACCATGTCAGCCAACATCCCCGAATCCATCCCCACCTCGCGCGACCGCTCCTCCCACCGGCCCACAAAGCGCCGCGCCCTCGACCCCGTCTCCCAGCAGGCCGCGACGCTCGACTCCCTCTTCGCCAAGCCCGACCAGGAGATCCGGCTGCCGCCACCGCCCGGGTCGTTGGCGTCGGGGGCCGTGGCCCGCCGCGCCGCCGCCGTGCCCGAGATAGTCACCAACGTGCAGGGCTCCTCGGCGGGCGCGGGCAGCGGCGAGTTCCACGTGTACAAGGCTTCGCGGAGGAGGGAGTACGAGCGGCTGAGGGTCATGGACGAGGAGGTGGCGCGGGAGAGGGAGAGGGAGGAGTTCGAGCGGGCGAGGAGGGAGAGGGAGGAGAGGGACGCCGAGAAGACGAGGAGGAATAGGGAGAAGAGGGAGAGGAAGAAGATGAAGGGGAAGGCCGGGAAGGGGGGTGGAGGAGGGGAGGGGAAGGCCGGGGGGATACAGCCGCGGAGGACGGAGGGGAAGGGTGATGGGAAGGGTGACGAGGCAAAAGAGGGAGATGGGCAGGATGCGGGTGGTGCTGAGGGCAAGGAGGCCGGCGCGAACGCAACGTCTGGTGGACCGGGACTGGTGATTCACGATGATGACTGAGCGAGACACGGCTTCGTGCCGAACCACGACTGAAGGACCGCTGCCTTCTGGGCAGCTGCTTTATCTACCATGGCCCGAGGCGACTGCTGCCTTTCTACAAGGGGGGTATGCTAGGTTTACACGACAGCTCCTTGGTATTTCTCCGCGAGTCCTTCTTCAACCCGCACAGCATCTACTCATCGCCGCCTCCGCCGGTACCGACTCCGGGTTGCGCCTTCTTGGCGCTGCAGATATCGTCAACTCTCAGCAGCAGGCAGGCGGACTACAGGGACAACAAATGTCAGTATCCTCGTATTGGTTATGCAGAATAGGGATGACGCGGAATAGAAAGCTCACCTCAATAGCCGTCTTCATGCTCTGCACCTTGATCGCCTCGGGCTCCCAGACGCCGTACTCCTGCATGTCCGCCAGCGCGCCCGTGTCGCCGTTGATGCCCCACGAGCTCTTCCCCTCGGCGTGCTTGGCCCGCAGGTCCGTGAGCACGCGCACGGGGCTCGCGCCGGCGTTCTGCACCAGCGTCCGCGGGATCACCTCCATGGCCTCGGCCACGGCGCGGTACGGCCACTGCTGCACGCCCTCGATGTTCCTCGCGAGCTGGTTCAGCCTGACCGAGACGGCCATCTCGGTCGCGCCGCCGCCCGGCGAGAGGCGCGGGTGGAAGAGCACGTTGCGCGCCACGCCCATGGCGTCCTGCAGGTTGCGCTCGATCTCGTTGAGGATGTCCTTGGAGGGGCCCCTCAGCAGGACCGTGCACGCCTTGGGGTCCTTGCACTTGGTCAGGAAGGTGAAGTACTCGTCGCCGATCTTCTCGATCTCGAAGAGGCCGCAGTGCGTGCCCACGTCCGACTCTACTAGGTCCTCGACGCGGTTGACGATTGTGGCTCCCGTGGCGCGCGCTATCCTGTTGTTGTCGGTCTTGCGGACGCGACGTAGTGCTGTGACGTTGGCCTTCATCAAGTAGTGTTGTGCGAGATCTGTTATGTGTTGTTAGTTGTGTGCCACACATGGCCTCCTATAGGGGTAGAAGTGAAGCGCACCTGATACTCCTTTCTCCGTAATGACCAGGTCGGGCTTCAGCGCAAGAATGTGCTCGCACATGGACTTGACCTGCTCCTCCTCGATCTGCAGAATCCGGTTCCAGTCGTCCTCCTTGGACACCTCGATGTTGGTCTGCGACTCTCCCTTCTTGTACTCGAGCGGGCAGTCCAGCAGGATGATGCGCGGGTTCTCGATCTTGCGCCGCATCTTGGGGTGCGTGATGTCCTTGTTCAGCATGACGCCGTCCAGCACCCTGCTGTCCTCTATCTCGCCGCCGGGCACCTTCTCGATGCGCGCGTACCGCTTGATGTCCACCTCCTTCTTGCCGTTGCCAGCGTCCCAGCTGACCGTCCGTACGGCCTTGAGGGCGAGGCTGCACATGAGGTCCGACCACCGCGAGACGAACTTGGTGCCGATCGAGGAGGAGATGAGGCTGTACATGGCCTTGTCGTCGTTGATGTCGATGGGCGTCGAGATGTCCTCGATGATCTCCAGGGCGTCGGCGAGGGCGCGCTTGAAGGCGGCGATGATGACTACCGGGTGGATGTTGCGCTCGAGCTGGGGCAGGGCCTGGGCGAGGATCTCACCGGCTAGGATGATCACCGTAGTGGTGCCGTCGCCGACCTCCTCGTCCTGTGTCCGGCTGAGCTCGATCATGCTCTTCGCGGCGGGATGTGACACTTCGATCTCTCGCAGGATAGCGTGGCCGTCATTTGTAAGCACGATGCCACCCATGGGGTCGAGGAGCATCTTCAACATGGCCTTGGGGCCTAAACATGATCGGATGATATCGGCGACGCTGGGAGATGGGAAACACATGGTGAGCTTGATGGGCAGTGACGCCGTATGTTCGCAGACTACTTACGTCTTCGCGGCCGCAATGTTTGACAACTGAGCTTTCCTTCCGGTCTGCCTCTCACCGCTCTGGGTGTCTGCACACGCCGAGTATCAGCAACCAGACTGGAATATCAAGCTTGGAAACTCGGAAAGGGGACATACTCATCACCACCACGGGAGCCTGCATCTTGACGGCTCTTCTATCGTAGAACGAATGAGATATCTACTAATAACCTTCAGGAAGATCGGAGCGAGTCTCAACTGGGAAGTGGAGGTCAATGTATCAGTATGGCACAGGGTGGTTTCGTCGATAGCTGTACACTTCTGGCATGTCTAGCTAGGCTCCCCGCGAAAAGTTCACCTGGAAATTGTTCGCGGGACCTCCAAGTGGTCCGTGCAGCCCCGGTGAGAGGTGGAGCCGGCAGGACAATTGACCGCTCCGCATATCGACGAACAACATGACCCGCTGTCCAGATATCTGTCCGAGGGTAAAGTAACATTTTACAATGAGAATAGCGTCTATGAACCAAGCTGGGTTCAGAGATCTTAACTGACTACCTTTGGTGAAGCGCAAACAACACAGTAGAGGGGGAGTACGATTGAAACTGCGAACCGACAACGTTCCATCATGACTGCTCTCATCACAGTCTTAAGTAGACGCCGTTTTGGTGGGCACTGTACATGACCACTTGGACAAGTGAGCTTCCATGAGTCCTCATGCTGTTGGTGACCGAAACTCTCGTACAGCTCTTCGTCAACCGCACTTAATTCGCCAGGTCGGCTGAAGACCCTGCACTCTTTCCCTATCCTGCTGAGCTGAAGTAGTGTGAACAATACACCGGTTGCAAATTTATTACGGCGTCCATACCCTAATAATATACAGCTTCGGCGTACAACCCACTCCCCTATTTTGAAGTCAAAAGAAGGACAAAGGAGATACCGACTACCCAACTCTACCATAGCTCGCAGACCGGTTCTTTGGCCGGGCAGTTGAACGCCTCTCTGAATCCCCTCGAATTCATCATGGCGGTACCCTCGATCCGTGCAAAGGCAGGCGAGTGCTCGTCGGTGTAGATCGCCCGCGTCAGCGCCGACTGGGTGTACTTGGAGCACCAGAAGTTGCCATAACTAAGATAAAACAGCTGGTCCTGGCTGAAGACGTCCGACAGACCGGGCAGGTCGAGGTCCGGGTACGACTGCCTCCGCTTCAGCCAGGCGCTGTACGACGCCGACAGCCCGCCCGCGTCCGCAATGTTCTCGCCCAGCGTCGCCTTGCCGTTGACGTGCAGCGTCGTCCCGTTGGGCCCCGCGGCGGTGAAGTTGCCGTACTCCTTGACGAAGCATCCGGTGCGCTCCTCGAAGGCGGTCACGGTGCTGTTGGTCCACCAATCCGTCATGTTTCCATGGACATCATAGTGGCGGCCGTTGTTGTCGAAGGCGTGCGACAGCTCGTGGCCCGCCACGGCCCCGAAGGCGCCGTAGTTGATGTACTTGGGCAGCTCCGAGCCGAAGCCGGGGAACTGCATAATGCCCGCGGGAAAGACGATCTCGTTCATGGGCGGGTTGTAGTAGGCGTTCACCGTGTATGCCGTCATGTCGAACTGGGCCCTGTCGGTTGGTTTGCCGAGCGCCGACCACGACTGGTTGACGCTCAGACGGTCCATAGAAAGGGTGTTGTTGAAGAAGGCGTCGGTGATGGTCAGGTTGGCGTAGTAGTCGTGGAGAGAGGCCGGGTCCATGATGTTGGGTGACTGGGCGCATGTTTCGTCAGTCATGCAACATAAGATATGGACCGACAAAAAGAACGATCTTACCTGCGTCGGATATCCAATCTTCTGAATGATGGCATTGACCTTGTCCGCGGCGAGCTTCTTGACCTCCTCGTCCATCCAGTCCAGATCAGCCAGTCGAGAGATGAACTGATCCTTGATGTCGGAGACGATCTGGTCTCCGAGGTCTTTGGCTGTCGATGAGAAGGCCTTTTCAACGAAGAACCTGCTGAGAATCCAACCGAGGCCAGAGTCGATGTGTGAGATGCATGTCCTCCACCGATCCGTGACAGCATCCGGATCCTAGTCGTAGTTTAGATTATTGACGTGCTATAACAAGTGTTGCAGCGCATGGTCGCTTACCTTTCCGGACAGTTGGTTCATAAATCGCGTGTATGGCTTGATCTCAGGGGCTTCAACCCGACCGGCAGTAGCTTGGATGATCTTCCACGACAGGAAAGTCTGGACTGTATCCTTTCCGCTCGACGAAATGATGTCCGAAAGGTTGGCGAAGAAATCAGGAAATTGCGTAATCATCCTGTTCAGGGTGTAGTTGGACGGCACAAGAGAGGTGAGGACGTGGTCGAGGCCCAGGATGGGGATCAGAGATGCCGTGTCCTTCAGCGACAGGGGATTGTACGACTTCTTTGGGGACGTCAGTGTGAATCTTGACAGAATGGGATCCGTCTGGAAAACCCACCGAGCTATCCCGGAGGTCTTCGAGAGGAGGAGTAGCAGCAGCGATCTTGGTTTCTAGCTGCACCACTGCTTCGGCCAGCTTGTCTGCCGCTTTGCTAGCGCCCGGACCAGGAAAGGCTCCCTTGAGCACCTCAGCCATCGCTGACTGATACCCACTGACAGTCGCGGCATCCTCATAATACGATGGGGACGGTAGGCCGACACCGTAGCGAGGACCAGCAAAGATGACCTGGCTGTCCTACAAGGCAAATATTAGCTTGGCGTATACCTAAGACTGGGGTATCCGGATGGCTTTCGTCTTACCG
>Ga0209127_100376_pt1 | contig 15458 bp, 24 predicted proteins | sample LakSupMetagenome_FD_187469 | JGI IMG/M metagenome (GOLD analysis project Ga0209127, IMG submission 187469) | Freshwater microbial communities from Lake Superior, Canada - Sta WM archaea (SPAdes) (version 2) | ecosystem: Environmental > Aquatic > Freshwater > Lake | place: Lake Superior, Canada...
GAAGATGATGCCGGACGAGCTACCTTAAGGTCTCGGGAGAGGCATCAGACCCGGCAGTTTGGGTAAGAAAACCAGCCTGTGACAGCGGTGACGTCTTTCCGATGGCTTGGTTAGCATCGTGCGGACATGGAAAGGAAGGTAAGCACCGAGCGACTGGCATGATTACCTGGAGGTATCGGAGGTAGGGGCGCTGCTGTAGAAGTCGTGAGAGGAGTGTTGATAACCGATCGCCACTCCCGGTCAGATAGCAGCGGATGCTGCCTTGGCCTCGAGAAGCCGAAGGAACAAACCCTCACGGATCGCAATGTTCGTGCTGGAATGAACGACCAGGAACCTGCAGATGATCCACACGGGCTCTTGATAGCGAGCAGATCGAAAATGCTGGGAGGAGGCGCGACATGCACTGCAAACCAAGCTGAACCTGGGTGGAAGGCGAGGGAGGGGTGAGGAGTTGATGTGGGAGGAAACGTGGGAAGGGACTAAGGTGGAATCGCTTGATTTCCGAAAGACTGGAACTGAAGCCTGCTTAATGTGGGAGAAGCGGCAGGTGCCCTCGATCGGGTCTCCAAGGAAGGTACGCTCAAGGAAGGCACGCTCAAGGAAGGCACGCTCAAGGAAGGCACGCTCAAGGAAGGTACGGCCATACAGGTGCTACGAGGTGACGGAATCGAATTTGAAGCGAGTTGAATGGACGCTCGCCCTCGCTGGACTTCAGAGGAAGGAGCGACCAGAGGCCCCTAGCCTCGTCCCAGAAGTCTCTGCGGTACTCGCACTGTCTAAGTGACGGATCCATCAGCGTGGTTTGGCCTCCTCGACAGAGGCCACCAAGCCATGCAGCTTCTCTTTTGCTGCTGCCCTTGACGTCGAGTGCCTCGTGGATCGTTTCGGCTCCGAGACCAGACGGCGCGCAAGGGTATGGCTCGTAAGTCTCTCGGAACGCACAAACAAGGGATTCAGGCTCCTGGTCGACATCACAGATACTCGACTCGTAGCTGAAGGGGACGAGCAACCGTGGACGACTTACAGCTAAGGTCCTTCTCCACGTGTCACAGGTTGTCCTTTATGCAGCACCTTGGCCTAGTTGTCTCCTGAGGTATCTCAGACACGCGGCGGGGGCGGTCATAAGGTTGCTATGATGAAGTAGACAAGGTGTATAAATGTCATCTGCGTCCACGAGAGTCGACGACGGAAGTGCATGGGAGCTCTCGGTCTATAGCGAATGGAACGCCAAGATTGTTGCTCTACTCTTGCCTTGTATCCTCGCCTGTACTGGCAGCCATGCGAGGCTATTAGATCGCAAGAGACGGTCCCGTCACGCTCTTCCATTGTGTGAGATCTGCAAATGCCTGTTTCAAACCCAGAAAAAGGAGATGGGTTTGAATACAGCTTTGAGCTTACTCCCCTAAGATCCTCTCTATGGTAGACTTGGGCATGCAGTACCTCGGGTCGACAGCCTCGAGGCCCGGATATGCTAGCACGCTCAAGCCGGCAATACCGAAGCAGGTGTGCCAAACATCAACCATATCCCCAGGCCTATCCGAGATGCCGCCCTTCTCGGGATCTTGGGCGCTGAGGATGAACTTGACAAGAGCGTCGCCATCAATCCAGTGCCGCTTGCCAATGATCTCCAAGCTGGCGAGGACAAACCAGCTGTAGCAGACATCCGCAGTCTTCTCAGGCCGGCCGTTGAATCCACCATTGGCGACCTGTCTCTCGCTGAGCCACCTCGCAAGCTTCTCCTTGTCGATGAGATCGTCTCTTCCAGCGATGGCGAGCGCAGCCACGCAGGTCCAGATCTGAGCCGCGTGGGATTCGGCTCCGGGAGTGGCGCCGTAGCCGCCGTCAAAGTTTGTGCAGGCGACGACGTGGTCGACGGCCTTGTCCACATCGACCAGATCGAGAAGCCCGAGGAGGGATAGGGCGTTGAGCGCACCGTACAGGAACCGCGTGTCTTCCTCGCCCCACTCGTCGCCGGCGAAGGTGCCTGTCTCACGGTTCTGCAGGTCGGCCATGTCTGTGCGAGGTGTCAGTAATGTCGCAGCAGTGGAGTGGCGTAGTTCGCATAAGCTCACATTTCGCAACGGTGGCCTTCCCGTTGCCCTTTCCATGCTTCTCAAGCTCATCGAAGCCGTCTACCATAGCCAGAATCTGAACAGCGCTGACAGTGTAAAGCATGTGCGCATGATGATTCGGGGCAGGCGCAAACCCACCACTGTCCTTCTGGCAGCTGAGCACGAATTTAATAGTCTCATCACGGGGTAGAGCTTCTGGATGGCCAAGCAGATGAAGAGCAACTAAGCCCCAGTAGAGTCCGTTGAGGCGGAGATGCTCCGTCATCCAGTAACTCAACTCGGTAACCCGCGTGTCCAGGCTCTGCACATATTTGATATGGGCTGCTGTGGCGAGCTGGAGCTCGTCTGGGAGCTGCTTCAGCTTGTTGTCTTCCTTTGATCCCGACATTATGTGAGGAGATTGACAGACGGGTACGTGGTACTGTAGAAGGATTTATGGATGAGCTGTCTCACAGGTACCTTACCTTGGAAGGTCCAAGTTGCCTGGTTGTCCGCCAAGGCCCCACTTCAAACCCCACTACAGCTCCGAGCCTCGAGGTTCATGCCGAACTTTGTTTCCACCTCAGCCTTGTGAGAGTCCAGCAAGAAGCCGAGCTGGCAGGAAGCCGAGCTAAGTCTATACTTAGTGACCAGCATGGCGCTTACATGTATGTACGTTAGTGCACAATCAAGGCACCCATGCGTTTCCACGGGCAGATACAGCTATCAGGTACCTAGCGGAGCTGAGATCATTCCCCTGGGCAATGTGTTTAAGGTACCTGACCTCCTCAACGTCCAGGGAGCTTAGCGGTACGTACTGACTAGGTCTAGACTCTTGGGAGAGGTTAGAGCCCGAGATACACTACAATATCCTCTCATGGGCCTTCACACTCTCCTGAGGCTGGTTTATCTGCCTCCACAGATAACGAATACGAAGTAATGGCCTATTCCCTTGCCGAATACAAGAACTGTGGAACTCTCATGTGTAAGGAAGGGACGAGACAGCTCGAGCAACCAACTTCTGATTATGATCGAGACAAATGGAGATTGATATACTCCAGACTTGCATTCATGTTTGTAGGAGTGCGAGGGTGACCACGAGGAAAGGCTCGTCCCGCGTTTCTTGTAGCCCCGGATATAGTCCACTGTATCTACATCTTCACTGGGCTGGACTGTTCTGGATCGCATATTGCTATTACTGTCATAATCATCTATTGGGAACTGCTATTGATATTCGATATATGAATCAGATGAAGATACTGTGGTAACTTGCTTCAGCTGACGCTACACACCACGAATTGTTCTACCGTGACTGCATAGGCAGTTACTTCAGGTATTTCCTTGGTGTGTGGGAGGAGCAGAAGCTGACCACCCACTATCCGCACATTCCTCGCCCCTCCAGCAGGCGGCTAGCACCGTTAAATTGTGCTGCCCCCTGCACTGGCGGCCCCTCGCCGAAAGGGACCCGGCGTCTGAACAAGGAGATCTACGACCCCTGATGACACATTCCTGCACGTTGGCGGGGTGCGAGGACGTTTCAGAAAACCCATCCTCTCTTCGAGTTTCGCTCGCTTGTTGTCAGAGCTGCACTGTGCCCTCAGCTGTGAGCACTGAGCACGCGCTGGAGCCGTTGAGCTTCACTGGAGCAAAGCCACACTAGAATCATCTCTCGAGTCTTCCGTAAAGGGTGCGGCCCGCAGCTTGGGCAGTTGACTTGACTTTTGATGTCTGATGGCAGTTCACCATCGGCCTTGGCAACAATCAATCAATCCAGTGCATGTCGCATCTCCTTCACCGTCTAATCAACACCTCGTCACACGGACCGCGGATGCACCACCACCACCAACCCAAACCCCTCTACTTGAAGGCGGCGCTCACGGGTTCGCCTTCACATAGCTCAATTGGGCTGTTGCTCGAGAATTAGCTTCGGAACGAAAACGGTTACCGATTGCACACCCGATTCGCAATCCTGCCACACCGTCAGCCTCGACAGAAACGCGCATCCCTCCACCTCCCGATCCCCGTGCTTTTTTGGGTGTTGGTTGCTTGCCTTGTCGCAGATTCCCAATCTGCCTATTCTCCCCCCCTGCCAGTTTCCAACAGCTCGATACTGCTGTGCGCACGAGACGATCGACTGCGCTCCTGCGGCATAGCACGCATCGGGCTTCCCCTCAAAGCCTGCTATAGCCAGCAAACCACCTATATTTCTTTGCAGCCATGGCACGCAAAGACGCTCCCCAGCCGCTGGCGCTGGGCAGTACCGATGCCCCGGGTGAGGACCCGCCTGTTGGTGAAACGCACCCTCGGTCTTCGCCGCCAATCTCCAGCTCGTCGCCTGCCTCTCCCCGATCACCGCGCTCTCCCTTTGGCTTTGCTCAGAAGAAGGCACAACAGCAGGGTACCAGCGAGAGGAAGCCTCTGCACGTAGCCGACCTCTTGCAGCACCCGCAGCACCCCCTGGACGCTTCTCAGTACCTACCCATATCCTCAGCCCTACACCACCCCCAGTCTCCGCCTCTTGAGCGGACTTCGGGCCAGCTGCCGCGGGAGCAGCAGCAATACCATCAGAACCGGGAGCCGGCCGAGCAGCAGCAGCAGCAGCAGGCCCAGCATCCGTATGTTCACGATCAGTACGCGCAGCAACCTCGCGCCCAGGAACAGCAGCTCCAGCAGCCGCCATCGTTCGCAAACCAGCAGTTCGCTCATCGGCATCACCGCAACAACGAGGAGAAGGCTTCCAAGTCCGGCTTCTTCTTCAACTTCGCCAAGTCGTCCAAGTCCTCGGACCGCTTGAATACAGACCAGTACTCGGAGTTACGTAGCGATATTATGTCCCGGGACGCTAACCAGTCACTGACATCGAGACACAATACGAGGCAGGCAGGTAAGTCACTGTGACTCTGACCCATTTAACACTTGGCCAAAGCTCTATACAAGGGGGTTGAGATGCTGATCTGTTCGTAAATCAGAGCCATCCTACCCTGAATCTGCGGCGCAGAGACAGCATACCGCCGTCCCCTCCAGATCCGACTACTCGGTAGCATCGACCGGCGACTACGACAACGCCAGCACAAAGAAAGGGAAACCGAAGCCATTTACTCTGTTAGGGAGGTCCAAGTCGATTAAGAAGGAGGACGGGGATACTGGTAGTCCAAGCCCAGGCGAATCCGTCACCACCCCAACTCCAGTCAAGGCCGCCGAGCAGGACCGAGGCTACACCGAGAAAACATACGCTGCGCAGCCCGTAGGTCCGCGCACAGCCCCGCTCCAGGCTCACGACCGCTCATTTCGAGACATGATGTCTTCGGCGGTCAGGAACCACTCTGCCGAGCGGGCTCAGGCACGAGGTATTCCAGACCATAGGGGACGAGAACATGTAGAGAGGGAAGCACAATATGGTAGGAGCCATGCCGCGTCGTTTCAGGAGAACGGTAGCGGCTCAAGTTTCTTCAGTGGGTTGAAGAGCTCTGGAAGCAAGGCGGCGGGCATGATCGGCAAGGGACTGTTCGGCAAGACTGGCAGAAGTGGTAGTACCACGGAACGGGAGCCGGCCATCGACGACGAGCATTACGTCTTGAAGGTCATCAACCTGCCGTTAGTAGAGCAGACTCGGCGGACTCGCATCTGCAAGAGGCTGGAGGACTCGCGGGACAAGACAGAATTCTGGATGCCGGCCTTCCCTTGGAGAGCTATCGACTACCTCAACTTCAAGGGAAGCGATGTGGAGGGTCTGTATCGGGTGCCTGGCAGTGGACCGCAAATCAAGAAATGGCAACGGAAGTTCGATGAAGGTACGTCATCCTTTTCCGGAGTTTCATTCGGGAAGATTCGCTAATAGCCAGACAGAGCTTGACGTCGACCTCTTCGAACAGAAGGACCTCTACGACATCAACATTATAGGGTCAATGTTGAAAGCCTGGCTACGAGAGCTACCGGACGAACTGTTTCCAAAAGCCGCTCAAGAGAGGATCGCTCGAGAGTGCCAAGGCTCAGAAAAGGTGCCCCAGATGTTGATTGATGAGCTGTCCAACCTCTCCCCCTTCAACTACTACCTCCTTTTCGCCATCACTTGCCACCTCAGCCTGCTGCTGGCCCATGCAGACAAAAACAAGATGGACTTCCGGAACTTGTGCATCTGCTTCCAGCCCTGCATGAAGATTGACGTCTTTTGCTTCAAGTTCCTTGTCTGCGATTGGCGCGACTGCTGGAAAGGCTGCAAGAACGAGGCCAAGTACATCGAAGAGGAGTACGCCTTATTCGACCAGCCGCCGCCACGTGCTCCCGTGGAGTCGCTCAAGAACTTGCCGACAGACGACCTGACCGAAGAGCGTCAGCTCTCGTCGTCGGACAGCAGCAAGCCGTCCACCCACAGCGCGGACAACCAGAAGAGCCGCCTGAGGAAGAAAGTTCCCGCGGCCGACAGCGTCAGCGCCGAGACCAACTCGACCGTCTCGACCAATCTCACGGTCCTCAGCGAGCGGGAGACGCCTCCTCGACGGTCTGGAGAGCTCAGACCGCTTTCGCCGATCAAGCCCCTGTCGCCTATGGGCTTCTAGTCAGTGTCCAGGCGACGTGGGCCCTATCGGCGACTCTGAGCGCCTTCAGATGATGCCAGACTCTTTCGCAACAGCTTACAGCCTAATAAGCTTCCCCGCCCGCCCTCACCTATTAAGTCGCTGCACCTAAAACTTCCTAGTGGCTTCCGTTCACTTCCTTTGGCACGAGCAGTTCTCTTACGGCTCCGTGCTATGAAGGAAGCTAGATCAAGGCGGTCTTATCCATAAGGCCATGACCACACCTCACGAAATCACGCCGTTCACGACGTTTTCTGTTCTTTCTTTTGTTGGAGGCTGCGTGTACCGGGGCCTTCGGGAATCATTCGCCCGGATCTTGGCCAGCGTTCTGGTGGGGAGGACCGATTCCATGGACGGAAGTTTGCGCCTGCCTTTCCATTGCTCTTTTGAACCTCTTTTTTCGTTTGCGGAATACCCTTCATGCTCACCCCAGGTTTGTGTGTTCGTTGCATTGCGCCGCCTGATTCACTTGACGATAGACGCTGTTATTGTTGTCACGTTACTTTTTGTCTTTGATTGCGAGTTGCTTTCATGAGCGGCGGCAGAGGTGCGTGTTTGAATATCCTTCGGGGGTGGCTGCTGTGGTGGCCGGGGTGGGATTTGAGCTCGAGAACGCGGCCTTATATGGTTGGCCGAGGGGGGATCGGCTTGGTTTTCTTGCGGCAGACAACCATAGCCGGCAGTTGTTCCGACGAAGATGGAGAAAGCAGGACGAGGGCTGAGCCTGACATGGATTTGGAAGCGACTTTTGAGAGCGTGTCACGAATCTTGTATAATATACGGCCTAATCACAGAGTGCACGCAAAAGTGCCCTTGGTGAGCCGCATAGGAGCGGAAGAAGGCAAATTCTCAATAGCAAAGGTGGTTCGTCGTGAGCCTGTCTGTAAGACAAAGCTGCGAGCAGCCACCACCCGTGATAATATCTGCCTTCAAACTGCATGGCTGCTGCCATAGCAGCGAGATCAAGCAACCCATTTTATATCCCCTTTTACGCCAAGAAGCCCCCAATCCAAGACGCCTAGCAATGCCATAGAATCTCTCCGACATGTCTGTTCCATCAATTCTTCCCAGCCGCCCGCAAATTCTTCCTCTGCAACCTCTCGTTCCGCTTAACCCTCTCCTTCCGCTCCCTCCTCCGATCGCCCCACACCGTCGTGCCCTCCTTCCTCTCCGCCTCCTTCTTGGGGTCGACCTCGACGATCCAGTCGTTCTCGCCGCTCTTGTTGGCGCCCTTGTACCCCCACTTGCGCTCCCACTCGCCCGTCTCCTCGTTGTACTGCAGGTTCTTCCTCGCCTCCCTCGTCTTGGGCTTGATGCCCCTCTTCTTGGCGAACTTCTCCCACGTCGTCTCCGCCTTGGGGGGAGGCAACGGCTTCTCGCGGGGCAGGGGCGTGGTCGACTGCGGGAGGGACAGGAGGACGCCGGCCTGGGTGGATGTGATGGGGCAGGTGGTCAGGAGCTGGTTGATCAGGGCCTGGGCGCCGTCGCGCGCGACGGAGGCGAGGGAGCCCTCGACGTCGGTGCGGTCGAGGTTTAGAGGGTTGGGGTCCGAGGCGAGCAGCAGGCCGAGGTCGAAGGTGTAAGGGGTTGGCTTTTCGACTGCGACTTGCAGCTTGGGTTTGGATGTTGTGCCCGACATTTTGATGGTTTGTGTTGTGGTTGCGGTTCGTTCGTTGGTGGCGGTCGATGGAAGATGTAATCAGATACTCGACAAGCCCTGAGAGGGCGATATGCCAAAGAGGAAGTTGCACTTTTTGGCGGTGAGGGACTGCAATTCTTGCGCTGTCCCGCAAGCTCGGCTTTGACTGGCTGAGCATCGGTGCTTTGCGGTGGGTCTGCCGCAGCTCGTCCATCCAATCATGCAGAACGCCAAAAGTTATCTTCAGCTTCATCCGACGCGATCGATTCGACATCGCTGAACGGAAGCCATTGCGTCCCAGCCCGGTCCCCGCCCGACATGAGCCGGTAGCTGTATCAAGCCCTTCATACAACACATATCTAACATTTTTTCGTCGGCACCGACCCTCACGATGTCGGTGCCCAACGGCTTGAGGTGCCTCTTACGGCCCTCGACGACGACCTCGATACCGGCAAGGATAGTCCCCGTCACCGTTCTTGCCGCCTCCTTCTCCTCCACCTCCCTGCTGGGCAAGAATCCTCTGCCCCCAAAGGGAAAGGCTCCCCCGTCAAGGGTCAAGGTCCTTCCCGGAGGCCACATCCGTGCCGGCAAGAAGATGCAGCTCGGCAAGTTTAAGAAGAACAAGCAGGTCGACCGGAGCAGACCGCCCGCGCCCGGCGAGCGAAAGGCTTACCGAAAACGAGTCACGCTGAGCAACAACAACGCCCTCCCTGTCGAGGGGCTGGAAGAGATGAGCCCTCAGGCGATGGTGGACCCGGAAAAGGTTGGCCGCATGCTGGCTCTTCCCAACGAGCTTGTGGACCAGTTGCGGGCGGTGGAAGCGTTCAAGCCCACGCAGACGTGGAATATGTTCCGCCAGCCGTCGATACTGCAGAGAAAGGAGACTAGAGAGCTGGCTGAGAAGATGCAGGCTGCTGCAGGGAAGGGAGAGACGCTGAAGCTGGTCATCTCAGGAGACAGACTGGTCGGGAAGAGCATGCTCCTACTGCAGGCCGTTTCGTACGCTTATCTGAACAACTGGATAGTCTTCCACATCCCCGAGGGTATGTCTCATCTACGCGAGTTTGAGCTGTCTGCATCTCCATGAGTGACTAACATGACGATAGGCCAAGAGCTCACAAACGCCTCGACCGACTACGCCCCAATCCCCAACACCGCTCCGACCCAGTACTCCCAGCAGGCCTACGCCTTGCGCATCCTCCAATTCCTGCGCAAGGCCAACCAGAAGCTGCTTCTCGACCTCAAGACCGTCTTCCCCCACCCGGAACTGGTGCAGCACTTCCCCGTCGGCACCTCGCTCCTGCAGGTGGCCAACGCCGCCAAGGAGCCCGACAGCACCTGGCCCATCTTCAACGCCGTCCTGCAGGAGCTCACCGCCGAGGGCGCCGGCCGCCCGCCCATCCTCTTCTCCCTCGACGGCCTGTCCTTCGTCATGAAGGCGAGCGAGTACCGCTCCCCGGCTTTCGAGCTGATCCACTCGCACGACCTGTCCATCGTGCGCCGCTTCGTCGACCTGCTCTCCGGCAAGACCAAACTGCCCTCGGGCGGCGCCGTGGTCGCGGCCACGAGCCGCGGCAACTCGCCGCGCAACCCGAGCATGGAGCTCATGATCGCGCAGCAGGAGGCGAAGCAGGGGCTGAGGGAGCAGCCGGTCAAGGAGCCGTACAACAGGAAGTACGACGACCGCGTCGAGGCCGCGATGAGGGATATCGAGGTGCTGAGGCTGAGCAGCGTTAGCCGGTCTGAGGCGAGGTCGCTGATGGAGTACTGGGCTGCCAGTGGTCTCTTGAGGACGGCTGTCGATGAGAAGGCCGTTAGTGACAAGTGGGCTCTGGGAGGCAACGGGAATCTGGGGGAGATGGAGAGGGCTACGCTGTTGACTATGCGATATTAGTTCTAAAGAGGCCTGTGGTCCGTGTACATCTTGTAACATTTAGAGCCGAAAATTATATGTATATTGCCGCTTTAGTTTCCGACTTGTATGGTGTGGTTTGCAATCGGTGCAGTTGGGCTTATGCAGGTAGGTTGCTGAGCGTACACTGACTCCCCGAGGACTAGGGTGATAGTAGAGACATTCAGAATGACCGGTTTAGGAGTGTTTGACACCTGAGTTCTGGCAGCACTCATCGAGGTCTAGCAGCTTCCATCAAAACACCCAACTCAACCCTCCTCTCCGCACTCAGCACCCTAGTCTCCTCCTCCAACCACCCAATCACCTCCCGATATGCGGCCTGTTTCCTTCTCAAGACCGTCCTAAACGCCACCATCGCCAGCCAAGCGACCTGCTGCTTCTTCACCTCGCACCTATACCCGGGGTACCTCTTCGCCCTACTCTCGCTCGCCAACAGCAGAAACGCCACATCGATCAAGTCCCTGATCGCACCGACAACCAGCCTCGCCGCCGGCCGCTTGTCCCGGGGCAGGCACCGCGCGTAAGCCCACGTCTTGTTCGCCGTCTCGACAAAGGCGGAGTAGACGTTGGAGAGCACGGTGGGCAGCGAGTTGTGGCTCGTGTCGAAGAACATCAGGTGCGACTGGATCTTGAAGGCGTTGATCACCTTGCGCCTGAAGTTCCGGCCCGGGTAGCGCCCGTACTCGACGGTCAGGGAGTCGAAGACCACCGCTCCTCCGCCCGTGCCTGCCCCGGAAGTCTCGCGGTTCTTGGTCATGGCTAGGGTGGTGGTGTTGATCAGGGTGCCGCAGTAGGGGAAGGGTCTTCCGGCCTCAACTTTGGCCAGGGGCTTCCCTCCGGTGGACATGTCGAAGTTGACGAGCGTCTTGTTCGGGTTGACGACCACCCCGTAGGAGGGGATGCCGGCGTGCATGGTGCTCACGAAGCGGGTTGCTTTGGTCCGGTCGGTGGTCACGAGGAGGAAGTCGTCGATCAGGCGGAGGAGGAGGGAGTCGGGTGCTTGGAGGAAGGAGAGCTGGGTCTGCTCGAGGTCGGCGTAGAAGTAGCTGCAGAGCGTCGAGGACAGGACCGAGCCCTGCGGGATGCCGCTCTTCTGTCTGTAGTACTTCTTGCCGATCTTGACTAGGTTGTCTTGGATGTGGGAGGTCATCATCGCCATCAGCGCTCGAGTTTGGAACGACTTGCAGGCGACGCTCTCGACGAACACGGTGTTTCTCTTGCTGTGGGCCAGTTGGCTTTCCAGCAGATCTCTAAACGTGGTACTGTCGCTGGCGGTTCTTGCCAAGGCTTGCCACTTCTTCAAAGGCTTGCTCCTTGTCACCTTGGTCAGAGCCATCTCGCCCATCTCGCCCGGCTTGACCTCAACGTGCTTCACGAGCTTGTACTCGGCCTCGCTGGGTATGCCGCTCATCAACTCGACGATGGCTTGTTGTGGAATACTGTCGAAAGCCCCTTGGACGTCAACCTTCGCGAAGTAAAAGGGTCGGTCAGCTGCGCCCAACCTGGTCTTGAACTCCTTGAGGCGCTTGTAGATGTCCCCGACTGAGAACATAGCCGAACCGAGGCGCTCAGGGTTCAACGTCTTTTCAAGTTTTAACATCGACCCCACGGGTCCCAGGATGGTGTTGATGCTCGGCCCAAGAAGCTTCTTGCTGCCCTTTAACAGCGTTCGACGCCGCAGGTTCGTGATTGGCCGCATACTCAGTCCTTTCGGCAGCAGTCTCACTTGACTGAACCCCAGACGACGCGAGCCCAGAATTTTCAGTGCCTCTTCCAGCTTCACCTCCTCAAACATGGTGGTCTTGAGCATCGCCATGGCGGGTTCAGCCACGTATCTCCAGGTATCATGACGGAAAAAGAAAAGCCGATACTTGTGTATGCTCGACTCGGTGACGTAAAAGTTGCTGCGAATCAGAGGTATCAAAATGGAATCAATGACATAATACAGGAATTCGAGGAATATCTCGATGCGTTTCTCGGTCTCTGGGCGGGAGCACTTTTGCCCCTTTAGGGTCGGAGGCGTGAGCCAGTCAATCTCCGTTATCTATTTCATGGTCAGCTAGTACTCCAAGCATACGTAGATGAGGTTACCGGAGCCGGCGCACTTTCAAATCCTGTAACACCTCATGAAGCGAAAGCTGTTCGAAGCGTCGCATGCGGATGAAATGGTCGACTTTCTTAAGAAATGCTGTTTGGTTGTGCGTCTGCACCTTGTCGCAGCCCCAGAAGTCGTTTGGGATGATCTTCGCCAGCACAGCTTGACAGAAGGCGGATACGCTCGCCATGGGAGTAGCCAACTCAACCAAAGAGGAGTACTGAGGCAGCTGGACGGTTTGTGGCGCTGATCGCGACTTCTTCCGAGATCTTGTCGACTTTTGCGTACCATGACAAGGCCAAGTCTGCCGTTTGCCTTGGGCTTGGGCCTACAGGAGATATTAGCCCCGCCATGTACATTGAGGAATGAGCGATGATGAGCAGAAACGTACCGGGCAATAGTGCTCAAGGAGTTTGGAATACGAGCAACGATCGTGCAATACTTGGAGTCTTTCGACCAAGTGCTGTGGCAAGCCCCTGAGCCTTTTCGGGATGTGTGCCTTGAACTGCTGTGTGCCGTTGCTGGCAGTACAGAGCTTCCGCGTAATTTCCTCCTCGCGTAGCGTGTAGTCCTGGAACTTCTGTGCTGTCTGGGTGTGGTCTACTTGCGAGGTGAAAACGTTATGGAGGCCGAACTGGCGCGGAAACATGTACACCATGACACGTGTGGTCGCTTCCTCAAACTTCACGGACTCGCTCTCCTTAACACCCTCGAGCGTGTCACGCTTCAGAGGGAATCGGCTGAGGACATCTTGCTGAGAGTTGGCCAGGACTCCACAATGGTAGGGCGGAGGGAGGGGGAACTTACGGATGTGCCTTAAACCAAAACGGACGAGACCACGGGCGTTGAGAGCAGCTCGCGCATAGAGCATTCTACTGCGGACGAAAGTGATCTCAGATGGACTACGGGCAGTCTCTTCCCGATGCTCTCCCTTGTTGAGACTGTGCGCGGAAGGAGTCTCTGCTGCTGGGGCGATTCGATAGTCCAAGTCTGATACCGGGACGCCACTGAGCTGCTGATAGTTGTCTCTTCCCGCTGCCACTTTGCTGAAGATAGAGCAGTCCAAGAGGAGGTCAATCATCATTCGCTCCCCAGATTTACCGAGAAGGAGGAGCAGCTGAGGCCACGGATCTTGCTTGAGCGTCCGCACATGGTTGTTGGCAAAGACGGCAAAGAGGCCGGGTATCTGACCCTGAGCGGCGGACGCTTTACCTTGGGGTCTCCTGTCCGAGTCTCTCCTGAATCCATCACAGAGTAGATTTCTGGGTCGTTCGCCGCTCTTCTTGTCGCGCGAAAACAAAAGCCATACGGCGAAGTCAACTATCTACAACAGCATCAGTATATTGGCGTCGTCAAGTCCATTTTGAGAGACGACATACCTCGGTTTGAGAAAAGGAGACGCCGGTGAAGCCATCAGAGAGGGTCACGTAAGATTCGTCTCCTTTCTGAGAGAAGCTGTTCCACTTCTCCCAGCGATCATCCACAGGTGCTTCCGACTGCGTCAATGATGCAACAACAGTCGTATCAAGCAGGCGAGCGACATTTTGCTCGGTTTCCGTCACCGGCTTCCCCGATGCTTCACTTGAGAGTCCAACTGAAGCGATCTTCTTCCGCCTAAGGCGAGACGAAGCAGGTAGCTTTGAAAGGACATAGTCTCGCAATGTCTGAACATGCGGGTAGAGTTGTGACAGTAGAGGATGGCTGACAATGACAAGTTTGCCAGTGTCTGATGTCCCATCGACCCGTCTCGACTTCTTGGGTCTTGTCGCGCCCTGTTCAGTTAAGGGTGCGACCGCAGATGCTTGCTCGTTCTCGCCTCTCCTCTTATTCCTGGAGCGGCTCATCTTCACAAATGACGCGTCCTTGCTCATCGGCCCAGAACTTTCCCTTCCCTCACCCGGAAGTGGTACCCCCACGATGTCTCGACTTGCGCTGGACAGACGTTCATTTCCACCGCGAGATCATGCCGATAAAAGAGAGAAATAGAGTTGAGCAAGAGGCCTATCCCTGAAAAGAGGATGCATGTATTCTCTCGTTTGGCGTCCAATATCGAAGTTGATCTTGATCGAGGCCCTCAAACGCGCCTCGACATTTCCATGGAAATCAACCGCGTCTGGGCGCGAGACGAGGTAACTGAGTGGACCACAGATTAAGTTACGGACCGCATTAGCGCGCGGGGAAGCGCGCCGGCGTCTGTTAGTGCAGTTTGTCTCGGCGCAATCATTGGTAGCGTCAAGGTTTCAAATAGCTACCATCCATCCTCCCTCTCTGTCATTTCTCTCAACATCCAGCAACTGAGCTTTGCAGTGTCATGATCTGGACGTTGGAAGGGTTAAATGACTCTGGCATGGTTTATAACCCGACCGTGCCGAAGGGATCGCGCGGCATTGCCGGATTGGAGAGACGGGTAGATTACACCACGCAGTCCCAAATCGCTGGTCGGGGGTTTCAGAAGTACGTGCTGCTTCGCGCCTGTTGCGGCTGGAACACGTCTGATAAGTATACGAGAACTGCAAGCCCCGATACGAAGCATAATACACAGTAAAGCAGGGGAGGACCACGGCAGGATGGTCACGTTACTGCACAGCACAGTTGACCGCGCGAATGGTGATGTGGTACAGGCGAAATAGAGAAACAAGCGGCGTATCTAACAAGCAGATATGTGTATGTGACGTTGGCATCGTTTTGGTGTCCTGCTGAACAACGATGTCATGATTGCCAAAACAGATGATCATGGCGAGGACGATAACGAGGTAACTTGGATTCTGCGACTGTAGCCAGATGATCGTGTCAGGTACGAGGGAGTGTGGTCTCTATTATGGGTCGCGGAGGAGTGCGACTCCTGGGTGCCATGCCAGACGGAGTCCAGGAACAGAGAACACACAATGTCCATCGCTCCCGTCTGCGAGGTAGCACGCGCAGTGAAAGCATAAAGACACCAGATGTGGGAGGACGGAGCTGAACAAAGAAAGTTGAGACAATAAGACGATATCCGGCAAGGGAACACACAAACACGCCCCCTTGCCTCGTGCCGCCCTGGAACAGCATTCTCACTGCAGAGTTAAGCTCCACGGGCCGCGCAAATCAAGGAAAGAAAGTTGCAGGAGAGACAAGGAGCAGGAGCATTGAAAACAACAAAAAGAAGAGACAATAATATTGCTTATCTTGTGTGTTCTGCTCTTTTCGG
>Ga0209127_100377_pt1 | contig 15454 bp, 12 predicted proteins | sample LakSupMetagenome_FD_187469 | JGI IMG/M metagenome (GOLD analysis project Ga0209127, IMG submission 187469) | Freshwater microbial communities from Lake Superior, Canada - Sta WM archaea (SPAdes) (version 2) | ecosystem: Environmental > Aquatic > Freshwater > Lake | place: Lake Superior, Canada...
AGACTTGCAAGTATCATCCCATCAGTGGGGTCGATACCTGTGGATCGCTAATGCACAGGACCTGTGACTCAAAGATAGCGGTTTGGAGGAGGACGCAGCTCCCTCGGATCTCGCAGTAATCGTCGCTATGGTCTCCAGGCGGTACAGTGGCAGTTGAATATCTACTTTTTAGGCCTGCGGTTTGTCCTGATGGATGCCTGCAATCGAACAATCGAACAATCAAAGCCAAGGTACGGAACAAAGGCGCAATTTCCACCTGATCACAGGTGATGCATAGGAACATGCAGTTGCCGTCCGAGTTCCTGCTTATGCGAGTACGGACTGTGGCCCCGAGAATGGCAGCATCTGTAAGAGCTAAGGGCACCGCCTGCAGCAGCGTCAGCTCTTCGACAAATACAGGCGAACAAAGAGAGCCGAGGTGGACCCGGATCACTGAGATCAGCGACGCCTTGCTGCAGCTCCCCTGGAATATAGCAGATTTACGAAGTAACAGTGCAGTTGCCCTCATTTCAGACGCATAAACTGACGTCCACTGCCATTGGATCTGGCGGTCAAGCCATCATGACAGCCCAGAGGTCGAATAGAAACTCCAGAGCCACCGCAATGTGCCAGTATGCAGCCCAATGGCTCGAGTGGAAGACGCAGTAATCTGCCGAGTATTCCATCGTACCTGCGTTAGGCGGAGTCACCCGCAGGTAAGGACGATGGTGATGACAGGGACAACGATAGCGGGCGACGGGAGGGAGTGCTTCTGGCCAGAACACGGAATAAGTTGACAGTCGTGGAAACACTTTTCCCGATTGCGTGCCCAACAACTCGAGATACCGGAGTGCCCAGAAGCCGTCTTGCTGGTGGGTTGATGGACCGATAGATCGATGGATTGATGGAGCCAACGATGATTCAGGAAGCTAGCCAAGCACCAGTACAACCAAGTTTCTCTGAGATATCGTGCAAGCATCATGCTAGAAATTCAGCCTAGTGAATAGGGTGCAAGACGAGAGGAGGCTGATGGGAAACCCCTAACACTAGAAACACATTCCCATCCCCACGGTTCAATGACTGGAGCAGAATGCTTCTCTTCTGATGGCGAAGCCGTACATGGCCTGTTGTCACTTTGTGGGTGCTCTGACGGGGCCGGCCTGTTACGCCTCATCGTCGGCCTGCCGTACAAGACCGAGTCGGACTTTTCCAAGCTCCTTCGATTGACCTGCGCTTAACACTTGTGTTAATGAGGAAAGGCATTCCTCCCTTGCTTTCCACCACCGCCTTCTATTCCTGTCAGTGCCTTACGGAGGGGTTCCAGAAGGTCACGGTATATCGTGGCCTTGCCTCATCACATTGAAGGACACACAGCAAGAACAAAGAGCCCATCCGGGCACCATAAAGTCCAACCATCCCCCTCTTCAGCTGAGCTACATCTTCCCATCGTCATCCACCTCCCAGAGATAACGAGAGACAGACAATGATTCGCACGCAAGCATCCCATCAACTGGTCTCTCCCTCAGGGGCCAGGGTAAATAAACTTTACGCTATCCAGGGGTACAGGGGCTGATATGCAAGCACTTTAGATCCTTGTCCGAACCATCCCCACTGCTTGCCAGCAAGGCAACGACGAGCGCTAAAAGTTCAAACAACCTGGATTTCCTCCTTGTTGTTGGCGACATCAAAAGCCACGCATGAATCCCCCGGAGATTGGATGATTGGCGACTTTTCGGTATTCATCGCTTGCCCACAATGTGCGCCGTGTTGCCGAGTGCTGGCGCTATCAGCGGACCTGCCGGCAACGTCTTCCGGGGGCCACCTCGCTCCGATCTTTCTACTCTGTCCAATCTCGACGTTCATGACCAGCTTGATCGAGACTCTCGACTCAGCCGCATTATCGCGCCATATCACCGACTGGCAGCAGCCGAGCTCCATATTCATCTGCACCAACTTTCCCAGCTACAGTTGCGGGTGTCATACGACTCCATTCGTGCGACGCGGGCGGACCTGCCCTGAGCCTCAACCTGGATCTCGCGGTAGCTATTCCCGCCCGGTCCCTGCAGAACGACAAAACATTATGCCGCCGGGTTCGACCGGGCAAACATCGCCTTGGCCCAACCCTGTCCAATGCCTGACCGGGCTCAAGCCTGGACGCTGGCGCTCCAAAGCTGATATGCCCACTCACCCGTCGCTTGCTTCCTTATCACTAGGTATACGCAGTAGGGGTCCTTGCGAGCAGCTGCTGGACCTTTGCCCCTAGTAGTCAGGACCAGACGCATGCGCCTGCATGTACGTACTTACCATCGGCAGTTGACCCTGTCCCGGACAGGCAACATCATCGCTCTGGGAAGTAAGACCTTAACCTTTCAACCTGTTTGCGCCTTGGTGGCCTGGACTTTTTGATAGAACTATGTAGCTCATGTTTCGTTTCGTCAAGCACTGCAACCATTACGTCCAGTACTTACAGTACAGGTCACCGTCGAGGACCGAATGGTTTATACTGTGTAGAACCCCCTATTTGACTTACTAAGTATCTGTCCCACGTCGCTCCACATGGGGGCCATCGTAACCAACAGACACAGGCCTTCTCAGAGGCAAGCATGAATTTGATACTCGAGAAGCAAAGCACATCACCAAGAGCCGCAGATCAAGTCCCAGCACATCGATGGCAGTTCAAGAACAACTTTTTCTGGACATCAAGACGATACGATATCTAAGCATCAACTTAGTTATATCACTCCCTTCCTCCTCAACCCCTAGGCTTCTACCCACCATATCCCCCCCCCTTCTCCTCCGTCCCCTTTTCCCCGGTGGGTGCCCCCCAAGTACAAAAAAAGAAAAGACAAGAACAGACACAAAAAAAAGAAAAGACATTAGGAATGACAAGCTCGTCGCCCGCCGAGCACACCCGTTGTCGTCGCATCGAGTCTCTCCTTTCTATAGTATTTGGTATCTCCGCCCCGTTCCCGTCGCCCAAAAGGTTTCATGCCACGTTGAAAGTTTGTTGACTCGAACCCAAGTAAAGAAAGATATCGTAACCGACACATCCCTTGCCCGAGAGGAGTTATGGGGGGGTTTTTTTTTTTAAATAAAAAGGTCACATAAAAGAAATGTTGAGAGAGAAGGTGTAAAATCGTTACTATATAGTCATTAACAGGGGAAAAACGAGTGGATTTTCAGATCATGTTCGAGAAGCCCTCCAAGGGACTGATGGTCTTCCGAGGTCTGGGCTGGTAGGTCGGCTGCGGGATCTGGATGTTTAGTGGCTGGTGAGGGTGGGAGGGGTGCAGATGGTGTTGTCGGGCCTGCTGCTGCTGCTGCTGCTGCTGCTCGATCTGGTAGTGGTTGTGTTGCATTGGTGGTGGTGGCGGCTGCGTGTGGTGGTGATGCTGTTGAGCTGCTTGGTGTTGTTGGTGTTGGGCGGCGGCGGCGGCGGCCTGTTGCTGCTGGGCTTGCTGATGTTGCAGCTGCTGTTCCTGATACCGCTGGAGTTGCGCGTGTTGCTCTTGCTCGTGCTCTTGCTGCTGACGTTGTTGATCCTGCTGCTGCTGCTGTTCCTGGTGCATCTGGTGTTGATGATGCTGCTGTTCTTGGTGGTCAGGAGACTGCTGCTGCTGCTGCACGTGAGCTGGCTGTTGCGGAGGCTGTTGTTGCTCCTGCGGGTCCTGCTGCGGTGTCTGCTGGGGAGTCTGCTGCTGCTCAGGCACAGGTTGCGCTTTGGCTGGAGTAGGCGTGTTGACAACCGACATACTGGCGGGAGTCATTTGCGGCGTTAGGGGTTGCTGCTGCTGCGGTTGCTGCGGCTCCACCTTAGGCCTTGCCATTGTTGACGCGGCCAAGGCGCGCGTGTGGCTGCTCTCCCGCCGTCTCTTGGGCGCGTCCTTGATCTTTGGGTGGGTGTGGCACTGAACATCCGTGATTAGCATATCTTGTTCAGCAGCGTTAGCTTTGCAGTAGCCTACCTTATACGCATGCCTAAACCAAGTCGTCCCCTTCTTCTTGCTGCTCACCAGAGCGATCCACTCGTTGCAACTCCCACAGAGACCCTCCCACACGTCCGGGTTCCCGTCCATCCGGCGCGTCTCCTGCGGTTCCTGGAACGGATTCCCCGTCGCAGCGCTGATGCCGTGGGTGAAGCTCTTGTCGTACCAGAAGGCCGAGTTCTTCAGCACCAGCCACCTCCCGGGCTTGCAGATGCCGCACCACCCCTCGCGCTTGTTGCCGTGGCCGCGGACCCATTTGGGCGTGTAGAGGTCGCCCTCGAACCTGAGCTCCTGTTCGTGCGGGACGAGGTCCGCGTCCGACGGGTTCATGTCCTCTGGCGGCGGCGGAATCTGCTCCTCGTTCAGGGAGGCGTAGAGGTCTGGCGGGTCAGAGAGGTCGGTGTAGTGCCCGTGTAGCGAGTGAGGGTCGCCGTTGCTTTGGAGCATCCGGAACAGACCGTGCGATAGCAGCGGAGGCGGTGGTTCGAACTGGTGCGGATCTAGGTAAGGACCATGAGAAGGCAGCTGAGTGGGGAGGAGCATGCTGTTGCGGTGGAAGGCCGGCGCGTTGTTCATGAGGTATGGATGCTGCTGTGCTGCCTGTAGGTTGCCAAAGTTCAAGGGCAGCTGATTTTGCGTTATGGTTGGTGACGAGTGCCGCGAAGACATGCGAGCGTGTGGGTTGAAGGCCTCGTGCGGATGGTGGTAGATGAAGGGCGACGGTCGGCGGTTAGGGGCAGGCGCATATGATCCGGTCGACCAGCGCTTGTTCCTCGCGCTCTCCACGCTGTACGGCGCGGACCGCATTCCCGGTCGCGGAGAGGGTGATGCTCGACCCCGACTCTGCGTCCTCACCAGTTCTGATCTGCTCTGTGGGGTCATACGGGGTGACGCGACAGGAGACAGCTGCGTCGAGGACATGAGCGAGTTTCTGTTCGAAGGCGGCGGGTAGTCTGAGCTGAATGAGGGCGCATCGGAGAGCGCGGCTGAAAAGTCCTCATAGGATGGCATGTCTGAAAGGCCGCCTGATGTCGACATAGTAAAGGACGAGCCGGACATTCTGCGGGGGTTCATGGCGCCATCGAAGTTCATCGAGTCTCCTTCCAGGGGTTGTCCCGGATACCTCAGGTCGAGGATGGGGATGGCTTCATCCGTGGTGTAGGCCTGGCCGATGTTCATCTCATTGTCAAGCCCGTGCATCTCCAGGCTGTCCTCGCACGGCTTCTGCGTCCAGCTGTCTGATATCACAGTTAGCCCAGCAACCGGATAGCCTCGTCTCCCAGCAGACTCACTGTTGTCCATAGTTGTCGCTGGATAGAAGTCCTGGTGCACTGATATGGGCCGAGACATGGCCTCACTTGGGGTCTGATGCATGCCCACGCTGGACGGATCCCACGACGGTAGTCCCTCATAACCCTCGCCGACGCAGTAAGAGAACCCCTCATGAATGGTGGCTGGCCGTGGTCGCATCCCCTGAGTGCTTGGTACCGTCCATGACCCTTGAGGTCCAGTCATCGACTCGGTTTTTACCGGCATCTCGCTTCCGTTCATGGTGACTATAGGCGGCGGTCGTGGAGGAGCCTCTCTCCTGAACTTGTTGGGACTGTTAAAGGCGAAGGAGGGTGCCTGTATTTGTTGCCGTCTATAATGGTTCAGTAAGCCGTCTGTGCCCAGGTAGAGACTTGGGAGGCCTACAGCTGTGTCTGGCCTACGTCCATGATCATAAGCCAGCGTGTTGTGAAAGAGTGTGTGGTTAATCTATTGTTAACCGGAAGCTGGGGGCAAGAGGCCACGAATAGTTAGCATTGATACACGGACGGGAATGACCCATGGTGGTGAGTGGCCCCCCGCTGGTGTCTCCACCCTTGCCATCGTGTCTCATCGAGACGCTTCCGGCGATCTTGTAACTTACTCGGGTCTATAAGACGCGCAATGGCCAGGCTGCCAGGGTATATTGTCCGGTGGCGTCTTCTCCAAGTGAGGAGGCACTTGGGCCTTGTCGACGTTTGGTACAAAAGGAGTGTGTGTATATAGGGTCGTGATCTTGAACCCTCAGTGTCGGTATCGCTTGTGACTCGTACAAGAACCGTATGAAGAAGAGAGCGTTTGGGCGAGGGGTGAGGGGCGATGGGATGGATATTAATGGGAGGGTGACCGGGGCCACGGTTGGTCAAGTCGGCCTCGAGTGGTGGGTAACAAAGGAATGTGGGTGAGTTGCGTGGTATAGTCCACCAAGTCTTCGAATCAGGTATCGTTACTGGCGCTGGCTGTCCAAGTGGGAAGAGAAACCAGCTCTTGGTATATTATAGCCCAGTAGTTGATAAAAGAAGGAAGGACAGGAGGGGGGGAAAGCTGGAAAGGTTTAACTGGCCAGGAAAAAAGGAGTGACTAGCAGTGGAAGAATGCGCAAGGCAAGCATGTGGTGTGGACGAGGGAGTGGGACGAGGCGAAAGAGGAGCAGAAGAGAGCCAGAAGTGAGGGGCGGTGCGAAGGACCCTGGGGGTATAAAAGAAAGTACCCGTGGTTAAGAGGCGTCATCGGTCGAGGAGTGTCTAGCACTTCAGCACGGTCAGGTCCGGAACGCCGGTAGGAGCTAAGCCGGTGTTCCCTGATACAAGAGTGACTTTGAGTCTGTGAGCCTGCGGAGGGAGTGTGGGCAAGGTGGTGCGCGAGGACATGCTTGGCCTGGTCGGGAAAGGAAAGGCGGCAAGGATGTTCAACGACTAGGCCCCAGGTCTACATGTTCCCTGACAGCGACCGTTGGGGGCGTGTTGCAGCAGTGGACACACTCTGCTTCCTCAAACGAACAGGTACGAATAAGGTACAGTAAGATGCCACATAAGCCAGAAATGGGATAGCCCCGTTCGAAGCAGCTGCTTTTCGACGATGAACAAGAGATGACAAGGGGTTGACCATGATTCTAAATCGTGTTTAAAGCCCACTTTGGGAATGACCGTTTGGTATTATGAAGGGTATCTCAAGTGGGGATCCCATGTTAGAGACAAAAGAAGAGGAACGCTTGTTCCCCACGATGTCCAAAAGAGGGCCTAGTGTTTCTCGGAAACATCGACCAGGAGTCAAATGAGAAACTGAGATCATTCCCGAATCTGCAGGGCTGTGCTCTTCCCGTAGGCCGATGAATGTACTTGTCGTTGAAAAGCCACTAGGCAGGGGGGGGGTGTTGGTCGACTTGACCGTCAGGAAGAGATACCGAGGAGGTGGCTTGTCTCGACTGCATGCTTCACAACGGACCACGCTACTACAACGGGCCAGGCTGATGTGGGCAGATCAGGGCGGGCGGACGAGGCAACCAGAAAAAAAATCTCTCCGAAGAGGGCGAACATACCAAACAAAATCGTCCAACAGGGGCCAGACCAGACCAGGATCTGCTCTCACACTGACGAACCTCAGGCTCGTATGACACCAGGCATATATGTTCTGGAGTGCGGGTGTCAACAAGTCTCCCCCCCCTACCCAGACAACCTGGGACAAGGTGTTCTGCACGGTAAATCCGTCGTGGGTTATTTACAGTTGCAGCCCTCGGGATCGAAACTGTAAACTTGACATATACCCACGGCCAATGGCTGACTCCTCGACGAAGATCACGGTCGAGCATGTTTTGGTGCGAGAGCATCTTACACGTACATCGGTCTCTGTTTTGAGTTTTACGCTCGAGATCTGTCTGTGGCCGTGCCATTCTCTGGCCAATGGCCGGGTCTCCCCGCAACGATGGACACGACAGCCAGATGATCAAGGACGCTTGGCCATTGGGGAGCACCCCGCTGATGACCTTGCGACGGGAAGCGATCACAGCCAGAGGAAAGGATTTCGAGAGCGTCCTGGGGGGAGAGGCAACCCACATATCGCGCCGCAGACGGGTGCGCGCATCTTCCAGTCGCAACCGAGAGAGCCATGGAGGCGTGCGTCAGCTCAAACACCAAGGCGTCCACTTCCTCTCTATTGCAGACAGCGAGCAACGAAACAGCGATTTATCCGGATTGTCATGTTAAGCTGACGGCGCCGTCGGGACGGACCCAGAGGTGATAGGTCCGCGCCATCAAGGAACTGGCTCCTGCAGGTGATTCTGGAGGGACAGTCTCCATTCGTACTTCCTTCGTAGGGATACAATTGCAGCAGAGAAGCGACAGGAAGCACAATGGCGACCGGATGAGACGGCTCGGAGGTCAGGAGGTCAGCCCAGACATTGGCCCCGGATACAGCCCAGATCGCGACTGGTGGGCGACCAGACACACCGCATCTCCAGCCACCAAAAGAGTCCGGCTCTCCGAAAGCCGGACAGAGCAGAGAGAGGGTATAGCAAAAGATCGCGAGGTATAGCGAGAGAACAAAGGCGGGCGACGTCTGACGAAGGATTGGGTTGAACAGTTGTCGTTGGGGAGAAAAATCAGGTTCAGCACGGGGCAAGTGCGTTTGAGGTTGACTTTTAGGTTGGTCGCGGCGCGTCTTGATTCGAAGGTGAGGTAAGCCGGCTGCAGGGGCAATTGCAACCCCATCTTACCCCACCTTGCCGGGAGCAAGTCGAGGTCGATTGGAGGGGATTTTGCCGGGCCTGGGCCTGTGGAGGGCTGGGCAGGGGGTCGGATGGACCCGAGCAAGGGGAAGTGGGGTCATGGACGTGTCTCAGATCTGTCACAGAACCGCGACCCTTGTCGTGTTCGAACCCCTCCTTTCCTCGTTGATGAACCTCGATTTCGCGATTTCAACAAGTCCTCAACACCGCAAAGGTGTTTCGACTCTTGGAAGCGTGTAAGAAACCTGATACCACGGATCATGATCTCCAGTCAACGCCACATCCTACACTACACGTGCACCTCTGTTCTCTTTTCAAACGTCGATGTCTTCACGATCTTGGCATGTTTGACGGTGATCCGCGGCAGACGCCCTGGAAATCTTGTTTCCTCAATTAGCTCGGTTCCTGGACCTGCTCGTATCAACTCCTTCATTATTATCTAGCCTCACGTTTCTGCATTTCTTGCCTCGTCTGATACGGGCGTATGTATTCGTAGCTGTGGCGCTCGTCGGAGAAATCTTGGACTTTGGAAAGGATCTCTTCAGGCCACCTCCGCCAACGCCCGCTGACGCGGTTTGGCATTAATGCTCGTTATATCACATCCATCCATGTCGGCCCCAGTGGTGTTGTCCCGCGTATCTCTTCCGGATATCCACGTGAACCTCAACGCTGCCTGCGAACGGTATAATCATAGCCATGTTCGGGTTATCGGTCGCGGGAAGACATGACATCGCCGAGCGGGATGCTGGTCGGAGTTCGTCGTCTGGTATTGGTCTAGCCAGTGCTGCACCGGATATGTTCCTCCAGTCAGCACCATCGTTCTATGGTCCGTCCGTACCTGCATCCAGCGCATATACGCGGGGAACAAACTGCAGGATGCGCTCACCCACACCACTTACGCCAGAGCACCATCTCTTGTCATACCCGTGTAGATGCCCGCCCTACGTAGGTAGTACGTAGCTCTCCCATGGTTTTATTTTCACCAAGAGTCAGTCCAGTCCAAAATTGTCTATTTCCCCGCTGCTGAAAGCGCTCAGGCATGTTCAAATTTGCTTCCACGGCTTCGACGACTTCTTCTGTGGGTCCCAGACGGAGCGTCCGCAAGGAATGGCCTTGTCCTCCCGCCGACGCATGACAACGTCCGCTCTTTTGGGAAATTACTACAAACTTTTAGCCGTCCGCCGCGGTCTATATCTCGGCTCTTATGCAAATCCCAAGGACCCAGTGGTGACGCGAATCACGCGATGGCGCTCTCCACCGAGGCTGCCGCCTTGCGGGATGGCCAGGGATCTATACGGTAAAGACGTCACGAGAGAGGGAGAGCGAGGGTTCCAAGGGACAGATTGGCGAAGTTCCGTGTCGGCTCACGCGTACACGCGTAAAGTGGTTGGGGCGGCAGGACCACAGAAATGGATATTGATGTCTGTTCCCTCTCTCTTTCGTAGATACCCGAGTGTCTGATGTTAAGCGCAACCCCATCCCCTCGGGCCATCAAGAAGGCCGAGATAAATCCTTAGCAAACTGGTGATTCGGGTAGAACACCGTCACGAGTCGTTCCTTGCTTTCGCCATGCCGAGTAATGCAGCCCCGTTACCATCACATGCTCTCCCCCATGGCTCGCCGCCTACTCCTTCTTGTTAATCCTCCGCCAAACCTCGCTCTCGGCAGCCGAGAGTTTATCGCCCGCCGCCTGAGCCCACTTTCTAGCCGCGCCCCAGACTCCCTCTTCCCCCTCACCACCATCACCACCACCACCACCCTCACCGCCTGCCCCCCAACCCGATGAAGAGTGCATGGCAGTATGGTACCCTTCCCTCTGGCTACTAGTGAACTGATCCGCATTGATATTCTGTTGATAACCGGGAGGGTGAGACGGGTCCGCCTGCCCGGCACCATAGGGCACAGCAAAAGCCGTCGACGACGTCCCCCGCTGCGCGTGCGCCACGGTTGGCGGCGGGACGGACATCTGGGGCGGGTAGGTTGATGTCGCCGGCGGCGGGCCCTGTCCGGGCAGCCTTGCCGGCTGCGTCCCCGTGGCGGGCGGAGGTGCCGATGCCGGGGTTTGGGACGCCGCTCCGGGAGCAACGGGTGCGGCGCCGGGCTGTGGAGGGGGAGGGCCCTGGTATCCTAGGCTGGTAGTCGGCGTTGGCTGGATGGGAGCATACTGCTGACTTGTTGCCGGTGCGGGAGTTACGGCGGGTAGGGGAGGTACTGCGCCCGGCTGCGCTGCTGGGTATCCGCCGCTTTGTTGCTGGGCGGAGGTAGCTGTAGTGGTGGGAGGCTGCTGCTTCTCAACCTTATTCTCTGATGCCTCAGCTGTCTGTGGCGTTACGCCGTCTGCCTTCGCAGCGTTGATGGGGCTTTTGGTGTAGATGGGGATTGGCGGCATTGTCCAAGTTGATGAAGTCTGCCCTGCCGTGAGAGGTTCCGATGGTTTGATCTTCCCTGATTTCCTGATCGCGAAAGTTCAGCAGTTGATGTGTGATTATCGAGCTCTCAATTACGTGGCCAGTTCTCTTTGATCAGCTGCGAAGGTGTCCCTTTCCGGTGACTCTCGGGTGTACCTTAAGAACAACCAGGCATACGTCATCAAAGTCATGTGACATCTACCTTGAGCTGAGCCCCTTCGTGCAGGATTCCTTGAGCTGTGCTGCTTGATTCCCGTGCATAGGTCTAGTTGCAGATAACGATAGCAAGGCTCTTTGACTACCTCTTAAGAAATGGAGGATTTATCACCTTTGGCGACATGATTCGCATCATCTAGCATAGACTCAAACTTGTCCGGAGCCTTATTCATTGTAGCCATGGTGTTGTTGCACGGCACTTGCCGTGGGGAATAGCACCTTACCGAAATAGGCTGTAGCGCAGATCTTCAGAAGCAGGGATCACCAACAGCAGCCGCAGCTCCAACGCGATACCGCGGGCGCACTCACAATGGCGGCGGAAAAAAGCGTCAGAGTTTCTCCCAACGCCTTCTCCATGAGAGACGCTTTCTAGGGCCCCACCAACGCTTCCGACCCTCAGCCATGCCCCTTGGTTACGCCGACAGACCATAAAGAGGATACCACGCTACCTCGACCTCTGGACAACCGACCTCCAATCGTTCATTCATACTCCCGAAGATGGTCGGGAAGGTCAGCGAGCGGGTGCTCCTCCGGGAAGGTAAGCAGATGGATGGTCCTTCGCAGCCGGTCAGATAACATATGCTAACGAGTATGGCTTCGCTGTTCAGGCCTCGAACGCACCGACAATGGCATGAAGCAGACGAGCTGGCCGGACGTCGTTCCGATCAACCAAAAGAACTACTACACGTACGTGCGGAGCTGCACCCGTGTCGCACCGATTGCGATGAGCACATATGGCTGACAAAGTTTGCGCCCTAGCGATTATATGAAGCGCGATGACCAAATTCTGTCCCTCCGACTTCAGAACGAGGCGGCCCGTGACAGGCTCGTCCAGACGGCAAAGGATCGCGACCGCTTTCTCAGCAATAACGCCAACGGCGAAATACCCCTTCCTCTCCCTGAGGACCAGACAGACGACGTAACAACACAGTCTGCAGACTACCAGGATCCGTCCAAGATCATCGTAATACACCCTGGCAGCCAGAATCTGCGAATAGGCCTCGCAAGCGATGCGCTGCCCAAGACGGTACCGATGACGCTGGCCACCAAGTTCCCGCAGACAGAGGCAGAGATGAACGAGGCACTACCGCGGAGGAAATTCGAAGCCGCGTCGACCGACGAGGAATACGGCCAGGAGTGGGCCAAGAAGTATCAGAAGATGTGCAACGATCTCAAGGTCGATATGCGCGCCAACAAGCGCAAGGTCTTGCCGACATCCAAGGAGCTGGTAGTCAACTACAACAGACGGACCGAGCCCGAGATCATAGCCCAGCATAACGACCCTCTGCAGATCGACTGGACCGACATAACGAAACTCGAGGACCCCAGCTCGGCCGCGTCGTGCTTTATCGGACACCAGGCGCAGCGCGTCCCCGACGACTCCGTTCCCAAGTTCAAGCTGTGGTGGCCCATACAACACGGCTGGCTGAACGAGGACGACTATACCACGCAAGAACACCTGTATGACGACTTCGAGACCCTCCTGGACAGGGCCATCCGACAGGAGCTGGGCATCACTCGGACCAGCCAGTTGAGGCAGTACAGCTGCGTCTTTGTCATCCCTGACTTGTACGACAAGAAGTACGTCGAGCAGGTGCTTCACTCCTGCATGACGTGGTTCGAGTTCAAGAGGGTTAGCTACATCCAGGAGAGCATGGCAGCCACATTCGGTGCCGGGTACACACAAGCCTGTGTGGTGGACGTCGGCGCGCAAAAGACATCAATATCCTGTGTTGAAGACGGTCTCGTCCTGGAGGACTCTAGGATCAACCTGAAGTACGGCGGCTACGACGTGACCGAGACCTTCATCAAGATGATGCTCTACGACAACTTCCCTTACCAAGACATCAACCTGAGGCGACGGTACGACTTTCTGCTGGCGGAAGAGCTGAAGATCAAGCACTGTACTCTGTCGCAAGCGGACATCTCGGTGCAGCTCTACTCTTTCCATCTGCGTGCGCCAAACCAGCCCACCCGCAAGTACCAGTTCAAGACCTACGACGAGGTGATCCTCGCCCCGATGGGCTTATACACGCCCGAGATCTTCGACAACAGCGCCAAGCTGCGGGGACGCCGGAAGTTGATAGACCGCTCCTACAATGCCTACGACGTCGACATACCCGACGATCCTACGTCAGCCGCACAGCTGGGAATCCTCGCACACATTCAGCCATCGGTTATGGCGAGCACCACCAACGGAACCGCAGGAGGGCCACCACCTGACGTTTCGACACCGAGCAAGGAGAAGAGCCAGCCGTTCAACTTCCTCTCTCGTGCAGACCTCAACGGCACGCCGGCGACTTCCAACGCCCCGTCGCCAGCCCCCGAAGGCGCCAACACTCCAGTTCCGGGGCCCTACATCTTCGGCGGCATCAAGGACGCGGGCAGCCCAGCCCCAAGTGGCCGAAATGGCGGTACCCCAGGCCCCTCGGGCGGTCCCAACGGCGCCCTCGCCCAGCTCCCGTTCGCGGACAGCAGCTTCCCCGCGCCCCGCGCGTCGGCCAAGACGATTGCCCAGGAGCGCGACGCCGTGCTGCCCGTGGCGCCGCTCGACATCGCCATCATGACCAGCATCCAGAACGCGGCCAAGGGCGACGAGAAGAAGGTGCGCGACCTGCTGGGCAGCATCATGGTCATCGGCGGCGGGGCCAAGACGCCGCAGTTCGCGCCGTTCCTCGAGGACAGGCTCAAGGCGCTGCGGCCCGACCTGTTTGACAGGATTCTGGTCAGTCGCAGCGCCAGGGACATGGACGAGCAGGTTGTCGTGTGGAAAGGCGCTAGTGTGTTTGCCAAGCTGCCGACGAACGACTCGTGGATTACCGGTCATGAGTTTGAGAGGTTGGGGAGCAGGGTAATCTATCACAAGGCTCTGTGGAACTACTGAGCTTTCCTCTTCATTTCCAAGGTTGGATCCGTGCTTTCTTTATGGACAAAAGGGGGGATGGAGTTTTGGGTGTGTTATCTGTGGCGTTCAAGGAAAGGAGAGAGCACATCTGTATCATGGTGCCATGCTAGATACCTGCGTCGTGATGGCGAGGAATAGTTCACCGTGGTTGCCAATATCAAACTAGCTGCTCATGCATCCCTTTACATATACACCTACCCTACATGAGCATACTCGATATCCTCCTCGTCAGGTTCCACCTCTTCGGAACTTCGCTCTGCTTCTCACTTTCAGCAACGGTAACCGTAACCAGCGGCTTCTTGATCCCTCCCTGTCCCTCCATCTCCCCGTGCCCCGGCGCAACTTGTGCATGTCCCATCATCTCGGGATCATCCGTCCCAAACAGGAACATATCCAACCTCTGCACCTCGGCCTGATCCCTCCCCTCCTGTACAACCCTATTGATCCGCCCATCATCAAACGCAAAACCCCTCCACAGCAGCACCCCGAGCACCCTCGCCTTCTCCACCGCGTCTCTCACCTCCCGATCCCCCGCCAAGACCGGTACAGCCCTCTCCAACTCCTGCCAGAACAACCTCCGCAAGTCCCCGGCCTCGGGATAATAAGCAAACCTCTCTCTCCACCCTCTTCCCTCCCCATCCCACACCCGGACACTCTGCCCCAACATCTCCTCAAGCCCATACATCCCCACCCCAAACGGCAGATACTCGCTCTCCGCCCAATCCAGCATCCCCCTCATCGTCCCGGGCCACCAACCCGTGCCCCTCTCCGTCCCACCATCCGGCTCGACCATGATATTATCCGCCACCACATCCCCATGCGTAAGCACCCAAGGCAGCGCCTCCACCCTCTCCATCGCCCCCAACACCTCCGCGACCGCGCCCCTAAACCTGATCGGCAACCCCTCCCGCATCATCTCCGCCCTCGCCCGCAGCGAACCGCCCAGCCTGCCACTACTAAACGGGATCGCCTCCCGCGGTCTGCGCGCCTTCCACCCCGTCGCCAGGAACCGCGCAAAGTCCTTGACCAGGATGGCGCGCTGCACCCGGACCTCGCCCGAGAGCGGCGATGCGCTGCGCCGCCGGAAGTCGGTGAGGGATATCCCCGGGACGAGGGTCATGGCGTAGACGAAGAGCAGCAGGACCGCGGCCGGGTCTCTGTCGTGATCGGGGGAAGGGATGGGTAGCACGCCTAGGGACCTCGTCTCGGGTGCCATGACGCCGTAGACCTCGCGGGCGAGGCGGGAGAGGGTCGTGTTGAGCTGGTGGGGGCGGGGGCGGAACTGGATTATCTGCTGGGTGTCGGGGAGGAAGAGGGTGTAGGAGCAGTAGCCTTGGTTGGGGCACTCGTGGACCTGGAGAGGGGAGGAGGAAGAGGTTGGGGCGCCGAAGTGGGAGGATGTAAAGGCCCAGCAGAGGGGGCGGGCGGT
>Ga0209127_100378_pt1 | contig 15454 bp, 21 predicted proteins | sample LakSupMetagenome_FD_187469 | JGI IMG/M metagenome (GOLD analysis project Ga0209127, IMG submission 187469) | Freshwater microbial communities from Lake Superior, Canada - Sta WM archaea (SPAdes) (version 2) | ecosystem: Environmental > Aquatic > Freshwater > Lake | place: Lake Superior, Canada...
AGTGGGACCAGTACATGCGGGAGTTCCTGAAGAGGCGACTCCAGTACGAAAAGGTTGCGGGAAACCTCGTCAAGTCTTGGGCGCGTGAGCATCCGGATGAGTTCTTCGATGTGATGCAGGAATACGTGGCGCAGAAACGCTGGCATAAGCTGATCTTAACGCCGGCCGAGGAACGGTGGGTATATGCACAGAAGCACAAGGATCAGCCCGCGTCCTTTGTGTCTCAGATGGAGACGGTGCTGGAACAAATGGGCAAATCGAGGGCTCCTAGGGAATAAATAGCCGTTGTTAACGGATGCGGAGCGTCCTGCGTCGGAAATTCTTCACCCGGAGAATGAAGGGCCCGATTTGGGCCAAGGCCAGATCTTGATGCATCAAGAATGGCGCAGAGTACACAAAGGCCAATGTCATCGTTTCGAGTTCCAGATTGCTCGCATGGACTTGTGGCATATGTCATGGCGCGAATGCATCGAAGGGACAATTGCAGCTGTGACCGTGCCCCTGGCCTTGTATTTCCTCTCCACTCATCGGGTTGACGGGGGTTGATTTGATCCGGATAACCAACGCAACAAACTCTGCTGACTAACTCCGTACCGTGGCACGGCTGAAGTGCGCGCCACGGACGCGCATCTTCCTGCTTTTCCAATTCACGTCTACCATCCGCAATGGCAGAACAACCGCGGTTGGAGATCATCAAGGATAATCCCATCGGGAATGGTCTTGACGCCGTCCACGCTTCGTTCAATGCTGTCTGCTCAGATAGGACGATCTCGCGCATTCCAGATGCGCTCGGTCAACTTGACCAAGAAGGTACAACAGTTCCGCTTCGTTCGAGTATGTGCTCTTCTGATCGAGGTGTAGATCTCCGAAAACTCATTCGCACCTTTTTGAGAGCGGCGCAAAACCTTCCCGCTGCCGACCTGCTGCCTGCCACGACACATCGTGGCACCCTTCGAGACGATCTTCTGCGACTTGAACTCTCGCTCCGTTCCGACGACTTCGACCTCGACCGTATCAAACCCCTGCTGAGCGCTGCCCTTGCTGATGATCGCGATGATACGTTTATCTGGAAACGAGTCTACGACGCCGTCACCGAATCCACCCCGCCTCCCCGACCGATAGCCTCCTCTATCCAGCAAACCCCCTGGCTGCGCAACACTAGCAGCTTCGCCAACTCATCCGAACACCGCAAATACGTGGATAATGTTCTTAAGGAGGAGCTTGGCCCTTTGTATGTTGGGCTTCCGGACTTCCACAAGACGTACTTTGGTGGTGTGCCAAATCTGGAGACCGCGTCGAGGACATTCTTCGAAGACTGTTGTGAAGGCAGCGACCCGCTCTTCCGCAACGGCTGGAGGGGTTGGCCCAAAGAAGCGAAGCAGGAGGATGTGCTGAGCTGGTTTGCGGACTTTACTGAGAAGCTGGCGGCATTTGCAGAGCGCAACAACTCCGCACCCGCACATAAACGAAGACCACTGGCGAAGCCTGACGAGCCAATCGCCGGCTCTGTCGCGAAACGGAAGATGGATATTGGTTTTGTCGATGATCCTAGCGCCGGGAAAAACTCCAGATGCGACTGGACCCAGATTCTCGTGCCCGGCGAGCTGAAGAGTAATCCATCCGCCGATACTCCTTCAGAAGCGGGGCTTGATCTCGGCAGGTACGCTAGGGAAGTGCTTGCCGCTCAGGATGCTCGTCGCTTTGTCCTGGGCTTCACCCTCTGCGGATCTTTCATGAGGATATGGTTATTTGACCGGCTAGGGGGCATTGCCTCCGAGCAGTTTGATATTAACACGGATGGGCTGCGGTTCGTGTCTACGATCCTGGGATTCCTCTGGATGAGCAAGGAAGAGCTTGGGTTCGACCCGACGATCATAACGGCAAAGGGTCGACGGTTCATGGAGATCGACCGAAACGGTACGACTGAGCTGCTCGTCCTCGATGGGCTAATGAAGCGTGCACGCTGCATCGCTGGCCGGGCAACGACCTGTTGGAAAGCATACCGCGAAGAAGACCCGCATGCCCCTTTTGTTGTCAAAGATTCATGGCAATACCTCGGGCGCGATGACGAGGGCGCGTTGCTCCGAGAAGCGACTGGCAAGGGTGCGGTTCATGTTGCCCGATACTATCACCACGAGACTGTTCAGGTACGGAATGCAGATGACGATGTCAGAAACAATGTTCGGAAGGGGCTGGACGTCACGAAGGCCACGAACTACCGGCAGATCCGATCGCGACTTTCATCAAGCACGAGCACGGCAAGCTTCTCGCGCACTGGTCGAAGCAGCAGCATCGTTGGCACGAAGCGGTCGTCTGACAAAAGTGGTGGTCCCTTGCCACCCAGCAAGCGACCCTATTCCACATCCCCGTCCAAACCCGCCAGTGGTGCGCTACCAAATCGAGTGCACCGGCGTATCATCCTTTCCGACTACGGAATTCCTATCTACCAAGCGGGCTCTCGAAAGGCGCTACTCGCCGCCCTGGCCGACTGCATCGAAGGGCATGAGTCGCTGCGACGAAAGGCTGGCCTCCTTCACCGAGATATCTCTATCGGCAACCTGATGGTGGGGCAGGATAATCGGGGGTTCTTGATCGACTTGGACCTCGCCATTAAGGAGCAACGTGTTGGCGTCTCGGGAGCAAAGGGGAAAACTGGCACAAGGGCTTTCATGGCCATTGGGGCACTTCTAGGAGAGCAGCACTCATTCATGCACGACCTGGAGTCGTTCTTCTGGGTGTTGTTCTGGATATGCATTCACTGCGACGGCCCTGGCGAGGGCACAGTTGTTGCCCAGTTTGATAAGTGGAATTACGCTGACACGGAGGAGCTGGCACAGCTAAAGAAAGGGCAGATCTCTGATGAGGGGGATTTCATCAAAGCAGTGGAGAAGAACTTCACGCCATATTACAAACCGATGGTACCTTGGGTCAACAAGTTGCGCAAAGTTGTATTTCCGAACGGGAGAAGGTGGGAGAGGGAGGATAGTGGACTGTATACTCGGATGAGAGGAATCCTTGAGGAAGCCAGCAAGGATCCAAGGGTATCAGCGGAGGATAGCGCCGCGAACTAATTTCGAAAATTGAAAGGATTGGTAGTCCGTAACAATTCGACGTGTTTCATGCAGATCATCTGGAGCAGAGCGCAGTTGATACATTCTCTTTCGAACGCCCAGTAGAACCCGATACCATCGACAGGCTCTGGCTGCCGATTATGGAGAAACTGAGAGGTGCTTCCATGTTAGCTATGTCCTCTAGATTGACGTACGCGACGTACGATCTTTACGGCAACCGGATGTTCGTTTATCTCGGCTTTGAAAACGAAGCCGTCCTCTCCGCCGCCCAAATATTTGGGTTGGAGTTCGAGCTTGCTCGGATGCGGGAATCGCCGAAGTTTTGGGTGTTCGAAAGCCGCCCAATGAAGCGATGGGTCACCGATATTCGGCTGATGCGAGCCTGGCCTTGCCATCTGCCTGATGATGTCGTCGAACCCGAGTTGGAATGCAGTAGTATCAGCAGGACCAGGGCTCGACTGTTGGTACAGGAGGCCCGTCTTGAGGATCATTTTTGCTGCTCGTACTGCCATGCTCGGGCTACAGAGAATGCGCCGGACGTGGACACACAGTTTCTTGCCCACCACATCAGGTGTCGTTCGTCTGCCCCGTTCCGGTATTCCGGGAGGATGTGCCACACCGTCTGCGGTCCGCGGCCGCACTGGCACCGGTCGGTATCGGCCTTATCGATACTATAGAGATAGGCGCGGAGGCCGACCTTGCCCGTGCGCATCTGCGTGATTACGGACTGATCGCTCTGTGCATGCCGACGTGCTTGTTGAGCGTGCCCTGGCCCGGCCGCACGCGGAGCCGGTACAGCTCTCTGCTGTGCTTAGCCGTCGCCCATGCGGTGGCCCACTCGCTTCGCATCGCCTGGCGAACGGTGAGTTTCGTAGTCGCCATGAGGATCGCGCTGACTGCCGGACATGCGCTTACGGGTCCGGAGGGGAGCCGGCGGCCTCTTTTGCGGTTTGGTCGGACCAGTTCGTTGCCGAACACGCCGACATGGGCCGGAATCCAGTGAAACCGTACGTTCCATCCAAGGCGCGGTCAACGCCTAGACACTTAAATGCCACTAATGTAGCACTCGGTTTTATATCATCAAGGACCATAGACACTAGTAAGAAAATATTTGGACTTTCAAAACTAAGCTAGAGGAAGCAAGTCGTCTGCCTAAGCTGAAGGTTTGACGGCGAATATTTTGTACGAACCTTGATCAAGACAGTTAGTTTAGACCCATTTTGAACCATTGCATTATCAACACTCACCGACCCATTCGTTCAGGTCAACTTGCCCAAGTTCAGTTACCATGTGGGAGAGATCGAGGTTCGCGCCTGTGTTCTTCACCGTCGAGCGGCATTCGCAGCAGCTTGCCGGCTCCGGCGAAGTGCTGAGGGTAGAAGCAGCTCCACAATGTGGATCCTGCTTGTCTACACTACCAGCATCTTTTTCCTGCCTCGTCCCTTCTGATGAAGTGTCGATGTAGACATTGAGGTCATTCTTAGCATCTTCGATAAGAACCTCTGTAGGCCCCGAAGTCAGCGATTAACCACGAGTGTCCATCATACCAGAGACTCAGACGTGCCTGAAAATCCAGCTTGTTGAAAGTATCTGTGATACTGGCTCAGCAGACTGACACCAGCAACGCATCCCACATATGCCGCCGCACACTTCTGGAGGCTCTCGGGGAGGTGTTTCTTTGCCAATATATCGGACACTGCGACGCGGCCGCCTGCTTTGAGCAGGCGGAATATCTCATTGAAGACCAACTGCTTTTCTTCTTCCGGAACGAGGTTGATCACGCAGTTCGAGATGATAACATCAGCAACATTGCCGTCCAGAGGAATATCGGTGACTCGGGCTTTAAGGAACTCGACATTTTGGGCAGGAAACTTGGCCTTATTCTTCTCTGCTAAGGATAGCATGTCCTAGACGTACGATTATTAGCACCGCTCCACAGAATTCGACTTTTCGTTTTAGAGTTGTTATACCTTATTCATGTCCACACCTATGACCCGGCCAGTGGGGCCGACCTTCGGCGAGGCAAGGAAGACGTCGAACCCGGCTCCAGACCCTAGGTCAATGACGGTCTCTCCCTTTATATCCCTGTCAGCAATGCTACCTGCATTGACGTTCTGACGTTCATGCTTCACATACTTCGCGTAGGCTGGCGATGGCCAATGGATTCCCACAGCTCAGCCCCAGATTGGCCTGGTTCGGGATGCTCTGAAGATCTTCTTCGGTATATCCAAAAGCTTGAGCAACTGACTTGCTGTGGGCGCCGCAAGTCTGTGCTTGCTCAGAAGACAAGGCGCTGTAGCGCTCCAGCACGGCGGAGTAGATCTTCTGGGGGTCCATGATCGAACCGTTCAATCGTCACAGGCGGCAGGCCGAGAGGAAATTTGTTTCATCAAGCAGAAGATGTTGGAGTAGCTCTGTAGTCTTGAATATCGAAATGACCGTTTCGTGCCTAAGAACGGTACTTTATATACATGTCTGGAACTGGTACCTTGTGACAAGAGTTTGGTGGAATCAGTTTAAGCATGATATGTCATTGTGAAATTACCGTAATGGGCAAGCGGCATTCCCCGCACCCCCAACACCATATCGAATACTGCCGGCAACCAAGACGGGACAAAACTCGATATGTCACCACTCGCACTCCGTGCCATGACAATCAGGGCTGCGCGCAATACAGAAGCAATACCGACTCATCCAAACCCGCTAAGGGACGCGGCAGACGCCAGTTCTCCAGGTCACAGACCACATTCATCTGCGCGTTTCGATGACGAAATTTTCGGAAATGACAGGGAAATGGTGTTTGAAGACGAAGCAGCAGGAAGCTGAACGCGTCCGTGAGAACCAACGCCGCCATCGTGCGAGAACGAAGGCCTATATTGCCGATCTTGAGAAAAGGCTATCTGCGACTGAAGCCCGCCTCAATGATGCGCTGATGGAGAACTCGCGACTGATGCACGAACTGGTGAAGTTCCAGCGTCGTCCGGCGAGACCATCCATCGCAAGAAACAGCGTCGATGCAGACCAGGCATTGATATCCTCTGCGGAGGATACATCACAGCTCTTGTCTCGGCCCCAGCCTTCATCTTTTTCAGGGCATGTCGGAGAACCTTCTCCAGCACTTCCTCGAGACACTGCTTATCCATCTCTTGATACAATCTCGCCCAGTCCCGAGGAAGCCTGCCGAGCAGCCCCTTCAGCAGGCGCTCTGTCAATGTGGAGCGAAGTCGACGCTGCACCGCCGACAACGACGACTCCGGAAGACGCGCAGTCACACATATCTGCGCAGTCTGCTTCGTACCATGCGCCGTTTTCCCCTCTGTCTACCACACTTAACACTACCGCATCCTCCCAAGGCAACGCACTGTACGCACACCAAGACGACCTAGCAGTGCTGCGTCGGAGCGACTGCTCACATCTTCCACCTCCAATGCCAGGAGAATCTACCATTCCCTGCAAAACAGCCTACCGCATTATGGAGCAACAGAATTACAACGGCGTGGAATTAACCACCATCAGGGGTTTCCTTACACCAGGATTTCGCGGCGCCACCGGCGAGGAGGAAGGATGTCGTGTCGAAAGCAATCGCGTCTTCTCGGTCCTCGATCTCATCAACAATTGAGAGGCGATAATCTCGCATAGATAGAATATCATGGTCGCTGACAAAGAGTTGGCTTTCCTTCTGTCTAAAATCGGAATGAAACTCTCCTTCAGAATTCGAACTGCGAGAACAGGATCGCTTGGGTTCCACTCCGACCACGCTCCCAGCTTACAAAGCATTGACGACACAACGGCTGCAAGGTCACGACGGCACGTGGCGGGCATTTTTGAGTACCCGTCCTCTTCAACCAATCGGACATCGGGTGTGACAGCTTTCTGCAGCGGCAGGAGTTGGCAGGACCCGGACGAGACCCGGACCAAACTATAAATTATAACAGTCTCAATGTATTCGAAATAGAAGAGATACTCATGCCCGTAGGGCCAGGTAACCTATCTGGACTCGTATCCGTACTGGGTCACCGCATGTCCGCTTTGACATACTGGGGAACCTTGACGATGATTTCTACCATCCACGTTAGCGACGCAGTGCCACAACCTCCGTGGCACGCAGCTTATCCGGCACCGAAGACCGACGCTCCATCTATAACGCGCGACGCCGTGTTGGAGATGCTCCGCAACGGTCGTGACACGGCTGGCAAGGACTTTGTCCTTGTCGATCTCCGCAGGGCCGACCACGAGGTATGTATGGTTATGTCATGGTCCAAGTATATATGCCTGGGCCCTGATGACAATAACCTAACTGACCGGTCCGCAAATTAGGGGGGGACAATCCGGGGGTCTATCAACTTGCCCGCCCAGAGCTTGTGGCCCACCATTCCAACCCTCTATCAGATGTTCAAGGCGGCCGGTCTGCGGAAGGTCATCTGGTACTGCGGTAGGTCTCTCAGTCTTTGACATGAAAAACAGTGTGAGAAGAAGGAAGTGGGCTCACAACTTAAGCAGGGTCTTCACGTGGTCGGGGAAATCGTGCTGCGGGCTGGTTCGGCGACCATATCGCTGAACATGATGGAGACGCCCATATGCAAAGCTTGGTGCTTCTTGATGGGGTCAAGGGCTGGGCCACTGCTGGTGAGGAGTACGTGCAATGGATGGATGGATATGATGCAACTCTCTGGCAGGAAAGCAAATCTTAGAACTCGGGGTGCTATTCGGGAAGGGAAGTGCTCCGAGCGGTTCGAATGTCTATACTACAGCTCATCGTCATGCTAAAGCTATGGCGCGCTAAATAAATGGATGGTGAACTTTCCGACAGCTCGAAGCAGAAGTTTCAGCCGCGGGAACGAGCCTACCATGCTCCGTACACGCACGGTCTTGGCACGGTGCCCCGCCCAGAGGTAACATCCACATGAGCTTTGGGGGCTGCGGTCCTCTCTTCCCCCTTATCCGGCCCATCAATTGCAGGATTCCGGAAATACAGATTCAAATCATCAGCTCTTGCCCTCTCCGTCTTGCAAAGTGTGTTTCTAAGCGGACCATGCCGTGGAAGGTGACTGAGCCCAGATCTACTTTCGCTTGGGACCTTGACTAACAGAAGGAAATATCAGCAAAAAACCGCAGAGACGAAGCAGCGGGTACGTGAAAACCAGCGCCGCTCTCGCGCGCAGCGGGAGGAGCTGGTACGTGACCTGCGGCAACGCTTGGATGAACGGGAGCGGCTTGGTATTCAGGCCACGTTCGAGATATAGCAGGCCGCCCGTCAAGTCGCGCGCGAGAATGAAAGACTACGTGCTCTGTTATTCCAGAAAGGCATCTCTAATACTAAAGTGGAGGAGTTTCTAGGCGGTGGACAGCGTCCCAACGACGACTAGCAGGTTTAGAATGGGGGCACGAGCCGTACGACAAGGGCTAGTATAGCGTCGGGAACTCCTTACGTATCCTCTATCACGGCGTTACTGAACGGGGAGCAATCCCAGACATCATCAGTACGTAGCTATCACCTAATATCGTCATCCGATACACCACGACGTAGCGAAGAAGAGAATTCCCGTTATCTCAAACCCACGGGCATACTACATAAGGATAATACGCCAACATTTTTGGGAGATTGGCCTGGTTCTAGCGAGACGACGCTATCGTATCTGACCGATCCAGATGTCCGCTATAAATCAGGCATGGAGACGTCCTACAAGGTAGTAGCTACCATCCTCGCCAACATACAAGGTCACGCCGACACCACCCGCATACAGGTAGTTCTCGGCTATACCGGCTTGAACGACTATACTATCAAGAACACAAGGGTGTTTGACCTTTTGGATGAGGCAGGATGATGTTTATTTAAATACAGTTGCGGTGTCGTGCCCTAAAGATGCGACCCTTTCATAACGATAACTAAGCCAGTCCCTAAAGCGCTCATCGTCCCTGTTTTTAGTGCAGACTCGGCCCGACAGTTGCCCCCAGCGCCTGATCGCTATTGGCTCCACACGTCGTCACTGCCACAGCGATGGCGAGCTCGAAGGTGTTCCTCGTCTACTTTCCGAGTCCCAAGTTCGTGTCCCCCTACCGTCTTTCTCCTTGCGCTTCCCCATAGTCCGCCAATTTTCTCTCGACATCCCCCTTAGACAGGTGATCTGGCGAATGGCAGATTCGATAGTGTTGACTATCGTCGTCGGGCTCTCATGAGTTCCGGGCCCGGCGCCAGGACTGTCGAGCGCCTCGGAAGCATCCAGGTCGGTGTGTGAGGCGGTGGGGGCGCGCGCGGGCGCGCAGCACTCCTCGGCCACGAGCGTCGCCAACCTGGCCATGGAGTCCCTCAGCTGGTTTCGCCGGACTTGCTCTGCCTGCTTGTGGACGTCGCGTTTGATACTGAGCGTGCGGTTCACTTTTCCTCGACGACTTGATGTCAGCTACTCGGCAGGATCAGTTGTGACTTGGGGGAGGGTTGAGAGGCTCCGATCCTTCGAGACCCGCCGTCGCATGGTGGTCAGTCCCAGCTGGACGCACGTCACGTACCGGCTTGTGTTATTGCCAAGGCCTCGGAGGTTGGGCCCTTTGAGACGATGGGCCGCACGCTTCTTCTCCGGACCCCATCTTCTTTGCCGGTCGCACTGCCGTTGCGAGGGCCTACTACACTGGTAGGAGGAGCGTGGCGGCTTGCTCTCTGAGTGAACCGCTGTCCGATGGCGCGCGTGGACGTGCCTCGGCTCGGACCAAGTGGATTATGCTCCCGGCCACTTGTGCTAGAGTTGATGAGGCCCATACTGCGGTGTTTGAGCGTTGTGACCCGGAGGACCGTTGGCTTGGTGGTTGAGTATGGTGTCAAGGACTCAAGGCTCATGTGATGCTCAAACAAGTACGTAAGGTAAGATGACGGTTCCTTGGGGCTCCAGAACAGCTTCCGTTGCGTATGAGAGTTGAGGAACCATGGTTGGCCGAGGACAGACGTGTTTCTAATCGTACGTTCTTCTACTTAAGTGGTACTCCATTGTCCTGAGACTCCTGACCAGATTCACTCACTCGCGGCGGCCTGGGGACGTCCAGGAGGGGAGACGTCTTGGACTTCTGCCACAGCCAATCAGGCATCGGGTGCGACAGCGATGCAGGTGTACCAGATACATGCGATTGGATCGGGAGCTGTCATATCCAGGCGCTATATTGGGTAGCGACGCCCTGCATTCTCGCTCGGATCCTAGAAGCCCACAGAATAGAATGTGCCCTGTTGTTTCACGCCTTCAAGCCGGTCCTTTACGAGGCCAGAGAGTAGTCGGGTACTCGATACCCGCCGCGTTCTCCACGAGTTCTACTTAAAGCCGGAGTTGCCCGAGCTGAGTTGTCTAACTTCGTGGCTGTCAATTCTCAGGGAGTCCGCCCGTGGTGGTGACCAGAAGGTGCAACACGCACCTACATGCAGGAATTAGTTCCAATACCAGTGGAGCAAGGCAGGCGTGATACACCAGATGGTGTCGGAGGGAACCGGGATCTCCGATGGCTGCGCGTTGGAGGCTTTGTCGCCCTTCTGGAAAAAGGTCGAGCCCCAGTCGATATGTGCCAGCCAATGCAAGACAGGGCATGACCTGCTCCGTGCAAGGGCTTGTTGGCCGCTCGAAGAGATTCAGCCTTACGACGAACATGTGTGTTGACCTTGCCAAAGGCGGTTAGTCGAGCAATGAGAACGCGAACTTAAAAAGTGGAGAAGTGACCCTGCTTGGCAAAATCCACTCACATCCCACCAATGATATCGGAGGTATGACGTACTCCCAGGGTGAGAGGGCGCATGTCACGCCTTCTTTCGTTGCAAAGGTGCTGGTCACACCCTCGATCTGATTGGCCAAATCTTCCGCGCCAGTTTTAAAACACAACACGAGGTAAGCCAGACAGTGGAGCATTTATCTACAAATAAGTCGTTCGCGGTTAAGATATCAGTTTACACAACAACGTTTAACTTCTAAGTTTTCCACCCAGACATACATCGACAAGCGGAGACACACAAGCACAATGTCGATTCAAAAGACCCCCAAAGAGAGCGAGAGTAAGGCGGCTGTTATGCCGAGTCCCGCCTTATCCACGCAAGAGGCCCTCTCGCACGACGTGGAGAAGCAGCCGGAGCCAAAGGCAGACGACGATGGCGCGAAGAAGGTCTCGGCATTCAAGTCCCTGGGAATCCTCGACCGGTTCCTAGCCGTGTGGATCCTGTTGGCCATGGTCGTCGGCGTTCTCCTGGGAAACTTCGTCGACGAGGTCGGCCCGGCATTACAGAAGGGGAAGTTCGTCGGCGTCTCGATACCGATCGCCATCGGACTGCTGGTTATAATGTATCCGATTCTCTATAAGGTGCGGTACGAGTCTCTCCACGAGTTGTTTTCGTACCGCGATATCTGGAGGCAAATTAGCTTCAGCATCTTTATGAATTGGGTCGTGGCACCGTTCCTTATAGTGAGTGCCGTCCTGGCTGTCAGTCCTTGGCTCTGAATGTATATAACCGAGGCTAACGCTTTGGCTATAATAGCTTATATTATCATGGGCATTCCTGCCCGATAAGCTAGAACTCCGCGTCGGCCTTATCCTCGTCGGCCTGGGCCGATATATTACTATAGTACTTATCTGGACTAGCCTAGTTGGCGGCGATAACGAGTACTACGCTATCCTGGTAGCCGTTAACTCTATACTACAGATGGTGCTCTTCGCCCCGTTGGCTATGTTCTTCATCCGCGTTATTAGCGGCGAGTCCGGTATGTACGATATCTCTTATCAGGTCGTGGCCACTAGCGTTGGCGTCTTCCTCGGCATCCCGCTCGGCGCCGCTATCCTCATGCGCTTCGCGTTACGCTAGCTCACTGGGCCCGTATAGTTCGAAAGGGTCTTCCTACGCTTTGCGAGCCCCTAGTCGCTCGTCGGCCTACTATACACTATCCTAATACTCTTCGCCAGCTAGGGCCACACCGTGGTCCACCAGATCGTATCGGTACTACGCGTGGCCGCACCACTACTCGCCTATTTTCTCGTTATCTTCTGCTTTACCTTATACGTTACGTACCGCATTAGCATGGGCTATGTACTCGCTACCACGTAGAGCTTCACGGCCGCGAGTAATAATTTCGAGCTCGCCATTGCCGTGGCTATGGCCACGTTTGGAGTGGACAGCGATCAGGCGCTGGCGGCGACCGTGGGCCCGCTGATTGAGGTGCCCGTGTTGCTCGGCTTAGTCTACGCCGTACGGTGGGCTGGCAACCGGTGGCAGTGGAAGAACTGAGTGTGGCCTGACGAGTATCTGGTCAAAGGATGAGTGTCTCTAGCAGCGAATATGATGGCACAAACGGCATGATAGCCACCCTCTGTTCAATAAGTCCACATGAACACGATAAGGGGCGTGTTTTGGGAAGTGATGTCGTTGTCCGTTACAGGAGTGAAAGGGTTTTGTATCCTTGGGCAAGGCGTTGTAACTGTATATATAGCATGTAGTAGACGAAGTTATAATTCATTGGTTGTATTTCATCCTGCTCCGTCCAAGAGAGTCAGAGACCCTAATGTGCGTCACGATACAGGTGGCCGTGCCGGTATACCTAAGACCTCGCGTGGCTGGCTAGATTCCCTGTGTTTTGACAGTGCCTCGCTGTGCCAGGCAGCTGAGCTGGAAAGACCCACCATGAACGAACACGTGATTACGTGACTACCCCTCTCGTCTCATGCCAGCGCGCATACCAAGAACGCCAACGCGCTAATCCGATTGTCGTCCCGCCATCGCACCCCTGATTGCTCGGGGGTTGTAAACAACTGTTCATGCCAACGTAAACAAGCGACATCCAAAGCACAGTAAGAACCGCATCACCATACTTCCCTAAGTTAACCTTTGTGGGGCCACCATCAGCAGCGCATGCGCACGCACAATTTTTGCATGACTTTTCGATTTTCCTGAAGTGCTCTACCATGGCGAGTTTGATAAACGATTTTACCTCATTGTCACCCGTGTCCCTGGTCGGACCCTCGCGGAAGAATGGCCCGGAATGGACAAGGCTATGCGGCAGCGCTACGTTTGGCGCGTCGCTTATATCTGAAATGGAAGGATAATGCCCAAACCTTCGAGCGCCTCCTATAAGGTCTCCTCGAGAGTCGCGGGCAGTCATCGCCGACAGTCAGTACCCCGAGATAACAAAGATCGCACTACGCGCGCCACTGCAAACGACTGATAACGTGGGATGCATGGGAGTGTAATATCCAGAACAGAGTCGAGCTTGTCAATTTGGCGTCGGTTCCCTGACTCTAATCTGCCGTTCTTCTTCGCCGTGACTGAGTGTTTGACTGCTCTCGTTACAGTTTGAACTTGTGAACAGAGGCGGTTACAGTGCAACTATGTGTTAAAGGAGGTAGTCTCTCCAATCGCCACAATCGTCGTCTGCATTATAAATTCCTGCAGACCCTTCCTCGTCGGTATCCTCGTCAGTATCCTCAGCATCCGAGCCCCACATGGCCTTTCTTTCCCTCCGTCGTCGTTCTCGCCCTTCTAGCTCCCGCTGAAGTTCAGCCTCTTTCAGACGCCGCATCTCCCGCGCTTCTGGGGTCCTTGCCCAGCAGCGGGTGCAGTATTGTGTGTTTTTCCCATACCGATCATGAGAAGGAGGCTCAAGCCGAGTGCAGCAAATACAAATGACAGACACCGCACTATTTATCGTGATATAAGTGCCACGACCATAACCGTTTTGACCTGGCGCTGGCTTGAGGCCGCAATCCATACAGAATCGCGTGACACCTCCTCCCGCCAACTTTCTCTTGTCCTTCTTTTTCATCGTATCCGCAAAGTGCGAAGAGTGTCGGAGACGAAGACACAGACGGCAGGCGTAGAGATCCCGTGCAATTCCAGTGTCGCTAGACTCGGCAGTAAGGAGGGCATGGATGTCGAGCCTCGGGATGATATTGCGTAAGTGCCTGCATGTAGCTCTGAGAACGAGGAGGTCAATGGGCTCAAGTTCGCCCATGATCTTGTTCTGGATCTCTCCTGGAAGAGGGAGGAGGGTGCAGGAGCCAGTGTCTGTATGTTGTTGAGGCACATTGTCAGTCAACTTCGATGGCAGGAAAGATAGGCATTCCGTGGCAAAGATATTCTCGTCAAGTAGTGCCGAGGGTCGCGAGCTCGAGTGCTGAAGATCCTCGATAGCCTTGTTCCCGGCACGTGTGGTGTATCTTCGGTGTTCAGGGCGTTGCTCCATGTTCACAGACGGCGTATTGTATGAGTGAAGGTAGCATGCGGCTGAGATTTCTTGCGCGGGGTAATCTGAGACTGCTTTTGTGGCTCAGCTCCTGCAGCCGGCGCCGCATCAGGGTGGTGAGCTCTGCAGGAAGCAGTACGGCTCAGTACAGTACATGGCCAAGGCAGAAGCAGACTATCAGCAGCGCAGGGTTGAATGGGTCTTGTCTGAAATAAGCAAGATCGAGGCAGAGCAGAAGGCGGGCAAGGGAAGCAGCTCCGGGGGAACAGGAAGCAGGAAAAGGGAGCGGACAACAGATGATATCGTGGAGGCACGGGTCGAAAAACAACGCCGGATGGATGAGACGGTGGTCAGTGGGAGCGACAACTCACCCACAACACGAAGCAAGAAACGCAGGTGCCCGACAGACGAGGACACCTTCAACCCGCAGTCCAAGACACACAACATGGCCGCCCGCCAGCGAGAGCGACGGTCCGGCGACGAGAAGTAGGAAAACACCCAAAGGAACCACCGAGAAAATGGCAGTGCGGCTCGTCCAGGCGGCGTCCAGTGCTCCAGCTCAAGCAGTCCCGGACCTTGACCACATTTGCTTATCCATTCGCTGGTTTGACCGCATCCTTGAAAAACTCGCTCTATTTCTGAGACGGGAGGATCTCTGGCTCCACAGACTGCAAGATAGAGCTATGGACTACGAAGATAGGGGCCATGGGGATAAATATTCAGTAATCCCAAAGCATCAGTCCCGAGTCTCGCACTGGAAAGATCCATCCCGGCTCTGTGGGAGGTAGCTGGCTAACGGTCAATGCTTATTGTGCTTTGAGGACCTTTATTCCTCTAGAGATAATTTGATAGTTGAACTTACTACCTAGCCTAGCTGTGGATAAAGCCGTAGTAGCTACGATTGACCTAATAACCTCGCCGCGTTATCGGGTCTATCTACCCCGATAACGAAAAGGAAATATTAATGTAAGGTAACTTGTATACTACTTATAAGTAAGGATAGTTACGCTTAGCGGGATAACTGTCTTAGCGAACTACGCCGGTACGGGTTCTAATAGTTTTAAAGCGGAGTAGGTAACTCGAAAGGTTACTATATAGACTTTTCGGAGACGTATATAGGTATAGCCGGTATAGACTTGTACGGATAGTAAGTTCTACCTCGTTCGTAGAAAGCCGATTATTGCCGTG
>Ga0209127_100379_pt1 | contig 15453 bp, 20 predicted proteins | sample LakSupMetagenome_FD_187469 | JGI IMG/M metagenome (GOLD analysis project Ga0209127, IMG submission 187469) | Freshwater microbial communities from Lake Superior, Canada - Sta WM archaea (SPAdes) (version 2) | ecosystem: Environmental > Aquatic > Freshwater > Lake | place: Lake Superior, Canada...
CTCCCGTAGCCAGGAAGTGGTCGCGGGACGATGTGCTTCGCTTCTCCATGTAGTCGTGGTCTTGCAATGCCTTGACTGTCGAGATTCATCGAGGTCAGTCCCTCCTCCGCGCGTGGACCCATTCTACTGGGTGCTGGAAATGGGATGGGTGAGAAGAGGGTTGAAAAAGGTTGACCTTACTGTACTCTTTGAGGGCATTCTCCCACCCTGCCGACTCATGACCGTCCAGACGCATCTTGACGACATGTCTGACCAACTCACATTGCAGTTTCCGGATGCGTAACCTCTGGACCTCAGCGAAACTGATGCGAAAGCGCATATCGTCACCCGGGCGTTCGATCTGTTCGGGTGTCTTCCTACAAGGGAGTTTGGCCTTCAATGCTTCCAAGATACACTGGACACGACCAGGCCGGTACTCGTCCAGTTTAACAATAAGATTGCCGAAGTGATGTCTTATGGCAAATTCGCCGGGACTGTCAGGGTCCAGGTGCGCCTGCTGAAAGACAGCGGTGACAGCGGTCCGTGGTTCAACTCTACCAACACTACTGGTCGAGCGAGACTTCAAGCTGCCGAACGTCTCAGACGCTTTGTCTTGGACACCGGGAAGAGGATGAACAAAATTCCTGGACGAGTTGGTGGGAGCGGGACTCCTACTACGTGATCTGCGGTCGGAAGAATTACTTTCGTCCTGGTCGCCAACTTGAGTGCTTCCTGCGCGACTGCGACTGCGGCTGCGACTGTCGCTGAGGCTCCTGAAACGAGGCCGTACGCTCATTCGAGCATCCTCGTCCACGGTGGCTGTAGTCAGGTCCAGTGTTAGCGGCTTTGCTTTGAGACCTGATATCAGGCCGTGTCTAGAAATACTCGCCAGATTCCCACTTCTCAATTATCGGTTCGAGACCCGCGACCTTTTCGACGTCTCGGTCCGTTTCCCCCATGCCGTAAGCTTTTGGCGACATCGGAGGCCGCATGACCGGTAGCAGAAGATCAAAAATAGAGAGTCTCAAGGTTTCCCGGATTCGAGACTGTTGGGACCGTAGTGGGTGGCCAGTCAAAGGCAGGCTGCGAGAATGCAAAGCCTTATTGGTTCCAGAGCAGCGCATGCAGCTATCAGGCACACCATTGCGGCTGAGCCATGCTGGCCGAGCGCAGAGGTCCCTTGCGTGGCAGCCTGATCGTCTCCGAGGCATTTAAGGTACGCAACTCAATTCCACAGACCTGCTGTCGCTTTCCATCCTATCCTGGTGGAAACGAAAGACAAGCACCACACTCCACATACCACAACCGTGCAAACATGGCTGCCCCAACGGACCTCCGTCTTTACGTCTACCTCATTACCCAGCAGCCCTTGAGGCTTGAGATCGTCTTTCCAAACGAGCAGCTTGCGCGGCGCTACAGGTCCAGCGTCGAGGACGGGAAGATCATGTCCGCTTCGCGGCAGAAGAGCAAGACCGTGGCCGTCCAGTTGCCGTATGGGGTCGCCTATGTCGAGACCAACCGCTCTCTCGGCGGCTTCGTGCTGCACTTCGACAACGAGAAAGGAGCCGCCAGTTGGACCGACGCCGTGTGCAGACCGATCAAGGCCCATCCGCGCCAGATCTTGGTCAAGCAGTATTGGAGCGGAGAGGACGAACTGGAAAGGGAGATCGCGGCGATGGCTCCGAAGGACGCGCGATTGGATATTGGAGGCGGTCGGACGGTGCCGCTGCCGACGACGAACGGTGCAGGCGGCAGGTCCGACCGTGCGGGACGTCCTCCCAGAGGAGCGAGTCCTTCGCATTCGAGCCCCTGACCTGGTACCTACTTGGTGGTTGGCAACCCGTGTGCTTCATTTTAGCTCGGAACGACATTGTTGCGCCAGACTTCGGTATGCCCGTAGATACGATATGTTCTCTGCTGAGAAAGCGAAGGCTGTCAGATGGTGCAACAAAGCTACGACCAAATAGTTAGGAGACAAATTGACGATGATTTTTGTCGAAGAGATGCGCCATTACATATATATATGCCTAGACATGCGATCGCCATTGCTGCAACCCTAGAGTTGGTCGCCAAATCCACTACGTCAAGTACTAGCTCGGGGAGCAGTTCATTCGTCAGTCAGTTCTACAGATATGTTACGCGCTATTTTATCATGGTGGAATGGCCGAGTGGTCTAAGGCGGATGATTTAAGTTCACTTTTACTTGAAACTCATCTCTCGAAAGAGGCGTGGGTTCGAACCCCACTTCCATCATTTTGCTGCGAAAGAGAAAGTTTCGTTGTCTTGCCGCGCCTTCTACAAGAAGTTGGTGGCCGCTGGGTGACCAAAAAGAGACCTAGGCATGTCCTTCCGTCGAGACCTTGCGCAAACGGAAGACGGCTTCAGGCTATTTGTCGATCGATACGTACAGTTGCCTCGAACCAGGAAATCCAACAAGGGTAATCTCTATAGTAGCTATATCTCCAGCTGATGCAATTGGCTATCACTTCGTCGGTAGGATTTGCAGTTGATATGGCCATGGCATCATGATATCTTCTGAGCTCACCCACAAAGCCGACACCGTCAACCCTCAACCCGAACCCACCACCACCCGCGGCCCAGCCACGTAACAACACAATGAGACTTCCCCGGCCATCTGCTCTCCTCCTATGCTGCACCCTCGCAAAAGCAGGCCCAACTTCCCGCGACCAGCCACCACCGTCGTCAACCAACATCCTCGACTACGTCGACTCCTTTCCGTATGACACAGGCGATAAATGCAGCGCAGTCATAACCAGCTACGGTGACGACCACTACCTCGCGTACCCCAACGCCAGGATCGTCCACCAGAGCAGCGGCACCATTGACTGCCAGACTCGGCTGCGGCTCGCGGCGTCCCAGACCGGCTATCGCTTCTCCGTCGACTGGGTGTCGCTCAGCGGACACCTCCAGCTCGAGCCGGGGGCCTACATCGAGCGGATCAACATTTCGCTGAGCTACTACCCCGGAGGCGGAAGTCAAGTGGGTATTACCAACAGCCAACTGGATCATAGCTAACGTGTGGGGTGTTAGGTGGACGTCGCTACCGCAAGGAGCCTGTACGGTAAGGGGGGTACGGGGTATGACGGTAGGTTCAACCTGTCGATACCGGTGACGCCGGGCGGCAGCGGCGGAAGGCTGGGGACGACCGGGTGTCGGAGTTCGACGGGCGATCAGCGGACCTGGATAACCGCCTATGTCTTCGTGTCTCTGGCGCACGAAATGATCGAGTTCGACGATTTCACGCCGCACTACGGGACGGTGGGGGGCGACTCGGCGGACAAGCAGCTGACGCTTGGGCTCGAGGGGTTCTGGGAGAAGTGTTGACCGGCTAGGTCGTGGGGCGCGGGATAGAGGGGGAGCCCGGTATTATAGGCCAGCCAGACAACCACCATATTCCACGGGTCTTCTCAACTAGGCTCGATCCGCCTACACCAGTCCCTCCCATGATTGACCTGCCACTCGCAAAGCCACACCTCGACCGCCATTCCCAAAAAGCCGGCAATGCATATGCCCCCACTGTCACTGACCGACGTAGCGCCGAGACTGAACTCGCGGTCCTCCTCGGGCACATGCTCCATGATCTCCGCAAAGGTGTTGACATACACCGCACCGCCGAGCAGGCCCTCCCAAAAGATGACGACGAACACGACGTACACCGACGGGATGAAGTTCAGCACCGCGTGCAGCATAAGCAGCACCAGGTTGCCCACCTGCAAGAACGAAGGGACGTACAGATGGTGGATGCGGATGAACGGCGTCGAGGACCGAGATATAAATACCCCGAGCTGGTAGAGGAACCCGTAGAACGGGTAGAAGGACCTGAACTCGGAGAACGGCGAAGAGTCGAGCGGGAAGAGCAGCGTCGGCGACACGCCCTGGTTGATGGTGTACTCGGCCACGTAGACCAGCAGCAACGGCAGCATGTACGGAAAAAACAACTTCCTCGCCCGTCGGAGGTTAGCCGCCAGCCCCATCTTCTTCCCATCCGCATGATGACGGACAGAGTACGCCGTCGCCGCAAGACCCGGTCCAGGCGCAAGCAGGCTAGACGACGCGTCGCCGAGGGGCATATCCTCCACGTCCTCTTCCCGCAGGTCGTCCTCCTCCTCCTCCCCCTCCTCTCCCGGTGGCACGACCGTATACTCCTTCATCCCAACCCCACGTAGCGGACCCCTAGGCAGCACAACAAAGAAGCTCACCAACATAACCCCCGGCAAGAACGCCGACGCCAACAAGCTGCTCTTAACACTAAATCCGATCCAATCCGTCAGCAGCACATACAGCCCCGCCCCAGCCAGACCCGCTCCCCCCGTCCCGCTGCCCCAGGCCGCGAGGCTCATGTGTCCGTAGTAATGCGTCAGCCCCAAGAAGCTCAGCTCGCCGCCCCCGCTGCTCAGGCTCGCGAGCACGACGCCGACGAGCTTGACGGCCGCGCTCTGGCTCGGCGGCGTCAGGGCGACGAGCAGCATCCCCGCCGAGGAGAGGGCGACGAAGATCAGGATTCGGATCTGGTACGGTATCCGGTGGATGAAGTAGGGCGCCACCAGCTTGGTCAGGAACGAGGGCACGACATCGGCGAGGAGGACGACGCCCTTGGGGAGGGAGCCGACGAGGTCTTGGGCGGCGGAGAGGATTATCACGTATAGGACGTTATTGATCAGGCCTGTGACGAGTTGCTGTTAGTGGAAAGAGTGTGCCAGTTGGGAGGGTGTAGTGCCTGAGAGGGGGCCGCACCGAAGAGCCAGAATGCGACCATGACGGACGTGTCGGCGTTGCGGAAGATGGAGGCAAAGCGCGCTCGGTAGAGGGCCCAGGAGGACGAGGGCGCTCCCGGTAAGGGAAGCAGCCCCGAGGAAGAGGGAGACCTGGTCATTGTTTCGTGTCGCCGCGGCGCCGATGCATTGCCTGCGTTGTGCTGGACTTGGCGTGGAAATTGGTGTTGGTGTTGAGACGACATAGGCTGCCGGGGCGTCGCTCACGGAAAGCGGCGGACCAGCCCGCGCCGCACGGACCGGCATTCACAACCCTAACCCTCATTTATCATTCCCTCCGCCTTATCTGCTGTTGCGCGGAGCAGCTTGAGACTGCTATGTCTGTCACACTTGATCACTTCTTCTTGACATCAATCAAATCTCACGTCAGTAAAGGTTGCTTCGACTTCTGTGGTAGGTGTCTTTTCCAACTCTATTCGAAAACGCCAAAAAGCTACCAAAGGCAATGACTCCTGACCCATGGGCTATGTACATGTACAAACAAAACTCAACAACAACCTGCCAAATGGAATGATGCCCCTTCCCAGATCTCCAGTATACTGCTTTTAAACAACTCGGTATGAGAGTACACGACGCCTTCAATGACTCGCACAGTTTCATCTATGTCGCATCGCAAGAAACTCATCCTCCCACCCATTTCAGCGGAGGGAGCCTGATCCCCGCCCAACCCGCCCGCAGCGTCTCGTTCCTCCTGACCATATCCGCCGCCTGCCGCGCAATCGCCGCCACAGCCCGCTGCGACACCGTGAAGCCGGTGTAGAACAGATGTTCGTCCGGATCCTCACATATGCTGACAGCCGCCTCTCCCGGCTCAGGTGTGCTTGAAGGCGATGTAGGTGCCCGGCCCCGAATAGCCGGTTCCTCGGAGCGCTTGCGCTCATAAGGCGCATCCCCTTCCCGACTTGCACCATTCTCCTCCTCTGGCGCGGCTTCCGCATTGTTTGCCCGGACTCCGGAGGTGCCTGTCACTTCACCTACGCACGGCGTCCATACCTCGTTAAAGCCGTCCACCGTCAGCTTTCCGATCTGGCGGTCATCTCTAAGGCCCGAGATCTGGAGCTGTCGCTGGGCGATGACTTCTTGGAGGTAATTGTTCATGTCGTACAATATGCCGTCGCGCTGCGGCTGGGATAGACCGACATCGTCCTTCTCTTCCATGTCCCTGGCGGCATCTGCCTGCTTCGCCGACATGGGTGCGACATCCGCTTCTCTTCTTTTGATGGGTGTCGGCGGTAGTGCATGGTTCCGGCCGCCAATGACACCGGTCTTTTCTCGCTGGCGCTGAGCTTGCCTTTCCCGCGCAGCAGCGATCTTTTCGTTGACGATCTCTGCGGCCGTCTTGCCCGCTCTTGGCACTTCCACGCCTTCTTGTCGTCTTTCATCGCTCCTAATCCACTGCGCCATGGCAGTCCACATCTTTGCGTTCCACCTCTCCGTCAGGGCGGCGGCGTTGCGCATCTGCTCTGCTTTGGAGTGCACGGCCGGCGTCTTCGGCCGGGCATCGTGCCACCCTGGAGTCAGAGACGGATCGAATAGTTTCGGTATGAGGATTTGGAAGTGCTTTGTCGGATCCGGGCCTGGTTCTGGTTCAGCGCTATTGTCCTCTTCTCCCGGTAAGGAGTCTTCCTCGGAAGGATCCCGCTCTATGATCCACGGTTTGCCTGATTCTGTATTTGGTGTGGGCGCCGGTAACCCGTCTGACACGCTGCCCTGCATCGATTGAGCCAGCTCCGGCTCCGACCATGCGATCGAAGTGTCGTCCATGGCGCTGGCATATAACCGTTCCACCTCCAAAAAGATCTGGTCCACGATTGACTCGACTATCGCCTTGCTAACGCTGAGTGGCTCGGTAGCCAACGACCAGATATCCCATGTGCCGAACGACAGAACCCAAAGAGTTTCAGCAGGAGAGTGTTTGGGCTTCTTCATCGACAAGAACTCGTCCACCTGCTTCGAGAGGTCGTTCACCTTCCACACAATGGGGAACTGGTCCAGCATGAAGTTATAGTCCAGACCTGGGCCGTAATTCTCGAACGTCAGGTTGAGCGCTTGTTCGACCGAGGTGGCATACAGCTTTGTCGAGGTCACGACGTGGCTGGGATCGTCGGATGTCGGGACGAGCGAGATGTGAGAAGAGCAGTCGAGCTGGAGCCGACTGTTAGTCTTGCGCTACAGGCCGCCCGGCGCAACGTACCTCTTCGCAAAGGAGCTCTGTCCAGCTCCTCCCAGCCGCACCGTCGACGCCTCTGTCTTGTAGCCGGGTTGGAGTGGCAACGTCGTTCTCGCCAAAGACAACTATCCTCAGTCCTCCTGGAACGCTATTGTCGTCCTCTTGGAGGGACTTCTGTGTATCCACCTTCTGCCAGATCCATCCGCCGTAGTTCGCGCGATAAGGCAGCAGTTTCAGGAGCAGTGCGAGCAGGACCAAGCACGTCGTCAGCTGCACGATCGCCCTAGGACCGCCGCGGAGCACCTTGGCCGAAAAGAAGGCGACAAACGATCCGAGGCTGAATGCTTCTTGCGAGCCGATCGCCCGGCGGCGAAGCTTGAACTGCTGGTAGGGCCGTCCATTGATCATGGTCTAGCGCTGATCGGAGCGTCCAGTGGAACAGGGTACGTCCGTAGCGTCGAAGCCAGTTCAGCGATCCGAAAGGAAGAAAGAAAGTCTACAGGACATCAACACCACAGTCGAATCGCTCTAAGTATGCCTTGCGCCGAGATGGGATGCGGCAGCAGCCCGTGCCAAGACCGTGCCAAGACGGCAGCTTCAAGCCTTCAACGGTCGCCAAGACGTGGGATCGAGCAAGTGCCGGACCGGGATGGGACGTCAACTCGGTCGCCGAGGACGGATTGAGGCCGAAAGACAAGGAAAATCAATCGAATTTGGCGGCTGAATGTACCAGATCTGGATAAGAGGACGAGATGACGAAGGACGAATGAAAGGAGAATCGAGCGCAAAGACTGGATGATCGAGAAAAGATTGCGAAGGGACCAGATCGCGTGGTGCAGCACCAACTGAAGTACATAGACACTGCAATGAAACCCACTCGAGCGGCCCACCGGCCCAGAAAGGGACGCACCAGGAACTAACGGCTCGTGGGATGGTTGTCACGTCCACGAGCCACGTTGGTGTCGTCCTGTACGCGCGTGTGTGAGGGTCGTGGACTGCTCGAGTCTATTCAGCCCTGTGGCTAGCCGACTTCGGTGCCCTGAACCAGAACGGACTGGCGCCGCTGGGTTCCATTTCCGGGTTCTCGACGGAAGCATCTCTTCTGGACCTAAAAAGCGGTAAATCTACGCAGGTTACAGGGTCAAGTACTTGATGTCAACTGCGTGTCAGTCCTTCCTTCCTTCGGTTCTACGGTCTATCCTTCCTGCCTGGCTTGAATCGTAGGATAGAGAGGTTCAAAACACTCTCTGATATTCCATTGTTCAAGTCACTTTTGCTCCTCGATACGTGTCCGATGCTCGCGTGACGGCAATGAAGTCTCATGGCACGGGTAACCGATGGACCTCCACTAGCAACACGCCTATCGGGTCCTGATTGCGTCCCTTCTACACGTGTACCGATTTTGCAGTGCTAGATAATGAGAAAGGCCGAGATACCCCTAAATTTATCGGGCCCATCGTCTGTTCAGGCCCTGCATTCGTCCCCGGTTTTGCTGGAAAATCGCAATGCGGGCGTCGTAAGCTTGTGGGCCCGTCCGTGCCAGTTCTCGGCGGCTCTCCGCTGTTCATCTCCAGTCTTGGCAATGGTTTGGAAAATCCATGATCAGTAGTCGTTGCTAGGAAAACTCAAGAATGCATGTTTGGAACTATAGTTGACGACCCTCATAAACACAGGGGGCGCAGCATTCTCGTCTTGGCTGGATCCCTCGAAGCAAACAGCGCACTGTACATACATTTATTGGCCAGGCCAGGTGGAACGACTTGAACGGCATATTCCGCCCCCTGCGCATTTCAATCTCAACACAACCCGTTCAATCCTGGTATTAGCTCTGGAGAAGTAGGAATCTATTTCCGACGCTCAGCCAGCTTAAGACTGTCTCCCCGCGTGTATTCGTACCAGGACAAGAACTGTCAAGAGACACATCAGGCGGAGATCCACCGCGCATGTCCCCCACATCCCGTCTAAAAGTTTCAGATGGTCTTTGATGACGACGCAGGCGCGCCAACGCGGGAGGCATTGGAAGGGGGAAGCGAGTCAAACACATGGACCCAGTAACCAGGATCGAACACGGTCGATCCGCGGCTAAGTATAGTCCATGCCGGAGGTTCATCAACCGCAACTTGTTAGGGACCGCATGCATTCCGCCTGGCACCAACGACAGTCGATCAGCAGCACCAACGACGGTCGATCAGCAACACCAACATATCCCTTCTACATGCCCTCAGGAGGGCACATCATCAGATCCTAACGTCCACGCCATTCCCCAAGATCTGTTGATTACCGACCAGGACTTGATCATGCCCTTCGTCGCATCTCCTCCCTCTCCTATTCCCCTTTCACATCCCCATTCAACCACCCTATTCCCCTTCCCTCCCATCTCCTCCCGTCCCATCCCCTCCTCCCCCATGATGTTCATCCTCACCACCCCTCCAACCAACCCCCCACAACAGCCGCAACCCCAAGCCCCCCAAACAACTTCCCCTGCGGGAACCCGGGCCCCCCAAACTCCGGATCCAGCCCGCTCGCTCCGGGGTAGAAGTACGCCGCCAGCCCCGCGAGCCAGTAGATGCTCCCCGTAAACGCCGCGAACCGCAGGGACTGCTTCCTCTTCTCGGCCTCGAGGTACCGAGCAGCGGCGGCAGCGGCAGCGGCAGAGGAAGGAGGGGACGAAGAAGAAGAAGAAGGGCTGGATGTAGAGGACGGTAAGTCGGGCCTGTAGGTAAGAAAGAGCGTCGCCAGCCCGAGGACGATGGACATGGTTATCGTCTGGCCGGTGTGGAATCTACTTTATAGAGTTAGATCTCGTTTGAGAAGAAGGGAAAGAACAAAAGGAGGTAATTACTTCGCATGCGGCCTCCACAGCGGGTTGAAGATGTGCGTGTGGTTGTAGTCCGCCAAGGGCGTCGCGAAGATGAGCGCCGTCGCGCTGAGCGTGAGGAGGGCCTTGCCTAGCATTGTTGCTGTCTCTTCTTTTAATACCAGCTCGATCGATCTTGTTACGGCCGACTTCTCGATTCCTGGAGGTATTCAAGACACTGACACTGTTTCAAGTCAGAATTGCAGGTTCCAGAGATTGAAAACAGATGCTGCTTGCACCAAAGCGAAATGAAGCGGAACCCGAGGATTAAGTGGTCGACCAGCGACACCTATGACGTCCTTGGCCGGTCATAGCACCCGACGTCTCACGACAGGCCAAACCGTAACCACGAAACCCTGTGATCCGAGCTCTCGTGCCTGGCGATCTGTGATCCGAGAGTTGCACACACGATAACGGCCGTTTCGAGGAAATGAACCGCTCCCGGTTTGTCATTCTCGTCCCAGTCGGCTCAGTCGACTGATCATTCACAGCTGGAAGCCAAGAGCATATCCGCACAAGGGTGCACAACTGTGAGATAGCTGTGACAGCTCGATTTTGATGTCCTGAACATCATATATTCCTCTCGTACGTACTTTTGGATTATATATTAGTCCAAACATTGTGAAAATCGCAGGCGAACCTGCCCGTACGCGGCACCTCCAACCGCTGTAGATTTCCCAATCCCGTTTTCCCAAGTAGCCATCCAAAACACCAATCTATCAATCCCTTACCAATCCCATCCCATCAGACATAATAGACATCGTATATACACCACCCAGATATGCAGCCATTACGCCCCCCTCCATTCCCTCACCTATCCAACACAACTCCAACTCCCCAACATATCTCATATCTCCCCCTGCACAACCTCCCGCTCCAAAACCTCAATCTCCCCCGTCTCCGCCGTCCGCCTCCTCTCCATAACCCACCTAGTCTCCCCGCTGTCCTCCTCCTTGATATACGAGATACTGTCCGCCGACCCCTTATGCCGGTGTCCCATCCCGGGACGCTGGTGCTTAGAGAGCTGTCCCAAGCCGTGCGCCAGCGACGTCGGCGACAGAGGCGGCAGCCGCCCGTCGTTGTCGTCCACCACCACCGCCGCCGCCGCCGCCGTCATCGACGGTCCAACACCACCGGCGTGCGGCGGCGGCGGCATCTCCAACGGCAACAACCCGAGCGCCCCATCACCGCCATGACCTTGCGGGAAAGACTCCCGGAAGAACAGGACCTCGACGAGATCCTCCTCCAGAACGGGCGGGAACCCCGGCAACACGGGAGACGTAGCACAGGCGGGGGGGTACTGCCCAACCCCGCCGCTCTGCGGCGCCGCAAAAGGCGACGGCGCGAGCCCCCCGCCAGCGGCAGAAACGAGCGGCGCGCCCATCGTCAGCGTCGGACTACCCGCCCCGCTCCCGCCGCCGCCGTCAGACGTGGTGCTCTGCATCGAAAAGGCCGAGTTCTTCCGCATGTGCGCGGCGGCAAAGCCCGACCCCGCGCCCCAGGGCGACGTGGCCCCGTCGCGCTGCACCCCGCCGCCCAGCCCGCCCGGGCTGAACTCGGACCGCGGGCTCCCGTCCGGCGAGCTGAGGAGGCTGGCCTTGGAGCTGCCAAAGGTCTTGGACCGCAGCCGCAGGAGCGCCGACATGCTCATGTTCGCGTCGTCGCCGTCCATCATGGCCAACTCGGCGAGGCCCGGGCTCTGGAGCTGGCTTGCGCCACCCCCGACACCGGCGCTGTTGATGCTGCCGCCTCCGGGGAGGTTGCTGAAGCTCATGATGGAGTTGCGGTTGGAGTACTCGGAGCGCTCGGTGATGGGCGTCAGGTTGGGCTCCCGCGAGACCATGCGGCCGCTCGCGGAGCGGATGACGCCGCCGTCCGGGCCGAAGTAGCCGCCGTTGGCGTACTGGAAGAGGTTCTCGGCGCTGAGGGGCTTGGGAGAGGAATTGGATGACGAGCCGCTGCCGTGGTGTCCGTGGCCGGATGACGGGACGGGTAAGGGGGTCGAGTAGAAGCCGAACTCGCGGCCGTACCACCCGTCCGAGTCGTTGGCCAGCGCTTCTGCGTTGGCCTCGGCTATAACATCGTCGTCAAAGTCGTAGTCGTCGTCTAGTCCGCGGGATTCATCGTCGATGTCCAGTCCGTTTCCCAGGTGTGAGCGAGAGTGTGATTCAGTAGAGTCTGTAGGGGATGTGATCGAGAGATGGGGATCGGGAGGGGCAGGAGAAGAGTTGCGGCGGAACTTTCCTGAGGCCGCTGCTTTGTGAGCTGCCTCGGCAAGAGCGGCCTGGTATGCTAGTTCTGAGCTAGGAGCAGGTACAACAGAAGATCGTCGTTCTGACTGCGGCGGGAACTGCATCGCAACATCTTTGCTACCGATGTCGGGAAGCGCGAGTTGCGGCGCCGTCTCAACCGAGGTATGTGCCGTCGACATCGACATCGGAGATTGCCCAGACATGCGTGATGCCTCGTCTGACTGCCGGTTCGAGGCCTGCTGCTGTGCCGTCATCAACGACTTAGCGTGAGCAAACGCGCCGGGAATCGGACGGCCGTACTTGTCGGTGTCATTGAGATCAAAGAGTGACTCGTCAAACGCTGGACCTTCTGGTTCGAAGTTCAGTTCATCGCGCAGAGCATCGTCGATGAAATCATCGTCGTAGTAGAGGTCGTCGTTCCTAATTGGCACCGACGCCGAGGCATCTGTGGCTTGTACTGCCTGGTCATCTTCGTACGGCGGCTTGTCGTACGCAGGTTGATGATCGGCGTCCAGCCCCAGAATTCCGAGGCCTTCGGACGAGTCGTTGAGGGCCTGACGCGCAGCAAAACCGCTCTGATAGATGGGAGAGGGACCAGGGGCTAGCTCAGGAGTCATATCCTTGGTGACAGCAAAGCCAATGACTTTCCCGGTAGGATCTCGCGGTGTTGGTAGCATATCAGGCGGTAACGGGCTTGTGACGGCCGATGCTGGGTTGGATCGCTGAAACACAAAGCCGGAGAAGTTCTCTTGGTCATTGTCCGGATCTAGTTCGTCTTCGAAGCCTTCCTCCTGGTAATATCCATCTTGGCCATCGGCATTGACGCCAGGTATTTCCTCTTCCGGGTAGTCGTCGTCCTCGGCGTCCGCGTTGACTCCCGGTATCCGCTCCTCGAGTCCATCGTCGTCCATCATTGCATCGTAGTCGTAGTCATCGTTATCAAAGTCGTCGAACCTCGAGTCCCTGTCCTTCGCTGCAAAGCCCCCGTCGTCGACACCTTTCTCTATCTGCCGTTGCCTGTGCTTCTCCTCCAAGAGCTTCTCTTGGCTGGCGGCCCCTACCATGTCGAAACTAAACCTCGACGACGTACTCTTCATATGCTTAGGAATAGCCGACATAATGGAGTCCGTCCGCGTCGGGTCACTGATGGATACATTGCGAGATTGGACTTTCCGAGCGCCTTGGTTCGATCGCGGTGCAGCCGAGGATCCCTGCCGAGAAACCGCAGGCGTGTGTTCGGACGAGAGTTGACCCTCGTCTCCTTGCTGCGGAAGTGGCGCCTTCGGAAGAGCCTTGTCTAGTGACAATGGACGCCGCTTGTGTTGATGCTTGACAGTGTGTCCATCGGTGGCACCAGCAGCCACGCTGTGTGATGCAGTAGAGACGCGCTCTCCATGGTGAAGCTCGTTATAGCTCTGGCCACTGTCATCTCCCTCATGCTGTTGCGTCGACATGAGCCTATCTCTCGCGTCTGGGACTGGGTAGGACGCGCGTGGTTCATTAGTGGGATCGGCGGATGCTGCAGGCTGGCCGGGGCCTATCTGCTGCTGCTGCGGCTGTGGTTTTCTGCGATTGGGATTGTCGAAATCATGGAATCTTCTCCCAACGATCCTAGGATCGTAGTCGAACCCGGGGTCATATTGTAGCCTAGGAGAGACTGGCCCAATCTCGGGTGTAACTGGAGCGGCTTTCCTCTTCATGAGGAACCTGTCTTTCAGGGACGAGAGTCCTCTCCTCCCTTTGGAAACCTCGAGAGCTTGGAGGTGGTGTGCGAGTACAGCAGGTTCGCTGACGAGCCTTGTCCCTACCGGGCGCTTGCCCTTCGGTTCGGCGGAGAGCTGCTGCAGGTCGGTTGGCGTCACGAATGACGACCCTGCCTTGGTCTGGATGTTGGGCAATGGAGGCGGCCGTTGATAAGGTATCCCCGTGTTTATCGGCGGAGGAGGAACTCGGGTTCGTGGTTGTTGGGGTTCTCGGTTGGGTGCCATGTGCGCAGCGGTATGCTCTCGCCCTGTTGCCTCTTGCAACGTTCGCCGTTGGTTTGCCAATGCCAACCCGCCAATGAACCCCACGTCATCGTCGTGCCGCGGACTTCTGGCGGAAGCGAGCCGTCTATCATGGAAAGTATCGTCTTCCCGGGGGCCGAAGTCTGGATGGTCTTCAGCAGAAGTGACTCGGGTTATAGGCGGCAGCGTAGGCGGAAAGCGGAAGGCATTGGACGACTCGGGCGGAGAGTCTGGACGCGGCGACACATCTTGAGCAGCGTGCGGATGCTCGTGGAAAGCGGACGACTCCCACAAGGTGTATTGGTGCTGGTCGGGAAGAGGAGAGGTCGGGTTCGACTGGCCCCGGCGGCGGAAGCCCGAGCGGAGATGTGGAAGGGGAAACATTCCCGCGGCCAAATCTCTCGAGGTAGACCCCTCCTTGCCAATGACGTAAGTCCTGATGCGCCGGTTTGTAGTGTCTCTTGTGTCTCTTCCCAGAAGCCGGTCATCGGTCGGTCGTACAGACTAGAGGGCCCTGAGGCTTATCACCTCATCGAGTCTCCGGAGCGAAACGCGAGCCCAGGACCGAGATGCAGGGGCTCGACTGAACAAGACGGGAGGATTGATGAATGCGCTGCTGCACTTATGTCTATACGGTAGAGAAGCTCCATCTATACGGTAGCAATGGTCAGCCGGTCAACTAGGTGGGACAGGCTTCGGTGCTAGTATTACAGACATCAAGGCGAGGATTAAGTTTAGAATGCGACATGGGACAACATCAACTGGAAAGATGGTGATTATCGTTGACAGGCATCATCAATTGGATCGGTCCTTCTGCCAGAGTGGGTCCATTCCGCCCCACCAGTTCCGGACACGATAACACGAGCGGAGCTACCCTATACACCCAACAGGACTTAAGGTTCCTCTCCATGTTGACCGTTCGTAACATTGGTAGTCGCACGCCTATTGTTGATGACGTTCAGCTATTATGGACTTCCTGACCTGGCTCGTACCTGACTTCTCCTGCAGGCTTGCGCCACTTGACAGCTGGAGTCCTTGTATCTCCGCTTTTAACATCTCAAGTGATTCTAAGCCAGCGTGGACGAACAGCTGTTTAAGGAACAATTCAGCTCAGATCAAGGTGTCAGCGAGTAGGTAGTCGCTACGGCCACCGCACTTGACCACCGTTTGCTGCCGTCCCGTCTAGGGCCTCGACGCCGTAGCCTACGGCATCAGCCCGTCCACACCGCCCTCCAGCTCAAGCACCTCCCACTCCCGCCCCCCGGCCCGCACCCTCCCACCAACCCTCAACCCCCCAACCCCCTTCTCCCTCCCCGTAACCACTCCGACAACCTCATCCCACCCCCCTCCCATCCTCGCAACGACCTCCCACCCCACCCCTCTCCTCTTCCACCTC
>Ga0209127_100380_pt1 | contig 15366 bp, 20 predicted proteins | sample LakSupMetagenome_FD_187469 | JGI IMG/M metagenome (GOLD analysis project Ga0209127, IMG submission 187469) | Freshwater microbial communities from Lake Superior, Canada - Sta WM archaea (SPAdes) (version 2) | ecosystem: Environmental > Aquatic > Freshwater > Lake | place: Lake Superior, Canada...
CAAGCCTAAGCTAGAACCCTTCGTTGCTCTTCTCGGCTAGTGCGCCGAGTGCAAAAACTTCGAGACTGAGAGCATGCAGCTATCATTCTTCACTGTGGAAGAAGGCATTGGTCAAGGGACTCGAGCATCTCCAGGACGTCTACCGGAGAGAACACGCACGCTTCCGTGAACCTGCAGTGGCTGTTTGGTTGAAAGTTAAAGTCCGTGCAAAAGAAGAATTCCGGGTGACGCCTGTCGCCTCATCGCTCGATTGTCGGTCGGAGGCCTGCCTCGGTGGTCAGGGCTTTCTGTCGTCGGGCTGGCCTACCTCGTCGTAGGGCTTCTTGTCGAGGCGGAAAGAAATGTCGTTTGTGGCGGGAGTCGAACTGTTGACTTCTTGTCGTTATGTGTTGTGTTGTCGTTGAGATCCAAGCGCTGGTGAGCATCAAGCGCCCGGACCGTTGCGCCACCCGTTGAGGATACGGGTCGGTATTTGACTTCTTAAACCTAGGTCAGTGCTGGTGGCGGTTGGTTAGTGAACTAGTGGTGAAGACGAGCTTTGGCAGTCGGGGTGGATGGTTTTCCCTGGGTTTGCACCTGGTGACATGAACTGGTGCAGATGCAGATGGAGTGTGATTCCTGTGCAGCTCTGAGCGTCAGGATACCGCGCCTGTGTGATGATACTTTCATAATGAAATGCAATACTCGTGATCCTGCTCAGTAATTACGCACTGCTTCTCGTGGAAACGTACCACATACCACCCCTTTCCTCGTTCTGACATCTCCGCTTTCATCTGCCACGCAACCGCTGCATTCTCCCTGTGAGATATCGCGTCTTCACCTGAACCGCGCAACGCTCGACACCGCTTTCATCCATCGCGAAATAGATATGAAAATCAGAGAGCGTAGACCCTAGATTTAAAAAGCAGCCAACCACCCTGATGCTTCCTTCACCCCGTATACCGCCGACACACATTGCATACCGAACCCATCATCTCTCGCTGTGTCGCATCTCGCATCGAGCATCACCATCACCACCCTCTCCAGATGCGTCCACAAGATCCCAACCCAAACGTACCAAGCCTCCATAGACTGCCGTAGCTGTTGCATCATGATCATATAAAAACGTAATAACAAGAACCATCTCCACCACCCACCAGTACCAGTAGCCAACCCTCTATCCCACCTCTCCCCATACACTCCGAACACAAAAAAAAGTCACATATGTAGACACAACCCCTCCCTTAACCATCACTCATCATCCCCCCCTTTTTTTGTTTATCCTCAGAACTGCCCGTAGTAGAGACAGCCCGGACACACGCACGGGTACTTGTTCGTCACGACCGTGACGTCGCGCGGCGCGCACCCGGCCTCGCCGCACGCCTCCTTGAGCTCGGTTATCGGGTGGCCGCACCGGTGGTGGATGAAGATCTTGCGGACGCACATGTCGTGGGGCCCAGCCAGCGGCGGCCGGCCTGGTCGGGGTGGGTGGTTTTGGGAAGTTGTGGGGTTTCTGGCGCCGCCGAGGTATCGTGGCTGACAGGATGACAGGGGTGAGGAGAGAGGGTGAGGAGGACTGGGAGGGAGAGGCGGTAGGGGATGGGTTGCTGAATTTGGAGGAATATTGTTCGGGGTGGTGGGGGTGTGACTCGCTGACGGTTTAGACTGTTTGTAGGTGAGACTGATGCTCTAGGAAGGAGTGGTAGCAATGGAATGTTATTTGTAGATGTTGGGGATGTCGTGGACTTGTCGGTAACTTAGGTGAGTGTCGAAAGTTGAGGGTCCTTTGAGTTGCTAAGGTAGGGCTGGCGAAGATGGGATGTCTTGGTAGTCCGTGGCAGTCGACCGGTCGAGGAACTGCGACGAGACTTGAAGGGGGAGTCTAACCGTCTTTCTCTATGGACGTGATGTGTCGCCGGATCTGTATCATGGCAATCCCTCGTGAAGGAGTAGCAAGCGTTGAGCTCTTATACTCCGTTCTGCGCGAACCCTCCACACGCAGGCAGCAAGGAGGAGTCGCGACCATATGTCAACTCAGATATGAGGTTCTCCTCACCATCTGGACATCGGAAAGCCCGGCACTTGGTGATTCGCAACTCCGGGGCGCCTTCTCCATTTCCTGAAGCTGTCGTGATGGTACATACGAGGGAGAAGGCATGATTGTGGTCATGCCATTGCGCAAGGGAGCTCCTATGTGGTAGCAAATGGGATAATGAGCCGGAGTGTTAGTTCCAGCGAAGTGGTCATATCGTGGCCGCTTGTCTCTGTTTACGTATCTAAAAGAAGCAGGATGTGACCGGTGTCGGAAGAGATCGGAATACCGACATCGTGCGGGCAGCCTGGCTGTCATTTACTTCCGGGGGCTAGGAGGGCGGCTCCAGCGTGCTATGGCTCGACATCTGCTCCACAGATGACGACGAGGGCGGCCGTGTCTCTAGTCTAGTGGAAAGATGGCACATGCTCAATATGGATGAAGTCGAAGAGGCATAGTTGAGATCACGAAAGATGCGTGCTGTTTGCCTGGAAGCCGCTCGCCGTCACGAATGCAGCACCATCGCGCTCTCCCCACGCAAATTGGCCGCCGCTTGTTATCAGATCAGTGCTTCGTCCACATGTCACTCGGAGTTGGAAGATTGAACTGGCGGGGTCGTTAAGAGGGTTGGATATAGTCCATACTGTGGTCATATTATGAGACGAGGGGAAGCTGTGAAGCTCAAAACTTGGTTTTTCATAACGATAACTCCCATCCCTCCTATGGCGTTACGTCGCGCTGTCTCCTCACCCAGATTGTCAAAACATAAATTGGCCCTCCGCCGAGAAACTACAGGAGCCAGCCGGCCGCGGATGTATAGCTGGGACATCATAGCTCGGGGTCCAGAGCCTCGGATTGCTGAGTTGAGTCCGACCGCAATCTAGAAGCTATGCCCAGATGACACAAGCTCCATCTAGAGACGACCAGTCACGAAGCTTCACGTCATGGCGAGTCCCAGTCAGTCATAATCAGATAAGCAAAGGGGTTATAACAACTTCGACCCGGCCTGAGAGTGTTCGTGATCCCAAGGCTTTGGTCAAATGACTACGTTGCTTGAAGAACTTGATGTTCAATATCGCTATGAAGGCCGTGATTTGTTCACGGCCCTCACGTCCTCTCTTCTCTTTTGATGCAATAAACATTTCGCTAACCGTTATCGGCGGTCCCAATGCCTTGCGAGGAACCCTGCCGTTGAAACATGGTTAATCTGATACACGTAGGCATTAAAGAGACGAGCGGCTTCGTGCCGCTGCCCCCATTCCGGGTATCTGTCCCTATCTCGCGAAAATCGAGACACAGTTCATAATGTCGGATTTTGTGACTGGTCGAACCCGCCGCGGCGTCCCGGTCGTATTGATCGGACGTTATATTCGGACGAACCCCTCATCTTCGGATGTTCAGACGCCGAGAATTGAGACCATCTTTCCGCCAAGAGGTCATGGCTCTCCAGGCGGGAGTGGTGTTATCGTTGTCGCATTCGTTGTTCGAGAGTAGACGTCGAAGCCCCCAGTGTCTCACCGCCGCAGCCACGTCTCCCTGTCCGGCAAGGCACAAAGAGCGCCATAGCGGGATGTCACCCACAAAATCAGGTAATGCGACGCCAGCAGGAGCAAGCTCACTCTCCAGTCCCAAGTTCGGGTACCCCTCGTCCACGATCCCACGCCAGTCCTCCTATCACTACTGCGGGGCGACATCCTGGGTCGGCCCTCGTCAGCTCCGGACGCATGATCCCCTTGCCCACGCGACCCTCCACCGTCTTCCGCAAAGGTAGACTCCGGCACTCCTTTGGGCGACATTCCGATAGAGGTATGCTCTCGTGGTGGGTTGGACCCGTCGCTGAGCCAGGGCACAGCTAGCTCCACCGCGGCAGCCGTGAATAGGCACGCGCCTACGACCCGCCCGACGCTGTAGGGCCAGCAGACTTGCTGAAGGGTTGCCATCTTGACGAGGAAGAGGGCTAGCTTGGCTATCGTGGCAAGGCCTTCTGTGTTCTGCCGCGCGTGGTAGATGAGCAGATCCGTGCGGTGGCGCACATCGCTTAGGAAGGTGGTTGGCGGGGCCATGAGGAGAGGTGGTGACGTCAGGGGTTGGGTGTGGTCGGTGTCGGTGTCGTGATCTTCGGCGTCAGGCTCTTCGCTGTGGTGCCTGTCCAGATCTAAGCCGCCGTTGTGGTTGTGGCTCTTTCTCTCCGGAGACCGAGACAGGGAGCGGGAGTAGCCGTCTTGACTGCGGGAGAGTGTCATGGAGTGGCTGGGACGGTGTCGAGCCGTGCTGGACGGTAGTGCCGGGGCGGTGTGTGATTGGAAGCTGTTGAAAAATGCCGGGCGCGGTGAGTGGGCGGCGCCGTCATGTACAGTGCTGAGGTCTTCGTCCGAGCTCGATGCTACCTTCGCATGCTTGGTGGGATCTGCACGTGGAGGAAAGAAAAGGTGAGTATCTGCTCCGTCTGACCCGGGGACGGGGATGACGAACCAGGAACGGGAGTGCTCGGTACGGCGGGCGAGTCGAGGCTCTGTATTCTACGCCCGCCCACAGTTGGACTGGAGCTCCTGGCGCCCCGCGGAATGCCGTCGAGGCTACCGTCCGTCTTCATCGCGCTGAGCACCTCACTGGCGCTGGGTCTCTCCGTCGGGTTAAGGGCTAGCAGCTTCTTGAGGAGCTGATATAGCTTGGCTGGTAGGTCTGGCCGTTCTCGCCTCTCGTCTTGGAAACCCTTCCAGTGTGTGATCTCGGCGCGCAGCTCGTCGACGTCTTCTAACTCCTCCTGCACCGAATTCGCGCTCTTGTAGGGGAGACGGCCGAAACACATGAAGTAGAGAATCATGCCCAGAGAGAAGATGTCTGACTTGGTGGTGAAATTCTCGTACCTGCCCGTGGCGTCCCTCCTCAGCACCTCGGGCGCACAGTAGGATATCGTACCGGTAGATCCCGTAGATTTCCTCACAGCGTTTTCGGGCTGGACCTCGCCGAAATCGCTAATCAGACAGACCAGGTGTTTCCCTTCGCGGTGCAGCAGACAGTTGCTCGGCTTCAGGTCGCGGTGGATGTAGTTGGCGGCATGGAGATAGGCCAACCCCGACGTGATGTCCTTGAACAACGAGTAGATCTCCTCGAAGGGCAATCTACGCTGTGACGCAAAGAGCCCCTGTGGGCGTTCTGCTTGTCCGCCCTTGGACCGCCGGCGCATCTGAGCTTTCAGTTCTTCCTTGGTCGGCTCCTTCGGCTGGTCGCCGAGGACGTAACGGTGGAGGTCGCCGCTGTTGCAGTACTGCTGCAGAATGAAGGCGCAGGCGACGCTCGGTCCAAAGGTGTTGAGCTGGACGTCTTCCAGCCAGACGTGACGGTAAGAGACGAGGTTCGGATGAGACAGCTTGGCAAGCAGTTCGACTTCGACCAGGACTTTCTCGAGCCACGTATGGTCGTCACCAACAGGCACGCGCTTGCAGGCAAAGTGTCCAAGCTGGCACCCGTCGATCTCGTGCCTGACCAGCAGGACCACTCCTTTCCCCCCGCGACCCAGCTCGCGCTCCTCGACGAAGAAGCTGTTGAAGTAGTTCGGACTGAAGGACTCCCTCCGTATCCGGCTTCCCTCTTGCACCGCCGGCGTACTGGATATGAATTCGGCGTTGCGGAGGACCTCTTCGTCGTTTCTGGGAGAGAAGGGTTCAACCAGGCGTCGTATCGGGCTCGACGGTGGGTGGTCGACTTGACCGTAGCGGAGGCCGTTGCGGTCCCTCAACATGCGGAAGTAGTCCGGGTCGACATATGTATCGTGCTGCGGCGATGAGTCGAAGTGCCTTTCCGGCGAGGCGGGACGCAGCGGCTGGTGGCATGTGGGACATTCGACTGCGATCTCGAGTTCGCGGGACAGGGGGTCCCGGACGACGATGGCATTGTGATGACGTCTGCAACCGGCGTTCCGCAGTTAGCATGGCCCTTGCTTCGACGTATCAAAACGAACAACAGTAGGTATCTCTTGCGGAGTGTTGCTGCAGTTTGCGGAAACGGATGGTCCGGACCAGCGAGCCAGAGGGGCAGACAAGAATGACTTACAAGACGATTTCGCGCCCATCGCGACCATGGTATGGAATAAGAGACATTGTTGCGTGAGCCGGGTTTCGATTTCCTAACGAGACAAATGCCTGCTACTCTGATGGTGGTTATATTCCATCATAGAGCCGTTCCAACCTCCGTTCCAACCTCCTCGAGTGACTCGTCGCCTAGGTTTGTGGTGTCGAGAGTGAAGGTGGCGCTTTTGTGTCTTTCCAGCGATATGCACAATATCAGGCGATTATGGCTGGCGCAGCCCCTCTCGTGTCCCGGTGCGTTGTGGCCGATTAACCGGCTGCTTTGGAGAGTTGAGGCGGCGTGTGGCGGGCGTTGGAGCGAGAAAACATTGTCCTCGCTTCCGATTGCTGTCACACGACGCCTGGTAAATACAGTGAATCGAATTGTCGATGGCAAAACATGCCTTCGGCTCGATCTCCCGCCAATGCATCTGTGGTGGCAGAACCGCAGCTTCCTGTTCGCTGCTTCTTCCCCTCGTGCTCTCATTGGCCAAGTCTGTCAGGTGGGTCTGAATACTTGCACAGGAAGGTACCAGGTACCTTAGGTTGCCAAGGCTGCCAAGTGCCGATTGCCAAGCTTCTCTTTCAAGCAGGCACGCACATGCACGGTGCCTACACATCAGGAAGCGACGCTGCTAAGCTCTCTGTTCCACGACAAATGATTCAGGGCATCTGGCTGCATACACTTCGTATATTCCTATCGGCTCCGTATCGCATTCATGCAGCGCCGCCCCAGAACTATACATATCAGGCTCCTCCATCTATCCATCCCTCAGCCACCAGAGCAGAAATCATTGGGCCGAGGTCACCCTTGGAGAGACAGCCTTCCTCTTCCGCACTGCCTTGCCCGGGACAAAGCTCCTCCTGAAGTGCGTGTCGGGGTTGTTTCCGCCCGGCTTGTACCCCTCGCCCTCGGTCAGGCTCCCGGGCCCGAAGTCGGGCTCGCCCGGAAGGCTGCCAAAGATGTCGCCGATGTAGTTGGTCGGCTTGACGCCCTTCTTGAAGGTGCAGTCCCAGTTCTTCAGGACACCCTTGATGATCTCCACGCCGGCGAGGTAGATGTTGTCGATGGCGATCAGGAAGCCGTTTTGGTCCAGCTCCCGCAGGTGCCGGAAGGCGCTCACGCCCGGTGGCGGGCGATCGAAGTCTGAGCCTTGTCGCCTTCGTGTTAAGCTATGCTTGACGGGGGGGATACGGGGGGACAACTCACCTGTCCGCATGACAATGATGCGCGCAAAGTCCACCATTCCCTCAATGGCAAGTCGGAGGAGGACCTCGAGAGTGGCGTTATCCTCCTGGGCAGTCATGCAGTACACGCCGCTGCCATTGGTCCAGCTTATCGTCGTGTTCTCGAAGGCCTCGCTGAGCAGCGTGCCGGAGTAGTAAACGTCGCTGGTGGCGGAATCGCACTTGACGACCGACGGGCCCATCGTGGCCGCCACATAGGCCGACCCCAGGCCTTTGTACTGCTCGCCGTACGCCTGGGATTCCTCCGACGTGTTCAGGACGGCCTTGCTGGCATAGTCGAACGCGACGTCGCGGAGGGCCGCGTTGAGCTCGAACACCTCGGTGCCGTAGATGACGGTCGGGTACTCGTCCGGCATGAACGTGCCGTAGGGTAAATAGCCCGTGGTGAAGTTCTCCGGCATCTCCCGCGCGTCGAATTCGTACTGCAGCGCCACCTGGATCGCGAACCGCGACAGCGCCACGCTCCCCAGCGCCGCCTCCTTCGGGCTTACGCCCGCGATGCCTCCGACCATCCAGTACGTCTCGGTCAGGTCGAACTTGCCCGACAGGACGACGGCCATGATGGTGGCCGCCGCGTTGATCTCTGCCTCGCCGGTGGTGACCTGGCAGATGGTGTGGTCGGCCACACAGTGGACGTGGGGGTAGAGCATCGAGAGCCCGGGCGCGGAGATGTTCACCGACAGAAGGTTACCGAGCCCGCTGTCGGGCAGGTGCTTGTACCAGATGTCGGCTTCAGGCGCAAACTGGTCTTCCTTGTGAGTAAGTTGTTCATGCGGATGAGCGCACAGCGCTTCTACGTCTGAGCGTCTAGCCGGTGTCCACTCACCATACTAATAATGAAGAACTTGGGCGCTATCTTCCCATTGCTATGCCTCTCAACAAGGTCGTGGTCAGGCACCGCAGCGGCGGCTACCTGACCGAGTCGGCAGAAGGCTAGCCAGGCGACGGCCGCCCAAGACGGAGAGCGCATCTTTAGACGCGCGAACCTGGCCGAGCTAGAGTGGAATAAATCCTCTTGGGGGAATGCGTCGGGGATATAGACAGCAAAACACGGCACGAGCAAACGTCGACCTGTCTTACACCGACTCAGACGGATGGTACACGAGCTCAGTGGAGCTGCCGGGAAGGTGCTTCCTGAGGTGAGGACAAGGGAAACAGCTGCTAGACGCGAGACAAACAGCCTCTGCACCTTTTTTCAAGAGAGCTTGGCCCAGCTGGGGCCCAGCAGCTGGGCGGGTGCAGGATATAAATTGGAACCCGCGTGATCGTACCTTAGTCCTGGATAGGACCTCGCAGCAGCCTCGACGCAGGAGGAGCGCATTTTCCCGTGCCGGCATTGGAGCTTGGAAGCTATCGCAGCTTTAGCTGGAGATAAGAAGTCGGGTCTAGCTTGAAAGACCTGGGGAGAAGGGTTGCGATTCGACGATGACAACAGCCATCGAAGCTGCGCGCAGTAGTCTAGCTCCGAGGCTGGAGAGGCGATAACGGCTTCCGGAGGCTGCCGGTTGTGGGGGATGGTTGACATGGTTGGTTCAATGGTCCTAGGCATCGAGCTCGGAGCTGACCACGGCCTGCGTTTAGGCATCTGGTCTATGTCCAAGATGTGCGATATCCACGCCAGGATAACAGTTCGTAGCTCACGGAACTGGTCTATGTACAGTGCATTACCAAGCTGGCCGACCTTCACGTCGGCCAAGACAAGCTAGAATCACCTTGCATCAGGAGGGTGGGGGATTCGGCACGTCAACGGGTTCTTTGCTATACGTTAATGGCGATGGCGCCAGATAAGCAGGTTTGAGGCTGGCGATGTGATTGGCGTCGATCTGGCTAAGCTGTTTGGTACACATAATTTGACAGTCAGGCACAGCAAGTCAATGGAGCGCGACATCACACGGAGTCCCTGGATGGATAGTATGGTCGAAATGACGGCAAGACAATGACGGGGTGCAAAGTGAACGAAACCAAGTCCAGCTTCGACAAAATGCGTCACACTTTCCCTCCCTACACGTGTACTTGACAGCTCCTCTGGGAGTCTGGCCGATCCAACTACGGAGTCGCTTGGCGGGGCTTTATGCATCTTTTTTGGGCGAAGGATTCCCGGTGCAGCTATCTTTGATAGAGGGATGTGCGCTGCGTCAGTCAATAGTGTACCGCTCCTCCTGAACTCGATCGACAACATCTATCACCGTAATGGAAGTGAATCTTCGATCCCACTTCAGTCTTTTCCTGTCCCGCCTGAAGAGATCGAGCCGGCTCTGCCTGACCTGCTGATGGAGGAGAGCAGGGGCAATCGCACAAATTGAGGTCTGTGGATACGGAGGACGCATTGAGTTGTATTGACGTTGCTGACGCGACACTGGCGGGGCCGGTCGTGCAACCGCTTCAACATGGCAGGGCCTTGTGTTTGCGCGTACAAGCGTTGGAGCGACGGCATCTTACACCAAAAAGAATGGGTATCTGAGGCTGGCACGCGGTCCCGCAAAGTCGCCAGCCTGATCGAATCGGTCAAGCCTGTCCAGTCGACAGCAACTCCGCCGGATTCCCGTCTTTTAGTGGCGCTCCTTTTTGGCTTGCGCTCTCCTCGGGAAGACCATGCTGTCTCCCGGCGCCTCGTGTCTTTTCTTTCCGCGCTTGTCATCATCAGTCTTCCCGAGCGATACCGGCAGCGTTTTGCCCGGTCTTCTCTTGCTTTTTGTCGAACCGTTCTGTCAGGCACGTGCTACCGTCCACTTGACGGATATCACATCGAGACATTGCCTTTTGCAATGTTTTGCAAATTCGATCAATGTCTTGGGTCTCCAATAAACATTGCTGCCGAGGTACCTCACACGACGTTGACACAATTCTCGCGTCGTCTTCCCTGCCCTGCATCTTCCACGCCCTTGGCAGCGGCCAAGGAAGCCACCAAAAATGCTTGTCAAAGCCTCATTGCTTATCAGCGGGGCAACCCTAACCGTGGAGGCGCTAAATATAGCGTACCGAGCATCGCGACGACAATGTCCCGAGCCTGTATTGTCTTGGGCTGCCTTTGTCTCCAGCAGCTGCTCGAGAAACCAAGCTATGGTCTCCAGCAAGCCAACAAGGACTCTTCTCCCCAGTCTATACATTGCGTTCTGTCTTCACGCAGCATGAAACATCCCCAAAAGAGCATCCAGGCACATTCCCAGTCAGGGTTTTACAGCTGAAGGTGGCTATCTTACTCCCATGGGTGTCGGCCAAGTCCAGTGTCTCATAAGTCTGAAGATAGACCGATCGCACAGCGACTGCCATTGCTCGTCTCACAGTTCCAATAACCTGGGAAAAGTGATTCAGGAGCGCAGATGGTGCGGTACCTCAGAATACTCCGAGAATCGCCTGCGGGCATGATTTGGATTAGGGTACATGGCAAGAGTCATTCGCCCAGCCGCTTGTGCAGTGTGTTAGAGGGTGACTGTGGGTTTTGACTGTTCAACAGCGAGAACATGCTGTATCCTCGGCAGCAACACTCCGAGAAGCATCAATAAATCCAAATATACGGTAGGATCAGTGGGAAGCCCCGACAGTTTTGACCCTTCGCCCTATGGCGACCTAGCAACCGGTCACAGAGATTAAGTGATTGACCTGATGGTAGAACCGCGTGCATGCCCCTGCCTGTAAGCATGTCGCGTCTCGATCCGGGACCAAAGGCATAGGTACCTAACTGAGGAAAAGACCAACATATCCACCTTCTTCGCCACTGCATCAGCAGCTACTTACCTTTTCCCCTCCACACAGCATCAGACTCACTTCATTCTGCTCTTCCCCTTCTTAGAGCTAGACTTACCTGTCTTGCCCCCACTGCCACCACCCGTACATGGCATGCACGGCATGTCGTAATATCTCGAGCCCGCCTCATCAACCGACATCTGGAAGTCCGGGCAGTACTTGCCGCTGGCCTGCGCGTAGCCGCACGCCGTCACCATCTGGATGGTAGTGTGTCCGCAGCAGAAGGAGTTGACTGCTTGGTGGCACATGGTTGCCGGGATTGCTGTCGTGGTCAAGCGCTCTGAAGATCCTGACGGGTAGGTGTTGAGGGTGCCAGTGAGATGACTTACCGGTGCACCGAGAGGGATGGATCTTCGTGAGGTTGACTGGTTGATGAAGGGAAGGGGGGGGGGAATGAGATATACAAGCCTTGTGGTGGTGAGTGACGGGTGATGGGCGAGGAGGGAATGGAGATGGCAGAGTGTGTATGGAAGTCTTATGTAGAACCGGACGGTCACGCATACTCGAGTTCTCTTTATCGCCTCGGGTCATTGTCCACATTGTCTCTGTTGTCTTGGATCAACACACATGGTGTTGGAGTCCAAAGAGCCTTGTTAGCGAATTCCAGAAATAGAAGAACAGACTTCCTTGTCCTGTAGACAATCAACCACGACAAAGCCATCCGCTATTCAACCCAGGTCAATCCACGGGTATACTCGCACATGGACCTCGAGATGATACTCATGCTCCCGGGAAAAGAAGATATCGCACAACCCAATACGGTGGCCGGCCGAGTACATCCGTTTTCCGTTCGTACCTCCGTTCGGCGATAGGTACCTTACCCTTACAGTGAACTCTGGCCGGCTGTGGAGCCCTATGATGCTGTAGCCTGGAGAGACTTAAGTTGCCTTCCTGAAGGGGCTATGCTCTGACAGCTAGCGTATAGCTCTGACTGATGACTCAGACCCATGAGATGCTACCTTACTTAAAGGAGAGGAAATTATCAGATCAAGAGCATCTTATCTGATCCAGAGATAATCTAATCAGATATACGATATCATACCTCTGTTTGTTCTTGTCGAATAGTCGTTGTCCTGCAGAACACTACAATCGAAGGCTCGCTTCTGGACTCTATCCCGCTGCGTTCGTTTTGATCCCCCTTCTCTCACCACTATAGGATTCCTCTCAGACCTGTCCATTGAGTTCCTCGGAACCGCACGACATGGTCTCCATCGAGTTGCGACAGGATCCCGAGCGGCCAGTTCCACATCCATATGACCCAAAAAGCGATACTGATGGCTCCGACCCCTACATAGTCGTGTTCTCAGAGCCATACGATGGGGACAATCCGATCCAATGGCCTGAGCGTCGGAAATGGATCGTCACCAACATACTCTCTGCAACCGGCTTCAACCGCATCGTAGTGTCCACCATCATGGCGCCCGCTCTACCTGTCGTCGCCGCCGACTTGAACATGACTCCCACCCAGACAGCGTTATCCCTGTCCATCTACCTTCTCGCCACCGCTTTCGGCCCCATTCTCATCGGACCACTGTCCGAAATGTATGGGAGACAGGCCGTCCTGCACACCTCGAACATCTGGTTCGCAGCATGGAACCTTGCCTGTGGCTTTGCGACTACGAAAGAGGTTCTCATTGTCTCCCGGCTGTTTACCGGCCTGGGAGCAAGCGCCATTTACTCGCTTGGAGGAGGAGTGTTGGGCGACGTCTGGCCCCCCGAGCAGAGGGGAAAGTCGCTTGGGACCTATCTTGCCATTCCACTCATCGCCGTCGCCATCGGTCCCATTTTGGGAGGAATCATCACAGCTCATGCTCACTGGAGATGGATGTTCTGGGCGACATCGATCTTCCAAGGTGTGTCCATTATCATCTGTTTCTTCACCTTCCGTGAGACATCTGGTGCCGTCATTTTGAAGCGTCGCGCTGCGCGTCTGCGTCGAACGACGGGGAACATGCAGGTAAGACCCTTTATCCCAGGAATAACAGGAATATGTGCTAATCCACGGCACGTCGAAAAGTACAAGACACTCAACGAGCGTCTCGACCGCGACCTGCCCTTGGTCACAGTCCTCAAGCGCGCCCTTGCTCGTCCTCTGCGCCTGCTGGCATTCCACCCCGTCATCCAGCTCACATCCATCATCTCCGCCGTCAACTACGGGCTCCTCTACGTGGTGCTATCCAGCTTCGCCGACGCGCTAATGTCGCAGTACAACCTCTCCATCGAGCTGGCCGGCCTACACTACATCGCCATCGCATTGGGAGAAATAGCGGGATCCCAGCTCGGAGGCTGCCTCATGGACGTCCTCTACCGGCGCACAACGAGAAAGCAAGGCAGCCACGAGCCCGAAGCCAGACTACCCCTGGTCTATCCCGGCGTCGCGCTGGCATACCTAGGCCTCGTTGTCTTGGGCTGGGCCGCGAAATATCGCATCCACTGGATCATCGTCGATATCGGCGCGTTCGTCTTTGCGTTTGGGGGCCAGATTTCCGGTATGCCTGTTCAGGCCTATGTTATAGACGTCTACGTCGAGTGCACTAGCAGCGCTCTCTCGGCGACGCAGTTCGGCCGCAGCTTGGCCGCTTTCTTGTTCCCGCTGTTTGCCCCGGCTCTCTACAGGTCCCTTGGCTACGGCTGGGGTAACAGCACTATTGCTTTTGTTGGAGCTGTTGCCGGCGTCGTTCCGCCGTTTCTGCTGTGGAAGTACGGCGCTCGACTTAGAGCGAAGACGCCTGCCGTTTGATTGAAGAGGCGAATACAGAGGGTTGGGAATAGACTTCCGGAGGGAATTGTTGTCACATGAGTGAGTATATGGAGCATCTTTATAGATCTTGCGTTGGCAATCCAAGGTCAGGCGCATGTCCCAGTTACTTTGTACTTTGAACCCCCGCTGCTCTCGATTTTATACCCTCGTGGGACTTGAAGCTGGAAGGACACTGGCACCGGTATCTTGATTCAATCTCTAAAGATGATCCTGACTTCTGCGAGCTGCTGGAAATAGAGTTTCCGTGTGAATTGTGTTGCGTCAAAAACATCGCGTCCATGAACACCTAAACCACCTAAATTTCAGTCGAGGTACAGCTCAACCGATCGTACCTCTGGGCGCCTCTGCGAATCCAGAGTTCACTCAACCCTCTCAACCTCAAACCCAAGCCTCCTCGCGCTCTTCTCATCCCACTCCCTCCTGCCCCCATCGATCCCCAGCCCCTCGTCCAACCGCGCCCTAACCGCCCACCTCGTCCGCGTCCTCCTCCCGACCTCCTCCCACATCCGCCCAAAGCTCTCCACGTTGTGCTTATAAATCATCCTCCCCCTGGCCGAAAACTCCTTCCCCTCCACATCCCCCACGCTCTGTCCCACCACCATAACCCCCCTCTCATCCCTCAGCAGCTCCGCCACCCGTTCGCACGCCATGATCTGCCCCTCCAGGTCCCAGGTGTGCAGCACCATCCCCAGCTGCACGATCCCAACCCCACCCTCTAGAGCCTTGGCCTCCTCGTTCGCCCGATCCATCAGGTCCCCGACGATGAACTTCCCGTGGAAGGACTCTCTATCCCCGAAGAACTCGTAACCGAGGGAGACAAACTCGGGCTGGATCTCGAGGCCGCACAGCGAGGAGGAGGGGACACCGTGGTGGGCGAGTAGGCGGAGGTCCTGGGCCATACAGCAGCCTACGTCTAGCAGGCGCTCGCCCGGGTTGGAGGTGAGGCGGGATAGAATCTGGTGATAGGATGGTTGGCGGGAGAGGGAGAGGTCGAGGAAGCGGAACTGGCCTATGCAGGGCCAGGGGAAGATGGACCAGAGTTTGTCGCGCTGGGGGTGGTGGGTTAGTCGAGCACGGGAGATTGGGGGCTGAAGGAAGGGAAGGTGCTTACGGTCTCGAGAATGCGAGGGATTACCTCTTCGCCTGGCATGCGGCTGTAGTTCTCGAGGAGGTCGCGGATCGAGGATTCGACTCTGGTGATGGGCGGATCGTACCAGCCTACGCGGCGGTCCTTGGAGCCGATTGGGAGGCTTTGTTGAGTCGACATTGCGTGAGGCTGCTATTCGGGTGTTGTAAGTTTGACTGATTATGGTCGTTTCGACCTGGGTGAGAGACTGAGGGTTGGCGTGCCGATACTAGTCCAGTCAATGATATATAACGGGAACGATTTCTGGCTCAGGCACTTGGCGAAGTTTTAATGTTGCCGATAAGAAGGATACTGGAACCGAGTGATGGATTTGTTTTGGACTTAATCCGGGGCGAGTCGTGTTAAGGATCCAGTGAAAAGCGAAGGCTGCGTCACTTGAGGGTAGTCC
>Ga0209127_100381_pt1 | contig 15346 bp, 8 predicted proteins | sample LakSupMetagenome_FD_187469 | JGI IMG/M metagenome (GOLD analysis project Ga0209127, IMG submission 187469) | Freshwater microbial communities from Lake Superior, Canada - Sta WM archaea (SPAdes) (version 2) | ecosystem: Environmental > Aquatic > Freshwater > Lake | place: Lake Superior, Canada...
CTCGTAGCCAACCCGCCGCCATTGACGATAGCGCCGCTACCTCCCCCAGTCGCCAGCCCTCGTCCTGCACCTGTTGCAGCGGCCCCGCGGCCTGCATCGACCCCGGCCGTTCCACCGCCTTCCTATGCTAAGGCGATAAAGAGTGCCAGTCCTCCACCTAAAATGAGTCTTCCCATTCCACTACAGCCGAAACCAGCAGCCGCTCAACGCCAGGTCGCCCAGGTGAGCAAGTCACAGGCACCGCCGTGGAACCCTGGGCCGCGAGGCCTGGACTCTCCGCTCAACGTGTCTCAAGCGGCTCTGGACAACGTCAAAAAGCGGAAAGACAGCGACAAACTCTGCAACAACCACTACTTGAGAGGCCCATGTTCAAAAGGAGACGACTGCTGCTTCGAACACAAATATAAGCCGACAAACGAGGAGGTGGTAGCAATAGCGTATTTAACCCGGCTCAATCCCTGCACTGCTGGCCAGGACTGCGACGTGGACAACTGCATTTACGGTCATCACGTAAGTTTTGCTCTATCTTGGGGATGCCATGTGCATCAATTATGGCGCACTGACTGATTGACTGACTGACTGACTGCAGTGTCCGACGGTGCGTGACGGCCGTTGCACGCACCCCAACTGCAAGTTTCTTCCCGAGCAGCACCCGCCCGGTACCATCTTGCGGAAGAAGAGCAACAACGGCTATGAAGATTATTGAGCTTTCCTGCGGCTTCCTCTTTACCATCGGCTTCGCACAAACCAACCCTCGCTTTATTTTTCATCCCGTTGCTTTCTGGACATGCCAGACCAAATGCCTGGGAGAACTCGACGACATCTGTGGGTAGGGACCAGGGATGGCAAGGAAGAGATGACGGACATCTTGAGGCACAAATTCGAAACCAGCCTGGGCAATAATGTCGCTTCTAAAGTAGCGCTTGTTAATGAGACCCCTTTAATCTCCCTTGGGAGTCATCCATACGTAACCCGAACTCATCTGTCACGGCATCGGCGCAGCTCGTGATCAAGGATATGGGCTCGCGACAGTGAGAGGTAAGGCTCCGAGCCTCTTAACATAACATTGTTGTCAAGTCGCCAGGCGAAGAAATACACGAGTTGGGTTATCTCAGTAGCGGCTAGTGAGCGATCTGCAGCCAACCACAGCTGGGTTAAAGTTCAGCCGCACGGCGTCCCTCCCAGGTGCTTCAGCCGAACCCCCTCTGCAGTCGCTTCAGTGCCGATTACACAGCACCCTTCAAGGGCTTCACAGGGCGCAGAGACTGTTTGGAGAGCAAACAGCCAACCAGCCAGATCCAAAGATGTCCCCGTCAACACCCGGCCATCACCCGCAAGGCAACGACCCCCGGGCGGTCCAGGACAGGGCCGCGGAAGGGGCACGTCCTGTCGAAGATGGAGTTGAAGATCTAAGACTCTGCGAGTGGCAGCTACACTACAGTGCGGAGGGAGAACCATCTTTCATAGACAGGAAGAGCGGGTTAAGGACGCTCAAGGATCCGTACCTTGGCGTCACCCACGGGCCCAAATTGCCCGAGGGTTGGGAGGTGCGCTGGACGGATCAATACGAACCACGGTTCGCCAACCACAACGCGGGGACAATCACGGAGTCCGACCCGAGGGCTCTGTCAACATTGCCAGACGGATGGGAGATGAGGGTAAATGAGAGCCGCCGTCTCTACTTTGTGGACCACAAGACCCAAACCACTTCCTGGATCGACCCCAGGAAAGGTCAGACTGGCTGGCAGTTTGCAGAGAATCTCCCTGAAGGGTGGGAGATGAGACATACCCCGACGAGACGTATCTACTTTGTCAACCACAAAACACGCGAGACCACTTACACTGACCCAAGATACCGGCGCGCACTCCCTGTTCTGCTCAGGGAGCATCCGGCAGCAGGTGTTTCAGGCATTGGAAGCTCCCTGTCACCGAAGCCAGCCCGCGCAGTGGATGAGGCGGCTAGCCTCCAAGGTTCCTCGTTCGAGTACCGTCCTCTCCCGGCCGCCGATGAGATCAGGACCTTAGTCATCCAGCCGGGTGCGCGGCACGACCCGATCATCTGTACTTTGCAGCACGCCACCCTCAGCTCGTTGCCCAAGTACGAGGCTCTATCTTACACATGGGGCGACACGGCGAACCAGCACGGTATCATCCTGGACGGGCAGCAGTTCACGGTGCGGGAGAACGCGGCCACCGCCCTGCGCCAGCTACGGCTACGAGGCAAGAGCAGGGTGATCTGGATCGACGCCATCTGCATCAACCAGCGAGATCCGGCTGAGAAGCAGAGGCAGCTGCCGCTGATGACCAAGATCTACGAGCAGGCGGACCAGGTCTGCGTATGGCTAGGCGAAGCGACCGAGGGCTCGGTGATCGGCATGTCCGTCCTGACCACCAAGCTGACCCAGCAAAACACGATGTCGTGGGACAGCTGGAGGATCGAACGCAAAAAGGGGGGCCTGCTGCTTCCGCTCAGGGAGCGCTTCAAGAGCGGCGTCGCCTTCCAAGAATCCAGCGATCGGGCTACCGAATTCAAGGCCGGGGAGATCCGCGAGCTGCTGTCCAGGCCCTGGTGGACGCGGGTGTGGATCATGCAGGAGGCCATCGTCGCGCGGAAGCTGACCCTCATGTGTGGCCAGCATACAGCTCCGTGGGAGTCGGTGCGCAAAGAGTATGAGAGGCACACGAAGACCACCAGGGGTGTATCGCCATTCGGTATCGACGTGAACCCGGCCGGTGAACTATTTGACGACATTTACTGGGTGATCAACGGCTTCCGTGAGCGATGGGCAGTCAAGAAGTATGACATCAACCTGTACAGGCTGTTGACCGAATTCCGACGACTTCAGTGTACCGATCCCAGGGACCGAGTCTTCGCATTCTTGGGTTTGACGTCGGTTAGTTCTGAGTGGGGGTTCACCCCAGACTACACGTCTTCTGTCGGTACCACCTTTCGAACCTTTGTACGGTCCCTCATTCTGCACACCAAGACACTCGACATCTTGAACTGCGTGCGGAAATCCGGAGAGACACAGCTGCATCGAGGCAAACGACCCGTACTGGCTTACAGTCTCGTCGACCAAGCCAAGTACCACGACATCAGCGCCACGGTCGTGCACGGCAAAAAGACGAGGATCGCGTGGGTGCGCCTGCCGCCCGGATGGGAGAGGGTCCAAGACTCCAAGGATGCCTGCCACTACTACGACTGGAACACGCGCACTCGGCACGACATCAGCCCGTTGGCCAATAAAGGCCCCTCGTCGCCAGGACATATTGGGCAGCAGAAGATCTGCCCGGACGGGTGGACGAAGACCTGGGACAACCTGGGGAGATCCAAAGTCGCCTATGATCCCGTGAGCGGAGATACGGTCCACAATCCGGGTCCCGTGCCGGGGGATCTAGCCGGGCTACCCTCCTGGGTACCCAACTGGGCTGCCGTCTCGGACCGGGACGCCGCGCCGCTGCTGGACTGGTCGGAAACCAGCACCCCCCGGTACTCGGCAAGCGGGACGAGACTTCCGATACTCAATACCAACCCGGACCCCAACGTCCTCGCCCTCGGCGGCGTGGAGTTCGACCGCATAGCCCAGATCTGCAGCCCCTGGCACCCAGAGTCCAAAACCCCGCCCCTATCCCGCAAGGGCATCGAGGTCCTGCACACCTGGGAAGCCCTCGGGCTAGCAGAGCTCACTCCCTGCCCCTACGGCGGCGGTGCCGCGCGCAAGGAGGCCTTGTGGAGGACACACATCGCCGACCACGCCGGCACCGGCGCCGCGCCGGCGTCCTACGGGCGGCTGGTCGAGTGCTGGTATGACCGGGTTGGGTGGGCGCGCAAGGCGCCCGGGTTCGACGAGCTGGTGGGCGTGGGTCTCGTGGGCACGTCCAAGATGCTGGTGTACGCGGCGAGCGAGTCGGAGACGGGGCTGAGGGACCACTACGTGAAGCTGTTCGAGGAGGAGTGGGCGGACCCGGACGAGGCGCAGATCGAGGAGGCGACCAGTCCCGGGTTCCAGAAGAGGATGCGTCGCGAGCTGACGGACGGGATCAAGGGGTACGGGGAGTGCGCGCGCAGGATCTTCGAGGCGTGCGCGAACAGGGCGTTCTTCGTCACGTCGCGGGGGTATGTGGGCCTGGCGCCGTGGAGTGCGGTGCGCGGCGATGCTGTTTTTGTCTTGGCCGGTGGGACGACGCCGTTTATACTCAGGGAGCGTGTTGAGGCTGGTGGTTACGGCCTGGTTGGCGAGGCGTATATGTATGGGATTATGGGTGGGGAGGCTTGGGACTGGGAGTCTGGGCGCGTCGATATGGTTTGCCTGGTTTGATTTGTGTCTGATTCCTTGGGTAACCTTTGTGTCGCTGGGTCGTACCATGGAGACTTGCAATCATGGGACGTTTTCGAGATGCCCAACCAATGTCCATGAATCTCCCTCTCCTGATCCTCGCTCGTGGGTTTAAGGAGGCGAGTCTCCAGTCAGTTCTTCGCTCAATAATGTGCGGCCAACTTGTCTTAGCTTACAGGACAGCGCAACACTATGTATTATATCTAGGTCCCTTTTGGTTGATCCGAAATACATCCGTTTCTGTTGGACATCGCCCTCCTTAAACACTCTTGTCCGAACAGTTCGCTCTTTTGGATGATTTCGTTCTTTTCCCGTTCTGTTGTAACTCAGGGTGAAGCCACTAACTTCCCTGTCAGGTTCTTAAACATCAATTGTCCTCCTTGGTCTTCCTCTCTCCCCTTTCCGCCCAACGCTCGTCATCCTTGAAGCCTGGAAAGCAGTATAGTAGTCCAAGACTGAGACCGAGACCCCACCAAACTATACACAGCCAAAAGGATCCCCAAGTCAGATAAGTCAGTGATCCTGATACAAACCTCCTGCGGTGTCAGAGATATTTTCTAACACAACAGTCAGGCACAATGCTTGTCAACGTCATCCTGGCGACCGTTGCCGTCCTGCTCAGAACGACCAACGCTGCTCCACTGGCTCAATCGGGCCTTGTTGCTCCCAATGAAGCCTCCCCACCCTTCAAGTCCCTTGCCAAACGCTCGGAGAGCAAGTCGATCAACGATTGCGACCCTTCAACCTTCGAGAGGACGACCGACTCCGGATCGCCCTTCAGCAGCGACTGTCTCCAGATCGCCACCAATATCGCCGGCGGGGGGTCGTGAGAGGTCGAGACTCTGACGTGCAGGCACCACCAACTCGTCCAGTATGGGACGTGTGCCTTTGGCGTGAAGGTCTGCTCGGGCGCCGTGTATGTCCACATTGGCAACCTAGACATCATTGACCTAATCCATGATTCGGTCTACCAGTCCAGCGCCTCCGGGCTTGTTGGGGCAAAAGAGGAAATGCCTTGTCAGTCTGGAGGGCTTCATGAATGGGTAGAATGGGGAATCTACCATGATCAGCGCGACCGAATGTCGTGTCGATGTATTGGAGGATGAACGGAATGCATCTCTTGCTGATGTTCTCTTGCCACAGCACGTCGGACTTGGCCGGAAGACTTGCTGCTGTGGACCACCCTACCAAATTCCTCACTACTCTTAGCTTTGATCTACTCGCAGCCCCATATCAATCTATCTGCAACATGATCGTGTTGTTACAGCCCTTAAACCATCGTCCCCTTCGCTGTGGTTATCGTCCTTTTTGAGCCCAAGCAGACCGCCGGGAAGTCCTCTCCGGCGGTCAGACGCACAGTCTGTCAAGAACACAGAAAGCACAAGGAAGGAGTGATAGAGGACTTTGGGGAGCCTATGCTCCCGGAAGATGTAACATTTCGACTCGGAGGCGGGTCACGATGGTTGTCCAGCCTTGATCATGGCACGAAGTCGAATTATGCTTCCCCTGCCAACACCGCGGCTCCACTCCTTCCAAGATCCACCAACCCCACCATCATCCCGCACCAAACTGTCTGTCTGTCGTCAATTGTCAACGTCAAGCTCCCGACAATCGAGGTCTCAACACCAGACCCTAACCGACAGGCAGCTCACAATGTCACACCCACGAATAGAAGAAGTATCCGACAGCGACGTCGACATGTCCGACCCGTCAGAGGGCGACATCGACGACTTCGCCGACGAAGACATCATGCGGCGCGTCTCCTCTCCTTCCTCCAAGGGCCCGTCACAACCACCACCTCCCTCCTCCGCCAAATCCCACATCCTCCCTCCTTCCAACCTCCCGCCCATCAACCCCTCCCAGACCCCCGGCGCGGGCGGCTACGCCACCAGCCCGGCCGCGTACGCGGGGTACCAGGTGCTCTACCCAGTCTACTTCGACGCTTCCCGCTCCCGCGCAGAGGGCCGCCGCGTCTCCAAGTCCCAGGCCGTCCCCAACCCTCTAGCCGTCGAGATCGCCGCCGCCTGCCAGAAGCTGCGCCTCAACCCCGTCCTCGAGCCGACCAAGCTGCACCCCAAGGACTGGGGCAACCCGGGCCGCGTGCGGGTCCTTATCAAGGCGCCTACCAAGAAAGGGGCAGCAGGCCCCGTTGCCGTACCGCCGGGTGCGGGCGCGGTGAACAACAAGCACCACCTCTACACCCTCGTCGCGCAGCATCTGCTGCAGAACCCGACCACCGAGAACAGCCAGAGCCTGCGGTGGAGGCTGCCGGGGCACCAGGGCGGGTTGGCGGCTCCGGACCCGGCGAAGCCGTGGCCCCGGCCGGCCGTGCCGCGGGGGTGGAAGATTGGCGAGTTGGTGCCGTACTGGAGTCCTGCTGTCACGGGAGGAGGGGTGTCGGAGAATCTGTTCAAGGATATGATGAAGGAGATGCAAGGGGCTGGTGGAGGGGGTGCAGGAGGGATGCCGGATATGGCTAGTTTGCTCGCTGGTGCGGCGGGCGGTGCCGGTGGTGGTGGTGGTGAGGGGGGGAAGAAGAAGGATAAGAAGGGGAAGGGGAAGGGTTAATGCTGTCTTGAAGTGCTGTACTGAGGGAAGCACGATCCAAGAATACCAGAAGGGGAATTGAGCCCCCCAAAGGGATATGCTGTCACAGCATTGGAGCACGGGCAGGAACCTTATAGCAAGCATGAGCTGTCTCATTCCAAGAGACATCATACCAATGGAGATGCCACAAAAGCAGCGGCTCTCGCGTCCATATGCATAGCGTGGTATTTCTTCTGGAAATGATAGATATACAAAGAGCTACCACTACAGCCACTACAAAGACAAAGAGAAGGGGTATCTAGGACCAGGACCCAGCGCAAGACAGACGCCGTGCTACAGCAACCCCTACATGACAGCAGCCAGCCTCCCCTGCAAGCCCTCCCACTCCCTCGAACCGACAATCTGCACATCCTCACCCAGCCCCGGCACGACCTTACCGTCCCTCCCGGGCAGTCGTATCTGCAGCCGCGCCACCGCCTTCCGGGCACTTTTAGCACCATCCACCTCCCTCCTCCTGTCTCCACCCCCCGCAACCGCCCTCGACTTCCTGAGCAGCTCATCCCGCCACCCTTTCCAAGCAGCATAATCCTCCGCCTGTCTGGCAGCATGATAGCGCGGACTGCTCCTCGCCGGCCGCCAAGACAGCTTATCCTCGGGCAGACTCCCGAGATCAAACACCTTCGCACCCGAGACAAGCTTGACCAGCTCGCTCAGCGCGTCCCGCCCCTCCGCCACGACCAGCGCGCGCCTCTGCTCCAGCGGGTCGGCCCGCCTGCGCACCAGCGGCTCGGCAAGCCACTCGTAGCCGCCCTGCTCCGTGAGCCTGGCCCGCCGGCTGTCCTCGCGCAGGTACCGCACCGCGGCCTGCAGGCCGGCGATCTCGCCCCGCAGCGCGTCCATCTCGCGGGCCGTGGCGACGGCGCGCTCGGCGCCAGCCTTGGTGCCGCCGCCGCCCGCCTCCCCGCCGCCGCCGCCGCCGGCGAGCAGGCGCGAGCTGCTGTCGCTGGCGACCTTCCTCCACTTGTCGCGGTCGGCCTCGAGGGCCTTGAGCTCGCGGTCCTGCTTCTCGATGTCGTCCTTCAGCGAGGCGGCCTGGGACTTGGTGCGCTCGAGCGCCGCCTCGAGCTCGGTGATGCGCGAGGCCTTGGCGTTGGCGTCGCGCATGCGGGACTCGAGGGTGGCAATCTTGAGCTGGGCTATGGACAGGTTCTCCTCGTGCACGCTGATGGCGCGCCGGGCCTCGTTGTATTCTTCCTTGAGGTGCCGGAGTTCTTCCTCTACGTCGACGGGCATGGTCTTGAGGGCCCTGAGCTCTTGGCTTCTGAGCAGCCAGGGCGACTGGCTGCGCTCGAACTCCTGGGTCTGGGTCAGGTCGGTGCTGAGGGCTGCCAAGTCGGAGAGTTGGGCTGTCAGGGTGCGCAGTTTGTTGAGGTAGGCGGCGAAGAGGTCGTTCTCGCTCTGATTGGTGACGGCCGTAGCTGTCTTGTGGGCGCACTCCTGCACTTCGGTGTAGGTGTATGGCTCGGTCCTGCCCTCTTCGTGCAGGAGCCGGTGGAGGTCGACGCCGAACTTCCGGGCTAGGTCGGCTAGCTCTTGGCTGACAGTCTCGGCCTGCTCAAACGCTTCCAAGGTGTCCGGTGTGAGTGAGAGTGATCTGTTCTTCAGGTCCTCTAGCGCTCGGACTGTCTTGCCGGCGATAACCTTGGCGCTGCGAGTCTGGCTGACAACCGAGTCTGCTTTTCTTGAGAAAGCCTGTGCCAGGTCGTCATCCTCACCGCCAGGTGGTATCACTCGCTGAACCATGTTCTTGACCGTAGTGAAGGTAACCGCTGCCGACTCCAGGTGGCTCTGCATCAACGTGGCCTTCATGTGGACGTTGTCAGCAAAGCTCCCCAGGTCTTCAGCGATATGCACCTCGCCAAGATGGCTCATAAGCGCCATTGTCCTTTGCAAATCGCTGGCGCACTGCTTCTCCTTGAGCTCGTCACGCCTCAACCCGTCGATCCACGCATTCAGTGCCCGCTCGACCGGCTCGAGCTCGTACAGGGCGCCTTCGTACTTAGCGAAGTGCTCCAACGAGCAGTGGCTGATCGAGTTGACGAAGCGGTCACACATGGAAGTCACCCATGTGAGCTTGTCGACAGCATCGCAGCCGGCAAAGATGTCGTCTTCGTGACCGGGATGAGCTTGGCCATTGACGCGCTCCTTGATGAAGCCGTTCAGCAGGTTAGCCTTGAATGCCAGTCGCTTGAATCTCAACAGCGCCAGAACCGAGTCGCGGTCTGTCTTGTACGTGTCGGGCAGGAAGAGCTTGACGATCTCAAGATGCTGCTCTGCCTCCTGTGCCTCAAGGCGGCGCAGCTCGAGATCAATGGCCTTGACCTGCGCCTTCGCAGCCGATATCTGAAGCTTCATGTTTAGGTCCATCATGGCACGAGACTTGCTGTTGAGCTGCTCCGACTCCGTCTCCGTGACGGCGTGCGACGCCCGCATATCCTCCAAATCTGTCTGCAAGCTGGTGACGAGCTCCCGGAACCGGGACAGCGTGTACTCCATGTCTTCCAGCGTCTCTTCCTGCTGGGCCGCTCTCCGCGCCTGCTCAGCGATGATGTTGTCCCGGAAGTCGAGTTCTTCTTGCATCTCCTTTTCGTTCTGCACGTGGTTGACTTCGAGCTCGTCGCTGATCTCCTTGAGGCTCTCCAAGTCCTCAATGACGGCCTTGAGCTCCTCAATCTGCTCCGACTGGCTCATGTTGCGCTCAGTGAGCTCCTCGATCATGTCCTCGGCTCCTAATGCCGTATCGAGTTGCTGTCGAAGGTCCTCGACAGCGGCCTCTGACAGGGAGAGCTTTTCCCTGATGACGGCATGCTCGTCCTTTAGAGTCTCGAACTCTCGTACCTCTGTCTCCAACTCCTTGATCTGATCCTTGTACTCTTCTTCTTGCTGCTGAGTTATCTCGCGTAGTCTCAGCAGAGCTTCAGTGAGCCTTTGGATCTTCTTCTCCTGACCCAACCAACTGGCGCTCGATCTCTCCTCCGGATGTGCGTCCGATGTCAGTTCGGCATTCTCGTCGCGGAGAATCTCAACCTCCAGTTCCAGCTCCTCAACCTTGTCCTTTAGAGCGTCATATTCTTGCTTGATCGTCTCGTGCTCGGCCTGTGCTATCTCCTTATCCATCGTGGCAAGCTCAAGGATACTCTCATGCTCGGCCTGCATTTTCTCGATAGATTCTAGTCGTTCCTCGGCCTCTTGGAGCAACTTCTTGAGCTCGCTGTTCTCCTGCGATAGCGGTTGCAGCTTAGCCTGCAGCTTCTGGATGATGGACTCGAACTTGTCGCGCTCTCGTTGCAGCTTCTCCATTTCTGTCGTCCTCTCCCTCTCTTGCTTCCGTCTGCCCTCCATGATAGCGACCTTCCGTTTGAGTTCCTCGATCTCCCGCGCGGCGGCCGCATCGCTTGCTGTCGTCCTACTTGCAGCCGTAGCTGTATGCCTCGTCCCGGGAGACCTGGCAGTTGCGCCGGCGGGTCCGCTAGTCAGCCGCTCAAGAGCCATGGTCTTGGCCTGCACAGGGCTTCTGGGTTGTGGAGACAGTATTTCCGGCGACAGAGTTTCCTCGTCGCCCTTGTTCGGAGAGCTAACCTGCTTGTCCGAGGCAGGGGCCGACGGCCCGTTCTCGGTGCCAGACGCTGACCCGCCAGAGGGGTTTCGGAGTGTGTTAGATTTCGAGGCGAGGCGTCCGGGCGCCAAAGACAAGCGACCGGGTGCGGCCTTTGCCGTAGACGTAGCCGACCTTGGAGCGAAGGATGATGACGACACCTGTCTAGTTGTTCTTGAAGCCGGGAGACTTGGTGGTGCCATAGATGTGCGGCTTGCTCCAACGGATGGCCGAGGTTGTTTCACGCCCGCTGAAGCGACTCGACTAGCATTGGAAGGGGTGTTCGTTCGGGATGTTGCAGCACTCGACGAAGCGGTTGCTAACTGTTTGGTGGGCGATTTCGTGGGAGACTGTTGATCACATATCAGAAAAAGCGCCACTCAGAAACAGAACGATATGAAACGGAAAACATAGAAGAGCTTACGCACCCTAGCTATGCTAGACGGCCGTGACATCCTCGGCACCGGACTTGGGCTCGGAGCATTCAGGCTCATCCTCTTGCCAAGCGCCGGATCGGTCGTCGCGCCAGTTCGTGCATTGCCCGATGTGAACATGCTGCTGGGCCGGCCCCCTTTCCGAGCTCCGGCAGCACCAGCCGCTGCAGGCTTAGGAGGCGCTGGCTCGGCAATGACTGTGACGGCTTTCGGCCGACAGAACATGCCACGCCCTACGCCACCACATTCGAAATACCGCTCTCCATTGACGCTGCCGTCGTTCTTCCCGGAGTTGTCATCGAGCTGCAGTCCAACCCATTCGCCAGTCTGGAAGTTCGTCCTGCCCAGGAACCGGATGATGGCCGTGCGGCCATCGGTGAGGCGCACCGTCTGGCCGAGCGCGAGACCTTCAAGCTCCGACATGGTGTTGAGGTCTACCTCATGGCTGGTGTCGCTGTGTGCCGATGACAAATGTATGGGAGCTTCAGTCAGTAGTAAACAGGAGGTCGATGCTTAGCACTAGTGCACGCGCCAGTCGGACAGTTTGACGCGACAAGTCAGTGCCGGACAGGGGTTATTGTGGGTCTGCGGATTAAACCCCCTTGACCCCGGTCTTCTGGAAGCGGGTGAAGCATCTTCGTCAGCAGATCAAACCTCCGAGACTTGCGGGTCGGGTTACACAAATGCTGTACTGCAGCGGGCACTCACACGAAGATATTTACACGCATGGACATCAATACGATTCATGGGGACAAGCCTCGGTGTTTTACCTGCAAACTTTTTCCTCACCGATATGCTGGTCTTCCCCATGCCAGACCACTCTTCTTACATCAACCTCGGGTTTGTCTCATAAGCTGCGACATTCCTGGCGCCTTCCCTCCATTCTTACGTGGTCGTTCTATTACGAGATGTGATCATGGTCCACATCGAGAATCATCGGCTGGATGAAGTGGTCTATTGCGCCGCTCCATCTCTTCTTCAGAAGCAGACCTAACTCGCTCCTCGGGCCTGTCAACTCTATAGTCTAGGTCTAGGTATGCTCTGGTATGAACTAACCTCCACCATGCCATGGATACATAGTCATCCTTGTTCTCTTCCTGGTTGTTCTCATCCCATACCTAGTCAATGGGCAGGCCCATCTGTCCCTCTCATACCTCTCATACAGGACTCGATCACCATAGCATCCCTCCTTTCGACACATATTCTGGCCATCAGAATCCCTCCTTGAAAGTTCCGTTCCTCACCCACTCGACCACTTCGAACCCCAGCCTCCTCTCAACCTTCTCCCCAACCACCACCTGATCCATGTTCCCTCCAACCCCGGCAGGGACAGCGACCCGGACCTTCATGATCTCGGCGCCGATCATCTCGACGGCCTGCAGCCTCGTCATCTCCTCCTCCTCCGCGCCGCGGACGTAAATCACCAGGTCCGGCCCCACAATCCCGCGCCACAGCGTCGCCATCCACTGCCAGTGGTCGACAGGCGCATACGAGTCGGTAATAGGGACCCGACATGCGAACCTGTCCGAGATGGTCAGGCTGAACCCGTCCGTCAGCAGCGCCACGGGGATCAGCGGCGTCGGCCTCTGGTGCTGGCCGCCTTGACTCTGCTGCTGCTGCTGCTGCTGCGGCTGCGAGACAGCTGTGTTCACCGATGACGACGTCGTCGCCCCACCCTCAGCGTTGCTGGACTTCCTCTCGTCGCCCGACGACGAACAACCCATAGAGACGTCCGACTCCCTCCGCACCGGATCCGGCGAGGTGCTGATGTACCTGACGATCTCCCCGGACTTGCCGTGCCACTCGGTGATGGTCTGCAAGTACGCGGCGAAGCCCAGCTGCTGCCCGCCTCCGCCTCCGTCGGGGTGGCGGTCCTTCTCTCCGTCCTCGCTGCTCCACGTCCGCACCGCGCACTCCCCGCTAGCGGCCAGCGCCCGCTCGACGATGGCGCCCACCTGCCTGACCAGGCTCGACACCGCGCCCTCGATGGCGATGACGGGACCTCTGGTCTCGCCAGCGGGACTTCCCGGCGCGAGGGCCGGGGCGATCTTCTCGAGGACCTTGAGCTTGTTGATGTAGGGTATGCTCATGATCATGGCCTCGACGCCGCGGGCCTGGGAGTCGCGCTGCTGCGCTTGGGAGATGGGACCCGCCGCTGTGCTCACTGAAGTGGGCGAGACGGATGCACCCGAGTGGTGATGCGCTGTGGCGGTATGAGCGGGCAGGTGTGCTGCGGTTGTCGGTGTCTGCAGGGGTGGCAGACGCAGAGACTCGTCGAAGATCCCGCCCGAGGGAGTGACTGTGTCGCGCCTCGGCAGCGGTCCGGCTTGAGGATAGGCCACTGACGCACCCCGTGGTGGAGGTGGTGCCATGCCCATGCTGCCCCGTCCGCCGAGTGGGGGAGGCCCTGGCAGCGGACCACCTGGTTGGGGCGGGTATGCGGGCGAAGCCATCCCCAGCCCGCCGATGGAGGAGTGGCGGTGCGCGGGGTGCTGCTGCTGCTGTGGTGGTGCGCGGACGTGATGTGGCAGTGCGCTTGGATATGGGGGACCACCGTACGAATACTGCCTGGAGCCATTGTCGATTGTGTACGGCGGGATGTCAGCGTATCCTCCGCCGGCATCATAGCGGCGACGCTTGGCTCCAGAGGACTCCATGTCGTAATCCTCGTGGATGCGTGATTGGTATTGGGCTTGATGAAGCTGTTGAGGATACCGCGGTGGCTCTCTGTAGCCGCCCTGGGACGGATGACGAGGGTGATCCGCCTCGGCCACCCGGCTGTTGTAGGCCATGTTGCTGCCACCAAGGTTGCTCCCAGCAGCCGGCGTGGATCCTCTGGGCGGACCGCTATATGGGAACGGCGTCGACGGCGTGCGCGGTGTGGCGATGTACCGGCCTCCGCACTTGGGACACCGACCTGGATCCTCTCCGGCCTGTGTGATGGGCGTCTGAGCTCGCGAGGCGGCACTCTTCCCGCCGCGGCGCGGTTGATAGCGGTAGTCCGGGTACTGCCGCTGGTGGCGGACCTTTTCCTCCTCAGCGAGTCGCTTCCACTGCTCCTTGTGCTCCTCTGACTCCTCTCGCCACCTCTCGCCAATGATCTTTGAGATTTCTGGGTTGGCGAGCCCGGGATTCTGGGCTACGACCTGGGCTTGATGATGTTGGCGGTAGAGGATAAAGGCTGGAGAGAAGGGTCAGTATCAGTGTAAGTGTTGGTAGCGTATCTCTTATGTCAGCCAGCCAGCTAATGCTGCCTCTCTCCCCTATTTTATTCGTGTGGTAGATGGAGGAATGTCCGGGGTGTGGCAGCAGGACAAGGAATGTTGCTGGGAAGCACAACCTCAAGATATAATACCCGAAAGCTCGCTTATTCGTTGAGATACGAAAAAGAGATTGGGAGATTGGGAAGAAATCAGGGCATTGAGAAAAGGATAACATACCATTACGTGGTCTGGGGACCTTGGGAGCCGGAGTGCAGAGACAGATGAGATCGCGCCCACTCTCGGGTAGATGAGGTGGTGGTGGTGGGGGACTCCTATCCGTGGTAGGTGTATTGAGACTCAGGTCCTCTATCCGGGGCCCCTCTGTCCGGAGGGAGGCGGCCCTTTTTCTAGTCAGAGGGCCTGCCGAGCGGATGGGCGAGTCGGGCGACGGAGGCTCCCCTCCTGTTGACCTATCTGGCTTCTTGTCCGGCAGCGTCTGTCTCCCGCTGGCGCTACCGCTGGCTCCTGATCTGGTCGACATCGACATGATCCGCTAGCGACCTTCTGCTCTCTTTGGCTCGCAGACCGGGACTTTGTTGCTGAAGAAGCAGAAGAGAAACTAACTGCCTATCTGTTCAGTTCAGTACCGGATGTTGTGGACGGCGATTGTTGTCTGTTTCGGTTGCAGGTGAGTTGACGAGGCAGAGCAGCCTGGTCATAATTGGGCGGCAGGATGGTCGCTTGAGCTACAGGTGAGCAGCGAGCAAACGGGGAGCGCCGCAATGGAGGCAAGACGCAAGAGACGGGTCAGACGCAGACGGGGCACTCTCAGCTCTCAAAAGTGAAAGTGAATTATGTCTTGTACCTGAAGAAGCCGAGTGGAGTTCCCACGGAAACGATGAAGAAGAGCAGAAAAGGAGGCAAGACAAGTTGAGTCGTCGTATGTGATATGGGATGTATTGTATTGGGAAGTGGAGGGTCGGGGAGGAAGCTGGAAGCCTCGTATGGCACAATAATAAATGGTCCAGGTCAGAGAGATGGATTCTCTTGTTGGATTGTCTCTTTGTGACATGTCTCCATTGATGTGTCCGCGAACAATTAAAAAACAAGAAACTAGGTCGTCTGGGACGGGCTGAATGATAGTGCCTCATGGGCAGCGGGACCGTATAT
>Ga0209127_100382_pt1 | contig 15340 bp, 27 predicted proteins | sample LakSupMetagenome_FD_187469 | JGI IMG/M metagenome (GOLD analysis project Ga0209127, IMG submission 187469) | Freshwater microbial communities from Lake Superior, Canada - Sta WM archaea (SPAdes) (version 2) | ecosystem: Environmental > Aquatic > Freshwater > Lake | place: Lake Superior, Canada...
TGGGGGGGTTTGCCATGCTGTGGCTGGGTAGTGGCCGTTGATGGCGATTTGCTTACGGGCAGATGGCGTTCACGCGGATATTGCGGCTCCCGAGGTCCTTCGCCGCACTTCGGGTCAGGCCAACCACACCATGCTTGCTCGCGACATATGCCGCGTTCTTCCTGAATCCCATCAGGCCAGCAACCGAGGCGGCGTTGACGATGGATCCGCCGTCACGCATGTGAGGGATCTCGGCGCGCAGACAGTTGAACACACCCTTCAGGTTGACGCCGACGACAAATTCCCAGTCGTCATCGCTGAGCTCCCATATAGAGGACACATTGATCTCTTTGCCAATCACGCCCGCAAGGTTGGCAACTCCGTCTATGGGCTCTCCGAAAGTCTTCACCGTGGCAGCGACCCAAGACTCGACAGAAGCGCGGTCGCGGACGTCGACGAGAGCAGATGTGACCTTGTCTTCGCCGTATTGCGCAGAGATCTCCGATACGATCTTCTTGAGGCCATCCTCCTGGAAATCAGCCAGAGACAACCGTGCGCCAGAGGCCGCCAGGAGCTTGGCTGTCTCGAGCCCGATGCCTGAAGCAGCACCGGTAATGGCAATCACCCTGTTCGAGAAGTCAAACTTGCTCGACATGCTGGGCAGGAGATGGCTGTGATTCGATCTGACTTCGGTCGGAGAGAACGAGGGAGGGTCTACAAACCTGACAACACAAAACGAAATGCAGCGGATTATAGCAGGAAGATCCAGTACGCTATGTTCAAGCTCCTACTCACCGTTGGCATTTATATATCCGTTCCTGACTGGGTATTCAGACACCCACAGCATTGTCTCTGAGGGTTGGTCCGCGAAACGAAATCCGGATTACCCCAATTTCTCGGAGAACGACACCACGTCCAGGCTCAACACAGGCTGCACCGAGCCCGCCGAATCGGTTTGGACAGCCATATGACCTATAAAACCAGAAACCGGAACCGGAGCAGAATAAAAAGAAGAAATTCAGAGCAAAGGACCGAAGTTCAACAGTTATAACCCCCTAAAAAGGAGGTTAAGAAGCATATTCACTGATCCCGCTTGTACTCGAATCCAGCGCCTCGGCTAGCGTGTTTTTGTACTCAACCGGGAAGCTACGCGCTGGTAGCGCGCAAGGCGACCGCCGTTGCGATGAAGGGATATGTACGTATCCCCGTTTCTGGGAAGGAGACTCCGGCGTCAATCCTCCTCAAGCTCGCACTCGTGTGGTGCCAGTTGCTCGTGTCTGGGGTCGACATCCTGCATCCTGCAGTGGAGCCGTGTTGACAGGAGATGACGCAGCGAGAATATGAGAGACTCTCGAGAGTCTGGGCAATGCGTCTCTAAAAGAAGGAAAAGGAGAAGTTGCCGGTAGGTGAAGGCACAGAAGTGACGAGAATCAGCGCTAGTTTTGGTTGCATCAGCACATGGAGAGCCCGGACTGCACATATGTCTCGGCGTGTCATCAATTGACGGCGCGAAATCCACAACCAAGCCGTGCTTAGCTGCATGGACAACCGCCGATTGGATACTCACTGGACGTCTGACAGTGGTGGAGAAACCTTATAATAAGAGACCGAGGCTGGGCGGTGATGATGTGAAAATGCAACAGGGGCTTGATTTATGGGGGAGGGCGTCACCACGTCGGGAAAGCCCCGTTGAGGAGGACAGTTGCAGGTATTGACGCGCACCGGGCAAGGCAAAGCTTGGGCAGGTATGCGGCATAGGCCAAAATAGAAGTTGCGGGTATTTAACAAATAGGTATCTAACTATCCACAGCATAACAAGCACGCTTCATCAACACGGCGTGGCGTTAACCCACATGGCCCGACAGCTCGAATATAGTCAGCTGACGCGAACGGGCACGCTGAGCCGCCAAAAACCCTGGCGTCTCGCGGGTCTTACCACGCGCCGAGTCGGGAGACAGGCAGTACATGATTAGGCATGCTTCTCTGGCAGTCCCGACGGGCTATGCTTCACGCTGCCGGCCGAGCTAATGGTCGGGTGATCCTCGCCCGGGAGGATGTCGTTGACGTGGCGGCTGAGCTCGACATAATCGTAAGCGAACTCGCCAAGCTGGGCATCATCGAGACCGACCTCCTCCTCTTCGGAGGAGGCGCGCAGCGAGAGACCGGGGACAAGATTCATGAGGAAGAGGATGACGCAGGTCATGACAAAGGAGTACGAGAAGCCGGCAACACAGTCGGCGAGCTGGTAGCCAAGCTGGACCCAGTTGTGGTTCAACCAACCACCGGAGATCTCGGTGGCGCCATCGAGGTGGGCAATGTAATCACTGGTGTAAGGTGTCAGTATGGAATTGCACTCAAAACTGGGAAGGAAGGAGACTTACGCAGCGAAGAAGGCGGTCAGCAGGTTGCCGACGATACCGCCGACAGCGTGCTCAGCGAAGATATCGAGGGCGTCGTCAATGCCAAGAAGGAACTTGAGCTTGGTGGCGAAATTGCATACGACTCCGCCAACGATACCGAAGATGACGGCGGACCAGGCAGGGACGTAACCGGAGGCGGGAGTGATGGCAACCAACCCGGCGATGACACCGGAGCAGAAGCCGACGGTGCTCCACTTCTTCTCAAGACGGTAGTCGAGGAGACACCAGGTGAAACCGCCAACAGAGGCGGCAATGTGGGTGACGATGCAGGCCATGACCGCGCGAAGGTTGGCGGCCAGCGCGCTGCCGCCGTTGAAGCCGAACCAGCCAACCCAGAGGAACACGGTTCCCAGGACGACGTGGGTAACGTTGTGAGGGCGATACGGGAGACCGTTGACCTTGTTGTAGCCGTTGCGCTTTCCAAGCATGAGCGAATAGGCCAGAGCGGCAGCGCCGGAGCTGATATGCACGGGCGTGCCACCGGCAAAGTCAAGGCCGCCCATCTTGAAGGACCAGCCGTTCGCGTTCCAAGTCCAGTAGGCAATAGGGTCGTAGACGATGGTGGCCCAGATGAACATGAAGACAACCGCCGGAAGCATGCGGCCACGGTCTGCGGCGGCGCCAATGGCGAGCGCGGGACTGTCAAATGGTCAGCATACTCTCTCCGTTCTGTCCATTGTCAAATCAAAGGGAATACACGTACGTGATGGCAGCGAACATGCCCTGGTACAGGCAGAAAAGGAGGTCAGGGATCTTGGAGCTGCCCACGCTGGGCTGGCCGAGGACCTTCATGAGACCGAAGTTGCTGAGGTCGCCAATGAAGGAGCTGCCGGTATGGGAGAAGGTCAGGGAGTAACCCCAGAAGAACCATTGGAAGCCGACCACGGCTATGGACATCATGGAGAGCCAGATTAACGACAGTGCCGACTTGCGCCGCGCCAGGCCGCTATAAAAGAAGCCAACTCCGGGAACCATGAGCAACACCAGCGCTGAGGAGGTCATGATCCACGCAAAGTCGCCGCTCTAAAGACACAGCATCGCGTTAGTGGAACGAAGAGGCCAGTAGCGGCGGTTGGAACAGACAAGAGAACGTGGGGTGTACGTACGCTGAAGTAGATGTTGAGGTCTTCGGTCAACGAGTCGCCGCCAGTATTGGCGACGCCGATCGTGCCATTGTACACCTCAAGGGGACCGGCCGACATAGTGAAGGATTACTACTCGCGGAACGAGCAAGCAGGGTTGGTCTATGTGTGGATCTGTGGGCTTGTCAAGGAGCCGTGGTCGTGACGTCCAACAACCAGAGACACTTGCCGCAAGTCGTGGTCTGGGAAGAAGCGCAATGAAGTGTAGGGACGAAGTTCAAGAGAAGCCAGGATAGGAACCCCAGACGAGAGAGAGAGAGAGGATCGGCGGTTAATATAAATAAAGTCGACCCAGCCAGAAGGGCAACCCTCCCCCCCAGCGTCCCAGGTGAAGACAGCCCTGGAGCTGGTATGCACTTACATGGTTCACCCGAGACGAACCCAGTCGACGCCAAGCCGCCAGGGATTCGAAGGTGGAGTGGGGATGCAAGATAAGGAAGCGACCCATAAACGGAGACAGTATGGGGGTCCTGCAGCAGGGGGCGTACCTGTAAACGCTACCTTGCGTTGGCACCCCTGGCACGTTTCTCCAGATAACGATTGCCTGGAGGTTGCGTCAACCGGTGTAAGACCAGTTTAGTCGTGCAGTGTTCGTCAAGCAAGTGACGACATGGAATGTGAGGCAACTCGACCGTCTGTGAAGCTGGCCGTTGGGGTTTGTCCAGGTCGTTTCAATACGTACCGTATATATATCGATGGCTTTGCAACTCTGCAAATAGTACCAGCGAGGCTGCATGAGGAGCAGGGCTCAGATAGCCAATGGCAAGCTCCGTCTTTACGCTCTCACGCTCAAGCGTGCGCAAATGGGAGGAATCGAACGATGCAATACGCTAAGGCATACACAACACAGTCCCCAAAACGGACGCTTGACACAGATTCAGTGCCGGTGTCAGCCTGCCCTACATGGACGACGAACTTGCAAAGATGGAACTGGGCAAAACTCGGGCGGATATGCTTCTGGAAACCATGCAAGGCGATCGACAAGGCGTCAGGCTAAGCATGACTGCCGATGAGGCTCTTAGATCCAACTGGGGCGAGTGCAGGGAACTCGATGAAGTGAGCGCGATCTTGAGCTTTCGCTTTCGCCTCAACCTTTGCAGCGGGTTCGTAGCTGAAGACGGGGAAGAGACGGAAGCACGACAGCTTAACGGCCCCCCCCACCTGGGGATTCGAGGTAGGACAAGGGAAGGGCTGAAGACGGGATGAAACATGGGAAGCCGGCGGGCTTCAATGTGGAGTTTCCAGCCGGTAGCCAAACGGATGAGCCGTCGATATTTCGACACTATGGTTTCTGCCTCGGCCAGGAAGAAAAGGGGGAGTGACAAAGTGTCCAGCAAAGTGGTGATGCAAAGACAAAACTAGAAATGGGGCATTACGAGATCCCATCGTGTCTCCCGGCGAGTCCTGGAGTACGTAGTGATGGGATCGTTATCAGTGCCCTGGTCGTCGGTTAGCATTCGGCCGGGTAGGAAATGAGTGAATGATTTGAGCACCTGCAACGAACCTCTCTGGTGGCTCAGCTTCTTCCTCTTGTTGTTTGGGCTAATTAAGGTAAAGGTACCCATTCAGCCCTGGGCACATTCATGTCCGCTGCTCGTGATGTCCGTATTGTCCCGAGTCGAGAGGCCATCACCCCAATCAGCGACAGTTCCAAGGCCCTCTAGCTCTTGGATCCTTTGACGATCGCCTGTCGATAGCGATGAGTCCAGTTGATTTGACCAGTTTTGTAAGCTTATTCGGCGAGAGAAGCGACTCTGTCGTTGTGGTAAGACTACAAAGAAAGGCGTCTTGGAATGAAACTGCTATGCCCGAAAGGGTCAAGTTCTGTCCGGTTTGATTGGCTGATATGGACGTGTTCTTATCTCTTGGCAACGTGGAGTCGTTCGGCGGCAGGCGCACTTGGCAAGCCTCCTTGCTGAAGCTAGCGAGTGTTCAGATATCGCGGCCACATGATTTGACACTCTGCGGATTGCGCCTGGAATTTTACAGATTGATCGTTGTCCGCATCGACGATAAGGACCGGAAGCGACGGCTGCGGAACCTCCAAGACGACGTTTTTGGCCAGCTCTAGCGCTGAAAGTAGAAAGGTTAAGGGAATGGTATCCCGTTTGTCGGAGGTTATCTGGAGGCATGTTTGCCCTGCATGCTCGCTCGACGATATCTTGCTCATCAGCTCTGCTCATCAGCGCTCTGCGTACTGCGTATTGTTCTCGCCGATGCCGTTGTCGCAGAAGGGCCAACGGTGCCGAATTGCCGGCCACCACCCGACCGCCAGCATCCTACCGGTAGGCTCATAATATCGATCATTATCTTGAACCCCAATCTCTGCCCCTGCGTGGCGTCAAATGAATGATCCCTTCCCCTTCCCAGCCTGCATTGATTCACTGGCAGAGTGCGATGCTGGCTTCAGACACCCGGACACTGCGGCTAGGATTGGCCCTGATATGATCCAAATGCTGGTTGGTACCTGCACGTCAACCCGTCTCACCACACGGCCTCTGATATGAACACAGGTTTGAGCTGCTTCTTGGAAAGGGGGAGACCCTTTCTTAGATTCTAGAAGCCTTCTGTGCAGCTTTCCATTCATCATCCCGCGACATCAGTTGTAAGCGGGGCGTGTTCCGCTAACCAACCCTGGTCGACTCTCCCACTGGAGTGCATGCGCTCCCCTCTGGCGAGTCTTGGCAATGCTTGTTCTGCGCTACTGTGACAGCAAGATGAACACCACACAACGACTCTCCCACGGGTGATAGTCCGAATCCATCCGTCGATTACTCCGGCGGCCATAGAGTCGATTTGGCTACCTAGACACAGGATCGTCCCAAGCCTTTGTTGCGGCAATTGGTCCAGAATGCGCTCTGCCGGAGAAACTTCAAGGTGGAAATACTGCCGGCTTATGAGAGTTGGAAGTTGCTGCCGGGACCATGTGCGGACATCGATCGGTTACGGGATCTCCGCGCTCCTGGTGCTTCGGTTCGTCTGGGAACTTGTTGCTCAGATGTCCGTGGTCAGGATAACCCCATGACGGGCCTTAGGCACGACTCTGTTCGTCCCTGTGGGAAGAAACGGCTCCAACTCTCGGAGTCAATATTGTGCCGCGGAAGATGGTTCGAATGTGTCGTGTCATGAGGCGGTAGGCGACCCTGCCACCGATTTCGTCGGGGGGGCCACTTTGCTATGGCGCCGGGCGAAGCGGCTTCTCGCCTCTCAGGTCGATGTTGCACATCTGGACACTGGCATTGGGAGATACAAGGCAATGACGACGGAGAGCAATGTGGTGTCCAAGACCGAGAGGACCGACGAGGTTACCGTCTGTACTCCTTTGTCTTTACAATCGCGCCAGAAGTGTTGCGGCATGTTCGCCAGCAGTCTTCTGGCGCATCAAATGCGAGATATGGCCGACCACCTGGCTTTGCGATGGCCAAGGCTGCGCCGTGTATAGTTGATGTTGTCTCGCACGAGAGATGGAATCCCAAGACCAGGACAGGAACACTACTGGAGGTCACACATGTCATCCTCGGATTCCTTCTTCCCCCTGCGCTAAGACCACACGGGGCAAGTCTCGGTTCAAAGGAGCACAGGCGCACCTATGAGCCACTGTGAGTCACGAGATCCTTATGCATATATCCGCATGCCCCAGACTTGCAAGGCTGCCGACCCCAGCTTTAGGATCGCGTTGCGGTAGAGTTGATCGTTGGATAGCCTCCTGACTTGTCGCATACTGGCAGCCCCGTGTTTGCAATCCCGTCTTCGTCGGCTGCCCAAGCTGTGCTTCATGTCCGTCGGGGACCTTGAACGGGTTGTATTGAGCAGGCCATGTCAGACTCTCAGAAGGTTTCTGAACGTCGAAACTCGCGCCATGCTGAGCTTAAGATCTCCAACAACGCGGGAGGAAGGTTCGTTGACAGTAGTCGTAGGCAACCGCGGCTTGATCGTGGGTGTCATGAGGCGGAGAACACTTAGATATAAGGTACTGGGCGGAGAGTCGATGGATGAGCATGGAAGTGTCTGGATAGGTAGGCCTGGCGTGGAGCTGATAAGGCGCGAAACAGTCAACTATCGCCTTCCCCACTCTTCCTTACGCGTGCCACGTGCAGATGTGCACGGACGGGCACCGGACAGACACTGAGAGGGAGGCCCACTGTTAGCCGCAACCCCACCACAAGCCATGACCCCGCCTGGGACACTTCAAGTCTGAAGATCCGAAGAAGGGACTGAGTAGAAGGCGTTCTCACGGCCAGGAGATGATATGTGCTTCGAATATGTACCGTTTCATAGAAGGTGCCTCGGGACAATTACCATCAATAACCGAACCAGATCAGTACAGGAGATGGAGCGTTGCCGGGGCTCTTTCCCTAAGGCAGGTTGGTCAGTCGAGTCGGGTGGCAGGTGATCGGTGATCCATCCGATCCGGTCCTCAGGGAAGGCACCTTGCCTGACGCAGTACGTCATTGGCCGGTTGCCGTTGAGGTTGCCTTATCAGAGATGTCCCAAACGCGAGGCAGTTGACAAAGACGGAAGACATGATCCAATGCTGGCAGAATCAAGAAGCAGTCAACCTTGCCTACCTAGAGTAGTACTGCAGTCGGTGTCTGACAGGCTCGCCAAGGAGGAAGGCAAGGTACCTAATGTAAAGTACCTCCCTTTAAGGTTTAAACCGTTTGCAGCCTTGACCTTCCGGGCATCAATCCAAGATGCAGTGCCTCAATCTGCAGCTGCCAGACTGCCAGCTGGTTCGGGCTCTGTCTTCGGGCTGACTCCGTGGCAGCCTCACCCGTCTGGACTTCACGTCGTGCCTTCCAGGTACACCCACCCACCTTCACCCGTCCAACTTCAAGGTTGTTTTCCAACACCACTCCAGGTTTATCATTTCTCAGTGCAATCCATCTCTTGCAGCTGCTCTTCAAGACCCCATGTAACTCGCGCCTCCATCCTAACACAAAGGAGGTGAGCCAGTGTCATTCAATCTAATCCATCCAGTGCTCGTGGTCCTATGTCAGCGTTTGCTGTCCTGGGCAAGTGCCAGCCTGCCTCACTACTGCTGCCTGCCTCACACCTGCCTCACATGAACACCTGATATTCCAAGTTACCTCACCCCGGCCCTTCAATCTGCGTCGCGTCTACTTCTATCAGCGTTCCTCGAACCTGAAGTTGGGTACCTTAGTGACTTTTGGTACGCTTAGCCCAACTGTGTTCTGAGACCTTTGTCTGGAGGAAAAGGACAGAGCGCAGCCAGTCGGGGCATCCGGCTTCGAGACTCCCGTCTGGGTGAAGCCATGCAAGATTGCCGTGCGATCCACCCATAAGTACCCTCATCTGAAGTTCCACGCTGCTGGTGTCTGTCGTCTCTGTCGCCAGAGCACAGCCGTCCGCCCGCCGTGCAGAGATATAAACTCACCACCGGCGTCCATCGACACAGCAAGGTAACTTGGCGGTCTTGCCTGTCTCTCCCTCCGTACCTTAGGGTCAGTCAGCCCACTAAGGTCTGCCCAAACCTACTGCTTTTCCATAATTATTCTTGCTGCTTGGCTGACTCAGATGCCTGCAGGCCTGCCGGGTCTCAAGCGAGGAAGCCAAACAGGATGGCGCCGCTGAGGTCCAAGATCAACCACACTCTGCACAAGATCAACGACAAGATCAAGCGCCATTCCGGCCGGTCGGGTCACCTCCAGGAGGAGCAGGGTGCTGCCGACGCGAAGCAGCCTAGGACGCTGCAAGCGGACGGGCTCCTGGTCTCGTCGCCAGGCCAGGGAGGATCTGCTGTGCCCCAAGGCACCGGCACGTCTAGCAGCCGTACCGAAGCCCAAGTCTCTCAGCTACCTCGCACGTCGTCGGGATCCAGTTCTGCCATGAGCATCGCGGAGAGTCCAGCAACCTACGGATTCGATGCAACGTCGCCGGCACGGAGCTCCATGTCGGTCGAGTTCCTTGGCCAGAAGTCCACGGCTATACAGGCCTCTACGACCTCTGCAACCCCGCTTGGCACTTTAGGAAACCCCATTGGTACGTGTGGTTTAGACTTTTCGCCTTGCTTTTCGGGTCGTGGGTCATGCACATCCAGACGAGTGTGTGTGTTTCTCCCCTTCGCTTGTCTCCATCTCTTCCTCTTCCACTTCCTCTTCCTCTCCCCCTCCACGCCGAATATCTGTGACATCGGTTGGCACACGGCGACATTCGTGTTACTTTGCCGCGACTTGCTGTTGTTTAAGTACATCGTGCGATGTGACTGAGAGCTGTCACGGGCCTTGTTCTTCCGCGCTGTCCTCGCACACGTCCCGGCCACCTGGCCTGTTCCTTACCACTCTACCGTTCCCGAACTGACCCGTCCCCTCCGACAAGACTTGACAGAGAAGCCTAACCCTGCAGCTGACGCCAGCCACGGAGAACTCCGCAACACCGTCGACTTGACTTCCGCTCACTCTCCGACCTCCGTTCATGGGCAGAAACGATACTGGGCCGACCCGTCGCCGCTGGACCCCTCGAGCGTGGAGGAGTACGCCATCGGGCAGAGGAGCAAGATGTACCGGTCGGCAGCTAATCACACCACCAACTTCCGCACACAAGGCTACTCTGGAGCATCGACGAGATACCAGACACGATCTGGAGTCGAGCAACAGAGCTTTGGAAACGATCCAGCACTGTCAGCAGCGTGGTCCAGTGGCTCGCAGCCGGAATCTCACCTGCGGTCGACGCAGTACCGTTCCGAAGACGACCTACTCACGTATCGGGAGCAGATCCTTGCTACGACGTGCCCTCGATGTTTGCGGCATCTCGTCCCCAGCATCGACAAGATCACAACACGGACCAAAGGGATACTGGCCGCCAAGGGGGTCCTGCATCCGCATCTGAGCTGTCCCAAGTGCAAGACTGCGGCTTGCGTCGCGTGTCGCCACAGCACCGCCCAACCAGACACAGACCTACCATACAGGCAGACGGGCCAGGGGTTCGGCTTGGCATGGTGTTGCAATGACGGAAGGCTGTTTCTCATCTGGTCGCTCTGTTGCGGGCCCGAGTATAAGGAGCTCGAGAGCGCGAGCAGGTCGCCGACGATCGGGAGACTGTTTCTGAAAGGAAGGCCCAAGGCCCAGAAGCCCGATCCGCCTGTCCAGGAGATGGCGAGAGAGCCGGCGCCGCGGGCGCTGTCCAAGGGCATCGGCTATGGCGGGGACGACTTCGCGAACATAAGCGGCGCTATTGGGCTCCACACCGGCGCGCAGTTCTTCTCGTCCAGCGAGAACCTGCTCACGCCCGAGGAAAAACTGCTGCCTGCATACTTTGGGGCCTTGGGGATCCTCCTCTCGGGTTCTGTCGGCGGCCAAAGGTTGCTTGCTCCAGACGAGGAACCGCCTGCAATGGTCAAGTTCATGCTGCACCGCAGTCCGCTGTTGCCAAAGGCGGCCGAACTCCTGCGGAACGACTCGATGGAGGACATGGCAGACCGCCGCCAGACATACGAGCCTCTGCTGGGGCTCGTAAGCGCCATCAGCCGCCACGCGTCCCTGTCGGCCGTCATCTACGACGACCACACGCTCTACCCCATAGAGGAACAGCTGGTCTACTTCTCCTCTCTGCCAGGCGACTCGAACGAGGCCTCGACCAGCCCCGGCAGGCAGAACCAGCGCGGCAAGGGGAAGCAGCCGGAACGAGGAAGCTCGATCGCCAAGATTGTCGAGAACCTGGCGAGGCAGTGCCGGCACCTCAACTACGTCGCCTCTGACAAGGAAGAGTTCAAGGCCGGCGAGTCCCTGGCACTGCTGGCGCTCAGTCGACTTGTATGTGACGCTGCGGCGGAGCACGAGGCCAACGGAGTGCTTGCGACAGGACACAGCAGCTCGACAATGCGGCATTCGGCAGGGCAGGTGCAGGTCGCGGCAGCTAACGTCGTGACGCGGTCGAGGGACGCCGAGAAAGCCAGGGAAGATCTCCGAGGCCTGCACCGCGACTCGGGTGTGACAGACGCGGCCGACACCGAGCTCTTGCAGAACTTCAAGTTCCTGGCCCAGGTCGCGGGATTGAGCAGAGCCGTGCCCGCTCCGGGGCGCATGAAGAAGCTCGTGTCCCAGATTGCAATGCTCCGGACGTCGCTTCCGGAGGGAATCTGGCTGAGGCACGGAAGTTCTAGGCTCGACGTGATGAAAGTCCTCATGGTCGGTCCGAAGGGGACGCCGTACGAGAACGGGCTGTTCGAGTTTGACCTGCTGTGCCCGATCGAGTTCCCTACGAGGGCGCCGCTGATGTACTTCCGAACGACGGGCGGCGGCAAGGTGAGGTTCAATCCAAACCTCTACGAGGACGGTAAAGGTATGCGTCAACCCCTCCGACCCCTACTTCGTGCCAACTTGCTGGGTCCGCCATGAGGGTGCCTCTGACTGACGCCTGCTATCTCTTAGTATGTTTGTCGATCCTGGGAACCTGGGCCGGGCCGGGTTGGAACGGAGCTTACTCGACTCTGTTGCAAATTCTCGTATCAATTCAAGGTAGGCACAGTACCTATCGCTGGAACAAAGGGATGTCCTTTTCGTTCGGGCACTAACCAGATGCCAGCCATGATCCTCGTCGAGGAGCCCTGGTACAACGAGCCAGGCCGGGAGCACACGCCCAACAAGACGGCGTCCAAGAGGTACAACACCCAGATCCAGGGCTACACGATAGAGCACGCCATGCTCGACTGGCTCACCAACCGTCTCGCGCCTGCTCACACGGCAAGACTGGGCAGGCTCAGCTGGGGACTCAACAGCCACAACAATAATACTAGTGCCGCACCACTCGCGCCGGCCCCTCCCGTGGGATCGCCTGGCGCGACGACCGCGGCAGCACCCGTGACAGATGACCCGGTCTGGGGCGAGATCATCCGGAAGCACTTCGCGGCCAACGGGAAGGCCATTGCCGAGACGGTCAAGAAGTGGAAGCAGCCGGCCGCGGCGAAGGACGTGATAAACAGGTTGAACGACGCACTGACACAGCATGGCTTCCTCTGAATGGGATCGAGGCGTGGGTATGGCAGCATGCGCAGGAAGGAAATGACGCGACGGGCGGAGCTGCATCGACCATGACTCTTGTGATCTGGAAGCGGAGAGGGCTCCAGAGGTAGAGATTTGCTTGTTTTGAGTAGTAGGGGTGTTTTCATGACCGGCGGTACGAAGTACGGAGCATGAAGCGTCGACTTCCTGTCATTGCTTGTACCTACGTATATGACCTGCACTTCTAGCTAGAGATGACTCTTCGTAGCGACCCTGCGCAAGTACAGACCAACGCGGCGTGACACTGAAGCTGGACGGCAAGCAATGGACGTCATGCTGACAATGGACTACCTAGCTGGCTGGGAACGGCAGTCTTCACCTGCTCCATCTTCCAGCGACGCCTGTCTCGCCCCTCTTGCCAGCCCTGTGTTACTGGCCCTTTCGGGGAGCACCCAGCCTCTTCCCTTCTCCCTCGGCTTGTGTGCCACTTGCGCCCTGGGACTGAGGGCGTCCTCTTGCATATGCAAGCACGCTCCTTTGCTATGCATGGCCAATTGTCGCCCTCTGTGACACGCCCGTCTTCGTCCTCTTGTGGCTTTAGACGCAGTTAGGAGTCAGGACGCAGCGCAGGTACAGGCAGTGGGCGCTGACGGGAAGGGCTTCCCACGTCTCAATCCTCGGGAAGATGGCAGGGCCAAACCCTCATAACGGTCCCCCGAACGGGTCCTCTGTTTTGGCCACCTTCCTCCTCTTGACATCCCGCTCGTGCACGTCCCCAAACACGGCCCCGTCGCCGCCGCCGTCCAGAGACGCCCTCCGGCCGCGCTGTGCGTGCTCACCGCCCCTGGCGGCGGCAGCGTCCTCGTCCTTCTGCCGGGCCTGCTCGCGCTTGGCGTTCTGGTAGGCCACCAGGTCCCACCGGTCCGGGTCCCGGCACTTCTTGAGCTTGCGCAGCAGCGGGCGCGTGATCTGCTGCGACTCGGGCGCGCCCCAGTAGGCGGTCAGGCGCTCGGGCGGCTCGCGGGCGAGGATCTCGCGGCACGAGGCGACCACGCCCGCGACGCGGTCGCGCATCTCGACGCCGATGAGGCGGGAGGCGCGCTGCTCCCCTGCCGCCGCGGCGGCGGAACCCTTGCGGTTGGTCTCCTTTGTCTGCTCGGCGGCGGGGTCGTGGTGGTGGTGGTGGAAGGTCTCGTGGATGACGCGCTCGGCGAGTTCTCGGTCGGCGAGGGACAGGGCGGCCAGCATGATCTGGCTCGGGGTGTAGTGGAAGTAGACGTCTGTCACGAGGGGGCTGAACTTGAGGATCTCGCGGGCGCGGCTGTGTGCCGAGGAGATGCGCTTGTCCTGGGAAGTTCACGCTTTAGTCATGTGTCAAATAAGGGAGCTGTCCGGGTTATCCGAGGACGTACATCGATGTCTCCGTACCGCCTCAGTTCCATGATGGCGCCCTCGAGGGCGCGGAAGGGGTGTTTGACGTCGAAGGCGAACCGGAGGCCCTGACACAGCAGGAACTCGCCGGCGAGTATCTGTTCTCCCGTGGTCTGCGGGAACTGCTCTGCGAACCTGGCCACCAAGACACAGAATCACCCATTGGTCAGCTTCGCGGCGCTCCCGGTCTCCAGTTTGTTCTGAACCCCTCTCGTGCGGACTCACTACTCACTTGGCGGCATTCGGGTAGTGACCCTCGGCCTTGCAGCCGAAGAAGAGGCACGTCTTGAGCATCTCGGTGGGCGGGTAGGTCATGATGCTGTTGGTCACGTAGAAGCGGCGCAGGAACACGGCCGCCGTGGCGCGCATGTCGGTGCGCAGCTCGAGGAAGTTGCACGCCCGGATCAGCTCGACCATGAAGAAGTTGAGCAGCTGCAGCTCCTCGGCCGGCGTCAGGAACTCGGGGACGGCTGGGGTGCTTGGGTTGTGTCGTTGCGACGGAGGGTCGGGAGTGTTGGCGCCCGAGGCAGGAGCCGACAGGGCGGCGGTGAGGTTGCCGCCGTTGGAAGACGAGGACGAGGATTGCTTCGAGGCCAGCGTCTCCGAGATGTTGGCTCGCGCGAGGGCGTTTGTCTTTTCGCGCGTCGAGGCCAGCTGGGCGGGCGAGAAGGACCACAGCCGGTACTGCGTCGACTGCCTGTAGCGGGCATCCTCGGAAGCCATCGTGCTTGGACGTTCCTCGACCTCAAGGCGCCCTCGGCGTAAGAAAGATGTGGTTCGAGCTGCACTAGATTAGAGACACCCGACGTGCTGGCAGCTCTTACGTTGCAGAGGATCGATCGCGGAGGCTCGTCATTCGCTCCTGCTCGTTGCGCAGTCTGAGGAGCGAAGATCCAGGAAGGAGGTCAGGTGCATAGAGGGATCGGCCCTGGAGATGTTTGTGTAGAAGTCGAGGCCACGGCTGGATTAGGTTCCATATTTTGAATGCAGCAGGCCGATGATGCGGTTTAAGCTTTGGTGCACGTACAGTTGGTTGGGTCTGGGAGCTCGGGTCCCATCCGGCCAGGATCGGCACAGGGGTGCGCATCTTAGCGGGGCATCTCCGTTCGGTACATTTCTCGAGATCTCACCTCAATGTCCCAGCTGTCGTCTTATATATTTTTTTCCCTCGGTAATAACTGAGATCCAATGGGACGCAGTCGTGGATCCGGTCCACGAAATGACAATTGATATTCTACAAGTACATTTAGGTACCCTTCGTACATACAACCCGTGATAGAACCCGCAGAGTTCCGTCATTCCCTTTCATAAAAAAAGGCGTAGGATTCATCATGCATATCCACCAAAACAGCGAACCCTCGATGCGCGCCCACCGCACACATGTTATAAAGGGGGGGGGGGGGGGGGG
>Ga0209127_100383_pt1 | contig 15288 bp, 9 predicted proteins | sample LakSupMetagenome_FD_187469 | JGI IMG/M metagenome (GOLD analysis project Ga0209127, IMG submission 187469) | Freshwater microbial communities from Lake Superior, Canada - Sta WM archaea (SPAdes) (version 2) | ecosystem: Environmental > Aquatic > Freshwater > Lake | place: Lake Superior, Canada...
AACAGTACGGAGAGAAGACCGTGGTTATCGCCTTCCTATTTGGGCCACTTACATTGCTCGTCGTTGCGAACTCCTCGATACTGATTACACGACTCCAACACGGACTAGTGTTGTCGATGATAATAGCTAGGTAGCATCGCCTTGAGCGTGCGCATTATCAACCCGTACTTACGGGTGAGGGGAACAGATCCTGGGCTCTCTTCCTCAGCGCGCAACTCGTATATAGTTTGCGTCTGCTTTTGGCTCTTGACTTATCGTGCAAACACCCAAAGCCTCTTGTGCTCTCTTGAGTATCGCAACAATGAGTGAGTTCCCGTGGTCTGTAACAAAACAATACCTGCTAACACCAGGCGCTCAAGATAATTATAATGAGGGCAAGGAAGCTGCCCCCTCCTCGGAGAGGGACATCGAGCTCCATGCCTCAGCCAACGCCGGCATCGTGATCGACGCCTCAGAGCTCCCAACGGAGGATGAGCTCAAGACACTCCGCCGCGTGCCCGGCTCCCTCCCCATCCTGGCCTACTACATCTGCGCCGTAGAGTTCGCCGAGCGGTCCTCGTACTACGGCATCTCGGCCCTGATCTCCAACTTCGTCAACCGCAAGCTGCCCGTCGGCGGCAACGGCTATGGCGCGCCTCCCCGCGGCACGCAGCAGACGGCCGGCGCCCTCGGCATGGGTACCGTGAAGGCCAACGCCGTCAACCAGTCCTTCAGCATGCTGTCCTACGGCCTGCCGCTTGTCTTCGGGTACATCGCCGATGCGCACATGGGGCGGTTCAAGCTCATCTGCATCGGCATCTGCGTCTTCGGCATCGCCCACGTGCTGATGGTGGGGTCGGCGGCGCCGTCCCTGCTGGCCAACGGCAACGCGAAGATCCCCTTCTTCCTGTCGCTGTACATGCTCTCGCTCGGCACGGGCATGTTCAAGCCTAACATTGCCCCCTTGCTACTCGATCAGAATCCGCATACGGTACCCAGGATTAAGGTCCTGAAGTCTGGGGAGCGGGTCATTGTCGATCCCGAGGCTTCGTCCGAGCGCGCCATGACGTGGTTCTATCTAATGATCAACATTGGTGGTATGATGGCTCTGGCCACTACGTACTCGGAGAAGCTGGTCGGGTGGTGGTTGGCGTTTCTGTTGCCGCTATTCATGTACCTGCCGCTGCCCGGTCTCATGGTATGTCCAGTCGCTGTCTTGCGCTTGCCCAGTGAAAATCGATGTATATGTTGACTGACGTGATGCAGTTCTACCTCCGCAAGCGCCTCGTCAGGAGCCCTCCAGGCGGCAGCGACCTGCCCAACGTCTTCCGCGTCCTCGGCATCTGCCTGCGGCACGGTGGGCTCAAGAAGCTCGGCCGCGCCGGTTTCTGGGAGCCGGCCAAACCCTCCGTTATTCTCGAGCGCGGTCTAAACATCCAGACGCAGTGGAATGACGAGTTCGTTGAGGACGTGCGGCGCACCTTCCAAGCCGCGGGCATCTTCTGCTTCGTGCCGGCGCACTACCTCAACGACAACGGCATCGGGCAGTCGGCCAGCTTCCTGAGCACGATGCTGAGCACCGACGGCGTGCCGAACGACCTCCTGTCCAACTTCAACTCCATCTCCATCATCGTCTTCGCCCCGATCGTCAACTACGGCCTCTACCCCCTGCTGCGCCGCTGGAACATCAAGTTCGGCCCCATCGCGAAGATCACCTTCGGTCTCTTCCTCTCGGCCGTCGGCGGCGCGGGCTACACCATCATCTGCTACTACGCCTACAAGCTCGGGCCCTGCGGTAGGTTCGGGTCCAGCAAGACCTGCGTCGACGCCGACGGCGTCTCGCTCGTGGCTCCGATAACGGTCTGGTGGATGGCGATACCCTACGCCATCGGCGGCATCTCGGAGCTCTTCATCTCCATCCCGGCCTACCACATGGCCTACTCGCGCGCGCCCAAGAACCTCAAAGGCGTCGTCTTCGCGCTGTACCTGCTCGCTACGGCGGTGAGCTACATCATCGGCCTGGCCTCGTCTTCCGTCATCAGAGACCCGTACCTGCTGTGGGACTTTGGCGGCGCGTGCATCGCGTGCACGGCGCTGACGGGGGTGTTCTGGTTTATGTTTAGGGATCTCGATAAGGAGGAGTATCGGATCAGTGATAACGGGGATTATCATCTGAATGTTGGGCAGGGGGCGAAGGCGGAGGCTCTGGAGGAGACCGAGCTTGAGAAATCGACGGGCCTCGGGCCGGTGGTTGTTGAGAACAAGAGCTTGGGAGAGATTACTGAGAAGCGGTAGGGGGCAGATTTCAGGAAGTAGTTGTTACAGATCTCTTCACTTGAGTGGCCCGTACCAGGGGTTCTTGAGGTACTAGGAACGAGAGACCACTCCAAGCCAAAGTACCATTAGCCAATGGCCACCACATCTTAGCGCATAGCATCATTGTGAGCAGCCCAAGACATGGTCCTTGAGCCGAGTAAAGCCGCCATTCAGCACCTGGCCTGCTCAGGGTCTCGCCACCGTGCGAATATGTCAAGAATAAGCTAAAGCACGATACCTATTAATGGACGCTCCTACCGAAGTCTGCACCATTGGCCAGAGAGATGTGGATAGGGGTGGCTGTAGGGTAGCTCAGCAAAGCTTAGTTTGAATCGCGTCGACATGTCGATCTGACGAGTACAAGAGGTTGGATGCCCATGCGGATTTGGCAGCGGCTGTGCATAAATGTCCCTTTACACTTGACGTGTGTGCAATGGGTGTCGACAATGTTGCTGGGACCTGAACACGCACCTCCGCAGAGGTTATGCCATTCGCCAGAACCAGTTACACACCGTAAAGTGATGAGGTGACACCGAACTTGAACTGGCGGTAGGTGCGGCTTGGGACCTTCCAAGCTCAATATCATCACATCTCATGTCTTCGTAAAGCGGCGCAGAAAACGATAGATAAGGTATGCAGTCCAATTTTATAACTGTACAAACCTAACGGAGTAACGCACACATTGCAGCGTAAGCGCCAAACCCCCAACATATGCCGGCAGCAGTCCCAACGCTCCGAAGCCCAGCGAACCTAACCGGCAAGCAATGGTATCCTCCAATAAAACAGAAACAAATGTATCTTTACACTCCTCCCTTCATCACGTCATGGCGAAAAAAAATCAGCGAGAGGCTCAAACGAACAGAGTGTGGTACATGCGCTTCACGAACGGCATGGCTGCCACCTCGGCGCGGTAGGCGTGGATCTCGTCCCAGGGCAGGTCGCGGCGGTTGGTGTCGACGTCGATGTCCTTTGTGCGCAGCCAGCCCTTGCGCTTCCACAACCAGCCGCCGGCCCAGAAGAAGAGCACGACGGGCGCGGCGAGGTAGGCCTTGAAGAAGCCCTCGGCGTCGTTGATGCCGCCACTGACGGGGGCGATGGCGACGTAGAACTAGACGGGAGGAGTTAGTGAGGGGTTCAAGGGGGGAAGGATGGAACAGGAATAAAGGGGAGAAGGGGGAAAGAGACATACCTGAGCGATCAGCACGAGGACGATGAGGATCAGGCCCAACCAGCTGCCCCACACGCCACCGACGGCGTGGAAGGGGATCTCGTCGACAGTGTGCCCGTGGTACTTCCACGCCTTGCGGAAGCGGATATGGGCGACACAGATGCTGCCCCAGGTGAACAGGGCGGCGAGGCCCGACAGGGCCAGCAGCCAGTCGAAGATGACGGGGCCCTTGGACGACAGGTTGATGTAGGCCAGGAAGCCAAAGATGATGATGATGCTCACGCTGGGCAGGGGGCGGCCGGAGCGGTCGACGTAGGTGAAGATCTTGGGGGCGTACCCTTGCTGCGCCAGGGCTGTGAGGGTGCGCGAGCCGCCATAGACGGCCGAGACGCCGATGGACAGCACCGAGACGAGGATGACGGCGTTCATGAAGTCGTCGAAGCCGCGGAGGTTGGCGTACTTCCCGACCAGCACGAAGGGAGACGCCTGCGAGCTGCTGTAGGCGCCAGCCTGCAGCAGGTTGGGGTCGTCCGAGGGCACGAGCAGGCCGACGAAGAAGAGGCCGAGGATGTAGAAGAGGGTGATACGCCAGAAGACCTGCTTGATGGCGCCGGGAAGGGACTTGACCGGGTTGTGGGCCTCGGCGGCGGCGAGGCCGACGAGCTCAGTGCCGGAGAAGGAGAAGGCGGCGGTGACGAAGACGCTGCAGAAGCCGCGGAAGCCGTGGCGGAAGGCGCCGGGGTTGTACCAGAGCTGGGCGCCGTAGTACTCGCCGTACCGTCCGGACTTGGGCCCGCCGCCGCAGACGAGCACCAGAGCGATGATCATGAAAATCACGGTCGCGCCGAGCTTGATGACGGCCGACCAGAACTCCTCTTCAGCATAGCCTAAGGTTCCGAAGATGTTGACTATGATGATGGCCACCAAGAAGATTGTTATCCAGACGCCTGGGTGCTTGTTAGCTTGCTGATGTGCGGCGCCTCAGAGTCAAAAATACAACTTACCGACAGAGATTTCGTCATTCCAATAACTGATCGTGACACCGCAGACGGTGAGTTCTAGCGGTAGCACGACAGCCCATTGCATAACGTAGTTCCAGCCCATGGCGAAGCCCCATGAGGGGTCGATAAACCGGGTAGAAAAGGTATAGAAGCCACCAGAGACAGGATACATGCAGGAAAGCTCGCCAAGAGCATAGACGACGTTGAACATCATGACTCCTATTGAGACTCGTCAGTAAGCCGTCAAGTGGCACAGGGGCAAGACCAAGAACGGAGAGCCAGCCATACCGATGATCAAGAAGTCGATGAAGAGCGAAGCCGGACCGCCGTTGGACAGCGCACTGCCAGAACCGACGAAGAAACCGGCACCGATCGAACCGCCAATGGCAATCATGTGCAGATGCCGAGGCTGCATGCTCCTCTCGAGCTCGACGATTCCCCTGCCATAGTCGCGTTTACCAAAGGACCGTAATGTGAGCCCGTTCCTGGTAGCCCAGTCCTCCTCCCGTACCGCCCCCTCCCAAGTCTTGCTCTCTCTGCGCGCGACATCGTCGCCTCCGAGGACGGTGCCTTGCGACTGGCTGTATGTGGGGAGCGCGGGCGCGAGGCCCTGGACGCTCTTCTCCTCGTCTTTCGACATGATGGATGTGGGAGGTGTCCAGAAGGAAGAAAAAGAGAATTCAAGTCTCCACAAGTGTTGAACTGTCCGGAGCACCCTTGGTGAGGTGTCTTGAACCGGACACTCTGTGGTGTCGTCTCGTTGAGGTGAGGGGGACGGGACTTGTGATCAGCTGTACCGCTCGGGCACGAGGGGAAAGGCAAGGTCTATTTATTACGAGGTGCATTGATGAGACATGAGACAGAGGACTAAAGCTGGGTAGTAGTGAGGTCCATCCAGGGAACCCACATGGGGACCCAGGGATGATCCTTATCCTCCCGGATTGGGCGAGGGCAGGGACCTTCTCCGCCCGAGGTCTGGATTCTGGGGGCGATGAGTCGGAACGCCTCCGATGATAGCAAACAAGCGAAACACACCACCCGCTGAAGGACCACCATCCAAGGCTCCTACTCGGTGCCTTGTCATGGACCTGGTCCCTGGTCGTTTGAGCTTCGCCCAGATACAAGGCGAAGAATGTCAATGACATCAAAGTTCGAAATGGTACAAGAATAAGGGTGCTTCCAAGCCAACTGGCGCACCTACTACATGCAACTAACCCCTCCCTCATCAATATTCTTGTGTGGTACGACCGGTCGGCGAGTCCGCTAACCCACAGGTGGTTGGCTCCTTGGCAATGACCACTACTGGATGTGGGGAAGCTGTGATAAGGCGACTGCGTATCTTAGTTCCGGTAGTTCGGAGACTGGTGCGCCACCGACTCTTTTGTAATTTCTGCAGCCGGGTGGCTATTCACCGCACTCATCGACCAACCGGGACTCGGTCCATCAACCGTTTGCAATTGGCCTCCGAATCGCGGAGCCGCACCCGGAACGACTTACTCGCGCAACTCGCCCCAGCCAAGCAAGCATTTGCGAAAGATTTTTGAAGCCAATTGACTATAAGTGAACCGTGATGAGTCAACCGCATAAGCCGAGGAACAAGAACACCATGGCCTTTAGGTATTAACAACCGGTCTCTTTACTATCACCGAGGACACTCCAAGGACAGCAGGCACGGTTGTATTGAGATCAACCAATGGCCCCCCATCTGATAGGACGAGCGTCATCGACGATCAGGAGGTCATCCGATCACTTGCCCGACTGAGCTGCTGAGATGTGGCAGAAGCGCCGCCTGTGGTTCATCCCTGCCATTGCATTAGGCGCCATGGTGTCCGGTCTCCGATCAGTCTGATGCAACAGAACGCCGATAGAAGGATTCTAGTCTATAGTGTGACGAAACCATCCTGAATCATCTGCGTCCAGTTAGCGACGCGTGATAAATATTACGTCGAGCCAAGGAGCCAGTGGCATTCAGCTTTGTGGCGGCGCCTTGATTCGTCAACTGAGGTGACTCTCGAACGTTGGAAAGCCACCTTCGGGCCCAACGCTCAAAATGACGTAGTTAGGCGGCCCGTCATGCAGCTAAGTTGCGGCTCCTTCGACCCTTGGCGCAGCTATGACGTCGACCCTAGCCCTACCTTAGCCTCACATAGACAACATAGACAGAAGCAAAGCACACGACCGCAACTGCAAGGCTTCAATGAATTCGTTTCTGCTGGTCTGGCATTTCGAGAACAGCCCTCGGGTACGAATTTCTTCGAGTAACTCAACAACAGGCAATTCCCGCTTTTCTTCACCGACGCTCGCACGCGGTCGTGAAAACTTTTACGTACGCGACCTCCTATTTCGGTGGCTTGTCCCACTTGGGCGCTTTCGTATGTGTCATGAATGAGGAGAGAGGTTGTTGGAGACAAATGCCCTTGCCCGCCGTTGCCGTAAGTCTGGCGTTTGTGGTTGGCTACGAGGTGTGGGGAATAGGGGGAGTTGGGGTGGACAGAATTGCAGATCTGTGATCGCCAATGGAACAGCGCGAATCTGTTGCTGATCCAGGGCTTGTCGGGTGTGTTTCGACCAGTAGCAGAGAACGGCCAACATGCATAAATTCCGCCTCGAGTGGTTTGCTGATTTGAATGCCCATCGCGTGCCGCACAGCCGGTTGAGATAGGAGACTCGGCAGACGTCAACAAAGGTGTGCACTTCTTACAGTAGTCGGCCGAGTCCCAACTGTCAGCCGCCCACACAGTCAGTCAGTTTCAACGGCCTTGGTGGCAAGCTGAGGCGATCAAGCCACCACAGAGTTCGACAGACCGGTACAGATTTTGACCCATGGAACCGACGAGACCACCGTGGCTGCGATGTCGGTTTTCATGACTAGCCAAACAAAACTCTATCCCGTTAAAAGGAGGCGTGAATGCACGTGACCTTTGAGCTAGCCCACTCCCGGTCAAGTGCCAAGAGCGTTTACGATGGGCCCGCTTCATTCTAGATCTTCCAATCGGCAGCAGCTTTCGGTGTCCAATCATATGCCGAGCATTAGACGCTCCCATTTGCTGAATCAGCACTCGACAGACAACCACCCAGCAGCCTTATCCATGCCCAATTACAGTCGGCCAGAGTAGGTGCAATTGACACCAGCATGCTATCTCTGGCCATGGAGACGTTGGCGGTCCAAGAGACATCATCGGCGTCTTTGACAACCGCACTACCCGGGGACTCTCGCTCCGCTTTGCGCCAAGTCAGTGCCCCCATCACCACAGACACCGCAGTGACCACGACCCGTACCCTGACTGTGCGGAATTTCTCTTCCCGCCCGCAGTCCTTCGTCTTGCTGGCCAGCCCCCCTGCATTTGTACCCTTGGCAGTCCCGAGCGTCACGCGCCATTGTGTCTATCAAGCTAGTCTGCTTGTCGCTGCCGAGACAGGGAGCCATACCTTTGTCATACCCGTGCCCGGAGGCCAACCTGACAGTGACGGTATCACCACAGCATCAGGGCCCATATACGCTGTCACGGGTTGTGCACGGCAGAAGCCTGAGTCGGGGGTGAGGCTCTTCGTCAGCGACGTCCACGCGCTCCAGGAGGGCGACGGCGTCGGTCCCGGCGAGCGCTGCGGAATGACTATGCCCGAAGGCTACGAGGCGGCCTTCTCCAAAGCCAAGATGGCAAAGGACCCAGACGACGACGACCCGATCGCGAATACCAAGGGCATCGTGGGCATTGAGACTGACAATTCCTTTGACTCCACCCACCAGGGACATCCGTTCCTGGGTCTCGGGGCACCCAATCCGTACAACGTCCGCGAGATAGTGCCCATTCTTACGTGGGATGCGGTTCCTGGTAATACATATCTCCTGCGGCCCAACCTCCACACCTGGATCCTGGCAAGGAGTACGGGAGAGAAAGGGTCGATATTTGAGCCTACCGAGGGCACCGGAAGCGTGGCGGTTACGTTCTCGACCGTTGAAAGCGCCGTGGAAGCCATCTTCGAGAAGGACGGCACATTCACGCTCATCAGGGGGGTATCATGATGACCGAACTATGCGATGAGATGACAACAGAAAATCACCGCGTCAAAACTTCTCATCTACCGAGCTACGTTATGAAAACATGTATAGGCGCCAAACGGTGCCACCCCGGATCTCACAACGGCAGGACCACGGCAGGCGCTCTGACCAAAATGCCAACGTCCGTCCGTCGATATCAGTCGCTTTTCCTACGATGTCGGAACCTTGCCGAAATTCCACTTGATGCCCGCAGCCCCGACACTAGAGTCGGCCTCGTACGCGCCGTTGCTGTTGAGCGTGAAGGACGCGTTCGGGATCGTGCACCCGGTGAAGTCGATGGACAAGACGTTGCCGAGGGTGGTGCGGTCGACGACCATGCCGGGCTGGTACTCGCCGAAGCAGATGTAATACTTGACCTTTGGGAACAGCTGGCTGTTGAGGCCCGGCTCGGCGATGTACGTCTGTACCGGGATGATGCTCGAGGGCGACTTGGGGTCGCGGGCGCCGCAACCGATGTAGATGGCGTCTAACGTGGCCGAAGAATTGTGTCAGTAAATGATGCTGTGGGTTTGGTCCGTGACAACAACGGAATGGCATACTTGGATTCGGGTACTTGAATGAAGTGTCCGTCAAGATGGAGAACCCCCCCTTGGCGCCCGTCGTCTGGCCGGCGGCCGCGACCTTGTCCCACGCCGGGTCGTACCCGTCGCCGTCCTGTGTCGTCAGTACGACGGTGCTGCCGCCGGGCCCCAGCTTAACGGGCACGCTGGAGCTGGTGTAGACGCGCACGGAGCCGTCGGAGCTCTCGCTGGCGGTGCCGTAGATGGCAAAGTACTCCTCCTTCATCTGGAAGGAGACGCGGGAGTCGTCGCCGGACTGGATCTTGGGCGAGCGCTGGTAGACGTTGGTGAAGACGGTGCTCGAGGGCCCGTTGGTCGGGCTCGGCATGTCCTGGAAGAGGAGGAAGCGCCGGGCGACGTTGGAGTTGTTGTTGATGGTGATGCTGAAGGTGGACATTGTGGGCGAGTTTGGGGCTTGACTGGGGGAGGAATTGTTGGCTGTTGATTCTGTCGAATTGAGGTAGGCTTGGCTGGAGACAAAGCTGTTGTTGGTTGAATGCCAGATTTTCTTGAAAGCTTCGAAAGCTCGACGGCTACCCCTTTATACCTTTGTCGGCTGGTGTTGTTAATGCCGATGCACGACGACGGTATTGCACTCGTTCTGGCACCTCTCCATATTTTTGTGTTGCAGTGACGAGCTGAAAGCCAGGAGTTAGTCTGGCTCATCGAGAGCCGGGCAAGAATGCAACGGCAACTCCAGACTCAGCTACGTCTGGTTGGAGAGGATCCCGCCGCCCGCGCCCTATTTGACAACAGCCAGCCACAGTAGATGTGGAAAACGACACCGCCGTTGCATCGTCCCAGTTCAGTGCTACCGCTGGACATTGCTTCGCCTTCAGAACGTCGTGAAACCAATGGTCACCTGCCCAGGAGCGGTAAGTCAATAGCATAGCGTCCAGCTCTTCAATATTGACAGCCATTAACACGCAGCTCTTGACAATCGCTTACAACGGCGGATCAGAGTTGACATTGTAACAGAGAGCCTGTTTTTACAAAGCTCGGTGTCGACGATGCGGCTATCCACTAATCATGGCACCGAGGTGCACGCGACACTACGGGGCTGGGAGGGTGCAATATTGGAATTGAGGGTGGAAATCTTACCATCTGCATGATGCAGAGTTGCAATATGCATTCTGTTGAACCTTTGGTGCATATGAAGATATCAGTTCTTATGCTCCAAGCCATATGCACAATCGGCCCGCCACTCTCAGCCAGCCTCCGACATGTCGTACACCAGGGTACCGTTACGGCTATAGCCAAGGAAAGAATGCCACTCAACTCCCTGCAATACAACTTTGGGCCTCCATTATACAATGTTCAGCTTGCAATTCCCGAGCTGAGCAGCAGATCCCTTCTTGAACGGTACTGGGTGTGATGCTTGGCTTGTCCTGGCAAGCGAGCACCGACCAGTCTCTTACATCAATACTGATTGAGCACGCCTACATTTAGTTACTGTTGGAAACTTTAGCCATCATCAACCAAGTTAGACTGAGGAAGTGCCATGTGGCTCGATTGTTCTCCGTTCTTTCTTCTTTCACCTGTGTTCGACATTGCTCGAGCCTGCTTGCATTTTGCTGTCTCATCGGATATCAAGAGGACTGACGGAAGACCATAGGCTGTCCGCTCATCTCGCCCTCTTATCTTCTATCCTTCAGTCGTCAGATATTCTGATCGCCTCATGATCCTAGAAGCTATCTAGTCGACACCCAGTCATTCATCATTTTGCAAACATGGCACCCCTCACCATTCATGGCAATATCTTTGAGCCTGACCCTGCAGGGGCAGCGTCAGAAGCGAGATCAACGGACTTTGTCATAGTCCAAACGCAATATCCTCTCACCCACGCTGAACAATCTTCACTCCGAGCAATCGGGGCTAAGTACGAGCAGGAACTCGCAATCAATACGTACCTGTTCTGCTACGACCCGGCGGATCTCAGCTTCATACGTGCACTGCCATTCGTTAAGTTCGTCGACATATACCACTCGCACTTCAAGCTCTTGGGATTCGAGCAGTACGGAATCGCGCCCCGGACACTTGAAACCGAGGGAACCGAAGCTGTAACTGGATCTCCTCAAATCGCGTCGCCGAGTGCCGGAGTTGCCGGCACGTCCGCGGCCAGTGCCGCAGATGCGGGCGCTGAATCTGCGCAAGCAGCAGCGGGCACCATTACGGCTGCTGACACACCCGCTACGAGCCCCAATGACCCGATATGGATCGCTATCTGCCTCCACAACAATGCCACGGAGACCGCAAGCGATGTAGCCAACAATATGGTCCAGTCCGGCCTTATCTCTCTTGAAACGACCGACATTATCTCGCCGATCCGTTTGGATACCAAAGCTGCCCCTGCAGATGTGCCCAAAATTGCGGCCATCGACAGCGTAGCACTGATCAATCCCTACGAGGAGAAGAATGACAAGATCGACGTCGCCCGCACGGTCTTGAATGCCTGCGTCTACACTCCTGACTGGAGTACCGAGTACACCGGCCAAGGACAAGTTGTTGCTGTTGGGGACTCGGGCTTTGACATTGGGAATAAGAACAATATCCACCCGGGGTTCGTGGCCGGCTCCGTGCTTGACGTCACCAACGTTTGGGGCGTTACTGAAGGCCTAGACGATACAACAGGTCATGGCACGCACGTATGTGGCTGTATTACACTGTCAACTACCTCAGCCATGACGAATGGCAGACGCATCAGAGGGACAGCCCCAGAAGCCAAGCTCGTCGTTGTCCGCAACCGCAAAGCCACTGGTGAAATCTATAGAAAGACCCTGGTACCAAGCTTCTTACGTGGACCTTATTATACGGCACATAAACCGCGTGTCTTCAGCTTCTCGTTTAACACGGAGTACAAGGGAACCATCAAGAGGTATAATAACGAGGCCGGGGACATTGACGATTTCACGTTCAAAAACCAAGATGCTTTTGTCTGTATGTGTGCAGGCAATGAAGGAGCCCTCCCCGGTTATACGCAGATTGTCAACGAAACGACAGCCAAGAACCTCACTGTGGTCGGGGCGTGTGACACTACTCGACCTAACATCGCCGGCAAATACGACCCCACAAAGCCCATTGATAACAGCCCTTACCGCATGGCCCAGTTTAGTAACCGGGGCCCGGCTCCTGAGGGCCGCTTCAAGCCAGACGTGGTGGCTCCGGGAATGGCAATTCTCTCAGCCAAGTCGCGCAATGCGACAAACCAGAACGACGTGACTTGGGGGTTGTCGAATGACCCTAACTTGACGTTCTCGGCCGGCACCAGCGCGGCGACGCCACAAGTCGCCGGCTGCGCTGCTGTCATTCGTGAAGCCCTTGTTAAGCGATCCAGCAACCCCGTGGCCAAACCCTCGGGCGCCTTGGTGAAGGCACTCCTGATCAACGGCGCTGTGCCGCTTGACCCGAGCTCCGTCGTCCCGAACAACGTCTCCGGCTTCGGCAGAGTTAACCTCGAGGCTTCACTAGCCCACCTGGAGATTCCGGATTCCGATCCCAATGTCTCACCGAGGTGCGGCTTCTTCACTCGCGAGATCGCAGCTCTAAAGACCTTCGAGGTTGCCACTATCAAGGTGCCACCCCTAGAGGAAATTCCGCTGACTGGGGAGAAAATCCCGCGGCGCCTCCGCGTCACTCTTGTCTGGTTCGACGTCAGGGGCGCGTCGACTGAGAACAAGCTTTATCTGACGCTGGCGAAGAAGGGAGGCACGTCTAAGCAGGCCGTTTGTGGAAACAGGGACCCCAATGCTACCGATGGGACTACCCAAACCCCTGATCGCGTTAACACGGTACAGCGGGTGGATTGTGTGAATATTTCGCCGGGCGAGTATAGTGCGAGCGTAACTTGCGAGGCCACGAGTCTCGCAGTGTCTAAGGTGGAATTTCATGTTGCGTGGTATCTCTTCTGATGGTCTTAGTACTTTGCTTTCCTTACTCGGCTGGTTCATGATAGCGGTACTCTGACGATATGGTAATCTGTGCGACCACAACAGTTGGGTCTAAAACGTGCGATATTCTAAGCCAGTATTCTATTTTTGTGAAGGTACGAGTAATGAATGACCGTCATAGACGCCGATACTCGTTTTCGGTGGCACCGACTCTTGAGCTTCTGATGTCTTGAGGGATTCGCTTCAACGGGCTAACTCAGTCGCCTCAAGCCCACAAGAGCAATTGTTAGTACCATTCAAGCTTGCAGTAAATTGATCAGGTCCATATTCGAGACTTTCCACACACCACACCTTTCAGCAGCGCGCTGACAATCACTCCGTCGGCCAACACGCCCATTGACGTAGACAGGCAGACAGCTGACGGGGAACTACCAATATCGCAACGCCCAACCTCAACCGAAGGCAAATCTAACAGGACTCATCCATGCACAAGGTTGAAACGGTGCAATCAGCGCTTGGGAAGCATATCACGGTTTGGTGGCTGCCCAAGCCTTGCAATGTCACCCATCGCCTGGTCCGTGGCGAGCTGGACGATATGCGTAGGGCACATCTGTCGTGTCGCATCGCTTATGCGACAGAGTACCACCATATATCCAGGCAAACATGCGGTGAGAAAATGGTCAGAATACAGACTCAAGTATCAGCTTCAGGATACCACAATCCATCTTTGTCAAGCCACGGGACGAAACTCGGTGAGGCGGTCTGAAGGGCGCGGTCTTGACGTTGCAATCTTGTAAATCGGTGCATATGCGACTTAGAGAATTGGGGAGAAAACCAGCACAGTTCAGCTGGCATGAGACCAGAAATGCGGAAGTATTTGTGATGCCGTTGCATAGTCTACTGGCCATGGTGACCTACGCTGGATCGCGGGACGTTATTGCGGACGTTACATCGCGCCCTGCACCGAACTTTAAGGGTCTTGCTTACTTCAACGTCTCATTGCATGGGGGTTCAGCGAGCCACTACTCCTCGAGCTAGTCTACAACTGGTTTGGGTGTGGTTGGACAGCCGGCACATTGCATATTATGTGGATATGCATACCTCCCAACTCGTTAAAGGGGACCCTTTTCTGCAACTCCTCCATGTTATGCAGTTCGTAAGGCAGTACTTGGGATAAGCATTTCCCTTTTACAAGGACACGGGGAGTGAAGAAAAGTCTATTTCACTCATGCGAGGCAGTAGTTTGATACATGGGGATCGTCAGGGTACCGACCCTTGCCCGTCAACGACGATGTGCATTCTACTCTTCTCCTCGGTTCTACGCCATGCAGGCTACCATATGCCGCTGAGCTGCCTGTCCTAGCATCAACCTGCATATCCGCAGCAACACCTTGCCGTCTGGTCGCCTGGGTACTGTAAGCTGGCTTCTATCGAAGATAAAACAGTATAAGACCAGCAGTTTCTTGCCCGCACAACTCCAGGCCGTCAATAGGCAACGGCGCATTTCCTTCGAAGACAGAATCTTTTTCCGTGAGTGTCTACTATTTCTTTTCTCTGTTATCAATGTGCCATCGTCGTTCTCTTCAACAATTCTCATCTGCCTTAGTCTAGGGCTCTAGGCCCTGTCTTTTTTAGGTCTCCCTGACCCTATTGCTCGTATGAGCTTTGCCCTGCAATAACTGAGTCCACTACCTGCAATAGCACTTCAAGCAATATGGCTTCCAGTCTCGTGATCACCGAAATCAAGGTTAAGCCGGATATTCCAATTGGCAGGAACCTACCAGACGAAGCAACACTTCTGCCCAATGTGGAAACTAAGGTCTGGGACTCAACCAAGCCAAACGAATGCATGGATGACACTATCCCTCAGTCTAACGGCTCATTGGCACCCGTTGGTTTTCTCCTAGACCAGAAGAATAAAGTCGTGGCAAAGATCAAAGTGACCGGATCCGTGATCTATCCTCAAGACTGGCAGGGCAAACTGAGCCCTGTCCTTGTTGGGTATCTCGATGATGACCAGATCCCAATCATATCAGCCAAGATCGGAGATGTTGATCTTCCACCTCGAAATGCACCATCTCCGCCAATGAACTTTAGTGTGGCCCAGATGGACTTTCCCGTGCCGCTTGACCCCAACCTGGCATCGCAGTCCCCTGTCCCTTACCGCATTGCGGGGGACTTCAGGTGGAAGTTGACTTGCCCAGACCAGCAGTTCCCAGCAATTGTATCGACAGTCCAGACCAGGTTAGAGTTCTATTGGCTGAAGACGTACGCAGCGTCTGGGCCCTTGAAGGTGTTGTCAACGCTGTCCGAAACA